>Ga0315291_10000474_pt1 | contig 53023 bp, 73 predicted proteins | sample YL17G12_20_MG_FD_203070 | JGI IMG/M metagenome (GOLD analysis project Ga0315291, IMG submission 203070) | Sediment microbial communities from Yellowstone Lake, YNP, Wyoming, USA - YL17G12_20 | ecosystem: Environmental > Aquatic > Freshwater > Lake > Sediment | place: USA: Wyoming | collected... | reverse complement strand
CTGTCCATTCGTGTCGTCTCCTTACGACGCTACTATACTACCCAATACGCCCTATGTCAATAGTTGATTCGGCACAAATGGCCCAAATCCTCAGTTATTTTCAAAAAACTTTTTCGGGGGGTTCGGGTAGGTATGGAAAAACTGGTAAGATTACCTGGTGTCAATAGTGGACACCCGGAGTATAATGGTGAAGAGAGGAGGTGAATTCACAAATGGCGGACTCAGTACCTTGGGGTCAGTTTCGAGGGCGCGGAGGAGTTCCGATGCAGAGAAGCGCGGAGTTCCGGGACTTCCTGCGAGCTTGCATGGAGAGGGCGGACATGTCCCTCTACGGACTCCACAAGGCAACGGGTATATCGCGCGACATCCTCCGTGCGGCACTTGACCAGGGCAAGTTCCTAAACTCCATCCACCTGCGGAAGGTCGCGGCGGCACTTGATCTGAATCACAGTGAATGGGAACGGTTCGACACGGGCGGGAGGTTGACTCTACCCTCAGAGGAACCATTCTGGCGAAGCATGGTCTCTCGCGTGATGAAAGGACCGTTCAGCGAGCGAACCCGGCGGTTCTTCGAGGAGTTCCTCCAAAGCGCCAACCAGGACATCGCCAGACTTGCTGCTTGATTTGGCACGAATACGGGGAACGGTTTACGAAGGCAGACGCGAAGGTTTCACGCTCACGAGTGCTCTTGTTTGGCACGAATGTGAGAAGTATCCTTACCATCCACACTCTCAGTTTTCCATCTGGCAATAATAATGAACCGCCGTGCACAGTTTATGAACAACTCTCAGCCGCAGTGTGGAATAGCCTCCCTGGAGGGATGTGGCGACATGACTTTGAGGGAGGCAGCGGAGGAGTTCTTGCGCCAGCGATTGAGTGCCGGTTGCACCGAAGGCACTGTAACTGGATACCGCAACGTCCTCGTCCACCTCGTCAAGCAAGCCGACGCCGCCCGTGTAGATCGCCCCCACCAACTCACACTCGACTTCCTTCTTACCTGGCTCGGCTCGCTCAACGTGGCTCCCGGCACGCGCAAGATATACGCCTCGGTGACTCGCTCGCTTCTCCACTACTGCGTTCGCCGGAAGATCGCCTTGCACGTTCGGCCGGAAGACATGCCCCTGCCAGTGGCACACTCCGCACCCCGCCAGACACTCACGCAAACCCAAGTGAACGCACTACTCGCCACCTGTAAGCATCCCGGTAACGGTTGGGCGAAGAACAACGTCCGCGACCGCCTGATCCTGTCTCTCCTGGTGGAGTGCGGGTTGCGTTGTGGCGAACTCTGCAATCTCAAACTCGGATACTTTGAAGTATATTCCCCACCGCAGGGATCTGCGCGCGGGCATATCACCATCCGTGGCAAGGGCGGTAAGAACAGGATTGTGGGATTCGGAGAGGAGATTCGCCGCGCCCTACTCGCCCACTGCCGGGAGTGGAGGATCACTTCGGACGATCAGTACCTATTCACCTCCGAGGATGACGACACCGCGCCTATCTCCTCCTCCTGCATCTGGAGGATGATTCAACGGCGCGGCGCGAAGGCGGGCATCAAGCGGCATATTCACCCTCACGTGTTCAGGCACACCTTTGCCACCAACATGCTCAGGCAGGGAGAGAATCTGTTCGTGACCGCCCGCGCCCTCGGTCACAGCCGTATCAGCACGACGGAGATATACCTGCACATGGCGGATACGGAGGTAGAGGAGGCAGGCGTGCGAGCGTCAATGCTCAACAAGCGGGAACGACAGCCGTGGGAGTTGTAGGGGCCGGATGCTCTCGGTCCGGCCCCGTGTATGCTCAGAAGATCCGATCTCGGATGTAGCGGCTGACGGTCTGGCCGCCTTCCTCAGCGCGGTGTTCCAGACCGGCCTTCTCGCTCGGCGTGATATTGATTCGAAGTTTCACGCGCTTCTGCTCATCCTCCGGCAGGTAGAAGCGGGCGATGTAGTCCGGGACCGGGAAGAGGGCCGCGTCATATGCCTTCGGCGGCAGGTACGGCTTGCAGGCAGAGAGATCAATCGCCTTGATCTCCAGCCCGTCGTGCCGGAGCCGCGTGCCGTCCTCCAGCTCAACGATGATCGCGTTGGGGATTGATCTGTGGTAATAGAGTTTCATTGTAATCTCCTTAATCCCACTGATGCCTTTTGATGGATTCGGCCCGCTCGACTTCGATCCCGGCCAGGACTTCGGGATGTGCGACGTCAAACGCCTTCAATTCGCCGGTGATCGTCTCCGCCTTTATTTCCCACTCCTTCGCCTTGCGCCAGCCGGCGCCACCGGCTTGCCCGCTATCCATCTCGTGATTCTTGGCCGCCTGCGCCTCATCGTAGCAGCCCTGGATTCGGGCGATAAGATCGCGGCGCTGATCTCTGAGGGTTGGCTCCTGCGTCGGGGTGCGCTGATAATCGCGGAGGATAGTGGCCTCGGCAGTAGTGAGGCCAACGGCTCCCGTGCTCGGTCCTATCCAGTGGGTGATCTCGCCTTGCGACTTGCCCAGGGGATTGATGATGTCCGCTGAGCCATGCTTTTGGCCGTTGATGAGGATGACAAAGTGTCGCTTCTCGTCGGCCTCGATCTCTACCCTCTTCCCGTTGCTCGCTACCTTGCTGATCAGGGTTTCCATGCTTCCCTCCTGCACCGCGCCCGCTTTCGCATTGGCGCCTTATGTGCTTGAGTATCTATATGTATTATATACCCCTATAGGAGCACAATAGTTCCCTTTTGGGGGGCAAATAGGGGATTATTTTCAAAGTTTTTTTGCCTCTGCCCGTGGTCAAAATTACACCAAGGATTCGCCGAAAAACATCGCTTGAGGTTGCCCGTAGGGGTCTACAGGGGCAAACTTTGGTGTGTATGTATGTGTTGAGAGTGATCGGCGAGGATGCCCGTTGCTGCGCGTGGGAGGCGATTCTGGGGCAGTCGGAGATGAGGACTGAATAGTGGTCGGAAGCGGCGCTATATGTGGGGTTGTGGGAGAGGGAGACACGCTAGATGTGGATACCGCGCGGAGGCCGGCGAAGCCAAATCCAACTGGAGGATCAATGCGTTGGCGAACTCGCAGGAGACGCGCTCGATGAATATGGGGCTCGTCAGCAGCTCCCGGTCATCGCCGTTGCTGATGAATCCCACCTCCCAGAGTACCGCCGGCATGTGTTGATATGTCCCCCTGAGCACGGCCAACCCGCCCTTATACTGGGACCTAGTGTCCGGCTTGACGCCCCGGTAGGTCATGAAGGGCAGGTCACTGTTTGGCGGCGGAGATTCGTTCCAGTGGTGCAGAACGGCGGCCAGGACGCGCTCCGCGATCTTCTCGCTTCGCTTATCGCCCGCCCGGACATACGCCTCAGTGCCGCGCGCCGAGGGATTGCCGGACGAGTTGCAGTGGATGCAGACGAAGGCGTCGCAGTTCTCCCTGACCGCCGTAACCGCCCGAGCGATCAGGACCGGGGTCCTGGTGAACACAGATTCGTGCCCGGCCAGTCGGACATAATGGCCAATCCTCTCCGCGATCTGCTCGTTGAGTACCGCCTCTTTGAGATCGCCCCAGCATGCACCGGGGTCGCGGTATCCATGCCCGGCATCAACGGCTATCTTCACGTTCCTGTACCTCCTCCAGAAGGCCGAATCCCGCTGGCCGGGCGAGTTTGACCACTACGATCTTCTTGTGCAAAGCCAGCGCCGCGCCAAGTTCGAGGAATACACCCTGGCTCGCGCCATCAGAAAGAATGTGCACCTCCGCGCGTTGTTCAATCAGCGGCAGGCTTTCGAGGAATATCTGGAGTTCACCCTTCCCATCCATGTCATGGGCCGGAAGTGTGACCTCGCGCCCCTCGCACCGCAGCCGATAGGCGTACTGGGCGGCTAACCGTCGCAGTGATCTGCTATGGGCGATATATGCCGAGGTGTCGTTCAAGGTAGTCGTCCACGCCCGTAGTAGCCGCCCGCGCAAGCCATGAGCCCGAGCGCCAAGACAAGCACTCCGCGGCACTCGGGGACCGGTTCGACGCTCACCATGTCAGCCATACACGCATCATCACCGTACCCAATCGCGCCGATATAGAGCTGTCCCGGTGTCGTCCAGGCCCCAACGGTGGAATAGTGATGCCACGCACCATCACTCGGTAGGGCGAAATCGTTCTCCCAACCGCCGACTCGCAACCGTATCGCAAATGACGGGTAGTAATGGTAGACCCACTTCGCCCAGAAACTCAGTTTATATGCTCCCGCCCCTAATGTCTGATCTGTCCACATCCAGGTCGGCAGTTCCTGGGCGTTGTCGGGGTCGCAGTATGCGGCCAGTCTGCCATCAGGCATTGAATCTCCGGGCGCGGTGATAGCATCCGTCAGTCGCCAACCCTCGACCCAGTATCCCCGGCGCCAATCCAGGGCCCAGTAGCCATAACCAGTCGCGTCGTATGGATCAATCGTCTCAAAACTAGGGTTGACGATGAGATTTGCCGCGTGCGCCTTCGGCGCCAGGAGTAGGATTGCCGCGGCCAGGACAAAGAAGATCAGCGTGGCAATTGCGGCAAGTCCGGTAACGCTCAATTCCCTGTCGTTCATTGTAGTGCCCTCCTATTTTGTCGTCGCCGCCCACGCGGATACCCACGCACGTATCTGCTTCTCCAACGCCTTGACGAACATCTGGACGGCGACGAATACAAATGCCTGCCCAGTCATGTCCATCTTCAACACCTGATCGAGCGCGGCAGTTATCGCGGCGGAGATCGCCACGACGTAGACCTGTCGAATTGCCGAACCCCAAGGACCGAGCCAAAACTTCTTCCAGTCCATAGCCTCAACCTCCTTAGAGGGACAATGGTATGGTAACTCCGAGTTCGTAATGCCACTTCAGCGGCCCAGGATTGTATCCCGCCGCTGCACGTAGGGTAAAAGCCTTCGTGTTCGGCAGGAGTTTGAGTCCGCCGCCGATGCCGAGAGACAGGTCATGGTCGTCAGCGGCCCCGGCTACCTGCTGTGTCGTGAACGCCACGTTGACGCCCCCGAATACCGTGAGAGACGCCTGGGAACCGATGTCCCACTGCTTCAGGTTCACGTCCACTGCGCCGACAATCCCCGATGCCGAGTCCTTGCCGGTCTTGAACGAGTGGGCGTAGTTGAGGGAGCCGTGTTTGGCGATGGTATCCCACAGTAGGTCGGTCATCGGCCCCGCATAGGCCCCTGACGCCAGCAATGCCAGCGCCAAGATTGCCAGTACCTTTTTCATGTTTTGCCTCCTTCTTCAGAATGTGCGTGCCAACCATTTGATTATTTCCGGCAGCGCCCGAACGACGAATGTCCCCCATACGGGCGTGCCGATGAAGAACAGAACCATCACAGCGCTCCGCTTGAACAACTTCAGGGACTCGCATATCTCGGTCATCTGCTCCTCGAGTACGCTGAGCCGGGTATCATGCTTCGCCACGGTCACGCAAAGTGTGTTGACATCTCCGATGCGGTCGGTCAGCGCTTTCACTCGTTCCGCAAGGACAGCGACCTGAATCTCCAGGGTGCCCGCTGCCGCTATAGTCTTTTCCGAGGCAGTCATAGCCAGTTTGCCTTTCTACCCTTCAGGGTCAGCTCCACGTCGCCCCGTCGTCCGCGCTCTGGACGACCACCAATTCGTCACTGTCGTTTACGTACCACAGGACCAGGGTTGATTGTCGTGCGGACAGCACCCTCACGGTCATAACCTTCTCCTGCGGCGGATCAGGCAGACTCAACGCACTCTCGTCTCCGAAGGCCCCGCCGTGGTCCGCCCGCCGCAGGTAGATGTCGCCGTTCCTCCAGTACGTCAACCACCTCCTGCCGAGACCCCTGTCAATCAGCAGGTGAGGATAGGTGCCCTCGGCTTGCTCGGCCGGCGCACTCCAGGATCCGCCGCCGTCAGCGCTCTCGGCCAGGTAGATGTCGGCGCCGTCACTCCAGATCAGGGCGATGCCCCCATCTACCTGAGACGCCCGCGCGGATAGGCCGGCGCAGGTCGCCGTGGCCGGACCAGTTCCCGCGGCACTCCAACCGCCGCCTGCATCCTGAGTCCTGAGCTTGATGTTGCTACCGTCGTGATAGAAGAGATATATTCGCCGCGTGGCTGGGTCGTCCAGAAGGACCGGGCACGTTCCGGCGCATAGCGTTGCTGCCTCGGCCCAGTCTCCCGTTCCGGTGAGCGACCATGTCCAGAGAATGCTCCCGTCAACCTCATAGGCCAGCAGGACTACGGGCATTCTCCGCCTGTGGGCCACGAGGATCGTTGGGTTGGCGGCTCCCTCGGCCGCATACTCGTATTGACTCCTCGCGCTGAGGTCGGGCTCGTAGACGTTGACGAACACCTCACGTCACCAGGAATACCCTGCCGGCTTCATCCTGGTCCGAACTCAGACCGGCCGCTGCGATTGGCGGGAGCACCAGCCCGCCAAAGGTCATTCTCCGCTGCCGCACGGGCATGTCCACCAGTTCCGTGCCGCTTACCCGCTTGACTTCGACGGTGGCGCTGTCTCCCAGATAGGGCACGTGGAGGTCAAATGCTCCCATGGTATCCGTAGTCACACGCTCCGTAGTCTCACCGTACGTCACGTCTAACTGCTTCGTCTTCGCGGGTCCCAACCCGTCGAATGCCAACCCGTGTATATCGTGGCCGAACCGCTTCGTGACGACCAGGTGGAAACTCTCACTAGATGATAGGTAGCCGCCGCAGGCGGCATACACGAACCAGTCCGTTGCCGCCACGCCTTTGAGCGCGAGCTGCGTGGTGATGGACCTCCAGAACGGTGCTTCCGGCGGCGGTCCCTCCAGGTTCCTGACGCTCAGCAGATTCGACAGGTACGGAACCACTTCCGGCGCTGTCGCTTCCGCCGGCGTCACTACGATCGTCGCAAGGGGCACTCGCTCCGGTCGGCGCGGCCACACGAGCAGATTGCTGTACCAGTCATCGTCAACCAGGTAGCCGATAGGGGGACATTGATGTGTCGAGCCGCAGCACTCCTCGCCGCATTGTTGATTCCACCACTCCCCCGTGATCTCCGCCGCCACCATGCCGTCGGTGATAATCCAACCCAGAATCTCATCGGAGCAGGAGAAGCGAGCGCCGCCCTCCGTGTCCGCGAACAGGCCACTGCGAACCTTGGCGAGATCGTCGCCGTGGCGGTTGTAGCGCCAGCCCCACTGATTCGTCGTGACCAGGCGGCTGTAGGATTTGATGACGCCGGTGATGTCGGCCAGCAGGTAAGTCCGCCCGTCGCTCAAGTCCGTCAGTTTGACTTCATTGACCCGCCCGACGCCCCAATACCACTCGTTTTCCACCGTGCGGCCCTGCCCGGCTTCCAGCCCGACGCAGGCATCATACAGTTCAGCATTGGCTTCGCTCCCGGCTACATAGACGCCGCCTTCCAACTGCCCGGCACTTCGCGGGAAGCCATAATCCAACCAGGACTGCTGCTCCGCGCTTGGCGCGCAGGTTCCGTGCGGTCGGCATAGGTCAATCTCCGTGTGCAACATCCCGCCGGAGTAGTCCGCCGCCTTGTAGGTCAGGTCCCAGTACTTGTCTCCGAGGTTCAGCCGCATAGAGCCGGCAGTGTCAACCGCGCCGCCTGCCGTGATCTTCGGCAGCCATTGAACCTTGACGAAGCGGTAGTGACTCAGCCACGGTCCGACCAACTCGACCTTGCGCGGGAAGGCCAAGGTGTGCGCCAAGACGCCGGTGCAGCCCGTGAACGTCGAGGAAGTCTTCCCGGTGTAGGAGATTGTGTTAATCTCGTCAATCTGGAGATCGCCCGCGGTCGGGAATCCCGCCGTGGAGGTCACGTGAATATGATCGTCGTCTTCATCCGTCGCTACCGTCAAGGCTGTGACCGGCGCGAAGTGTCCCTCGACCTCCACATCCTCGGCAGCCACGACTACCTTGAGCATGTCGCTCTCCTTGGTAATGGTTGCCCCAGTTACCGGGGGCCACGGCGCGGTATCCCCGAACGCCGACAGTAGGACATTGTTGTTGTGGACGATCTTCAGCGCGTTCCAATCCCAGTCACTCAGGGCGACGGGCAACCGCCAGTCGCCGAAGCCGCAGGGAACGCCTTCGTGGGTGCTCACGGCGGTCACGTCTATCGTGGCGCCATGTCCGTGCCCGCCAGTCAGTTCCGGTTCCGAATATTGATCTAAGTCGGTGTAGTCGTGACCCCCCGTCACGACCTGGACACCCTTGATACCCTTGTTCTCGTCCAGGCTTATAACCTTGACCGTGCCTCCGAGCCACCAAGGGGCTATGTTGGCAAGGCTGAGTACATCGTCCAACTCGTAGTCGTGCCCAGGAACACTCGCTTCCGCCGCGTCCATCACCCCCTCAACTTCGCCTGAATATGGCGGGTCAGCCTCCGGGAAGTACGGCTGGCCGAGTGCGGGCAAGGTGTCGTGCTGAATCTCCAACCTGCACGCGCCCGGAGCCTGATCGTCAACCATGATCAGGGCGTCGTAGCCGACGATGCAGTAGTTGGTCGGCGGAGTCCCCTGTATCTTCTCCTTCACGTCCAGGCCATGGATTGTCGCCTTGCCGAGATATGTGATGCTCTTCGTCCCGCCATCCACGGCGGAGAAGGGAGCATGGGGCTCGTGATCCCAGTCATAATTAGGGTCGCCCCTGTAGGTATTCACAGACTCATAGTTAAGGATTGTGATTGGGATACCCGGCAGGTCGGGAAAATGCCACTCGTAGGCGAGGCGAACACCCGCGGCGTAGGTGATTATTACAACCCAATCGTTGTAGGCCGTGCCGGTCGTAATTAACGTGGCACTCAGTGGATCGTAGTCATAATCTATCTGCTTCCAGGGGACGGGAGGATCGCTGTTGTCGAGCATCACGACCGAATCCGTGCCGAGGTCGGGGTAAGTGCAATGGTCGGCCCGCACCGAGACCGTGCCGACTTCCTTCATGTCAGAGCCGACAGTGGAGATTCTGTTGACGGTGAGGCCGGCTTCGCACTGCTCGCCATCGAACCCGGTGATGTTATCCTTGGTGTCGTAGTCGTCGGAGTATTCCCCGGCGGTCACGGACTGCCTGACTTTGCCGGTCGGCGCGCCATCGGCGCTCACCTGTCGGATGATGTCATAACTGGCGTCGTAGTCCGGGTGCTCGCACCAATCCTCCGGACAGTCCTCGCAGAACTCCGCATGGATACTTGGTTGAGGTGGAAACCCAATGGTCACGATGTCCTCCTGTCCGGTCATCGTGAAGTCAGCGGAGACAACGGAGTCAACCTCGATGGTGTATTCTTCCGACTCACTCAGCGGAACCCGTTTGACCTCGATGGAGGAACCGCCTTCCCAAGTGAGCGTGTAAACAAAGTCGCTCCCATCCTCATCTCCATTGATCGTTACGGGAAAACTATTCGCTGGCGTGCTGAGAGAACATGAGGCGTAGTACTTTTGCCACGTCTGTCCCTCGTCCAAGTAGCGATGCGATATGAGTGATGCGTGCAGCCTCCACGTCTTTGTCAATGTCTGGCCGGGCTTATGCACGCAATGCCCTCCCGTAGCGTCCACAGCCGTAGCACAGGCCGTCTGCGCGCAGGATACCCCCACAATACCGGCAGCCGTCCGCATAGGCGCAACGCGCGGCTGTGCCGCGGCAGTAAGGGCATTCGGCGGACGCAGGCGCTTCCTGCCTATTGAGTCCCGTTAGGTCGAATCTCTCGCGGCAATCGGCACATCGGTATGTCATCGCGTTAATCTCGCATCACAAGTCGGCCGGGGTCAGCATGGTAATCTGCGTGGCCGGCCCACTGCAATCACCCTTCTGGGGCTGACCTTCCGGCACGGACGGCTGCTGGGCCTCCTTGCGTGACAGTTCGGGCTTCTGCTTGTGGTCTGGCGGAGGGCTCGTCATCTTATGGTAAATCCGATCCGCCGCTCGCTGGCCCTGGTAATGCGTGAGAACCAGATTCATCGAGCGTCCCGGTCGGAAGGTCCCCGCCTCCACGATGTGCAAGGTAAACGGAGGTTGAGCTGGCATCGGCTCATACGGAAGCGGAGCGACGAGGGAGTCGTGAGGGTAGTCGTTCCGTGGCATTATGTCACCTTCCTCCCGACAAACTCGCACGGCCGCAGCACCATGCCCTCCGTTTCAAGCTGGAATCGTATTCGCAGATCGGTAATCCGGTAGTTTCCGACGCCTGACAGCTCCACCACGTCATGGCGCCACAAGCCGGGCGTCCATTGCGCCGTCCAACTGGCGACCTTTATGGCCTTTGTGGTCTTCCTGGCCAGCCCCTTGCAGGCAGTCACCAGGTCGGCCATCGTCCGTATGTACGGGGCGGCCACGTAGCCCAGTTGACGGCAGCCGAGCCAGTTATCCTGCCTCTCCCCGAGCGCCAGCATGGGGTTCTGAGAGTCCGCGTCCAGGAATAGAGCGATCATCGCCTCGCCGCGGTCGTTGCAGCCACGGACCCACAGTTCGTTCACCTCCGGCTCGATGATCGCGTACTTGCACTCCCGGACCCACTTCTGCCATTCGCCGGGCGTTGTCGAAGCGTCCATATAGAGCGTCTTGCCGGGCGTGGTAGGGAGATTCGCCTCATTCGCATATCGCAGGAGATAAACCCCACCACTCGGGTAGGAATCGAGAAGCCAATCCGCCTTGAAGTCGTTTATCCGCCGCGCCCACTCCCAGCAACTGTCTCCGAGTTCAGGACGCCAGGCATTCCGCTCCTTGTTGTGCGCTTCGCATTCCTCGGTGACGGGGATCAGATCGGGACTGCCCTCTGCCTCGAATTGCAGATGATCGTCCGGTATCCCGACGTAGTTGGCCAACCACTTCATGGCGGCCAGATGGGTCATGCCGCAGAAGCTCCCCGTTCGGTCAGCGCCGAGCGTTGTAGCAGGTCGGCATAGATGCTCTTCGCCCGGAAGCCGCCGATGGACACGTTCGGGTTCGCGCTCTCCTCGCGCCATACTTCACTCGTGACGCCGCGCCATATCTCCGCCGCCCCGATATAGATTTGAACCTGCCTGTGGCTGAGGTTTTCGATTCCCGGCGATGCCTCTGGCCCATACTTGTCGGCGTTCTTCAACTTGACGGTGAGCGATTCGCCCTCGATGTTGTCCGGAATATCCAGGGCGATCTCCAGGATGTCGTCGGCTATGTCCAGTTGATTGTCCTCGGTATCGTCTACCTCATAGTCAAATCCCACGTTGGCGCCATAGATGAATCCTGTCCAATCCGAATAGGCCGGCACCGGGTCGCCCGCGCTCACGCCCCAACGAAGGCGAATCTTCTGTTGTGTGCCATCCGGCACGAATGGCGTCTCTCCATCCTCCTCGAACAAGAGGGCGTAACCGGTGATTCCTGCCGCCATCGCCTCCATGAAGGCGTCGGTGGAGACCGTGATGGTAATATCCTGCGTCGTCGTCGGCGGATGTCGGAAGCAGTTCACGCCCGTCAGGAACTCCATGATCGGCTGGAATCGCACGGGCATGAATTGGCAGACGGCCTTCGAGTTGGGGAATCGGACGGAGAACTTGCCCGCCGCGGTGATGGTGTAGTCCCCCGTCTCACTCTTCGCGGCGCTCAGGCGGTAATCGTCGTAGACCCACCAGCCTTTGTTGGACCAGAATAGGATTGAGCGGTGCCTGTAGGGTAGGATCATGACATCAATCATCTGCTGATTGAGGCTGTCACCTTGCCTCAGACCGAGGTTGCCGGATGTCCGGTACACCTCGCCGCTCGATATGTCGAAGAGATCGCACCTGCCGTCGCTGTAGACATCGAGCCGGTATTGTCCGAAAGCCAGTTCCACGACTTTGTACAGGTCGTTCCGCTGTCCGTGAACGTAGAAAGAGAACCAGAAGGGGCGGTTGCGCACGTAGGTCGTCTTGGTGGTGACGATCTCATCCGTGCCATCGTTCAGGAGGTAGTAGTCATCGGAGAAGCGATAGCCGACCTCCTGCCAGTGATCGGCGGGCGTGAGGGAGTAGTCAAAGTCTGCTTTGCGGAGCCGCGGCACGGTATCGTCGGAGATGCTGAAGTCGTGCTCCAACTGTAGCGGCTTGAGCATCAGGACGTGGCGCGTCGGGTCAATCCACCAGTGGTCGGCATCCTGGCGAAGGTCGGCGAGTTGACCGACCTCGTTGACCCAGAACCTCGTGGCGTCGCCGTGGGTCTTGACCGCCTGCCGCGTGGCGTCCAGTACGACTCGGAGTATCTCTTCCGGCATTCATCAAGCCCCCGCCCCGGACAGACCAGTGCCCATCGCTCCCGCCAGACGCCTGCTCATAGCGTCACCGAGCGCGCTTGCCATATCCGCTGCGCCGTTCCCGTATGCCGCGCTGCCGTGGACGTTGACAGTTATCGGCGCGTGCCGCTGCGCGAACATGCCGGAATATCGCTGGAAGCGCTCGCCGCCGCCGAAGGGTTTGACCTCCTTTGCGGCGCTGGTAGCGGCGTTTTGAGCCTCTGTGTTATCCTGCGTGGCCCCTTTTGCATCGTCCATTACCTTCTTGAGGTCTCGCATTGCCTGCATCGCCGCGCCCTCCGCGGTTCCGTAGGCCGCCTTCGCCTTCTCCCCCGCAGTACCAGCACCCTCAAAGGCTGCCCTGCCCAGAGTGAACTGCTTGGAGATGGCGGGGATGAGTTTGTCATGTGTTTTGCGCAGATCATCGAAAACTGCGAGGAACGCCTTCAGACCCATCTTCGGCAGCAGGAGGGGAGCCATAAGCAACATTACCGCCCCCGCCGCAGTCAGAAGATGTTGCTCTATCATCATTAGGACGCCGAGCAGGATGTGAAAGGCTCCGACCGCGTACATGATGTACCGCGTGAATGTAGCCGCCTTGCTCGCACTAAAGGCCTTATCCATCCAGTCGCTAACCTTCTTGGCAGCCTGTTCCGCATTGCCGAACTTACCCACGAGTGCGGTGATAATCGCTGACACCATTATCATCGGGGCGGCTATGCCGTGGCCGGCTTCCGTCATCTCTTTGAGTTTGACGATGAAGTCACTGGCCCACTGGATCACCTTCAACAAGGCTCCCAGGCCGAGAATCCCAAAGAACAGCTCAACTTCCTGAACATGCCTGACCATGGTCGCCCAAAGCCCAACCGCTCGCCCCAATGAGGTCTCATACGCCCCGGCCATCATAGCGGTCTTGTCCATGATGTAAGCCAACATTGCGGCGAAACGAACCTGCTCGGGCAACTTTTCAATAGGCATATTCCGATATTGAGGAGGTGCGTATTTGCTTATGACCTGACTTATAGGTGCAACCATGCCGTACTTGTGCAGTGTCATGGTGTCGCCTGCCTGTATCGCCTCAAGGAACTCGGTGAAAACATCACTTGAGATTTTCCCGAAGAATTTGGCCGTGTTTTGCGCCGCCCGCGCCATCGCTGACACCTTATCCAAAGGCAGACCGGCCTGGAGCCACTTGGTCAACCCTAGCGTCGCCGCACCCCACTCGATGCCGATCTTCCGCAGTTCCTGTACCGTCGCCTCTAACTTCGAGCCCGGTATTCCCAGACTCTTGCCGGTCATTGCCAAGGCGACATAACTCCCCTGGAGTTCCAGGGCATGCTTGATTGACCGGCGGAAGAACTCCTCCGCTGCGGCTGTAGCTGCGGCAAAGGCAACGGTTGCGGCCATGGCTATCCGCTGGAAGACCTCACCGATGATCCGCCCCAGAGCACTGAAGGCGGAGGAGAGGACTCGGAGAGCCAACTGCCCGACGATACCCAAGGAACCAAACGCGCTGGAGAGAAGCGACAAGGACCCCTGGCCGGACTTGGCCAGATGCCCCAGTTTATCCTCAGCGTTCGCGGCGATCTGATCCATTTGCTTACTGATCTGGTCGTCCGCCGCTATGATAGTTGTGAGCTTGTTGGTCGCGGTATTCATCAGTCACCAACTCCGAAGGCATCTTCCGGCTTGACTCCTACCAGTTCGCCGGATTCCAGCAGTGCGATCAGGTCGCATATCTCCTCGCGGGTTATCCCGCGCGCCGCGCATTCAGATCGTGTGCAATGGAGGAAGCGGGCAAGCACTATGGTTTCGACTTTGTACTGCCCGTCCTCCCCGAGCCGTTTTTTGCCGCGTCTATCGCTTCCTCGCCGTTAATCTGCAAGGCCGCGTTGACGAGCGCCGTGAACATCGCCCCGCCTTTGAGCGCCAACGTCAATACGTCCGCGAACTTGCCGGGCTTAGGCTCCAGGAGCGTGCCGAACAGGATATGCGCCTGCGCCACGATGTCGCCATCCTTGACGTAGAGGTGCTTGTCGGCCTCCGTCGCCTCCGGGTTTACGATGAGGCCCCCGACGGCCTTGTCGGTGAACTCCTTGCCGCGCTGGGACTTGCGAATCAGATTCACCCATTCCCCGGCGTCGTGAATCCGCTTGAACCCGAACCGCCTGCCGCCGATGACGCGGTGCTCAATATCGCCTTGGGCCTCGACCTTGGCCATCAACTCATCGAAGGTTGCTATCGGCTCGGCCTGCTCGACGGTGAGCGACTCTTCCTCCGGCTCCGCCTCTATCGGCTGGCCCAGCATCTTCTCCAGATCGGCGAGCGTCGCTGTTTTGTCTTTGTCGGGCATTGGTTTCCTCTCTACACAGCGGTGGGACAGACCTTCAGGGAATACGATAGCTTCTGTTTGCCTTCGCCGGGCGCACTATGATTGGATTTCGTAAGCACGCCTGTTCCAGTGCTGGTATCGCCATTGCCCCAAACAATCGCGTACGTGACCCTGCACCACTTCGACCCCGCGTACGGATAGGTTCCGGGGAAGACCGACGTCAGCAGATCGGTATCGCGCACGTCGAACTCCAGTTCGAGTGTCGCTCCGCCCGCGAGAGCCACATCATAATCCCAGAACTCCTTGACGGACTTCAGGTTTTCGGTGCGGATGTCAATGTTTCGCGAGCAAGAAGCATACGCCTGCACCATATTGGTCGCAGCTCCGTTTTCCGGGCCGAGGGTTATGCTCACTACATCTCTCCCTATCCGGGTATCAGCCACATTCGCAACAGCCATAGCTCAAACTCCTTTCAGGTCGTCTCTTCGATCCATATCTCTGCGCCGAGTCCGCACATGCCCAGATAGGCTCGCACTCGCTCGGCCCATTCCCATAGCACACATTGCGCCCCTGGCCGCATCCCCTTCAGGAAGAGGCCCGTGCAGGTCGCCTGCCCGCTCTGATTGACTAATCTCAGGTTCGTGTCCAGCGCCGTCCGCAGCGCCACGCACTTGTCCTTCGGCACCTGCCAGCTCGACGCCGGGCCACTGGGATCAGGCAAGCGGTAAGCGTAGACGATCTCCAGGTCCAGTCTGCTGGAGACCGCCTTCGGCACGGTGCCCTCCGGCTCTATGGCCGCCGCTCCGATATATGCCGCTGGCAGCATGAGCGGCTCAAACGGCGCCCAGGTCGGCTCCCATGACAGATGGATCGCCTGGACCTCCGGCCATTCCACGCGAATCGTGTGGGCGATAACGCCCAGGGCTTCATCAAAGGGTAGGTCTGGCATCGTTATACCGGTCCTGTCGGCAGGATTGCGACGCTCTGACAGGCCGCGTCAAGAGAGAAGTTCCTGCTTCCCGTCCTGAAGCACTTGCCCGCCGCCTGTACGCGCCAGCCGCGTCCGTCCTGGTCAACCAGCAGATCGCCCGGGGAGAGGAGAATCACCTCGCTGTATTCGAAGCGCACTTCGGCCCGCATTACCGTGCAGTTGCCGAGTCCGCCGGAGACCTCTTCCTCCGCGCCGATCTCGTACCAGGCAGGGTAAGTGATGCCCTCGTCGGTAAGGGTAGGGCCCAGGAGTAGACCATCGGAGGTCTGTTTCTGCGTCACCCGATAGATTCTCGCCGTATCCGGCCGTTTGCTGCTCGTCATTAACTGCCCTGCGTGATGATCCTGTCCGGTCGGGCATAAAGGCCAACGGCCTTGGCTGCCGTTCCCGCGGAGCAGGATGCCGCCGAGATACCCGTGTAGAGCGGCCAGATCTTCGCGGCGTTTGTGTAGGCGTGAGCCAGGTTCTTAGCCAGCACGACGGAGCCGGGCGTTCCGGCGTTCATGCTCGCCACCTCGGCGATCTCCTGGAGTACGTCCGACTCATAGATCAGCACGTAGTCACCCGCGGCGACCGCCGCCGCCGCGATGTTGCAGGCTATCGTCTCCTGGCCAGCCGCCGGGCCGGTGGTAATCGTAAGCGCGCCCAGGACAATCGGGTCGGTATCCTCCCCGGCGTTCGGGCAGGCGACACCGGTATAAGCCTTCGTCCCCGCTGCACCCGCACTGCTGATCTTCTTCGCCGTGATACTCGCGGTGATCCCGGTGCCGCCGGATGTAGTTTGCGAGTTTATGAGGATCGGAGCGCCGACGGTCAAGTCCGTGTCCAGGTCCCCGTCGCTACCAGCGATCCACTCGGTAGGACTACCGCTGCGAGTCAGCGCGCCGAACTTGTGCAAGCCGGCGGTGTCCCCGTCGGCGAACAACGTGCCCGACAGGATGCCCTTCGCCCCAACGTTGATGGGAAGCAGCCGGCTCCTGAACCTGTCATAGTAGAGCTCGGCGAACATCCAGGGCGCTCGCCAGAACTTGCCGAGGTCGGCGTCATCGCTCGTCAGTAGTCCGAAGAACGCCCTCCAGTTGGCGTATCCCAGGCCCCACCTATCTGCACTGGCCGAGGTGGTGATATGGGAGTTCATTGCGCCCAGAATCTTCTGCCAGGCGAGACAGTCGCCGTAAGCGGCTGCCAGTACGAGGGCGTCGCCTTCCGACACGTCCCACGTGTCGCACCAGTTCCCCAGCCCGACATCGTCAGCGTCGTGGAATATCTCCCAGAAGGTCTTTCCGCCGACAGAGCAGGCAACCGCCAGCTCTCGCATGATCGCGGCTTTGTCTACAGCCTTCAGGATCGCCAGTTCCTTGCCCTCGATTGCCATGTGTCAAACCTCCTTTAGGCCAGTTTGGCCTTGATTGCGTCCAGTATCGCGTCCGTCAGCCGTTGCCTACGATACCCCTGCGTCCTGTCAAGCGCCTCTTCCCGCCACGGAGCCGGCGCCATCACCACTCCGGGGAAGCGCGTATGCCGCAGCCAGTGGCGGTGAGAAGCGTAGTAGAATCCGGCGCGATTGGCGATGTTGGTGATCATCGCCGCCCAACCGCGGTATGGGATTATCGCGAATCGCTCAAGCCGCCGCAGGTTGCCCGTCCGCGTCCAGAGCCTTCGACTCTTCGGAGCGAGTTTCCCGCCAGCCCCGCTCAGGTGCCACTCGATCTTGTCCGACTTGTAGGCCCTCATCTTCCATCCGGCGCTGAACCGAGCCCTTGGGCCATACTGGGCAAGAAGAGAGCGCTGGAACTTGGAATAGACCCGGTGACTGCGCTTCGTCGGGATCGGCTTATCGTAAATCCACTCGGTCAGGACTTGTCGGCAGACTCCGACAAACTGCTTGCCGATGTCCTTCATCGCCTGCTTGAGATTGGCGTCCGCCGCCCTACTGAACGCCCGCATAGCCGCGGCGTATTCCGCCGGGTTCTTGAACGTCCGCATCTTAGTAGTTCAGACCGAGGATTCCCGGCTGAACCTCCACGTCATCAATCCCGCCGCCCGCGATCACGCCGAGGAAGTTGCGCGGCATACTCGCAACGATCGGGTCGAGCACATCGCCCGCTACCTTGTCGTCAGCGTCGGCCAGTTTGCGCATCTCCGAAGGATCGGGCGTCCTGAACTCTCCCGGCAACGGCTCGAACTGGTATGAGACCAGCTTCGTGGCGTACGATCTCCGCAGGTCGGCCCGCACGAATAAGAGTTCGGCCTGCTCAAGGTCGGCCTGGATCCCCGCATCGGCAGACCCGTAGATAGATGCGCCAATCCGCCGCCGCAGCCGCGCGTCCTGCCGGTAGAGTACCTCCTGAACGTAATCCTCGAGAGTCACGCCCTCCGACAGGTCAATCATCGGGTCGGTGATCTGTGAGAAGGCTATGCACTGGCCAACCGTCACGAGAGCTCCGCTGCCGCTGGTAGGGCCGCCAACGCCTATCCAATCACTCATAGCACCGTCTCCACTTCGGGCATCGTGAACGTATACCCCGCCTTCTGCTGCCAGACGTAGTATGTGCCGGAGGAGAGCATCCAGTTAGTGACACCCTGGGAATTGGAATACTGCGGTCCGGCGACCACGTTCGCCCCCTCGGCATCGTTCGTTATCCAGACCTTCACGGAATCTATGCCAACCCCGCTACTCGTCTTGCTGGTGAAGGACTGCTGGGTATCGCCAGTACCGGCTGCCGGCGCGGGCAACACCTCAATCAAACCATCGTATGCTATCGTCGGGTCGGAATTGAGCTCAACCCGGTATGTGAAGTCCCCGGCTTTCAGGGGAGCATACAAGAAGCCATAGAGGCCCGGCAGTCTCTCCTTCCACGTGGCAGGCGGCGTCGTAGTCAGGTCGTCGAGCGTGAACGAAGCGTCGTCCGCCAGTTGAACGGTGACGGTCACATCGGCGGGCTCGAGGTCAGGAACGACCAGACCGTCGCTGTCCCTCAGTACCGCCTCAAACCACTCGGCAATCCCAACGTATGCGTTCATCTACTTCAAGTCCTTGTCAACTCTTAACTGAGTGTGATCGTCCACGTGATCACTATATGATCCGTGTTGGTCAGGGGCGGCGGGTTCGGAACCCCACACCCAGCAACGTAGGTTGCCCCACTCGCCGCACTGAACAACGCCGCTCGACCGGGCGTCTTGACCGTGCCCGCGCCTTTGGTAAAGTCCTTCGAGAGAGTGAATATCTTGGTGCCGCCGGTGTGTGCATACGTCGCCACGGCGCGGTCCAGACCGTCGGCATCCGCGAACTCGTTCGTCAGCGTCGTATCTCCCGCACTCGCGTCGCCTGTCTCGCTCGACAGAGCAATCCAATGCGCGGAGTACGTGCCAGGAGTGCCACCGATGGCGGCGCATAGCCAGTCAAATCCGGCGTTCGTCACCAGGTTATGACCCTGGTGGCGATAAACTACTCGCCCGTCTGCCTTGCGAATCTCGACAGTGACAATCGCCGAGAGGTGGATTCCGGCCTCTACTTCCCGTACGTTCCTACGTCTAAATCCGAATCTCATATCGAAAACCTCCTATGGTATCGTGATTCCGTATGCCGTTCCCAGTTCACGTTCAATCTGTCGCACGTAGTCCTCGTCGGCGATGGTACTGTAAACACGAAGTTCGGCCAAATCATAGAGGAGTGAACCATCGTAATTTCCTGCGTGGCCGATCCCAGTGCCCTCCCCGTACAGTAAACTACCCCTGGTCCCATTGAACGTCTGATCGCCGATCTTATCACCATTCAGGTAGAGGCAGATGTTGATGACTCCAGAAGCGGGACGACGATATGTAATTGTCCAGATATAGAACTTATCCAACTCTACCGTCACGGGCACAATGAGTGAATGGTAGAGATGGATGGGAGGGTCCGTCAGTGCGTCAACTTTGGCTGACACTACCTCATCGCGGACCTGGAACGCCAATGCATAGGGGAACCCCTCCTCGTATGGCCGATTTCTCCCGAATACTGATCCATCATAAGCCGCGTCCCCATCTCCGCCGAACAGAGTTGCACTCATCACGAGAACTACCGTCAAGGTGTCTATCGGATTGAGGGCCGGGCCGCCTGCCACGACCAAACGTTTGTATTGACCATCGAACCGCACCACTGGTTTGCCATTCGCGGCGGGGATCGCCGACTTGTAGAGTGGCGCGCAGTTGTCCTCCGGTACGCCCGCCACTACCGCGTCGAACTCATTATTGGTTAGGTCTTTCCAGAGGGACACTCGCTCGCCGTCCGTGCAAGGATCGCCCTCGGTGTTGAAACATGTCGCCCCTGCCTTGAGTTTGAGCACGGGAACCGGCACTATCCGCTTCCCTCCGCCCCGTCCTTTGAACGGCCAATCTGGTATCAGCGAATTGAGTCCCCGCCTGATCGCCGCGCCTATGCTCTGGATTCGAGTAAGCGATGTGGCGGCGAACATCTCCATCGTGACCACATCCTCGGCATTCGCATAGATGCCGATGTGCTGTGCGATGTTACGAACGAAGCCCCTCGCGCTGGTTACGGCATCGGAGATGGTCACAGCGACGTTTGCGGCGCGATTGACTGCGATCCGTCTGGCGGCGGTCGCAGAGGCGTTGATGCCCTGCGCGATGCTCCGACTGACTGTTATCTGTCTGGTCGTCGCCGCCGCGATATTGATGGTTTCGGCGATGGAGCGCGTCAGAGCGCGTATGCGCGTCACGGCATCTGAGATAGTCAGACTGACGGACGCCGCACGGTTGCAGGCGATCTGCCTGACTGCCACGGCGGAGATGGTTATCGTCTGCGCAATGTCTCTCGTGTATCCGTAACTCGCGCTGGCAACCAATCCTAAGCCGAGAGTGACAGCAGCTGTGCGCGATCCAACGAACTGCCGTGCGGCGGACGCGGCGATTCCGATGCCCTCCGCGATCCCTCGGCTGAGTGTGACGACCCGCGCGGCGACCGCGTTCACGCCGATACTCTGCGCTATTGTTCGGGACAACGTTGCGACCCTGGAGGCAACTCCTGAGACGGATATACCTTGCCCCACCTCTCGACTCGCTGTGATAGTCCGTCCCTGTGCCGCCTCTACCCCAAGGTCGAGTGTTGCGGCACGGTTCGCGGTCAACTGCCTTGCGGCGGCAGGAGAGATCACAAGACCCTGGCCGATGCCTCGGTTCAACGTCAACGCCCTGGTAGGAACAGCCGCAATCCCTATCCCCTGCGCGATGTCACGGGTGTAGAGGACGCTGATGTGCGACTTGCCGCCCATCCAGCCGGAGGGTCCAAAGTAGTCGGAGAGATCGGATTCAATGCCGGAATCCCACACTCCCGCTGGTCCGAAGTAGTCTGTGGTGGCCGATCTCGCCATCTCTACACCGCTGCCCCTATGTCGTCAACGTAGTATGATCCCGTTGTTCCCTGTCCCTCGACCACGAACTCGAGTACGCCAGTCTCCGTCGGCGTCACCTGTTTGGTAAGCTGCGCCCAATGGTCGGGAGGAACGCCGGGACTGCCACCAGGATCGGTCCAAGCATCACTTGACACGTCGGTCGGTACTCCTTGGAGGATACCGCCGAGTACGGTCAGCCTTGGATATGAAGTACCGTTATAGGACCCTCCGTTGGCCACAGTCAGAACTCTCACCCACGCGCTGATCGTCACCGGGACATTGGCGTCCACGGCGATCTTGTAGGTGATATTCGGTCTGAACCAAGTGCCGACTGCGCCAGTGGGGAAGTGCTGCCAGGATAGACCGGACGCGGTGTGCCGCGTGGTGGGTTCACTCAGGATGTACCCGTACTTGAAATACATCCGGTGGTCGTCCGCCTGCGTGTTGTGACGGAAGGATAATAGGCAGCACCCTAAGGCACTATCTGCTGCCACAAATGTTGGTGCAGCAAAGTTTGTTAAAGTGACATTGTTAAATGTATTTACACTTGCCTTTAGTGAAGTTCCTCCATTTAATGTTCCACCTACGAACCATGCCCTCGAACCACCACCAACGTACAAGGCAAGTGCGCCTTCACCCGCCAGCCCCATATCCTGAATATTATTAGGAGTAGTAACAAATAAGTCCCCAGCCCCTAGTGACCCAAAGTTAGCCGTGGCATGTCCGAACGAAATTGGACTAGTTAGATATATGCGCCCCAGCATATTTACACCAGCATATCCTGCAAAACCATACACCGCATTTCGCCACGAAATCGCTCCAGAAATAGCGGTTTCTGGTGTGAAATAACAACCTAGTGCAAATCCATGATTACCATTACTATGAGCGACTGCATTGTCTAGGAATCCATCAACGAGAGTAACTTGGTCACTGACTCGGAATCCGTAATGTATATTCCCCACCGACCGACACGACGGTAATGTGCAACCAACATCTTGTATGTCATAACCATAAAGGCTACCGGTAGTTTGTACGAATCCCTCGATATGTGAGGTCACGGTCAACGCACCTGCGCCAGATAAAGACAATGATGTTATAAGAAATCCGTGCGAGGCGTTAGTCGTGCCAGTTTGCCAGCCGATACAAGAGTTTAGTATTACCGAACCAGTGGTTAATCCCGTAACGTTGTAATGCCCGTAACGGCTATCGTGAACCACAACGCCAGTCATCGCCACACTGCCGGGCGTCGTCGTCGTACCGATTGCTATCCCGCGCCTCGTGCTCGTAACACTGCCAACCTGGTAACACTCTACATAGTTCATCACCACAACGGCGGTAGTCGCTATACCGATGTACGCACCCAGGGAGGCGGAAGTGGAATAGATTCTGATGTTCCGCGTGAGATTCAATACCTCTGCGCGTGCCAACGTCGGCGTTCCTTCTCCTTGGTGGTTCCATAACGGTCGCGCGTTCGCACCATCCGCATACAGAGGTGCTGTGCCACGCCATGTCGCGCCTACGGTAACGTGGTGAGTTGCCACACTAGCAATCTTGACGGTATCCCAGTGGGAAGACGTTCTCCCGGTTGGTGCAAAGACGAGAATATCGCCAACGCCCCATCCGGTCGGAGCAGCAGCAAGAGCAATATCCGTCACGTCAACAATAGGAAGAACATCGCCATAGGCGGCCCAGCCACCTATGTCTGCATCGAGAGTACCGAAGTGATCCTTCGTCGCCCCCTTGATGGTGACGCTTGCGCCTGCGGCTATCACCAACCCCGATGCGCCATCCGTTGTCGGCGTGAAGGAGAAATAGCCGGTGTAAGCTGCACCGAGGGCAGTATTGTCCTCCATCGCTATCGAACAACCGCTGTTGACGGTGAATAAGGCGTCGCCAGTGAACTTCAATCCCCAATCCGCCGCCTTGGGCAATGTAAGAGCGGCCGTACCATTGAGGGTCAGGGACGCAAATGCACCAGAAGCGGGGTACACGCCGTCCAGGAAACACGTTTTGCCAGTGGGAATGATAACCGTATCCCCATCAGCAGGCAGGGTGTCTGGCCCATCCCAATTTGCGGCTGTGCCCCAGTTGTTGTCCGTTCCACCGTCAAAGGTAGCAGTTCTTGCCATTACTTGCCGCCCTTCGGCTTCTTGAGATCGGCGTTTTCCGCTTCCAACGCCGCGATCTTCTCTTTCAACTCGTCCACTTCAGTCTTGGGGACGGGTAGTTTCTCGCCTTTGACCATCTCTTCGTAGGTGATCTCCCGCTTGGCGTACATAGCCACGAACTCCGGTTTGGCCTTCTCCAATACCTTAATCCGGTCATCCGCCCACTTCAGCACATCATCCTTGGTAGTCTTCAGCGGCAGCTCCAACATCTCGACGACCTCAACCTTATCGCCGACGAATTGCACCTGCGTGAGCATCTGCCCGAAACGTTCCTGGAATATGGTTATGGTTGGTTTCCACATTGTTAGATTGTCCCGCCGAATCACAATCGTAAGAACAGGTGAGTCGTGTCTATTGCGCGACCGATGCGCACAACGTTCGTCGGAGGGGTCAAGGTAATCTTGCCAGCAGTCTCTGAAAGGTAGTAGTCCGTGCCAGCTACCAATGCCGTGCCTGTGTCGAGGCAGTTGCCCCAGCCGTCTGAACTTGCGGCCTGGTACATCACCCCGCTCGTGGCGAGGGTGAGCTGTGTAGTGGCGCCAGACACAGCATAACCAATCAGGCCCAGCACAACGTTGCACGAGGCATCATTGGCGTCCGCGAGCACCCAGGTCACGCCGGGAGTCAAGCTCGTGGTCACAGGCTGGCCAACGTACCATGTCGTGGTAATGCTGGCGATGGTGATGTAGTCTGTGTAGACTGATGACACAGCGCTCGTGCCGACATATACCGGCAATCGGATCATGGCCCCGTAAGTCGCGGAGCCAACGGTCAAGTAACCATATTTACCGAAGTTGGCGATGTTTTGATTGGCCGAATTGGCAATCCACAGATTACTATCGTCGCCTTTCAGATTGAACTCTGACGGAACGAAGTGCGCAATCGCTCCGTTATCACTACCCATCCACACGCCCGTGCCGCTGTAGGAGTGGAACGCCCCACCAGCACCGGTCTTTGACACACCGACTACGCCAGTGCCAGCCGGAGATGACCCCAAAACACCAGCCATCCCGAATGCACGAACAGCACCCAGTTCAACAGGGGTAGTGCCTATCGTCTCCCGAGCCTTAGTCTGTATTCCAACCACGCCCGAGCCGTCCTGCGTGTTGACGCCGAGCACGCCCGCGGTCCCGCTACTGTGACCGATCAAGCCGACTCCGCCCTGATCCTGGGCGGTCTTATCATTCGACCCGATCCCGCCGACGGCAAGGGGATAGACAGTGCTCGCAGTGGGAGAGAGGTAGACTCCACTCGACTTGGTGACGACGTTGTGGTCAGATATTGAGGCTACATCAAACCCCGCAGCCCTGTATTCCTCAAGCACTTCCGTCGGCGAGGCCAAACCGTCTGAGTTGGTGCTGTGAGAGTGAAAATTGGCCTTAATCCATGAAACCGCAGGCATAGACTGGTATGGGTTCGTGGCAGGGTCAAGTTCGCCGGTTGCTAGGATACGAATACAGTTGGAGGCGACTAGCGTATTACTGGAGGCGTTCCGTATTATCACACGCAGATATTTTGTCGGAGCCGGTGGCCCTGTAATTGGAAATGGACCCAGAGTCCAGGTATGACCGTAGTGACCTTTGTGAGGACCACTCGTGAACAAGGTGGCGTCATAGCCAGCGTAAGCCAACTCCACCTGAGATGTACTAGCACTACCACCACTTACTTGCCACTGGTGATTAAAACCTGGTGTCCAGTACGCGGTGACTTCTAAGGTAGTATGGGCCGGTGTTCCTTCCGACGTGACCTGACACCAATTGTAGGGTAATATCAGGTCGTCGCCCGGTACAACCACCCCGTTGGTTGTGTCGTTGCAGAGTGGAGTGGCGTAGATAAACCAACCACTATCCAAAGCGGTCTTCAGTGCCGCCTTGGTCTTTGCCGAGGGCCAGACGTAGCTCTTCGGACCGAACCCATAACCCGAACCTGTGTAGAAACCTGTCATGTTCCTGTAGTGAGCGTCGTCCTCACCCAAAACTCGCAGATTGTAGGTATAGTTGGTTGTGGCATAAAGTGCATCTTCGAGTGGTTTGAGATATGCACTCTCGCGAATCATCGCAGTGTTGATATTCTGCGCCATGCTGACAGTGACTGCTGGATATGTAGCCCATAGAGTCGTGATGCCCGCCTGGCTCCAGTACCCATCGGCGATGAAGTCCTGGTGAGCCAGGTACGGGAATCCACCGACGGCAACGATGTCAGCCATGACCTGAGCGGTGGTGGTATGATTGGAGGTTACACCAATCTGGGTCACCCCGTCATCCTTGTATAGGTTTCTACTCAGAACATTAGCAAAGTCAATGCCGACTACGTGTCCAGTAGTATTCCCACTGGTACCTATCCCTGTTGGGGTCGTATCTATCTCAGCCGCTGTCAGGTCGGTCAGGTCACCGAAAGGTTTCGTGGCGTATAGAGACGTGTCGCCCGCTGCGGCGGAGGTCTGGTCCAGGAAGACGACCCTCACGTAGTCCTTGCCGGTGAAGGACTTTGTGGCAACTCCCGGAGCGACTAGGATAACATAGGGATTCACCACGCTCGCATCGGTGATTGCCGCCAACGCTGCTGCTATCGTGGTGTATCCAGGCCCGCCCGGGTCAACAATCTTTACGTTATCGCCGAGGTCGCTGCCAGGAGCCACACCGCTCAGCTTGCCGTCCGTCCCTACCCCGAAGAGCTTGCTGCCGCCCAAGAATATCTCGAAGGGTGCCTTGCCGTATGTGCTTGGGAGCCTTATCTGGATCGGCTTCGTGACCGTCCCACCATCCCAGTATGCCCCCCAGCAGGAGGCGCACACGACGGTGAGGAGAATCGCCGTTATGATCTTCGCTCTAGTATTGCTCATTGTTGACGCCTCCTTATCCGGTATCGGGAGGAGGGCCGGGGCTGGGAGGAGCGAGTCCGCGGCCCTCCGGGTGTCTGTCATTTCCAGCATTGAATCTTCAACTGGTCAGCGGCATGGGCCGTGGTGCTCACGCCGAAGTAGAGCATCGTGCCGCCTGATAGTCCCATCTGCCTAGTCACCGGGCCAGTTGAGGCAAGCAGCGGAAAGACGTACGAGCAAAGCGGCAGAGTGATAGCCGTGCTCGTGAAGCCGACGTAGAGCACCGCCGTCGTTCCCACATACTGCATATCAACCCACTGGGTGTTAGCGGGCACGTAGAATTGTGTGATTGCCGCGTAGCCGACGGCTGTAGCGCCGGGATACGTAGCCGCTGAAGTTGCTGCCTTGAACGAGGTGATCGTCTTGTACCATTTCGTCGTAGTCAGCGGCGTATGCGTGCTATTCGTCCAACTCAGCGTTTCTGTGGCCGCAACCCCGGCATGGTCCGTGCCCACTATGGTAATCGTAGTCGTGTCTGCCCCAGCAGCAGCAGCCGCCGGATCCATTGTAATCTTCGCGGGCGCTGGCGGATCAATGAAACCCGTCGTTGTGAGGGTTGCATCAGTAAGCGACAGCGCCGTAGCGACGTAGGTCGTGTTCGCCAGTTGGTAGCAACTGAACGTCCCGTTCTTGCCGCCTATCGCCGGCGCCGTGTTCACCAGATTCCGGGCAACGGCGAAGGAAGGCGCGCAGATGGCCAGCGCCAAGAGGCCCGCTATCAGAAGAACCGATATTCGCTTCATTGGTTTTGTCCCTCCAAGGGCAGGCGGGGGATCAGCTTCACCTGATCCCCCTAAGTTGCCCTATTCGGCACGCGGGTTAGGCGTGCGTCACATCGAGAGCCTTGGTGGCCGCCTGGTCCATTACAGGGAACCCGACGCGCTCCGAGATCGCGAACTCTCGGAACTGCGAGCGGATGACCTTGTCTTCCTCCTGGAGCAGTCCGGCTGACTGGGCCTTGAGGAGTGCGCGGCGAGTGTCGAGCTGGAGGCAGCGGTCGGCCGCAATCGGAGACTGCGAATCCGTCCACTTCAGCCAGCGGACCTTCAGCGGGTTGGGAATGCCCGCGATGACCTGGATCGTGGCGCTCTGCGGAGTCTTGAACTCCGTTATGCCCATCGTGTCCGCGATCATCGCTGCTCCCATCACGCCCACGTCGGCGTTGTAGCCGTCGTTGAAGGCCACGCCGAGACTCACGAAGTCAGCGAACTCCACGGTTCCGCTCACGGCGGTGGTGATGACAGTCGCCGCAGTAACGTTGGCGTCGGATGGTCGGTCGCCGGAATAGAGCGAAGTCAGCGCGAGGTTCGTCTCGTCAATCCCGATTCTGGCCACGCACCGGGCGATCTTCGGCCTCAACACGTCAACCCGCTGGTAAGCCAGCGCGTCGTAGGTCGCCGCAATCAGCTTCCCGAACTTGGTCGTGCGGATTGTGTGCTCGCTGATGGTAATCGTGACTTCCGGAAGCGGAGAGCCGTCGGGGACGATGCTCGGCCTATCCTCGTCCTTCAGTTCCACGCCCTGGTAGTCGAAGTTGCTGATGTTCTGCGTCGAATAGCACAGGATGGGCACCAGGCTGTTTGCGATCAGCCCCTCCATCACCGCGCTGTCGATGTAGGCCGCGAACAGGACCGGGAGGTTCGCGTTCGCGTCGCCCGCCAGGATGTCCTTGACCAGGCAGCTATTCGGCCCGTAGAGTTCCAGGCCGAAGGCGCCTGCGGCCTTCTCCAAGTACCAGCTCTGGCGAGCATACTCCGCTATGAGCGGGAGTTCCGCCGCGGCTGATGCCGGGTCGAAATGTACGCCGGGAGTCTGACCCATCCTTCTGGCGAAGAAGGTCGTCCTGGCGTTGACGAACTCCGGGTTTGGCTCGAAGTCCTCGAGCGACTTCTTCATCTCTCCAGCGAACGCGGCGAGGTGGTCGGTGTACCGCCCTTCTCCCCGCATCTGAGCGTAGAAATGATCGTCGAGGCCCTTCACGAACTGCTTGATTTTGTCTTTCACGTTGACGACCCTCCTTTATACAGGTCCTGCGGATACGAGCACGAAGCCCGTCCTATGGTCCTTGGCGATGACCTTGCCTATGCACGATGCGGAGAACCGCGTATAGGCTGCTCCCTTGGCAGTCACGACCCGGCTGGCGACGCCCTTCACGGTGATAGCGGCACCCGCGATGACGGCCTGGCCGAGGGCGATAGTCTCCGCGGTCATCGTGCCGGTTGCGCCGGGGACATAGTTGCCGTCGTACGGCAATTCCATGATGGCCTGCGCCTCCAGTTTCTCGACCGTGATGTACGCGCCGTCCACGCCGATGATGCGGCCTTCCACCGGGTCGGTGCTCGCTGTGAGTTTCGTCCACTCGCAGTTCTGCCCGGACGACCGCTTGACCAGATCCCCGACGTAGGGGGTGCCGGTGTTGATGATTCCGGCTTCGGTCGGGCCGCTTACTGGTCCACCAATAGTCAACATTGCGTTGCTCCTTTCCCCGGTCTCCCGGGTCTGTGTCTATCTCGGCGGCCCGCCGATCACGACATCCGCCGCCACTTCCTTCGTATCCTCGCCCGGGCCGGGTATCTTCGCCCTGCCCTGCGGCGGGAACTTCTCGTCAAAGGCTGCGCTCACGGCCTTCTCGACCTCGTGCAGCCGCTCCAGATCGGTCACGGCTCCGAGGTCGCCGATCAGTTCGTCAACCCCGGAAGCCTTTGCCTTGCGCTCGACCTCGGCCTTGCGCTCAGCGAGCAGGGAGTCCGCCAAAGCCGCCGTTGGCTCCAACTGAGCGATCAGATCGCCGACCGCCTCGGCGATCCGAGCCTCGGAGTCCGCAAGCTCTCGGCCCTTCTGCTCGACCTGAGCGATCAGATCGCCGACCGCCTCGGTTGACTTCTCCAGGCCGGCAAGCGCCACGTCGCGCTCGGCGATGGCTGCGTCTCGCTCGGTCGCTGTCTGCACGAACATCGCTTTCAAGGCGTCGTCGGTATCCTGCGTCTGCGGGTTCGGCGGATCGTCCGCAGCATCAGCCGCATCCCCCTGCTGGTCCCAAGGAGCCGTCTCCTCGAACTGCGCGTAGTGCGCCGCAAGGTGACGCTTCACGCCCTCCATGTCGCCCTCTGGGATGTTCACACCGCCCCGTGCGCCCTGAACCGCGGCGCCGGCTGCCGTGACGCCACTCCAGACCGTGACCAGCGCCCCATCCTCGACGTAGTGGTGGGGCAGTTTGTAGCTCCCGAAGTCCTCCGCCGCCTCGCCGTCGAACCACGCGAAGCCCTGTCGGTACTTCGCCCAGTCAACGTCGGCCTTGTCCGGCCCTCCAGCGAATGCCTTGAGATCAGAGACGGCCTTGCTGCCGTCCCACGCCAGTTCCCGGTCCGCCGTCTTCGGCCTGTGAACCGGAACCGCTCCCTTTATGTCCGTCAGCTCTTTGTCTTTCACAAGCATCACCTTCTTTCGCTCTGGCAGTAGTGCTGACTTGCGCGCTGCCGCCGGGACTATCCCGGCGTCCAGCATCGCCAACTCGTCGTCCTCGGCCCCCTTCTTCGGCCCCGCCCCATACTGGGAGCCAAGGTAGACCAAACTGTATTCGTAAGCCTCGACCTGCTCTGGCCGGGCCTTCTTCCAGTTCCAAGCGACCGTGCAGACCTCGCCGTCGTATGCCTCGCCCGCAAAGTGCTCGCACCAGTCGCCCTCTTTGCCGGGCATATAGTAGGGTAGCCCGCAGATATCGCAGAAGGCCGCTGCCCAGTCGGGCTTGAACCCAATCGAGCCGTACCTCTGCACCCCGCCGTCCACCAACGCCCGGATGTGCTCGTTGGCCGCGGTCTTGATGGTGTAGGCAGTTCCCAGTGTCCACAGGACGCCCTGCTCTCGGCCAGTGCGCGCCTTGTAGAACAAGCCCTCGGCCATCCGGCCCTCGTATTCGTGGCCGATCAGGAGGCTCTTGTCCACCAGGGTGTCCGCGAACCGCTGCAAGTGCCCGCGGTCGAAGTGCTCGAAGTGGCGGTCAACCTGGTCGTTGGCGATGTAGAACTCTCTCGCCCAGATGCTCTCGGGGTCGAGCTGCGTCAACGCCCGTTCCTGAATCGCCGCGATGTCCTTGTCCGTCAGCGTCAACGCCTTGGCGTGGACCTGCGTGACATAACGGTAGACCTGCGGCAGCCCTCCGTTGTCCTTCATCTCTTCGCCCCCTTCTGGATAAGATCGGGGCGTCGGAAGTCATGCCCCTTGATTCGGCTCTCCTTGCCACAGTTTGGACATTTCGACTGTCGATCGGGGGAACGCCAGTAGTGCCCGCAGCTCCGGCAGTGGTGCTGGTAGTGAGTCATCGTCATCGTTAGCCTCAAAAAGCGAAGGGCGCGCCTCACTAGGAAGTGCGCCCTTCAGTTGCCCGGTGCAGGAGACCCGTAGCTGAACGGACAGTCCTATGGTGCTGGCGGTAAGTCCTTTGTAGGGTCGGGATTGTCGGCGTTCGGATCGGAAGGAGGCTCCGGCGCTGGCGCCTCCGTTGCTACCTCGTTCGCCCGAATCGCGGCGATGATCTCTGCCTTGTTCATCTTCGAGGCGTCCATCCCCTGATCTGACGCGAGTTGGAGGAGCTGTGCCTTCGTCAAATCTTCGAGCGTCTGCTCCAAGGGGCGTTCCGCTGGCGGTATCCAACCTTCGGGCCCCCACCATCGCCAATCGCCCGTTCGGAACTCCTCCGGGATCATCACGTGCGTCGGCTCGGACTCGGCCTGCTTCTCGGCCATCGCGTCCGCCGTGCCCCACAGGAAGGCAAGCCCGTCGTCCGTGACAGCCCAGCACATCACCTTGCCCTCGAATCGCCCGCCGTAGCCCGCGATGTTGAAAGGCCGGTAGGTCGTGCCGTCAATCGCGATCTCGCCGCCGATGATCTTCGCGAGTTTCAATTCCTGCGCTGGAAAAGCATGTTTGTGTTCCATCGAAACCTCCGTCAAACTGGATTCGTGGCCTTGATCGCAAGGCATTGGTCGCAGGCGTTTGCTGCCACGTCGTATATCAGTGTCAACCTACCGCCTATGTCAACCGGCGCGTAATCACACCCGCAATGAGGATGGGCAGGGAAGGCGTGGTGGTCTACTCGACTACAGTCAACACCCTCTGCCTCGCACTCAGCGATGAAGCCTGCATTCTGCGCGAACGCTACTTCCGTCCGCACGAGCCGTTCGAACTCCCAAGTCTTATATTCGTCGAAGCGGCTGCTCAATTGGCGGGCAATCTCCAACGGATTCTCACCGAGCGAGATCCCCTGCTGGATAATCTGCTTCACCTCCGGCAGTATCTGCTCAAGCCGCAGCGCGCCCTGATCTGACAGCCGCTCGAAGGCGTTCGTCATAAACTGCTGCACCGAATTGGCATCACGGCTTATCAGCACGTTGGCCGCCCCGGTCTGAGTACCCTCGTTCGCTCGAAGCACTCCGAGGCTCATCCCGGTCAGGTAGTAGTCCTGGATGATTCCGTCGCCTGTGGTCGGCGACACGAAGCCATCGAGATCGCGCTTCATCCCCGCCACTTCCCGGAAGTGCTGCTCGAAGGCATCAGCGAAGGCGTTCCATTGGGCCTTGGTCAAATCTTCAAGCGCATCCTTGCGTCGGCCAGTAGCCTGCGCCGCGGCAGACTCGGCCGGCAGCCGCAGCACCTGCTCGACCCGATCCTGGAGCTTCTGCGCGCTGCGTCGGAGGTCGCCGTAAAGCGAGTCAATCAAGTTCCGTATTCGCTCGTCGTTTGGCTCTTCGCCGCTGCCGTAGGTGACTCGGCCCCACTCGGCCTTGTCGTGGATTGCTCCACAGGAACACACTGCCTGCGGCTTGACCGGCGCGCTCAGGCCAGCAGGCGCTACCGGAGCCGGAGCGGGCGGCGTATCCATCGGTGTCGCCGGTTCCTCTATGTCGTATCCAGCGCCTTGGGCTGCAGTCACCTGGTCTATCCAGCCGTTGCGCCACGCCATCGTATCGTTCTCAATCTCGACCTTATGAGCCAGGGCATGAGTCTGCCGTGCCCGGGACTCATCGAGCATATCGGTGAGCGTGATATTGCTCCACTTCCACTCGATCTCCTCGAAGGGCAGACCTGCCAGCCTCTGCCTCAGTTCCAGGACATAGAGTAGAGCGGATCGTCGCTCCGAGCGCAGCCCCTCTATCGTCGCCACAAGCATCTCCGCCTGTGTGCTGCTCATCCGCTCCGTGGTAGACCACGAGAAGCCGAACATCCACGGCGGCAGGTCGGTCTGAGAGATGATCTGCTCCATCAGGGATCGGTACGGCACGGCCATATCGAGCACCTGGCCGTCAGCGCCGATGGTGATAACCTTCAGGTCGCCCACGAACGAGAAGTCCTGAATCTTCCCCTGCCGCCTGGCGAGCTGGGCATCGTTCCACTTGGTGAGCACCGCGTCGGCAGTCGCCTGCGCCATATCGGGATTGCCCGACCAGTTCGCTCCGGGCTGAATGACCAGCAGGAATCCCGGCGCGCCGATCCGCTCCCAGTTGCGCTTTACTGCGTGCTCGATGGTCAGGACGATCTCCGCCGGAAACTGTATGCCGCTGAACAAACTGGTGCCCCTCGGATCGCCGCCTTCGGACTGGTGGACTTCGTACGTCACCAAGGACCGATCCAGCATGACGATCTGGCCAGCCGCCTGCGCCTGTCCGATGCTGATCTCTCCGGTGTCCCTGTTGGGAATCAGCCTGAGTGTCGGCGGCTCGATGTTGACCAGCCGGTATATGTCCTTGCGGTCGTTCGTCAGCACGATCTCGCCGGCTGCCCGGCCGTAGGTCAGCAGGTCGCGGCAGTCGTTGTTCTCCCACAAGTTGAAGCCGCGCTCTACCCGGTTCACCTCGACCGTCTGCATCCAGCGGGCAAGGTCCTGGACCAGCGCGTCAGGTCCGCTCGGCTCAAGGTCGCCGCATAGGAGCGTCAGCTTCCTCACGGCGGCGGCCAGCGGCGGGATCGTCAGCCGGATTAGCTTGTAGAACTCCGGGCTGTAGTTGTCCCGCAGGCCGCTCACGGAGAAGAGGTAATCGAGATTCCAGGACTCCCGCGTCTGTTGAGCCGGAACGACGATCACGGACGGCTGTTGCGTCGGTGCCGGTTCCTTCGCCGCTCCTATTGCTCTCCGCAGGGTGTCTCTGAAGCTCATAAGGTTAATCCCACATCGGCCTTGCTTTGCCGACCCCGACGCCTATGGCCAGGGTGCTCACGCTGTGCTCTGCCGAGAAGACGGCCAGGGCCAGGGCGATCACCAGGTCGTCGTGGTATCCGACCCTCGCGTTCATCTTCACCGCGCCTGCTGGCGTCATCTCATACTCGTAGTATTCAAGCTCCCGAATCAGATCGGGATCGGGCGGGATCCGCACTTCGCCCTTGCTGAAGGCTATGGCCAGCGTGTCAATGAGTTCTCGCTTGCTGGCGTTGGTGAATACCAGGCCGCGAACGTCGCTTGAGATATGCTCTTCGTATAGTTTGGCCCGAAGCTGCTCAAGTAGCGGATCACCTACCGCAGTCTGGTCGGTCAGGACGACCTTCGCCTGATGTTTTCCAATGAACGCGGCCACGCGCTCGATCTGAGTGGTCCAGGGCAATCCCTGGAACCTCACGAAGTCCACGACCTGGAAAGGCGGCTGGCAGGTTACGGCCAATGCGACTGTGTAGTCGCCGTATCTGGCCCAGTCCACGCCGACGGCTATCGGGCCGCGCTGGTCCAGGGAAGGCTCGCCTATCGCCGCCTGAATCATCTCGTGCGGAAAGACCGAGCTGACGTCGTCTATGAACTCCGCGCCGTACTCGACCTGGAACGCCCGCGCCGGCAGATCAGCCCGCTGGCGCTCGATGTAAGCCGGCGCCACATAGGGATTCGCCCACGTCGGGAAGCAAAAGCTCGCATGCTCCGCCTCCGTCGGGTCCTGCCCCGTCACGAACGCCTTCCAGAAGTGGTTCCGGCCCCAGGGCGTGCTGACCATGATCAGTTGCCCTTCACGGTCGGCGAGCATCGGGCCGATGACCTCGTCAAGGACACCGCCCAAGACGAAGGCGGCCTCGTCAACGATGATCCTATCTGCGGCGTGACCCCGGAGGGTTCGCCCATCCGTTCCACTTGTGCGGAACATGATCCGGCCGTCGTGGACGACCAGCTCGGCATACGGGGAGCGGCGGGTCTGCACAAATCCGGCCAGTTCAGGGTTCATCCGGGCCAGCCGCTCGCAGGTCGTGAATAGGATGTTCGCCTGGTCGTATGTCGGCGCGACAACTATCTGAACGCTGTGGGGCGCGGCTATTGCGAAGGTCAGCATGTCAACGGCGGCGCTCTCCGACTTGCCCCAGCGCCGCCCGCAGGCGGCTACCTTAATCGGGCTGTTGTCCAGCAGCCATTGGCGCTGCGTCGGGTGCGGCTCCCAGTTCCACGTCGCCTTCGCCACCTTCAGGCGCTCTATCGGATCCGCTCCGTCTTGCTTGTGCAGCGCCCTTGAGTTCATTTCGAATCTGGTCTATGAGCGTGACGCGGACTTCCTGCGGACCGCCATCGAGTCCGGTATTCTCCTGCCGGGTGACATCGCGCCACTTATCTGGCCGCCTGTTCTTCAACCAGAAGATACAGGAGGTGGGATCGGGCGGGACATGTTTGGTAGTCTTGTGGCTCCGTCCGCCGACCAGTTTGCCATCCTCGCCGAGGGTGCCATCAATCTCCTCGACCTCCACATCATAGCCGCAGGCACGCCGAAACAGACTGTCCTCGACCTTACCGTCGGCCAGTTCCCGCGACTCCTTTAGGGCCTGACACAAATCAGGATATTGCGCTTGCCAACGGAAAATCGTTCGGTCGCTGACGCCGAGCCGCCCGGCTATCTCCGCAATCGTCAGACCATCCCGCGTCCAGTATTTGACCAGCAAGGGCGTGGCTATCGGGTCGTAGGAGGTAAGACGTGCCATTCATGCGCCGTCCTCGCGGTTATCCGTTTTGGGTCTCAGGTCGTCGGGCATCGTCGTGTCCCCAGGGCGGCGGCAGGCATCGCAGAAAAAGAGTCCCCTATATATAGAAAGCTCAAAAAACGGCCATTTGTCAATAGTAAGGCCCCAAAACTTAAGGAGATTGTTACTTCACGAGATGAAGTGACTCCTGCCGGGGCGTCCGGTATCCGTGCCTGTGGACCTCCTCCCAGTAGACCGTCAAGATGCCAATCGTAGGCGTTCGGGCCACCTTGAAGCAGGCTTGCTGCAGCAATCTGTGCGCCCGCTGCCGGGTGATGCTCATCTGCTTCGCGATGTAGGGGCAGTCGCCGCCCTGCATGGCGTACTCCCAAGCGTCCTGCTCCCTTGGACTAAGGCGTGCCTCTCGCCCTATCATACGTCGTTCGCGGGAGATCAGATGCCAGAAGAAGGCGCACAGGTCATGAATATCCTTCGCCTCCTCCGGCGGGTCGGATAGAAGCAGGCCGCCGGGCCGCTCCCAGCGTCGAATCGCTCGAAAGAGAAGGTCTTCTTGCACGATGAGCGCACCTCCTGGTATAATTGCTTGCCAAAGTTTTCCACCAGGAGGGCGCTTGCCGGTATCTACGCCCGGGATGCCGGCGGGCGCTTATTCTTGCTAATCCATTCCCACATGCGAGTCAACCACGGTCTCCTCTCCAAAAGTACAGAGAACCAACCGCAGTCCAAGCGATAGATGTAAACAATTCTCCACCCCCTCGGTGCTTCATAGTCAAACCGCTTCGCCAGCATCGGGCAGGGAACTCCGATCCGCATGAAGGTGCGAACGCGGCTCATTCTACCTCCTCGAATCCTATCACCTCGATCTTATCCACCCACACCCCGCCAGCATCGTCACTACCCGCCCTGATCCGCGCCCTGATCTTCACCTGTGCGGGCCAGCCGACGCAGATCACCGGCAATAGACGCACGATGGTATGATCCTCCAGCCTGACATCAAAGCGAGTGGCACAGCCGCAGGAGTCGTACGCGCCGCAGACGATGACGCCCTCCACACATCCGGTCTCAGTTACCATCGCCGGACTCCTTACGTTCAGGCTGGCTACCACCAGCGCCATCAGTGCTATCGCCATCCTTGGCTGCCTCCTTGAGCAGTATTCTCGATACCATTTCCAAATTGGCGACGAACGTCTGCCGAGATATACCACCACGCAGACACTCAAGGCACATGGACATGATCATCCTCACGTGCTCATCGAAGTTCGCGTCATCCATCCTTGTCCTCCTTCATCCGTTCCATCGCCTCAATCGCCTCGGCGCGGGTGTCATACTCCGCATTGGTGGTGAGATAAACTCCAAGCGAGAGAACGCCGGAGACCGACGACCAGGATGGTATCGTTTGGTATATTCCCCACTTGTTTGTCAGCGGTATCTGCTCAACGAATACCATCCTTGTCCGTCCTTTCCGCGTTCAACAACGCTTCGAGTTCGGCGGCGCATCTTCGCAACGTGATCGCCTCCTCGTTCCAAATCCAGTGGTTATGAGTATCCGTTGCGGCTTTATCTCTCAACTTGTCCGCCGCCATCGCCTCACCGCGCCACTTCTTCGCAATCTCAGCCTTTGTCATCCGTCGCCTCCTGCTGCCGCTCGAATATCGTGATGAACCGTCCTCGATGCCCCGCCGATGTTATCAACCCGATTACGCCGATGCATCGAAACTCCGTTTTCTTCCATTGGGGCAAGACGGTGTCAAGCCAAACGAGGAATCCCCCCGGCTGAAGCACTTTTGCGCACTCGGCAACTACCGTCTTACGCCGTATCATTGGCGTGCCGTACTTGGCGGCATCCTCGGCGGAGTAAGGCGGATCGGCGAGAATGAGATCGAAGGCTTCAGCGGCAAACCATCCAGACATGGTGTGACCGTCAAAGATGTATTCCGCCCCGGAGTCCGGGTCCGAGTCCACCCGCACGTAATCTCCCTCCGGCAAACTCCCGCTGAATAGGTGCATCACCCGCTCTGCATCTGGGAATAGGGACATCACGCGTGGGAGGTAGTTGCCGGGGTACGCCCCATAGAAGTCCGACTTCTTGCGGTAGTCATTACCGAGCCACCACACACCATCTATCGTTACTCCATCCTTGCCGTGCGTAACGGTCAATCTGGACCGGGGATATTTGTCGCCATATGTAGCGTTGTATATACTGGCGCGCTCGACGATTGATGTGAGTATCCTACTCATAGACAAATACCTCCTGCTCGGCGTTCACAGTATTACCGCGCCCGCCGCTGATCCACCAGTTGAACATATCCTCGCCACTCGTCCAGATCATCTTGTCGCCGCGTTCCCGACGCCGTTGATATACTGCTTCGCAAGCCAGGTGGTACATGTTGGCGATCCGGGGCCACCGCACCATATCCCGCGCCATCCCCCTGCGTCCACTCATCGGACACATCACACACCCGATCCGTTTCCAGCCCTCCGAATAAAGTGCCGGGACTGGCAAACCTTCGCGATGGATGAACTCCCACACCTCGGCCTCCGTCCAGTCTATGATCGGATGGAGATAGGTCTTGGTGGCGTCTCGGAAACATGTCTCTACCATCTTGCGCGCCTTGCGGCGAACGGACTCCTGCCAACGGATGCCAGTCAGAACGACGTGCCCAGAACCACCACGTTCTTTCAGGTCTTCACAGCAGAAGCGAAACATCCGCGTTGGTGGCGTGCCGTGCTCGATAATCAGGGTGAACATACTCTTTGGTGGCCTATCGCACGCCACTTGCGGATACACCTGCCTCACGAACCGGACTATCTCTGGGGGATCAACCGTTGCCAGGGAGAAGTGTGCCTCGAACTTGGCGCCGCTCATCTCGGCAAGGCGAAGGAGCGTAATCGAGTCCTTGCCGCCACTGAATCCCAGCCAGTACCCCTCGGTCGGTTCATAGGCGCGTAGTCGTTCTATCGTTCGCTCGACATGATCCTTGCCGTCGAACAAGTCTCTCATGTGATCTCACCCCATAGCACCCACGCCGCCGCCTTCGCCTTGGCTTTGGTAAGACTCGTGGCGACTATGATAATCGGCTCTTTTGTGGCATCTTTGCTACCCCAACACTCAATACGCCAGCCGCTCGGTCGTTTGAGTATCTGCGCCGTTCGCGGATTGCCTATGTCGCTACTGTAGCAGTCATAATATGCCGGAGTGATCGTCACCTTCTCAGTCGCCATCGGTATCCTCCTTTGGGTTCAGAGCCGCCTCCACGCGCCGCAGGCTCGGCTCCTTGAGAGTTCTTAGCGCGTTAGCCATCAGATCGCGGCGGGCCTCCGTCGGGGTTTTGCCGCTACCAGCCACCGACGACGAATAGTTGAGCGAGATGCAAAGATGCCATTCTATGATTGGGGATCGGGGCTTGCTCATCCCCTATCGCCCTCCACCCGCCACTCTCGCCTCTCCGCTGAATAATGCCTCGCGCAGTTCCTCCTGCGTCATATCCTCCTGGTGAGTTTTCACTGGCTCACGCTCTCCGCGGGCTCGGCCGGCCTTGAAACCAGGCTGGTGAGTTTTCACCGGCGCCGCCTTCAGATGCGGCTGCCAGACTCCGATCTTCAGCGCGTGGCAGAAGCAGACGGCGAAGGCATCGGCTATGTGGTCAATCCCCGTCGGGGAGAAGCCAAGCACGCGCTTGACGAATGCCTTTGTGTCCGCCTTACGCCTGGTCCCGAGCTGCGAGTGGATGGTCATCGGATTGTAACCGATCCCGCCGGCTGCCCGGATCACGCCCTGGACCTCGACAGAAGGGAGATGGGTCCGGCGCTTCGGCAGATAGGGAATCTCGCTGAAGACCATCGTGAGCCCGGGCAGGTGGTTATGCTGAATCCACCAGGAGATCCCTCTCGCCAGCGAGGCCACATCATCACCAGGCATAGGCACGATTCCATAGTCGAGTATCGTCACGGTCTCGCCCTGGAAGGTGCATTTGGCGAATCCGGTACTGGCGCCGGGGTCGAGGCCAAGGATAACCGTGCTCATCGCTGTGCCTCCGGGAACTCCTGGATCATCTCGCGATAGTTGGCGTTGGGCTTCAGGAAGACGGGAATCCCCTCCTTCCTCGCGTATCCGATCAGTGTCTTCACCCACCACGAGTCCGGCGGGTTGTTCGGTTGTGTCGAGCATAGCCATCAGTTGCTTGCCGATAAACTCGGTATACGCTGGCGGGATCGCTTGGGCTAGTTCGGCTACCGTCATCCAGTCAACGCCCATAGCGCCCTCGCGCAATCTAGCTTCGCCCTTATAGTTGACATGCCCGTGAACGCCCACCACGCACGCCAGCCTGCCCTTGCGCCGGTTGTCCAACGTACGGAACCGAGGCGACTGCCTTGAGTGCTCGCACACTGGCGCCAGCATCAGAACGTTTGACTCGAAGACCCTGTGGCGACGCACATCCAGCCCGAAGGAGGAGCCACAGAGGACCAGAGACCGCTCCAGCGGGGCTTCCGGCACGTTCTCAATGACGTAGATCACGCCAACACACCTGAGCGCCTGTCGCGTCGCCTCTATAACCTCCGGGTATATCCTCCTGCCCGCCTTGCGACATCTGCCGGATATCCGGCTGTATGCCTGGCACGGCGGACTCGCGTGGATCACGTCGAACTCCTTACCGTGCTCGGCCACGAACTCCAGGGCGTCGGCCTGGTAGAACTCATCTCCGCAGTAGCGTGGTTGAGGGCGATTATCTACGCCGACGACATAGAATCCCGCACGTTGGTATCCCTTGGCTGCGCCACCAGCTCCGCAGAAGAGATCGAGCAGCCTCATGGGCGTATCTCCGTTATTTCCTCCACTACTGCCTGCCAGATGATCTCGTCGGAAAACGCCGGATCAAACAAATCACCCATGAACCCGACGCCGATACATGACGCCTTATTCAGCCGAGCTGGTTCCTGCAATCGTTCGTGGTGCACCGTCGGTCTCATCGGGTCAGCCGGATCGTATCCGCGCACACCCATCGCCGCCAGGCGCTTCGCCATCTTCGCTGCCCAACAATAGCCACAACCCCTGGTGCAGCCGTGGGCAGGGTTCCAGCTCCGATCCAAATATTCAATCCCAGTCTTGTTTAGAGCCATTCTCTCCCTCCTTCAAAACAGCGCCGGCTGGTTCGCCAGCGCCTTCACGTCCTCATTGAACCTGTCGAATATCCGGCAGAGCGCCTGGTGATACTCCACCTTCACCGACCACCGCCGCCCGACCGGATCCCAGTCGCGATCAGCCGCGGGCACTTCGCGCTTCAGGGCTTCGCGGACGAGTTTGGCGTCAACCGCCCAGGTGTCTGTGTGCACCGTCCAGTCAAACACGTAAGCCTCGGCGATCCCGCCCGTCAGTGAGAAGGCATGCTGCTCGATCCGCAGGTTGGTGACGCGGGCGGTTATCATCGCCGGGCCTCCGCAGCCGCCAATAGGGGGGCTTTGTCGTAAAGCCGCTTGACTGCCAGCTCGCAGTACGCCTCGGACAAGTCTATGCCGATGCTTCGCCTGCTCTCCTCAACCGCCACGAGGAGAGTTGTTCCGCTGCCGACGAACGGATCGAGTACCGTTGCCGGGATCGGATCGCCAGCATCTTCGCAGGTGCAGGAGGGACGCCAGCCGAGGGTCGTCGCCGCCAATACAGGCTTACCGCCTTCGCCGCGTTCAGCTCCGTTGGGGTGAATCGTGCCGTGGCTGCCGGCGCCGGTCACCCATCCGTCACCCATCTTCTGCCGCCTGCCGCTATCGTGGAGAGCCACAATCCTCTCCCACCCCTTCCCACACTTCGGGCATACGCCCCTCTCGCTCGTGCCTGCGCGTATGCAAGGACGCACAAGGGCGCGGGGGTAAGCCGCATAATGCGGGAGATTCGAGGGTTCGGGACTCAGCCAGATGGCGTCACGCATGTTGCGACCGGCGTCCCCAGCGGGTTCCGTGGTATCCAGGCCGCTGTGCCTGGACGGATCGCCCCCCAGGTGATGCTTCCTGCCGTTAGAGGGACGCCCCCCACCGTGGCTATCCTCACTGCCGCTCTCTCGAACGGCGAATCCATCCCAATAGTACCGGCTCGACTTTGCGAACATAAACAGGTGTTCCCACGACTTTGAGGGGCGATCCCTTACCGACTCCGGCATAGGTGCGCGCTTCACGATTGCTATGTCGCTCCGAAGTATCCACCCGTCCTCCTGCAGCGCGAACGCCAAGCGCCACGGGAGGCCCAACAAGTTCTTTGGTTTGAGGCCCATCTTCACCAAGTCGGATACGTTGCCACGGTTCAGCGGATGCGCGCCCGCCGCCTTGCGCTCTTTGCCGAGCGAACCGTTCCCGCCCCCGGGATTGAAGCATGTTCCCTTGCCGCTGGCGTAGGCATCTCCGCAACATATCCACATCGTGCCGTCCGAGCGCAGCACCCGTTTGCACTCGGCGAACACCTCAACCAGTTTGGCTACCCAATCACCGACCGTGGATTCGAGGCCGATCTCATGCTTCTTAGCCGGATCGTCATCGTCAATATACCTCCTTAAACCGTGATATGGAGGAGAGGTCACGATACAGTGAACCGACTCGTTCGGCATCTCCCGGAGCGCCTCAAGTGCGTCTGCGCAGTAGATGACGACGTTCGCCGACTCGAAGTATGGTGTCATCTCTTTGGCCTCACCCCAAGACCTCGCACCGCACCAGGTGCGACCTTGCGTGCGGTATCGTGCCTCCATAGGCGTCCGGGTTCCTCTTCAACTCGCACTTTTTGCATCTCACGTTCCTCGCGGCCACTCCGTCCGGCCAGTTCGTCAGCACCGCGCCGCATTCGCAGCAACGGGGCCTGCCGTCATCAATCGGCGCCTTGGCCGCGTTGGTCGGCCTCCGCGGGAACTTTGGACTCGCGCGCCTCGCGCCGGATCGCCTGAATTGCCCGTCCACCTGCCGCACCACTCGGTCTGCAGGCGGAGTCGCTCGTTCTCTGCCAGATCGGGTTTCTCCACCCTCAGACCGGTCTAGTTCATCCAGCGCGGCAGATATTTGATTCTTCAGTTCGGCAAGATGGTCTCTCATGCTCGTTTACCTCGCTTCCTCGCCGCCAGGATCCGGTTGCAGTTCTTACAATGGCGGCGTTTGATTGCATCTTCATCGGGCAAACACTCACACGCATACCAGAATATCTTGCATGGTGTCGTTCGGCTCTCCGTCCCAAAGTCGTAATGCACCGGACCCTTCTTTGTGAACACAATCCGCCAGCGTTCCTCACTCATCTCAGGCTGCCTCCTTCTGCCTCTCCTCGATCTCAAGGAAGCGCCAAGTGTCACGTGTCACAAGTCTCCTCCATGTATCCACTCTCATTACCCTCTCTATTACATGTATATGTGGGTGGGTGGTAAGTATGTGTATATATAGTGGGACAGTGACTATTCTAAAAGGTATTTTGTTCTTGTATGTAACGGATAATCTGTCACTGTTACGGTGTGACAGGCTGGGACAAATTGGGACAGTTTTCGCCTCTGTCCCAGGTGTCACAGAGTGTCCCACGCTCAAATGCGACACCTTGGGACAGTCTACGCGCCCACTATCTGGTACGTTCTGTTCTCGCACTTCACCCGTCCGGCCCGGCATAGTGTTTGCAGTATCGGCTGCACATCCTTGTCCAGCATGTGCGTCTGCCTCAATATATCTCGATTGGTCGCCGCCCCCATAGATTCGATAACGCGGAATACGGACTCGATGGACTTGTGTTCCTTGGACAACTGCAACTCCCGCGTGAGCAGATTCCGTATGCTCGCCTTGAGGTATTCGATGACGGCGATTGCTTGTTGCATGGTCTCCGGCCGTATCAGCACATCGCGGGTGCTGGAGGCTTCCAACAGCATCGCGATCTTAATGGCGTAGATGGTCAGGCGACTCCAGAAGGGAGCGAATAATTCCCTATCCGGGTACTGGTTGAGGTCGTCAACCGTCTTATAGTACCAGTCCTCGTATGTCCGGCGAACGAGGGTGAAGTCAACGGCTCCGTCGGCGAGTCCGCATCGTGCGAGCTGCTGCGCGATTTCCCTTCGACGGCGCTTGTCCGTCGGCGGGGGCAGTGCCTCTTCTCGCGCTTTTGCCGTGGCCGGTACAAAGATAAATCGGGCCAGGAACCCTCCCGCCACATCTCCTTGCTTGATTCCGGCAATCAGCCAGTCCAACGTAGTTGCCGCGAGGACGCTGACGACGGGATTCACGATTACATACTCCTGCCCCTTGAGGCGGCGCGTGTATCTATCGGGGCAGTCGTAGAGTTCGGTAAGCAGTTCCTTCGTGCCAGCCATATAGGATCGCTCCATCATAGACAGGGCGCTCTTGATCTCGGACCACACAAAGAGGCCGTTCGGCTGCTCGGCCAGGTTGGATATCAGCACCTCCGGGCTGAACTCGTTGGGCAGTATCAACCCCGGCCCCTCGCTTATCTCTCGCAGCATCCTCACGGCGATGTTCAGGCTACTCGTCTTGTGGTATAGGCTCGAACCGGATATGATAACGGTCCAGAGGTTCGGGTATATCTCGCCATCGCCAAAAGGCAGCCAGATCCGGCGCCCGATCAATGCACTCAGAGCACTCAGGCCGCAGAATAGATGGAAGACTTCCGGCGCATCCGTCGCCTCTATCGCAAATGCTACGTAGTCATGCAAGAAGCCAGACTCGGGGACGGCCTCCGCCAGGAGCGTCCTCTGCTCCTCCAGCCCGCCGCGTCCGTTTGCAGGAGGGGGAAGAGGTCTGACCTGCGGCTTGGCGAAGACCGGGCAGTTATCGCGCTTGCAGAAGGGCGCCATCCAATCCTTGTCGCAGGCGAGCCCCCGCGCAGGCGAGTTCCAGGCATTACGCACCTTGCGCTCGATAACGTCTGCTCCCAGTGGCGGCTTGTTTCGAGCATCCCATTGTCTGAGCGCGGCAATCGTGCCTGCCTGGTCGAGTGTTCGCCGCAGATGCAGGATCAGCTGGAAGAGGACGTTATCCCGCTTCCCTTCTCCGACGCCGCGTAGCATCGCCGTCACGCAGGGCAACTGGCGACTTTTGCCGGGCCGACCGTCTACTTCTTCGTTCGGCGGCGGTGCCTTTTCTACTTCCGGCACTACATCATGCTCGACTAAGAAGCGCCGCAACTCATCTCCAGAGAGGAGGCGCGTTGAGTCCAGCGGGGTAGGCCCGAGGATTGCGCTCTCCTTGCCGCTCTTCTGGTGCAGGCCCAGCGGCAGCTTTACCAGATTGCCGAATCCGGTGCTGGCTATCGTGTCCTGCTTGGGGAATACCTCTACGTCGTCAACCTTGAGATTGGCCAAGCGCACAATCAGGTGCCCGAAAGCGCGTGCTTCCCGCGCGGGAACTGCATCCTCGTAACGAATCCAGATGTGGTATCCCTTGGAGCCGGAGAACTCCAGAACGTAGTACTGATCGGTCAACCCGATCTTGGTAAGCGCTCCCGTGAGCGCCATGAGTTTGGTCTGGTCTAGTTCGTCTATGTCTATGACTGTGTGATAGGTCAGGGACTCCTTGGCATCCGAGATCAGGTACAACCCGAAGGTCCGCTTGCCGGTGAGGTGCAACTTCGCCAGCGCCTCAGTCCAGGGCTGAAGCACCTTGATATATGCCCCGGTAGGTCGCTGCTCGGCGATTACATCCTCGCGCCCTTTGAAGTACCACATGAGGAAGTCGAGGCAGTCGGAATTATCGAACACATCAGGCATCGCAGAGCGCCTCGCAATCCGGGCAGGCGTGGTATCCGTGTATCCGTGTTATGTGGTCGTCACTCCGCCACTCGCCGCAGGCGCGGCACTTGAGCGGCCCCGAAGGATTCGCGAACCACCAGTTGCCGCATCTCCGACACTGGTACAATCCGGCGCGGCGTGAGATGATGTAGAAGCCGGAAGGAGAACAATAGGGATTCGTGAACTCCTCACCAACCGGCGCTTCGGCAAGAATCAGGAGTGGGCGCTTATCCTCCCAATCGTGCGGATCGGCGCAGTGCCGCGCCAGCGCTTCGAGCTTTGCTTCGTCGTTCCCGTCCAGGCAACCCTTGATTTCGACGAACGTGCGGAGTCGGGGCAGCCAAAAGTCCGGGAGGTAATACACACCGTCAAGATCGAATCCCTCCGGCTCGAAGGCGTAGATGATTCGGTGTCGCTCGAAGAAGGCCGCCCAATCTGCTTCCAACTTACTGCGAAAACGGATGCCGTTGAACTCCGTCGGGATACTAAACTTGGAGATGTTGACAGCCATCCGTGGCTCCTTGTCCCCGTACAAAAGTAAGTGCCGGAACTCCGACAGACAGGTAATTGGTAAGATCACGAGTCTGGAATCCCGGCACTGGGGGTGTCGTTATGCAGTTTGCTACCCGTCTGTCTATCATCGTGATCTTACCATCCCCATTCTACTCCGCCACGGCACCCCTGTCAAGCGCTTTTTCAGACTCCCGCTTCGGCTCGTAGAACTCCGCCAGTTTCCGCGCGTGCCACTGGTGATAACACTTCTGGCCACAGACCTGGACTGGCTCTTCGAGATCATCAATGACGATCCTGCCCGACCCCGAGCCGGCAGGCATCTCCGCCACCATCGTTCGGTTTATGGCGAGGTAGATCCCGCCCGGTGGCACCTCCTCGCCGCAAACATCGCATTGGATTCGGGTTACGATGCCCATCAATGCACCCCCCAAACCCTGCCCCGACTTTGACCGCAACGCAGGCATTTCTGCCCGCGCTGACCCGAGTACTGATGCACAGGTTCCGGCTTTGGACCAGGGCATCCGCGGTTATATCGAGTGGCGCACTGCATGTCTATTCCGGCCTTGTAGTTGTTGGAGACGTGAAGGCCGTTCTTGTAGATAGGCTTGGGATTGCCACAGTCGTGCGCGTTGTAGCATGGGCGGCATGGGCAGGCTTCGTCGCTGGCATCGGTCGGACGCCCCTTGTATTCAGACTTCTTGAGAGTCAAATCCCGAACTCGCATCAAACTCCTCCTACTCGATAATCAGCTCGTCCTCGCCGCCCGGGTAATAGCTCAGGCCGGATTCGATGCCGAACTCCTGGATCAGTTCCGGCGGGATCTCCGACTTTAGTAGCCGCTCGGTCGTGCGGATCGCGCCGGCGCAGTGCTCGCGCGCCCACTCCAACGCAACCTGCTCGATCTCCACATCAATCCGCGGCCTGGTCCGCCGCAGCCGCAGCGTCAATAGCCCGATCCGGCAGGTCCGCTCCTTGCGGCCGCCGAGCTCCTGGTGGGCCAGCCGGTCGAGCACTGGCCTGAACGACTCATCCAGGTGCTCGATATACTTCACCTTGCGGGTGATGAGCGAGTCGAATTGCGCGGCGACCTTCTCCAACCACGCGTCCTTCTCGGCGACCAACCCCGCCAGCCTCGCGTTTGCCCTGGCCCGGCGCTCGCCAACCCACTCGGCAATCTCGCGCTCACTGAGGGCGGGATCGGGCGGCGCCACCCAGAGCAACTCGCCGGTCTCAGTATCAAGAATCGCGCCGACTTCCTCGTCGTAGACGATCTCGGAGTGCGGGCACGCGGCCCGGAACTCCGCAAGTCGGTGGTCAACCTCACTGAAGGACAGCTCTGGTGTGCTCATCGCTTCGCCCCTTTCGCTCCGCCATCAGTTCTGCCGTTGATGAGATCATCAAGCGTCAGGGTCTCAAGCTGTTTGTTCCGCCCCTCCCAGTATCGCCGATCTGCCTCAACCTCGGCAGGATCGCGTGCGTCCTCTCGCCTTTCCATCCGGCACCCCAGGCAAAGCACTGCCCCGAACTCCTTGATAGATGCTTTGCGGATTTTCCAGGCACTTACCCAGTTCTCTTGTCCGCAGTGACCCTCCACCTTGTCGGTACATCCCGGCGTCTCGCAGGGATACTTCTTGTAACTGTCAGAAGCCAGCGGCTTCGTCCTTACGTTTACCTCGACCCCGTGGATTATGCGTTTGCTCATCGCTTTGCCCCTTTCCCGGCTCTCGCCCGATCGTTTAGTATCTTCTGCAGGCCAGCGATGGCGCGCATCGCCTGCTGGTAGGTCAACTGGCGTACGGTCTCCGCACCATCGAACGATTGCGCGAGCCACGCTTTGAACTCGCTCGCCGCCGTCTCCCGGTCGGTCCAGACTCGCTCGGCCAATCCGAGGATGACATTAACCTGCTCGTTGTTGGTGGGTTTGTCTCCCGGCGGCTTGGGTTCCACCGCGGGTGCTGGTGCTGGCGGCTCGCCCACGGGTTCATCCTCGGGTTCACCGGCGGGTGTGAATTCCGCGTCCATCGGCTGTTCCTCGGGAAGCAGGATCTCGCCACTCTCCGGGTCAACTATCACACCATCGCCGTTCGTCGGGACGATGGTCTCGTCCGGCTCCTCGTCGAACTCTTCAACATCCTCCGGCTTATAGGTCATCGCCCTTGCCTTGGCCAGTGTCTCCGCGTAGTTGTCGTAGCTGATGTTGGCCACGAGGTGAAGGGGCCAGTGCTGTTGGAGCCGCTTTGTGTTCTTGTCCGGGATCATCTGCGAGGCACGGGACAGCCTCAGCCGGATACCGGAGAGTTGCCCGCAAGTGATCTCCGCTTGCAGCGTGCGCATATACCCGAGCACGCTGTTCTTGGACCAGGTAGAACCAGTGTCGAGTTGCCAAACGCCCAGGGGCGGGATAGAGGGGATGATGAATCTCATCCGCATGACCTCCGAGCAATCGGCCCGCTTCTTCTCAGTCGTCTGCCGTTTCGGGCATTGCTCGTTGAGGCACGGAATCTCCGTGATCTTCCCCGTCTCTGGGTTCATCTGCCGGGCGGTCACGCCATCCCTGCTCGTGCAGAGGCATTGGCGTTTGCTGTTGTATTGCGCGAAGACTACCTCCGCGTTCTCCTTGATAATGTTCAGGGGGAAGATGATCTCCAGTGCCGTGACATGCGCGGCGCCATCTACCTCGACAACATCCGAGGTTTTGGCCGCGGCGACCAGGGCCGCCTCGACCTCGGAGTCCTCGAAGACGAACCAACTACACTCCTTCGGGTAGGTGACTTCTTTGCCGTCCGAGGCTCGCACCTGACTCACCTTGTAGCCCAGATGCAATTTTCCAACCCTCGCCAGCCGGCGCGGTCCCAGTTGGAATCCGCCGACCAACGCCGGCACTTCTGATTCTATCCTGCTACGCAGCTCGTCCGCGTTTTCGCGCGGCGCGAGCGCCTTGCTCGTATCTCCGTTGTTCATAATATTCCTCCAGCCAATCAATATGCTTGCAGTGCGCCCATCGCTTATAGCCAAAGCAACTGCATTGCCCGTCGAACCCCTTGACGACATATCCTTCGCCATCAGATTTCGTGTAGAGCCACCAACCGGCACCCACAGGCTCCCAGGAGGCTCCGGGGTCAGCGTGTGGCCACATGCGCCACCTTGGTTACCCGCGCCCACCGTTCGCCCTGGACAATCCGACATACCTGCATCGGGCAGACTCCGAATCGGCTCGCCAGTTCTCGATAGGTTACGCGCCTGGGGACGTAGAGTTGGCAGATAGCGAGGACATCCGCAGGGGTCAACTTCGCCTGACCGTTGCGCTCCCCGCAATTCATGCCGAGCCTATCCACCGCCTCGCGCGCATTCTCTCGGTGAGTCCCTGGATGTAGATGTGCGGGGTTGCAGCACCTTCGATTGTCGCACGAGTGCAATATGTAGAGACGGTCGGGGATGGGACCAACTGCGAGTTGATATGCCATCCGGTGTGCCGCAATGTTTTTTCGTCCAATCGTAATGCGGCCGTAGCCACCCGGTCCCGGGGAACCTGAGCATTCCCAGCATTCATCAGGACCGCCCTTCTTGACATGCGACCAAAACCGTTCTTCGAGAGTCATCAGATACCTCCAAACGGAATGTGCCCGACCGGGAAGCCGCGTTCTTGTCGAGGGAACGTTCGCCCGATCAGGCACAAAGAGTTTGGTATGTGGCGGCTTGTTCGTTCCCTCGACAGGCATATTGTATCACCATCGGCTCGTAGTGTCAAGCCAAATTCCCACGACGCGCCATAGTCAGCGCACGGCGTATCCGGTCCTGAGCTTGGTCCTGAACTGTTCTCCGTCGCGAAAGCGCTCCTCGGCGAGTCGCCGTTGGTCCTCCGCAAAGGTCAGTAATCTGGCAATCCAATCACCATCATGAATCAAGGTCCACGTCGTGCCGCGCCCGGCGAATAGGACCTGGAAGTCCTGATAGATGGTCGAAGATTCCTCATCTCGCCACCAGACGAGAGAGAGATCGTCGAGGCGGTAATGATAGGTGTGGTCCTCGATAGTCTCCATCCTACCGAGGCACTTGGTGATCCACTCGACCGCCGCGTGAATCTGGCGGTTCGTCTCGTTGTTCTGAATCGGTATTGACAATTGGGATTCCATCGTCTATGATCTCCTTTGACAATTGGGTTGTCCGCTGAGGGCCGCTACCCGTGAGGGCTTGCGGCTCTCGGTCTATCTGTCGAATTGCGTCATCGCCGCTCCTTCCTGCGGACTCCTTCGCCGCGATGATCCTGCGCCCAATACTCACGCGCCGCCCGCCGCTCGTGTAGCCAATCTACGAGCAGGCCCAACAGGGCCGCTATCATCAAGCCGGTAAGGACGCATAAAGCGCCCGTCCAATCAGGTGGTTTCATCAGTGCGACTCCTTCGCTTCGGCGAGCATCATATCGGCCCAGTTCCTCAGGCAGGCAGACGAGCACCAATGACTCGAAGGTTTGGGAATATGTTTGTCCTCGGCATCCCGCGCAAGGAAGGTGATTGTGCCGCCCGTGGCCGTGATCCAACCATCACCCAGTTGTCCTTCGCACGACTCCGAACAGTCGGGACCGTCGCATCTGAAGACCTCAACTCTGCTCATCAGTGCGACTCCTTCGCGTCGGCAATCGCATCGGTTATGAATCGGGTGATGCACTTAGGAGAGCGGAAGTGGTAATGGTCCTCGAACATGATCGTCACGTCCTCAACGTCGTCACCGAGAGTCTCAACAACCACGAACGCCGAGCGCACCCATAGATCAATCCACCCAAGGGTCATGCGGTCTGACGTGGACGCCCCACATCCGCAATCGCACTGTGTTTCAGTCACTTTGGTCATCTAGTGCCTCCACATCTCGTTTGCCTATCCCCGGACTCAGCGCCCAGGCCAGCATCAGCCCCAGCCACAGCACCCCGCGATGCATCAACTCGTCAACCCGCAACTGGAATCGGAGTCTCATCGCCTTTGCCCTCCTCCGCACTCTCCAGCAATGCCTTGAAGTCCGACAAGCTAAAGCGCCTCACCTCGAATCCCTCTCCGTAGCAGATCGGGCAGACAGAGGGATCATAGACTCGGCCCGCCTGACAGGTCGGGCATTCCTCCTCAAGAACGATGTATAGCATTCACGCCTCCTCTCGATAAGGTGGTGGTGCCATCCGTGGCAAGACTCGCTCGTCCGTGAGCGTCCACATCTGGTTGCCGGAGGGACCACGCGAAGGCCAGTAGTTCGGCGCAAAGCCTTAGTTTGTCAGTCACCGTTGTACACCGTCGCCGAACGATTTTGCCTCTCACTGGTCCCTCCGACGCTGGCGAGTCCTCCGACCTGGCTTCGCCGAAAACTAACCTCCCGTCAATGGGGGAGGATCTTGCTGCGGGCCCCCTACCTCGGTCCCGGTCGCTTTAGTAGCTGGCGTCTGCTCGTCGGGAACCACCGCAAGCTGCACCGAGTCAATCCACACGACTTCCGTTGGTCTGCCCTCATGCAGGTCCAGCCCCTGAACGCCCCACCGGTTGCATCCGTTGAGCCACGTCGTACGCCCGATGGCGATGCCGACGAACCCGGTGATCTTGTCGCGGACCATGCTTCCCAGTTTAATCATCTCGTTTGCCTCCTCGTCTGTTTGTCTGAATTGAATTGCCCCGCGCGTCTGCTCCGCTCGATCTGCTCTCCGACTCGGTATTCTGTTGTCTTGCGCAGGGCAAATTGAAGGCCCGCACCCTTGGCTGGTCGTTGGAGTGCTGCACGAAGCTGTAGCGCGGGCCAAAGTATTCACTGTCATGCCGCTTCCTCCCGTGCTCGCGGATCGGCGATCCAACCGTTAAGTGCTACCACGAAGCGGATCGGGATGTCGCCGAGTGGCACGAACCGATTGAGGGTAGTCGTATCTTCGCCCCTGAGATTCGTATTCAGAGCGGGTCTTTCGGTATCCGCATATTCCGCCGCGTGGTCAAGCCACCAATCCTTGAGGCACCCTTTCCAGCGGAACAGGTGGAACACCCAACCCGACCGACCGTTGGCGAAGATCACGAGCAGGTAGTCGTCGTCGGAGTAGTACGCCCATCCCGGAGTGTGGAGGTCGGTTCGGTGAACACACTCCATCAGGAGATCGCGTTTCGCATACCGGAAACTATCGGGGAAGCGGTACTTGACCTCCACCTTTATATCGTCCAGCCGCACGGTCACGTCGGTATCCGCGCCGCCCCGCCACTCCCCAAAGGTAAACGTCAGATGCTTGGTCAGTGGCAGGTGCGTCCTGAGTATGTAGCGGATCAGGTTGCGCACCGGTTTGGAGTTGACTTCCTCCAGCAACTTCCGACCGTCGTGTCGGACCTGCTCAGGCATGGTCGGCCTCCAATCCCCAAGCAACCCACGGACCGGGAACAGCGCCACGGGCGAACAGCTCTATCCGATTGCCGTAGGTGTACATCCGGTCAATCATCCCGCGAAAGTGCTCCGGCTTCTCGGAGTGGACGTTGGACCGCTTGATGGTGACGACCGATGGAAGCAGTTCCTCTATGTCCGGGCGACACGATCCGCGTGTGGAGATCAGCAACAACTCGTGGCGAACACTCACATAATAGCCGTAGTTGTGCGCGTCCTTGTTCCAGACCATCGAGGTCTTGTAGGCGAATCCCCACGCCGAGATGATCGCGAAGACCTCGTTGAGCTTCGGCGAAGTCGCCCAGAGGAACAGGACGCTATCCTTCTCCGCGATCTGCGCCACGGGTAATGCGCATATCTCCTCGATGGTCATGGTGGGATAGTGCTTGACCGCGCCGCCGTAGTTCTCGGAGACGGTGGCGCCGTGATCTTCATAAGGCCACGGCGGGTCAGCGTAGAGCACCCGATACTTGCCAGCCGTGGGTAGAGGAGGATTGGCCTTGCGCTCGGCCTTCACGAGTTTTCGGTATGACGGATCAACCTTCCCCGTCCGATCCATCTCCTCAAGGAGTGGCGCGAACTTCTCCGGGTCTGCCTCGGCAGCCTCAACCACCTTCGCGGCTTTGCCGAGTGTTCTTGCAGACACCCCAGCATAAGCGGCCACCTTGTCGCGGGTCTTACCCTGTGGGATTTGCACACAGGGTTTGCCTGCCACCATCCGTTCCTTCGCCGCTCCCCGTTCCTCCGGTTCCAGATACCGCGCGATCTCCACCACCTCCGAAGGCTGGAAGTTCAGCCGGATCATGTTCTCGTGGCACTCGGCAAGCCGGACGTTGCGGGGGTCAATCACCGTCGTCGGTATCTCTGAACGGCCAAGCAGTTTGAATGCTTCCAGTCGCCTGTATCCGGCGACCAGTTGGCCGTCCGAGGTGACAACAATCGGGTGCAGGAGGCCAGTCAATTCGATGCTCTGCGCCAACTCCTCAACATCCCCGACGGTTTGCCGGAACCGAGGGCCGACCTTGACTTCGGAGACGGGGATCGTGCTCACGCCGCCCGCCTTTCCGCCTCAGCGATCCTCCGGCGTTTGCTCATAAGTACTTCCTGCTCGGCTTCCATCTGGATAATGTCGCCCTCGAGTACTCCCGTGGCCCGCCAGTACGCATAGAGTTTCTGCGGGAAGGTCTGCCTTCCGCTCCTGGCACGGCAGATTTCGCTCTTGTGCAGGTTCGCTTTGGCCGCGAGTTCGTGCGGTTTGAGTTTTCTCGACTCCAACCACCTATTCAACGGTCCATCCATCGTCAGTCTGTCCATTCGTGTCGTCTCCTTACGACGCTACTATACTACCCAATACGCCCTATGTCAATAGTTGATTCGGCACAAATGGCCCAAATCCTCAGTTATTTTCAAAAAACTTTTTCGGGGGGTTCGGATAGGTATGGAAAAACTGG
>Ga0315291_10000472_pt1 | contig 53053 bp, 35 predicted proteins | sample YL17G12_20_MG_FD_203070 | JGI IMG/M metagenome (GOLD analysis project Ga0315291, IMG submission 203070) | Sediment microbial communities from Yellowstone Lake, YNP, Wyoming, USA - YL17G12_20 | ecosystem: Environmental > Aquatic > Freshwater > Lake > Sediment | place: USA: Wyoming | collected... | reverse complement strand
GTTGTCAACGCACTGTTAACCTTATTCTAATGCGCCGCTCATACTCTTCTAACGCGGGTAAAGTACACTGATAGCAGAATATAGATTGGTGAAGAGTGTGCAACGTGTTTCGTGTTCCGTATTCCGTTCACGCAACACGCAACACGTTTCACGTTTCACGTTTCACGTTTCACGTTTCACGTTTCACGTTTCACGAGCGATTGGAGGCCCTGAATATGGCTTGGTCGTTTCCGATTATGAAAGTCAGGGGCATCGAGATTCGAGTGCACCTGACGTTCGGCCTGGTATTGATCTGGGCAGCGCTGGATTGGGGCGTACGGCAGGGACTGGGACTGGCCGGCATGCTCTACGGCGTCACCTTCATCAGCCTGCTGTTCCTGTGCGTGACGCTGCACGAACTGGGACACAGCCTGGTCGCGCGGCACTACGGCATGGTCGTGCGCGACATCACGCTGCTCCCCATCGGCGGGGTGGCACGGCTGGAAGGGGAACCGAGCCGCCCCACACAGGAGTTCTGGATGGCGCTGGCGGGGCCGGCGATCAACATCGCCCTGGCCACAGTGCTCGGCCTGTTCGCGTTGCCTGTGCTGGGCTGGCGTGCTCTGGGTGGCCTGAGCCTGCTGTGGGATCGCCTCGGCCAGATTGGCCTGGAGCGGCTGTTGGTTGACCTGACGGTGGCCAACCTGGGGTTGGCGCTGTTCAACCTGCTGCCGGCCTTCCCGATGGATGGCGGGCGGGTATTGCGGGCGTTCCTGGCCTCGCGGATGGAGGAACCGAACGCGACCCGCATCGCTGCGCGCGTCGGGCAGGGCCTGGCCATCGTCCTGGCGCTGTGGGGGCTGTTTGGCGGCGGGTTGAACCTGGTGCTGATCGCCCTGTTCATCTTCGCCGGAGCACAGCAGGAATGGCAGGGAGCACAGTTGAAGGCAGGGCTGACGCAGGTGCCCGCATCGGCAGCGTTGGCACGCGGAGGCGTCGTGCTCTCTCCCTACGAATCGCTGGCGCGGGCCATGGGCGTCACGTCCGCTAGCGGCCAGACCGATTTCGCCGTTTCCGACGGCGGAAGGATGGTGGGGGTGCTCACACGGGAAGACGTGGCGACGGGGCTGCGGCAGTTCGGCCCCCACGTGCCGGTATGGAGAGTGATGCGTACCGACGTCCCGGTGGCACAGGCCAGCGACACGCTGTTCGACCTCCAGCGCCAGATGCAGTCCAGCGGCAGCCCGGTGGTTTCGGTGCTCGAAGGAAGGCGCTTTCTGGGCCTGGTGACGCTGGAGGACGTGCGAAACGCCTTCCGGGCGCTTTCCACCCGGCAGTGGCGGTTCGGGCGGGTATAACGAGCGCCAGATGGCACACCGGCGGGTTCCGAGGAACCCGCCGGTCGTGATTCACGGAAACTCGATTACGGGGTGGCCGTTGGAGTGGCAGCGGGCACGGGCGCTTCCTCCGGCTGAGTAAAGACGACCTCGCGGAAGCCCAGGGCCAGGATGAGTTGCCGGACGTAGGTCTCGGCGTTGCGCTGGGCCATCTGCAGGATCCCATCCTCGAGAGCCGCCTTCAGGATTTCTTCCTCCGCCGCCTGGCGGGCTTCCGTCTCCAGCGCCGGATTCAGCCCGATCAGCGCTGTGTCCCGGTCAACGACGTAGGACTTTTGGTTGTCCAGCGTGGCCACAAAGATTTCGGCCGGCGGCAGCGTCACGACTACCATCCCATCGCCGGCGATACGGATGTCCCCATCCCCCATCTTGCCCAGGTCCACACCCGCGATGACCTGGCCGCGGGCAACCAGGATCAAGCGGTCCCCGAACAGAAAAGCCAGGGTAGTCTGGCCCGATTCGGCGGTGATGACCTTCTCGATGGTGTAGGAGGACGTCTCCAGCCGGCTGAGGCTGCGCACCTGGCGGATGATCGTCACCGGGTCGGGGATGATGGTGGGCGTGGGATTCGTCAACTCGGTGAACCGCTCGCGCAGCACCTGCTCGGCCTCCTCGAGTGGTTGGGTCAATCGCCACACCGAGCCGAAAAAGACTAGCCCGCCGCCGACCAGGGCGACCAGGATCAACAGCAACAACACAGTATTCAGGTTAGGTTTCGAGTTCATCGGTTCCACTCCTTGCCAGCCATTGTATCACACCCAGCGCCAGGAAGAAAGCGAAGGCCAGGTCAATCACGAAATACGAGGTGTCCACCAACCCGTGGGCCAGAAAGTTGACCATCGAGCCCATCAATCCCAGCGCCAGCGCACGACGGTCGGGGTCGGCCAGGCGGCGCAGGGGCAACGCCTGCCACCAGAAGGCAATCTGCAACCACAGCCCGGCCACCAGACCCACCAGGCCCAGGCGGGACGCATAATCGAGCAGGACGTTGTGCGGGTGGGAGAGGCCCGGCTCCTGCCAGGCCGCGGGCAGGATGTAGCGGCTGCGGTATTGGTACAAAAAGTTGTCCAACCCGACGCCGAGCCACGGATGGTCGCGGAACATCATCCAGGACGAGCGCCAGAGGTTGAGGCGAAAGAAGGTGGTGCCGCCGCGGATATCGAGGAGGGAAGCAAAGCGCGGAGTGCGCAGAAGCGGAATGGCCACTACGGCGGCCACCAGCAGCGCCCCCAACGAGGCCCAGGACCACGGCCCACCCGCCAGCAGGCCGACCGCCACCAGGGAAAGGGGCACCCCCAGGATGAGCGCGCCCTTGGAGAAACTGAGCAGGATGGCCAGTCCCACCGGGACGATGGCCAGGCCATAGGCGACGCGGCGACCGCGAGCAGCACCGAACAGGGCGATGGCCACCAGCACCGGCAAGACCCGTCCCAGGTACAGGCCGGCGTTGTTGGGCGAGCCATAGACGGAGCGCAGGCGCCGGAAACCCTCTTCGGCAGTGATGACGTTGACGCCGAGGCCGTACTGCACCAGACCGATCAGCGCCACCACGACCGCCCCAAGCACAAACCAGTCCACGATCCGCCACAAGGCCTGATGGATGGTTTCATCCACGCCTTCAAGCCGGCTCGTGCGTAGCATCAGGTAAAAGAGCGCCGGTTCCAGCACGACGACGCGCAACTCGCGCAGCGCGACGTGCCGGTATTCGGCAACGAAGAGGGAGGCGCTGGCGGCCAGGACGAAGAGGAGGGCGGCGCGGTCGAGGGAGGAGGGAGATTGGAGGTTGGAGGTTGGAGATTGGAGGTTGGGAGTTGGAAGTTGGAGGTTGGAAATTGGAGGTTGGAGGAGCCGCCTGAGTCCCCACGAGGCTACACATAAGAGGATCACGATCTCCGCCATGGTGAAGGATTTGCCGAAGAGGGGGCGAGGGTACAGATAGAAAGGGACCGTGGCGGCGACGAGCGCCAGGCCCAGGTCGAGCCGCAGCAGGATGAGCGCAGCCAGCGCCAGCCCACCGGCGAGGGTGAGCACAGGCCAGGGGGAAAAGTAGAACACGGCGGCAGAGACCAGGGTGGCGGCGAGGGCGAAGGGAGATGCTGGATTGCGGAGTGCGGAGTGCGGAGTGCGAATGGCGAATGGTGAATGGTGAATGGCGAATGCAGGCTGCAAGATGCGGGATGCAAGACGCAGAACCCAAGATGCAGGACACAGACCGGCCAGGCAGGCCAGGGCCAGCACTCCCAGCCCTACGAGCGCCCAGCGGTACAGGGTCGTATCTGGGGTGCGGCTCACGCTCCAGCCGGCCAGCGGCCACTGGTCCCACCCCCGCTCGGCGGTAACGACGGCGACGTGCGGGCCATCTTCCAGGCCGGAAGCGACCGGGATGGTGACGACCTGGGGTGCATAGTCGGGCGAGGTGAGCACCAGGTACGCGCCACGTTCCTCGCGAGGCAGCCGGTTGGCCGGCCGGCCATCCACGCTGACGAACAAGTAGGCACGATAGTCCCCACGCCGCACCCGCAGGGCCAGGTCGGTGCCAGCGAAGGGAATGGTGACGCGCTCCCTACCGGCCTGGCTGGGGTCAGCCCCCAACTCCGAGAACTCCCAGTTTCCCTCCCACTCAGCTTCGCCGGAGAGAGGGGCATAGGTGGTAGTGCTGGCCTGGCGGAGGGCGTTTCGCATGCCTGCCCACCCCATGCCGCCCAGGACAAGGCTGGCCAGCAAGCCCAGCAGACAAACCTTACTTCTCGGCAATTTCATCTTGGCAGAACGGCTCCCAGTTCTCCGTGCAGATTGGCCAACCTACCAATTTACCAGTCTACCAGTCAACCAACCCACCAACCTACCACCCACTGACTCGCCTCACCACTGCCAGCGGACCGCCGTCACGCCGCCCTCGTCGGTCAATGGGTTCACCTCGCCTGTCGTGACATAGATCAGGTACAGGTTGCCCTGATAGACGACGATCAGCCGATCGCCGCCCGGTCCCCAGGCCATCTCCGGGTATTCCAGCCCAATCTCCTCCGGGGGCGGGAAGAGCAGCCTCCGGTCGGAGCCATCGCGGTCCATCACGTAGAGGTCATAGCCGCTGGTCTGGCTGGCATAGGGGCTGCGGGCATCACCGAAGGCGACGGTATCCCCTTCAGGCGCATAGGACGGCGCTGCCCACATGCCGGCCTCGCTGGCCAACGTCGCCGTGAGTGTGCCGTCGGCTGCCAGCGCCCACACGTCGAAGACGGGGCTATCCTCCGGCGCTTCGCCCGTCGGGGCGAGGCCGTGCAGGGTGGTGACGATGAAGCGCCCCTCCGGCGACCAACTGACCGTCGGCGTCCAGACCCAGGGAGCGTAGGTGCGGTAGGGCGCAAAACGGGCCAGGGGTGTCTGCGCGCCGTTCGAGACGCGCACGAGGCCCACCTCGTCGGCGCGGGCGTAGGCCAGGCTAGCCCCAGCGGGCGACCAGGCATAGGTCGTGCCCCACCAGCCATAAGCGCCGCCCGCAGTGGGCGCGACGAGGCGCCGCCGGCCCAGCAAGCGGCCGTCACTGGGGCGAGGCCGGGCGATCCAGAGGTCGTTTTCCGCCTTCCAGCCAGGGCTGCCCTCCGCTCGTGTGCCGGTCGTGTAGGCAATGCGGCAACCGGTGCCGGCGGCCGTCACCTGGCATGTGTCTCCCCAGCCCGCCCAGAGCACGCTGCTGGCGTCCAACTGCATCGGCTCAGCGTCGGCGGTAGCGGTCTCGATCATCCATAGGGTGTTGAGCGGAGCCGTCTCGCCGGTCGCGGTGGGGACGCGGGTGAAGAGCAGGTAGGAGCCATCGGGTGAGAGTGCAAACACGCGGCCGTCCAGGTCGCCCGCGTGTGTCAGCCGCCGCTGATTGGGGCTGGTCGTCTGCACCACCCCGGCATTGTGGTTCGCGACGTAGGCCACGGTGCCGGTGATGGGGACGGGCTTGAGTTCTGCCTGTACGCCGACGAGGATCACTTCGGTACGAGGTTCCTGAAGCGTGGCCCGGCGCACGAGCCGTCGCTCGACCTCAGCGCCATCCTCGAGGGTGATGCGGTACGCCAGTTCTTCGACCCCGGTGACACCAGGCTCCAGCAGGCGAGTCTCACCCGTGGGGATGGAGGCATCGCGCACCGTCCTCCGCTCGAACGGTATCTCGCGCCGCTCGCTCTCGGTACGCACCTCGACGCGGATGACGCGGACGGTCAAGCCATCCTCGACGAAGGTGGGTTCGGCCGGCACCACGCGGTCGTCCTCGTCGAGCGCGACGGAAGCCTCTGTCAGCAAGTCACGGACGGTGAGCGCGTCGGTGTTCAGCCTGCGCGTCTCCCCATCCACGACGAGCGTAACGGCGCGGGCCCCATCGGCAGCGCACGCCGTCAGCCAGAACAGGAGCAGTAGAAGGGTGGCCCGTTTGCCCATGGTGGGGCAAATTATACCACCGGAAGCAGGTTGGGACAACGAATGGGAACGGCCGCGACGGTCTCACAACCAGGAATTGACGATCGCAGCGCCGGAGACGTGTTTCGCCTCGGTGACCGTTTGCCCCCTGACGACGACCGTATGGCCGTCTGATCCCAGGTCCCACAGCGCGCCGCGCAAGAAGACGTTGATGCCATGGGGGATCCCCAGGCCGGGCAGCCTGCCCGCCAGCGCGTACTTGAGCCAGGCTTGCCCTTCGGCGATCTGGCTGACGTCGCGCACGTCCACGTCGCCTGGCGCCACCCCACCGTCGTATCCCCGCCAGCGCGCCTCCCAGACCCCATCCGGTGCCAGGTAGGATGGTACCGCCACGAGGTCAGCCCCTTGCGCCCTGATGGCCTCGTACGGTTGAGGATACCAGGAGTCGGCACAGATCAGCACCCCCAACCTTCCGGCGGGTGTATCAAACACGGGCAGGTCAGCCACAGAGCCCGGGGTAGTAAACGGCAGTTCGGCTGCAATCGGAAGGACCTTGCGCACGGCGTTTTCGTACGCCAGGCCATTGGCGCCGTACACGAGCGAGACGTTGTAGAGCGCGCCGTCGCCGATCGCCAACCGGCCGCCCTTCACGGCCGGCGACGGAAGGACGATGGACCCGGCTACCATCGTCACTGCGTACTTGCTCGCCAGGCCAGAAAACACGTACTGGTAGATCTCGGCCATCCGCCCGGCCTGCATGCGAAACAGGCCATATTTCACTGCATCTTTGGCCCTGGCGGACGGCAGTGTTTTGAGAAACGAGAGGGGATGGCTGAACACGAGCGCCTGCATCGCGCTGGCGATGGTCGCAGCCTGGCGCACGCGCCGTCGCTCCCCCGCCACGACCAACCAGGTGCCGACGTATTCGGGTAGAACGACGATCGTCCGCTCGTTGAGCCAACCTTGCCGGGACGCCACCGCCAGGTAACCGTCAATCTTGGCGTAGAACGCTCCTGCTGAGGCATAATCCGCGGGCACCATCCAGGGCTGAATGCCGAGCCAGTTTCCTCGCCGGGCATCGCTCCCATACGTGGCGATCTCTTGCAGATGAAGGTGGGTTGGGACTGCGGATTCTGACATCGTGTTACCCTCCCCCAGTTGGGCTGATGAAAGACCTGATCGAAACGGAATCAACCTTGCGGGTCGTGCACCCACCACAGTGCGTCTTATCGCCCTGCCCTCCATTGCCCCCGCAGCACGACGCGCGGCACCTGGCGCGATGCGCCGCGGATGAAGGCGTAGCGGAACACCTGCCGGGCCGGGACGCCGTACTCCCGCCGCAGGTCCTCGATCTGCTCCTCGAGCAGCGCTTCCACTTCGGCCCCTTCCGCCGGCACGAGCAGCCTGCCGTCCGCCCGGCAATTGCGCCACTTTTCACACCGGCACGTGACCAGGATCCCCTCGCCGGTCAGTTCCCAGGAGCGCACGGCGATCTGCTTCTTGCCCTTCGTCAGCACCCAGGCGTTCACCACCGGCACGTCGGGTTCCACGTGTACCTCGATCTTGTGAGGCTCGAGCGGGCGAGGCGCGCCGGCGACAGGAGCACGGGTCACGTGCGTGGTATACGTGACCTCGCGGCGCTTCTTTTCCTTGCGGGGCGGAGCAGGGGCCGGCGGCTCCTCCACCTGCTCCACGGGAGGCGGGGGCGGGGGCGGTTCGGGTACAGGCTGGACTTGCTCCTCTGGCCTGGGGAGGGTGGCGGGCCGGCCGTCGGCGGCGTGACAGAGCCCCACGTGTTCGCGGCAGGTGGCCCGCCCACACTCGCGGCAGTGGTTCAGGCTGTGAACGCACACCGGGCGCTCACACACCACGCAGCGGCCCATCTGGTCGGCGCACTGGCGGCAGTAGATGCGCTTGCAGTCCACGCACTGCTCCGCCAGCAGGCAGCCTTCGTGGGCCAGGTGGCCACCGGTGCACAACGTCAGCCGCGTCCCCGGCCGGCCACACACGTCGCAGGCCAGCGGCTCGATGCGATGGTTCAGCGGGTCCCACACGACGGTGCGCTCGATCTCGGCGGTGCGGTTCCCAATGCGCACGGGGAGCAGAATCTTGGGCTGCACGATGACCTGCAGGTTGATCAGTTCCAATTCCACGCGCAGCCGGTACTTGGCCTCGACGTCGGCCAGTTTGGCCTCCCGCTCGGCCTGGGCGACCGTGAGTTTCTCCTCCAGCGACGCGCGGCGGGCGTCGTCGCCGGCGCGCTCGAGGCGGCGCTGCAGATCACGGGCGATGTCGTCGTAATACTCGGTCAGGCGGGCGCGATCCAGTTCCAGGTAGCGGGTGGCGCGTTGGTGCAGCCCCTCCAGCGGCGCCGCCAGTCCGTCCAGCGCGGCGCGGGTAGCCCGCTCCAACAGCCCGTCCAACACCGGCCGGCTCAGCGGCTCGTTGCCCGGCAGCCAGCGCACCGGTGCGGGCGGGAGGTGCCTGAAGGCCGATTCCTCCTCCAGTTGCGTCAGTTGCTCAATGTGCGCCAGTTCCGGGACGGGAAACCCGGCCTGGGCCTCCATCACCACCGAGACCAACCGCTCGCGCTTCTCGTCGGTGATCAGCGCCGCGCCGAAATTGAAGCGCACGTAGTGGCAGAGCGCCGCCGCCTGCTCCTGGCGCGGCACTTCAGAAAGACGAGCGTTGGGGAACGCCAGCGCCTGCTGGGCCAGCGTGAACAACCCGCGCTTGTCGAGCCGCACGTCGCTGGCGTAGACCAGCACACAGGCGGGCACGGCACGCGCCTCCTCCATCAGCGTGTCCACCAGCGGATGGCCGTAACCGACGACGGTGACGTCCTCCGCGCCGGTGCCCCCCACCGGAGCCTCCACCAGCGCCTCCAGGGAAGCCTCGACAGGAGCCTCGTCGGCGAAGGCCAGGCGCTGATAGGCAGGCACACCCCAGCGGCGGGCTACCTCTTCAGGCAGGAGCGCCTCGTAGACGCCGTAGGCCGGCGGCTCGACGATGCCGTCGGCCTGGCGCAGCGCATTCAGCACGAAATCGGCCAGTTCGCTCATTCGGCCGTAAAATCCTCCCCGAACAGTGCCTCGTCGTACTCGCGGGTGTGCTGATAGTCCTCGCGGGCCTGGGCGAGTGCGCCGCCAAGTTGCTCGAAGCCGGCCGCCACCTCCTGGGGTGTGCGGGCCTGCGCCCAGACGTCCATCACGATCTCCTCAAAGTCGCGCTCGTCCTCCATGTAGCCCAGGACCATGTCCATCTCGCCGATGACCAGTTCGAACATGTTCAGTTTGCGGTCGAGGATCTGCAGGATATAGTCTTCGACCGTCCCTTCGGCGGAGAAGTTAAAAATCTCCACCGGCCTGGTCTGGCCCACGCGATGGATGCGCCCGACGCGCTGCTCGATGCGCTGCGGGTTCCAGGGCAGGTCGAAGTTGAGCATCGTGCGGCAGAACTGCAGATTGCGCCCCTCGCCCGCCGCCTCGGTGGAAAGGAGCACCTGGGCACTCTGCTCGAAGCGCTGGATGGCGGCGTCCTTTTCTGCCCGTGAGAGCCCGCCGTGGTAGATCACGAATTCCACTCCCATCCCCCGCAACAGGTCGGCCAACAACTCTAGCGTGGCGCGGAAGTGGGTGAAGACGATCAGTTTCTCCCGCCCGTCGGAGGCCAGTTGGGATACCAGCAGCCGCTCCAGCGCCTGTCCCTTGGCCCAGGACGGGAGCGCGCCGGCGCGCTCGGTCAGGTCGAGCAGCAGGTCCCGATAGGCGGCCATCTCCGGGTGCCCGGCCAACTTGATCAGGGTCGAGCGGGCGGCAGGCGGGGAACTGCCGATCTCGCGTTGGAGCGTGCGCAAGGTGAAGCGGTGCACCGCCGGCAGGACCGCCTCCACCTGATCCATCTCTCGCTCGTCTTCCTCCCCGGTGGAAGCGGGGGCAGACGATGGATCGGAGGGCGCCGTCGGGCGGATACAACTGCGCACGAACTGGCTCACGTCGTCGTAGAGCGCCTGCTCTTCAGGGCTCAGCCGCAGCCGCACGGTGTGAGCGCGGCGGGGCGGAAGTTGCACCCCCACCTGGCCTCGCGCGTGGCGCACCATCACGTCGGCCAGCAGCTCACGCAGCCGGCCGCGGTTCTTGGGCAGGCGCGGGTCCCCCTGGACGACAAAGTGACGGCGGAACTCGCGCGGCGTCTTGAGTTGGCCGGGCTTGAGGATGGTGATCAGGTTGTACAGTTCGTCCAGGCTGTTCTGCACCGGCGTGGCGGTGAGCATCAGGATGTATTTCTTCTGCAGCGCGTTGACGAACTTCCAGGAGACGCTAGCGCGGTTCTTGAGATGGTGCGCCTCGTCCACGATCACCAGGTCGTAGACGATGCCGGTGATGGCGTCGCGATGTTCCCGGCGGCGGGCGGTGGCCAGCGAGGCGATCACGTGCGGGAAGGCGGCCCACCCTTCCGGCCCCAGTTCGCGGAACTGGGGGTCGTGGCTGGCGACGAAATCGGCCAGCCCGAACTTGCTCGCCAGTTCCTCCCGCCACTGCTCGACCAGCGCGGGCGGGGTGATGATGAGCACCCGGCTGGCCATCTGGCGCAGCAAGTACTCGTCAAGTACCAGCCCGGCCTCGATGGTCTTGCCCAGCCCAACCTCGTCGCACAGGAGGCCCCGCCCCCGGAAGCGGCGCAGCGCGGTCTGGGCGGCCTTGATCTGGTAGTCGAAGGGGGTAAAGTAGAGCGTGTCCAGGCAGATCAATGCGTCGAAGCCGGCCACGAGCGCCAGCCGCTCGGCCTGCAGTTGCAGGCGGTAGGGAAGCAGGCCGGTGAAGCGGCCCGCCGCTGCGACCTCCAGCACCCGCTCCGCCCCCGCCCGCAGCCGCAAGTCATAGTCAACGTCCGTCATACCGCCCCCATCGCTCATCGCGTATCGCCTATCGCCTATCGCCGTTCGCTATTCGCCATTCGCCATTCGCTACTTGAACTTGACCAGGTCAAAATCGGTGAAATCGGCGTGGTGGAAGATGATGGACTCGGGGCGTCGCTTGAACTTGTCCCCCTCCCAGGAATGGGTGGCGATGACGTGCAGGGCGGCGGCGGGGATGCCGTGCTTGTAGGCCAGCCCTACCCCGGTGAAGGGATGCCGCAGGTAGTTGTACATCTCGGCAAAGACCGTCTTGCCGTCCGGCTCGCGGCGGAGTTCGATCAATTTTCCAACGTCGGCCAGCAATGCGCCCGCCACCAGCGCGTCGTGGTCAATGTGCGCCCGCTCGCCATAGGCCTCCACCAGCACCTTCTCCATCGCGATGCACATGCGGCAGACCGTGCGCACGTGCTCGATGAAGGTGACGTTCACTTGGTCGGCCAGCAGGGTAAAGGGGATCTCGTTCAGCGCTTCGACCGTCCAGCCGCCAAGCGCCATGCCCTCCTCCCACACCGCCAGCGCCCGCGCTCGCAAGTCGGGGTCGCGGATCTCGTTGAACTCGGGGAGCAGTTCGGTTAGTTCTTGCATGAGTGTTCCTCCTCGCCAGACGATGATCTCTTCACCGTGCACCTGTACCATATCGCCGGTACGAATGTGCCGGATGTCCACCTGGTCCACCATGGGGATCTCGGCAATGATCGCCCCCACCGCCACCACCGGGTCGGCCTGGGCGTTGACGATCGCGGCCGGGGCCAGCCCATTGCGCGCCAGCCGGTAGAGGGTGTAGGAGCCGACCGTGGAGCCCTTGCCGGTGGGGAAGACGAGCACTCGCCCGGCCACGCATGCCCCTTCGAGCGGGTGGCCATGCTCGACGACGGCTCCTGTATCTGGGTCTACCCCGCCCAGGAACCCGATCGGCTCGGGTGACACCAACGCCACCCCCTCAGCGTGACCGGACCTGACGATACGAGCAGAGATGTGGACCACGCCAGAACGCAAACTACCCAGCCCCTCACACATCTCATCCTACGCCTTACGCCTTACGCATTACGCATCACGTTTCACGTTTCACGTTCCACACCCGCAGTCCCGTCCTCAACCCTACTGCCCTGCCACCCCCACGTCAAACGCCTCAATGTTCCACAGTTCCAGATACTCGCTCGGATCCAATGCCACCCCACTCACCCCCGGGCGCACGGCGACCATCTTCGGCACAAAATAGAGCGGCAGCGCGGGCAGGTCGTAGGAGAATATGCGCTGTGCCTCGACGTGGAAACGGGCATAGGCCTGGGTGCCCGGGAACTCGTCCAGCGCCGCCAGGCAGGCCGCGTCGTAGTCGGCGCTGGTGTAGCCCGGGTCGTTGCTCGTCGCCCACCAGTTCTCAGGCCCTGGAATCTGGCCGGAAAGGTAGAGCCCGCACGGCGCATCGAGGCCATTCAGCCAGGAGAACAGCGCCAGATCGAACTGGCGACCGAACACCAGGCCCTCCGGGCCATCGGCAAAGAACTTTTCGGGTGGCAGGTACTCTACCGCCAGCCCGATCCCACAGGCCGCCAGATTCTCGGACAGGATGCGCGCCGTCTGCTCGCGAGCCGGGTGCTCGGTCGTCGTGAGCAGTGTGACAGAGAAGGGGGTACCGCTGGTGATGCCGGGCACACCGTGGGCTTCGCGAATGCCATCTCCATCCTCGTCCCTCCAGCCCACCTCGTCCAGCAGCGCCTGGCCGCTGGCCACGTCGTAGTCCCAGCGATAGAGTTGATCGCCCGCGTACAGCGGGTGCTCCGAGGCCACGTAACTGTGGGCGACGGCCGCTTCGCCGTAGGCAAGTACCTCGCGCACGATGCGCTCACGGTCCGTGCATAGCGCGACGGCGTGGCGCACCTGCGCATCCTTGAAGAAACCCGGACGGCTCACCCACTCGACCAGGCGGATGCCAAAGTCCAGATGCTCCCACTCAGTGCTGGGGGACGAAATTAACTGGACCGTGCCGGCTTCAGCCGCCTTCAGCAGGAGGGTAAGGTCTCCGCTCTCGATCACGTCCTGAGTGATGAGGTCGCATTCCCCCGCCGTGAGTAGATCGAGCGCCTGCCGGAGGTCGGGGACGAAGCGGAAGATGACGCGATCCAGGTACGGCAGCCCCTCGGAGGCACGGAAGTAATGCGGGTTGCGCACCAACGTGATCTGCTCGCCCTCCACCCACTCCTCGACGGCGAAAGGCCCCCACCCCAGTGGCTTGCGATGTGCCACTTGAGCGTTGAGCAACTGCTCGGCACCAACACTGCCCCACACGTGCCGGGGCAGCGGGTGGTAAAAGACCTGGAAATAGAAAGCCTCCCGATAGCCGGGGATGCCCGTCCAGACCACCGTGCGCTCGTCCACCGCGTCGTAACTCTGGGTGCGATCGTGCAGCAGCCGCAGCGCCGGGCTTTCGAACGCACCGGCCAACTCGAACGAGTAGCGCGAATCGCCGGCGGTCAAGGGTTTGCCATCCGCCCAGGTGACGCCCGCTCGCAGCGTGAACGTCACCGCCATCTGCGTCATCGTGACCACCTCACCGCTGCCTTCGAACGTCACCTGCTGGCCCTCCGCGTCGAGCACGCTCACACCAGGGACCAGGTCCACCGCCAGCCCGTTCACGTCCACGACTTTGGTGCCCTGTGCCACTGGGACGGTGCGCACGGCCGATTCTCCATCCGCCAGGCTCGGCAGTTTCTCCAGGAGCACCGGCTGGAACTGGTACGCGCGGGTGTCAATCGGGCCGTCATAGATCGCCTCCAACACCTGGCGCGCCGCACGCGATGGATTTCCGTAGACGAACAACGTGTTGGGCTCCTCGGCCTGGCAAACCGTCAATTCCTTGGGCGGCACCGGCGTCGGCGTGCTGGTGGGGGCCGGCGTGGGCGAGGGGGACGGTGAAGGCAAAGGCGCATCAGGCGTGGCGATCGTAGCGGTAGGCCCGGCGGACCCACAGCCCGTGACGAGACCGGCCAGCAACAACGTGACGACAGCGACGTGACAGTATTTCATCCTCTCTCCCTCAAGAGCATACTACTTTCCAGCCCCAATCCGCAATCCGCATTCCGCATTCCGCAATCAGTACGCCCGCCCAAAGATGGCTTGCTCGCTAGCATCCCGTCCGCAGTGGATGCATTTCCCCTTCCCTGGCTCCTGCTCCAGCGGGATACAGCAGGTCGTCGCTTTGGTATCCTCGCCGATCTGCGCCTCACAGTCTCCATCCCCACACCACCAGGAATAGGCGAATCCATTCGCCACGGCTTCCTTGAACTCGCCGTAATCCTGGGGCTCGTAGGTGTGCGCCTGGCGAAAGTCGAGCGCGCGCCGGTAGAGATCGACCTGGATCGTCGCCAACTCCTGGCGCACCTCCGCCAGCACCCCGTCCAACGGCACGTTGCGCTTGCCCTCACGGCCAGGGACGTCGCGCCGGGCCAGCGTCGCCCGTCCGGCAGCCAGGTCGCGGGGGCCGATCTCGATACGCAGGGGCACGCCCCGCATTTCCCACTCGTTGAACTTCCAGCCGGGGGAATACTCGTCACGCGCGTCCACGCGCACACGAACCTCGTCGCGCAAGGTCGCCTCCACCTGGTGCACCGCTTCCATCACTGCGGCGTGCTCGCTATCGCTCTTCCAGATGGGGATCACGACGACCTGAAGCGGGGCCAGTTTGGGTGGCAGGACCAATCCCTGATCGTCGCCGTGCACCATCACGATCGCCCCTACCATGCGTGTGCTCATACCCCAACTGGTCGTCCACGCGTATTGCAGTTCGTTGTTCTCATCCAGGAACTTGATGTCGAACGCGCGGGCAAAGTTCTGCCCCAGGAAATGGCTGGTGCCCGCCTGGAGTGCCCGGCAATCTCCCATCATCGCCTCGATCGAATAACTGGTCACCGCACCGGCGAACGTCTCGTGGGCGCTCTTGCGGCCGGGGATGACCGGGATAGCCGCCTCCTCGGTGGCGAACTCGACATAGACGTCGAGCATGCGCAGCGTCTCTTCGTGCGCCTCCTCGGCGGTGGCGTGGGCGGTGTGCCCCTCCTGCCACAGGAACTCCATCGTGCGCAGGAACAGGCGGGTGCGCATCTCCCAGCGCACCACGTTGGCCCACTGGTTGATGAGCACCGGCAAGTCACGGTAGGACTGAATCCATTTGGCGTACATGTGGCCGATCATCGTCTCCGAGGTGGGGCGCACGACCAGTGGCTCCTCCAGTTGCTTGCCACCGCCGACGGTGACGACGGCCAGTTCGGGCGAAAAACCCTCCACGTGCGCCGCTTCTTTCTGAATGAAACTCATCGGGATGAAGAGCGGGAAATACGCGTTGACGTGGCCGGTGGCCTTGAAACGGCGGTCGAGTCCCGCCTGGATGTTTTCCCACAGCGCATAGCCGTAGGGCCGGATCACCATGCACCCCTTGACAGGGGCGTAATCGGCCAGTTCGGCCATCTGAATGACGTCGGTATACCAGCGGGAGTAGTCCTCACTGCGGGGGGTAACCTTGGTAGCCATTTGTCCTCCTTGCGTTCACGACACCGATATCATCGCTCCTCGCGCCCGTCGCAGACCTGTTCAGTGTCACCTGCGCCGAATTCCTCCTCGTCGCTCTGCCCACCAACCAGGTTCCGAATGACACGCCATATACGCTTGACTGGCCGGGTGGTATAGTGGTCTGCAAAGTGTTCGGCGGCCTGTTCCGCCTGCACCCCCTGGCCGAAGCGTTCACGCAGATAGTGCTGGTGGTCTATGATCCACAAATACAGGTCCGCCTCGGTACGATGCGGAAAATCAGCCAGGACATCCTGTTCACGGATGATGCGCACCAATGGCAGGTAAACGTTGTCGTACCAATCGCCCACCGCCTCATCTTCCGGGATGAAACGCTGCTGTTCCAGGCCCAGAAAATAGCGATGCACGGCGATGTGTTCCAGCAGCCGCTCGTATCCACCGCCGATGGTGAACTCGACGCGCGGATCGGGCCGCAACTCGTCCAGCCGCGTGCGCTCCAGGAAACGTGCGTATTCACCCTTGATCTCCAGGTCGTCCGCATCCAATTCGGCTGTCACCGGCACGCGCGTGTCTGCTTCGATCACCTCGGCGTCCAGGAACTCGATGGCATGCTCCCGTGCTACCGAAACGCGGTGATTGCCATCCAGGACGAAATACGCATCCCCCACCCGGTACAATTTCACCGGCGGCAGATTGACTGCATCGTAGTGGGCACGCGCGATCGAGCACCAGCGGTCCGCCGTGCCATCCTGTGTCGGCAGAAAGGCGCGGTCAAAGTCGCGGTAACGCCCCACGCTGCCGATGACCTTGTCCACCGGCACAGTCTGCAGTCCCCGGTACACTTGCCCGCGCACCCCCAGTTTGTCGCGCACCTCGTCCCACGAAAGCAACCGGTTCGGGCGCCCGCTCAGAAACGAGGCGATCTCGTTCCAGAACGCCTTGCGCCGTGCCGTATGAAAGTCCAATCGCGCCTGGTCCAACCTATCCATCGCAGATCACCACTCGATCACCTGGGCAGGATATACGTTGATTACCTCGGTGTTCCAGTACAGAGTCCTGGAGGAGGCCGGCCGATAGACGTGCTTGTGGCCGTGGAGCAAATAGCGGGGCCGGAAGCGGGCCATGAACCTGATCAAGGCGTGGAAGCCGCGATGCGCCAGGTCCGTGCCATCGTGGATGCCAAAGGGGGGCGAGTGTGTGACGAGGATGTCTACGTAGCGCCCATACAGCATCCGGTTCATCAGCAGCGTCGGCGTCAACTTCCAGATCTTGAAATCCATCTCCCGCTCCGTATACTGGAAAGGCGCATTGGGCTTGTAGCGGTTCGAGCCCTCCAGCCCGGCCAGGAGCACCCCTTTGGCCTTCACCGACCGCTCATCCAGGTTGACCCAGCCGCCCGGCCCGGTCAGCAATTCTCCGCTGGAGGTGTACTCGGGTTGATCGTGGTTCCCATGCACGAAGAAACAGGGCACGCACAACATCGTGGCGATGTACTCCAGGTAGAAATACGGTAGATCGCCACACGCGATGACCATACCTACGTCGCCGAATCGCTCGCAGATGTGCGCACTGTAGATCGTCTCGACCACCTGGTCGCTGATGGCCAGGATCTTCACACCTGATTACTCCTTCGGCCAGTCCCGGCGGTAGTTGATCGCCAGTTTGTCGAGGATTGCCTGTTCCAGGTCTATGCCCGTCAGATACGCCAGTTGCAGCAGGTAGAGTGCCACGTCGGCCAGTTCGCCCGCCAGGGCCTCCTGGCTGGCGACCTGCTCCCCCCACTGAAAATGCTCCAGCACTTCGGCCGCCTCCAGCGAAAGCGATATGGCGATGTTGCGGCTCGTCTGAGGCCACGGTGAATCCTCCCCGTACCAGCCCTTGGCGGTCACGAAGCGATTCATCTCGTCCGTCAGTTCCTGGATCGTCATGGGCTCCTCACGCAAAAGCCAGCCCCCCTGATGGTCTGGAGGGCTGGCCGGCACTTGTGCTCCAATAATGGTTCCCCACCGCACCTACCCAGACCAGGGGCCTGGCCACGGAGGGAAAGAGGGATCGAGAAACAACGTCTCAAACACGGCATACATCCTGGGCCCTCGCTTTCGAACTGCGGGCAGTATACAACGAAAAGGCCCAGATGTCAAAGTCACCTTCCCGAAGGCTCGAAAGCACATCACAAATGCCAGAGCCACACGCCAGGGCAATGCGTCGTGTACTGATGCTCCTGTCGGAGCCTTCGGGAAGGTTTACTCTAGAACAGCGTCAATTCCCGGTTCAGCATCCGATTGCGGGTAGAATTGACCTGCGCCAGGTGTTCGTCGAGCACACTCTCCACGTCGGCCTGGATGCTGGGTGTGAGAGGCCCGCTGGCCGGCCTCACCCGGGCCATGGCGACCAGGGGCTGGTCCAGCGGCGCGCCGATCTGCGAGAGCACGTAGACGGTCGCCGTGCTAACAGTCGGCACCTGCTTGACGATGTCCTGGGCCGCCAGCAGCGCCAGCACGTTGTACACCTTGCCCACGTGAGAGATGGGATTCTTGCCGCAGGCCGCTTCCAGGCTGGCCGAGCGGAAAGGAGCAATGACGCCGTTGACCCGGTTGCCCCGACCGACCGATCCGTCGTCTCCCATCTCAGCCGAGGTGCCGGTCAGCGTCAGGTACACTGCGCCGTTGGCGACGTCGTCGGCAGTGTTGACCATCACCGTCACCTTCCGGTCGTCCAGGTGGGCACTGAATTCCTGAATGGCCGCCTCGGCCGCCCGCTTGGCCTCCTGGTACTCGGTGGCGTCCCCAATGCGCGCGGCGATCAAGGGCAACGCTACAGTCAACGTCAATTCCCCGTCGCGGCGCAGCCCCATCACCTTGATGTCCTCGCCCACCGGGAACTCGTCAATCAACTTGTAGTTGATGTATTGAGCCGTCTCGTAGACCGCATGCTCCAGGCCGGAGCGGGGCCAGTGACTGACGCCGAAACTGGTGTCGTTGGCCGTCACGCGATCTACCACGTACTGCAATTCCTCGGCCCCGCGGCCCGCATAACTATCAACTACCATGTGCCTGCCGGGATCCAGGTAGCGCATGGTCTCGCGCACGTGCTGTTTCGCCGCCTCGATGGCGATCTGGTCCATCGGCACCTTGCGCCCCTGGAAGGCGGGGGTGCCGCGCCCGGCGATCTGCAGCCGGATAGGCTTGAGCATGTACCCGCCACCGTAGCCCACTTCGACCTCGCCGGCCACCAGTTGCACCTTGTCAAAGTTGTGGTGCAGGAGGGTGCCCAAGTTGTCCTGGCACCAGCGGCTGTACTCCACCGAGATGCGCTCGGCGATGCCGTCGCACAGGCTATCGGGATGGCCGATCCCCTTGCGCTCGACGATCTCGACCGGCAGGTCCTCGACCGACTGGCCGGTTGCTTCGACCACTACGATGTTCCGTTTCGTCATTTTTACCTCCGTGTGCTGGCTTCCCGGCCCGGGCAGGCGCTGGCAAAAAAACCCCCCTTCTGGAGGACAGAAGGGGCACAAGTGACGTGACCACCTCTCATCTTCCAGAAACACCATTCTGCCGGAATTGGCACCGTGCTAACCGTTGGGGGTTAGCGGGTTGCCGAGGCTTCGCAGGGCCGGTCCCTCCACCTCTCTGGATAAGAGTATCGCCGGGATATCTGATTTGTGTGTGATGATACCACGAAAGCAGGCAACTGTCAAGGACGATCAACGGATGAAGGCAGCGCCGCGTTCCACTTGACAAGAAGGATAGTCTATCGTATACTACCCTCGCAACTGGAACGGTGCACTGTTGCATCTCTTGGGCGCGTAGCTCAGTTGGTTAGAGCGCCACACTCACATTGTGGAGGTCAGGGGTTCGAGTCCCTTCGCGCCCACTGTTGTATTCACTCCAGGCCGCGGCCATGTGGAGGGGACCTCATCTCCACATCCGCGGCTGGTTTGGTGTATAAGCGACTATGCCCATATCGGAGAGCGCCAGGGAACATTTCCACCTAGATTGGTTGATCAGCAATTTGCGCTGGCTGCTCCTGGTGAGCGTGGCCCTCGTCATCTTCCTGGACACCTTCACCACCTCCGGCACATTCTTCGACACCGCCTCCATCCTGCCCCAGATTGTCCTGCTGACGGTCGCGGCGCTATACAACTTCCTCATCATGCTGCTGCTGCTCTCCGGCATCCTCCCCCGTACCATCCCCGTAACCACGTTGCTGGTGGACACCGTTCTCACCATCGGCTTCGTCATCGTCTCCGGCGGGCTGGCCAGCCCATTGCTCTTTTTCGCCTTGTTCCCGATTCTCACCGCCGCCCTGCGGTTCCCGTGGGTGGTCAGCCTGCTGGTCGCCCTGGCCATCGTGGCCGGTTGCGGCTTCGCCGGCTACACCATTGCTCCACCCGGCACGCCACTCGCGGAACTGCTGTCGTTCGCAGTCAAGTCGTTCATTCTCGTACTGGCAGCCCTGCTCAGTGGCCTGGTGGGCACCCAGATGAAGCAGATCATCGCCCGCACGCGCCGGCTCGAGGAAGAGGCCGAACTGCGAAAATTGCGCGCCGCCCAGGAGCACTCGCGCGCGATCTTCGAATTGGCCAGCATGCTCAGCGCCACCCTGAATTACAACAAGGTGTTGACCGCCGTGCTCGAAGTGGGCGAGGCTGGCATGCGCGAACTGGGCCGCCCGAACTCGGCCCACGTGAGCATGGTGATGCTATTCGGGCGCAATAACCTGCGCATCGTCGCCTCGCGTCACCTGCCGCCCCGCGACCAGAACGTCTCCTTCGAGGGTAAGAGCGGCGCCCTGGCCCAGGCCCTGGCCACTGCCGAAGCCGTGATCACGAACGCTCCGGCCACCGACCCGGAGCTGGGCCAACTGATCATGATGCACAGTTGCCAGCAGGTGATCGTCGTCCCGCTGCGGGCAGGGTTCGAAAACTTTGGGGCGGTCGTCTTTGGCAGCCCTCAGCCCAACACCTATACCCAGGACCACCAAGAGTTGCTCAACGCCATCTGCAACCAGGCCATCGTGGCCCTTCAAAACGCCCAACTCTATCAGAGCCTCATGGAAGAGAAAGAGCGCATCGTCGAGGTCGAGGAAGACGCCCGCAAGAAACTGGCCCGTGACCTGCACGACGGCCCGACGCAGAGCATCGCGGCCATCGCCATGCGGATAAACTACCTGAGGATGATGCTGGACAGGAACAAGGACCTGGAGCAGACGTCCGAGGAACTGGTGCGGGTCGAAGAACTGGCACGCCGCACGACGAAGGAAATCCGCCACATGCTGTTCACCCTGCGACCGCTCATCCTCGAGACACAGGGGCTACAGGCGGCGCTGGAACAGTACATCAGTAAATTGGCCGAGACGGATCCCACGCCCATGCACCTGGAAGCCACGCCGGAGGTGGATCAGTTGCTGGACCGGAACACCCAGGGGGCGATCTTTTACATCATCGAGGAGGCCATCAGCAACGCCCGCAAACACGCCAAGGCTTCCAACGTCTGGGTGCGGCTATACATTCAGAACAGTTCATTCGTCGCCGAGGCAGAGGACGATGGCTGTGGGTTCGACGTGGACGCCGTACAGGTGCGCTACGACGAGCGCGACAGCCTCGGCATGGTCAACATGCACGAACGCGCCGAGCTGATCGGCGGAGCCCTGACGATCTCCTCGGCGCCGGGCGAGGGAACGCGGGTCAGATTGAGCGTGCCATTACAGAGGAGGTAGGCCCGTGCCTGGCCCGACCGTGACCTGGAGCGAAGGCTGGCTATGGCTGGGTGGCTCGTTGTTGCTGGCCATCCTGTGGGGCAGCCTGGCCTGGTTTTTCCGCCAGCCCCGCCCCGGTGCAGTGAGGGAGGCCATCACCCGCCTGGTCACCTGGCGCTTCTCCCCGTGGTTGCTTCAACTGCTCCGCTTGTTGTACTATATCGGTGTGCCCTTCGCCGCGCTCCTGTGGGGCCACGATGCGGTCGTCGGGCGACTGTTGGGATTACAGCCATTGGACGTCCACGTTGCGGGCGGACCCGAGGTTGCCACCACCCTGGCTGCCAATTGGTCCGATTGGGCACACGACGTAGGATGGGCCGTGGCCTTGGGCCTCGGTGCCTGGGGAGTGCTGGCACTGGGCTGGTGGACCTACCGCCGGGCGCTGGCGGTTGCCGGAGCAGCCGGCCTGGCGGCCGGTGCCCAAAACTCTGGCTGGGTGTTCTTGCGGGAGGCGGCCTACCACGAAATTCACTGGGCCTTTTACCGCAACGCGCCGATCCTGGTCGTGGACACCTATTGGGGCGCCTGGGCCGGCCTGGCCCTGGTAGCATTGGAGGCCGCACTCAACCCGGCCTGGCGCGCAGGCCTGGCCGATCCGCAGCAGGCCCCCGGCCAGTTGATGCGCATGGCGCTGGCCGTCGCCAGCAGCGTGCTATTCCTGTTGACCGGAAACCTGTGGCTGGCGCTGCTCCTCCACTGGGGAGTGTCGTGGGGACTGGCCTCGTTAGCGCGGACGCCCCGCTTCAGCGGGGGTTCCCCGGCTGAAGCCGGGCCTCCGACCACATTGCGTGCCGGGAACTAGGTTAGCAACAACGCCAGGACCACCAACACTGCCAACATCGCCGCCGCGATGATGCCAATGCGCTTGAGGTCGGCAATGACGTAGCGATATTCCTCCCCCAGGTCAGATCCCTTGGGCGCAGCCTGTACCGGGGCGGCCACCACGGGCACACTGGCTGCCGCACCCGCCACTGGCTGTACCATCTGGGCTGGCGAAAGGCGTGCTGGCCGCCCCTGCTTCCTGACACGACGAGATTTCTTTGCCATATCTCTTCCCTCTCTTACGGTTGTAATTCGCCGATCACGACGATACGCTGTGTATCAATCCCATACGGATAACAAGAAATGAGCGTGAGAACCGGGCTGGAGGCCGGGACCATCACGCTCACCTCCGTCGGCTCAATGATACGCTTCTGGGTGACCACGTAGCGATATACCTGGCTGGCGGTGTGGACGAACACCTCATCTCCCAGGTCCACGTCCGGCAGTTTGCGAAAGATCTCACCGAAGACGTCGTTGTGGGCGGAGATGACGCAATTGCCACTCTCACCCGGGTTCGCACTGCCGACGTGATGGCCCGCCCCCTGCTTGAGCGCTTCCCAATCGTCTCCCTCGACCACCGGGGCATCCACCCCGATCGCGGGGACCTGGATGCGGATGGCCTGCTCCGGCCCGGGTGTGGGCATGGGCAGGGGCGTAATCTCCCCTACCAGGTCCCGCAAGTGCGCCGGGATTCCCTCCGGCGCAGGCCCGCCAGGCGAATCGGGCGGCGTGTGGCCACCCGGCAGCACCACTATCTGGATGAGGGGAGTGGGTGTGAGCGTGGGCAATTGAGCCTGTTGGGCCTGGCTGGTCTCCCGGTTGATCTGGCGCAGCGTTGACAGCGACCCCAGGAAGACCAGGAGCAGCCCAGCCAGCACGGCCAACTCGACTACCAGCAGGCTTTTATCGCGCAGCCAGTCCCAGCGGATCCTGCGTGGCTCTCGCCCGGATGGTTCCTCCACCTCTGTCACGGGTTCGTCCAGGCCCCAGGCCCGGTATTGCGCCGTGGCCCCGACGTCCTGAAAACGCCGGTAATCCACGGGTAATGGAGAGGGCTGCGGTTCCACGGGCTGCGGTGCCAGCGGATCCAGCGCGCCCCTTTCGGCACCCCGCCCCACCCTGCGCAACCGCTCCAGCCGCGCCTCCCGCTTGCGGACGCGCAGCACCTCCTCCAGTTCCTCTATAGATAGTTCGCCAACAGTACGACGGTCTTTCATCACGATACCACAGATGCTACGGCGAATACCTCCCGCTCAAAGAACCAGTTGAAGGGGGGCCAGTTAAAGAGCACGTAGCGCGCGACCCCCAATCTCCAACCCTCATGGCGATTCTGCGGGGGCGTGTCCAGCCACACCCGGGCGCGGAAGCCCGCCCGCCACAGCACCCGCCACAGGCTCAGCGCGCTCTGCTCGTTGACGTGCACTTCCAGATTCGCCGGAACGATCGCGCGGGGGTCCCTCGGATAGTGTCCCCCCTGTCCCATCAGCGTGCGCACGCACCGTACCAGCGGGTACGCATACCGGTCGTACCAGGCATTCGGTGCCGTGTGGATGATGAGCCGGCCATCGGGGCGTAGCACGCGCCGCGCCTCCGCCAGCGCCTGGTTCAATTCCCACGGGCGGAGATGCTCGACCAGGTCGAACATCAGCACGCGATCGAAAGAGGCGGCGGGAAACGGTAACCGCTTCGCATCGGCCATGGATACCCCCGCGACTCCCTCCGTCTCCTCACCAGTCTCCACCAGCCTCTGCGCCATCCGTGCCGCCACCGCCGCATAGTCCACCCCGTAGACCCGCACCCCCAGCCCGGCACAGTGGCGCAACGTCTCGCCCCGCCCGCAGCCCACGTCCAGCACCTGCATGCCGGGCCTGACCTGGGCCACCTCACAGGCTTGCCGCAGGCGACGGGAAAGGTAGGCCCCTTCACTGGTGATGAACTCGGCGTACCCCTCGCACGAGCCCAGGAAATACGCCTCGTCGTATACGTCTGGGCGAACCGGCTGGCTTTTCTCGTTTCCCAACTGCACCTCTCTTGCACAGGCGGTGGCATTATAATCTACCGCCCAAGCCCCGTCAAGCGCTTCAGGCCGTCGCCAACGGCAGCGCGGAGAAGACGAATCTCCTCGATCCTCAGCGCCAGCGCCAGGAGGCCATAGACCACCGCCCCGACGCCCCCGGCCCCGCCCACGACCAGCAGTTCTCCCACGAACCCCGTCGGCGCTATGGCTGCCAGAACGCGCATCACACCCCAGGTCGCCCCCGCCATCACCAGCGAAGCCAGGGCGGCCTTTAGCGTGAGGGGCCCCAGGCCGTGCCCTCTCAATCCGCCCAAACGGTACCGGGTCAGCGCCAGCATGGCCAATGCATGGGCGGCCAACTTGAGGGAGTTGATCAGGACCAGCAGCGGCAGCGTCAACACCCCCAGCCACCACGGCCTAATCGCCATCAAGACGTACAAGATCGTCGTCCCCACGCCCACCAGGGCGGGCGTCAATGTGTCCTTGCGAGCGTAGAAGGCGAAAATGAGGGGCTGGTCCACTGCGGCAAAGAGCAATCCCAAAAGCGCGGCCCGCAGCGCCTGCGCCGTTGACAGCGTGTCTGCCGCCGCAAAGTTCCCGTGTTCAAAGATGAGGGCGACGATGGGATTCGCCAGCACGTATAAGCCCATGGTGGCCGGGATGACCAACGCCAAGACCAGCCGCAGCCCCCGGGCCAGCGTGGCCCGGAAGGAATCAAGATCATCGGTGCCGGCCTGGCGGGAGAGCGTGGGCAGCGTAGCGATAGAGACAGCGCCGACGACCAGGCCGAGCGGCAACTGGATGACCTGGGCCGCATACTCCATCCACGAGATGGCAGAATCGCCGGTACGGGAAGCCAGGTTGTAACTGAGCAATTCCGCCAGTTTGTCCACCACCAGGCCGACCAGGAGCGGCAGGTAGAGCCTGCCGATGCGGCGCAGTGCGGGGTGGTGGAAGTCGAGCGCGAAGCGTAAGCGCGCCCCACGCAGCCCCGGCAGTTGGAGGAGTACCTGGAGTGCGGCCCCCACCAACATACCGGCAGCCATGCTGCGGACTCCCCAGCGACGCCCCAACGCGAGCGCCACGATCACCAGAGCAGCGTTGAAGACCGCGACGGTGAAGGCCGGGAAGGTGAACCGCTTGAGCGCGTACAGAGCGCCAGAAATGAGGCTGGCCAGGCTGAGAAAGAGCACCGCTGGAAGAACGATGCGCAAGAGATCAACGGCCAGGGCCTGGTAAGGAAGTGACAGCCCTCCCGCCTGCAGCCAGACTACCTGCGGGGCCAGAAGTTCTGCCAGCAGGACAAACCCACACAGGACCAACAAGGCGATACTGATCAGCACACCCAGCAGATGCCACAACTCTGCCCGGCGTTCTGGAGCCGTGAAGTCGGAGAGAACGGGGACGAGCGCCGAACCGAGCGTGCCCCCCACCAGCAGATCATAGATCATGGTCGGGATGCGAAACGCGGCATTCAGTGCGCTCACGTCGCCGCCGGCACCGAACAGGCCAGACTTGACCATCTCTCGCACGAGGCCCAGGATGCGACTGGTGACGTTGCCCAGAGCAATGATGCCGGCCGCCTGGGCGACCTCGATCTCCTCTTGTAGTTGTGGTAGTGTCCTGCCTGTCTCGTCCAACAGTTTCCCCTGCCTCGCGGGCGACGACGCATCGAGAGAGAGCGTCGTTACAGCGCCGAGGCGCTCACGAATCGTGTCATTCTACCGCACTTTCAAAAGTACCACAAACTCGATTCCGGCCAGTTTGCGTCTGGGGCTGAATCGTGGTACAATATCACTGCGAGATGGGGAGGGAGCACATCGAGCCCCCACCCGTGTGTGATGTTGTTGAGGAGGAAATAGTGCCGTTGAGCAAGCAAGAGAAAGAAGCGATCATCCACGAGTATGCTCGCGTGTCCAACGATACCGGCTCGCCGGAAGTACAGATCGCGTTGTTGACTACCCGCATCAATCAACTGACGGAGCATCTGAAGACCCACAGGCACGATGAGCACTCCCGACGCGGCCTGATCAAGATGGTCGGCCAACGTCGGCGACATTTGACCTATCTGAGTTCCAAATCTCCCGAACGCTACCAGGAGATCATCCAACGGCTCGGGTTGCGCAGGTAGTACATTATCGGGTTGGAAGAACAACCGAACGAGTAGATGCGGAGGAGGGTATACCCATCTACTCGTTTGGCATATCTGACTGGAAATCAAGAGTCTGAGAGGTCAGGCGTAGGTCCAGGAATTGGGGAGTCTCCCGTAGCCCGCTACGAGATACTCCCCAGTCCCTGACCTTTGCGCCTGGCCTCCATGTGGAGGTTATAGTAAAGTGAACAATCAACCATTTAGCGCCAGGTTGGGAGACGAGGTCGTCACCATCGAGACCGGGAAACTGGCCCAACAGGCAGGCGGTGCAGTCACAGTGCGATGTGGTGACACGCTGTTGCTCGTCACGGCGACCATGTCACCGGACGTGCGTGAGGGGATCGATTTCTTTCCCCTCACCGTAGATTTCGAGGAGCGGCTCTACGCCGCGGGGCGCATTCCCGGCTCCTTCTTCCGCCGCGAGGGCAGACCGACTGAATCGGCTACGCTCATCGCCCGGTTGACTGACCGGCCGCTCCGTCCCATGTTTCCCCACGACCTGCGTAACGAGGTCCAGATCATCATCACCCCTCTCTCGCAGGACGAGGAGCACCAGGCCGACATCCTGTCCATCATCGGCGCTTCGGCTGCCCTCACCGTCTCCAACGTCCCGTTTCTGGGGCCAGTCGGTGCGACCCGCGTGGGGTACGTAGACAGTACCCTGGTCATCAACCCGACCGTCTCCCAGATGCAGCACAGCACCCTCGACCTGCGGCTGGCCGGCACGGCCGACGCGCTGCTGATGGTCGAGGCGGGTGCCAACGAGGTCGGCGAAGAGGTGATGATCGAGGCTCTTCGACGTGGCTTCGCGGCCATGCAGGACGTGATCCGCGCCCAGAACGAGATGCGACAGGCCGTAGGGAAACCCAAGTCTGAGTATTCCCCCCACGTCCTGCCTCCCGAGGTATCAGAGTACGTCACACAAAAGGTGGGCGACCGGCTGCCAGAGGTCGTCTTCGGCGCTACCAGCAAGGAGGGGCGGTCCGAGCGGCTGAGGGCCCTGCGGGAAGAGCTGGTGGAGAACCTGCCTGAGGGCTGGGATGAGACGATGGTCCAGGAGACCTTCGAGCAAGTGCTGCGCGCGGTCGTCCGCAAGCGCACCATCGAAGAGGGCGTTCGCGCAGATGGACGCACACCTCAAATGATCCGCCCTCTCTCGGCCGAGGCGGGGCTCCTGCCGCGCACGCACGGCTCTGGCCTCTTCAACCGGGGCGAAACACAGGTGCTCTCCATAGTCACCCTGGGCACCCCACGGGAGGAGCAGACGCTGGACGATCTCTCATCGGAGGATACCAAGCGGTACATCCACCATTATAACTTCCCGCCCTACTCCACGGGCGAGGTGCGCAGGCTGGGCGGTCCGCGCCGGCGCGAGATTGGCCACGGTGCGTTGGCCGAGCGAGCGTTGTTGCCGGTCATCCCCGACGCGGACAAGTTCCCCTACACCGTTCGCGTTGTCAGCGAGGTGCTCGGCTCCAACGGGTCTACCTCGATGGCCAGTGTATGTGGGAGCACGTTGGCGCTCATGGACGCCGGTGTGCCGATCAAGGCTCCAGTCGCGGGCATCGCGATGGGCCTGATGATGGAGGATGGCCGTTACCAGATCCTGACCGACATCCAGGGCATGGAAGATCACCTCGGGGACATGGACTTTAAGGTCGCCGGCACGGGCAACGGGATCACCGCGTTGCAGATGGACATCAAAGTCGGCGGCCTGTCCTACGAGATCCTGGCGGAAGCGTTGGAACAGGCCCGGCAGGCGCGCCTGCAGATTCTAAAAGTGATCGAAGGGACCCTCCCAGCACCGCGACCGGAACTTAGCCCCTATGCGCCGCGCATGACCATCCTGCACGTGGACCCCGACAAACTGGGAGCGGTCATCGGGAGCGGTGGCAAGACAGTACGTTCCTTGCAGGAAACGTGCGGCGTGCGCATTGACATCGAGGATGACGGCACAATCTACATCGCCTCGACTAGCGGTCCAGCCGCCGAGAAGGCGCAGCAGATGATCGAGGCGTTGACGGAGGAAGCCGAAGTCGGCCGTATCTATACCGGCCGCGTGGTGCGCACCACCGACTTTGGTGCGTTCGTCGAAATCCTGCCTGGCACCGACGGGATGGTCCACATCTCGCAACTGGCCGACTATCACGTGGAGAAGGTCGAGGATGCGGTGCACGTGGGCGATGAGATCATGGTGATGGTGACCGACGTTAGCCCCGAAGGTAAAATCCGCCTGTCGCGCCGGGCAGTGCTGGAAGGATGGACACCCGAAGAGGCCCAGGCGGCCGATAGGCCAGGCGGGAGCCGAGGGGGCAGAGGAGGCACAAAACCGGGTGGAAGCCGGGGCGATAGGCCGGGTGGGGACCGAGGCGATCGAGGAGGCATGAAGCCACGCCGCCCATCCCAACGGCGATAGTGCTCAGCTGCTCGCTGGGAGAATACCATGGAAGAGATCATCGAAGAGCCTGAAGCCCAGGTCGAGCCAGAACCCAGTTCGGGAGCTCACGTGCTGCGGTGGCTGCTGCAGGCACTGCGCGAAGTGGCCGAGACGGTCGTGCCTGCCGTCGTCATCGCCCTGGTCATCAACCTGTTCCTGGCCCAGGCCACCCAGGTGCTGGGGCAAAGCATGGAACCGAACTTGCACAGCACGCAGCGGGTGGTGGTCGAGAAAATCACGTATCGTTTCGTCCACGGCCCCCGGCGCGGGGACGTGGTCGTCATTGATGCGCCGGACCAGTCGGAGATGCTGATCAAACGCGTGGCCGGGTTGCCTGGCGAAACCATCGAGTTGCGCAACGGGCAAGTATACATTGATGGCGAACCTCTCACTGAACCCTGGGTCGTGAATCCCGGCGGCGGCAATTATGGTCCGCTGACTATCCCGCCACTGCACGTGTTCGTCATGGGCGACAATCGCGGCGCTTCCAACGACTCGCGCAACTTTGGCCCGGTGGCGATTGAGCACATCGTGGGGCACGCGTGGTTCTCCTACTGGCCTCCCCAGTACGTGGGTCTCGTCGAGTAAGGGCTCGTAGAGCACACCCCAGGGCGCGGTGAATGCGCCCACACAGTTACGTGGCAGGCCGGGCACTCCGCCCGGCCTGCCTTACTTCAGAACCCCCGCAACGGCGCCAGCGCGCCGCGTGTGTGCCGCATACTGCGGACCCGCGTCCCGTTCAGCACCGCCCCCTCCGTGGCCCGCAGCGTGCCGCCGCCACTCCAATTGACAGGCCAGTGGTTCTGCTATAGACTTCCCACCAGTGCTCATCAGCGTCCGCGAGGCAAAGGAGGACCCTTGTGGAAATCTACGTCGTCGTGACTTGGGCCGGGATACTGGGAAGACTGGCGCGCTGGTTCGGCCTGACGTGGAGCCACGCCGCGCTGCGCTACGCGCGCGACGGAGCGCCCGGTGCACGCGTCATCGAGGCAGCCGCCTGCGGCATCATCGAGCGCTCGTGGGAGGAATTCGTCGCCGACGCGGAGGAATACCAGGTCTTCCGGGTCAAGGACGAACTGCCGGAGGTGACGAAGCGAGAGATCGTCGCCTACGCCTGGGGCAACGTCGGCAAGCCCTACAACTATGGATGGCTGATCAAGATCTGCTGGGAACTGGTGAAGCGCCGCTTCGTCCTGGGCTTGCTGACCTACCCCGCCCACGTCTGCTCCAGTCTCGTCTACGATTGCTTCCGCTACGCAGGCGTGAACCTGCTCCCCGGCCACGTGGGAGTGCTCGTCACGCCAGACGACCTGGCCAATAGCCCCCTGTTGGAGAAGAAACCTTGCGAAGGTCCGTAACATTCGCAAGGTTAAGTTGATTCTAGCCAATTTACTACTTTTCATTCACAAGATGTGGACGGAATTATGGTACGATGGGTGCTCGGGCGGGGGCAACCACGGTTTGAACACTCATTACATCAAGACAGGAGGCATTCTGTGAGCGAGAATACCGTGAACGTGCTGGCTGCGGTGGATTCCGTCCTGGGGGGGAAGGAGTTGAAGGACCAACCTCGGGCGTTCCTGCTCCTGCGGCTGTGCCAGTTGTCTCTGCTCGTCTCCCCAGACCAGGCAGAGTCCTACTGGAACCGGCTTGCAGCGCTGCAGTCCAGGGTCCCCCAGGAAGCCCAGGCGGATCTGCAGAACTTGCGCGCCGTCGTGGAATCCACCTCGACGGCGGAAGCCAAGAAGGGATTCGCCGCCGAGGTCATGGCCGATATCGAAGCGGCCCGCAAAACGGCACTCTCAGACGCCGAGGGGGCCAAGCGGCTGCTTCACGAGTGTGAGGAGCGGTTGAACAAACGGCGCTGGCCGTTCGGCAAGACCCCGGTCCAGATCGCACTGGTCGAAACCTGGGCCAGCGTAGACCGCCTGTACGCGCTGCAATTGATCGGCACCATCCCCGCCAACGTGCGGGAGAGCCTGCTGCGCCGCATGAACCAGGCCCGCGTGCTGACGGCCGAGGAGTGGCAGATCGTAGCAGACAAGGTCGGCATGGACCAGGCCGCGCAAATCGTGCTCAAGATGCTCGACGACGACCAACCACGGCTCATCCTGCCTGGAAAGGCCGTGCTGGAGGTTGGCACCCGCATCAGGAACAGTATGAAACCGCTCACCACAGCGCAACAAGAAGGGGAACTGGTCAGAGCGTTCAAACGCTACTCCAGGCTCACCATGCTGCAGGCGGCCGGCGAGCAGGCCGACCTGGCCCAGACACTCGTGGAAGAGGTGTACGTGTTCCTGGCCGAGACGTCCAGCCTGGAGCAGATCTGGTCGGTGCGTTTCTCCTTGCTGGCCACTGTCCTCGAACTGGGTGTAACGTCGAAGGGGTTGACAGACGGCGTGATGGAACGGCTGCTGGCCAGGACCCCGGCCTACCTGGCCCACTTTGCGCGCGCCCACTACGCCGCACTGACGGCGTCACCCGAGCAGGTCGAACAGGCCTACACGGCATTGCTGAACAAGACCGGGCAGAACCACGAGGCGGAAGCCTGGTTCCTGGCCACGCAGGTAGTGCGCGGGAACGGCGCACAGGCGCTCGCGCTGGCCAGGCGCTCTCCCCAGGCCGGGGAACTGTTGCCGCGCCTCAGGCGCGCGTGGCTGTGCACCCATCCCGAATCCGCCGCCTCGGCGATTGCCCCTGCCGACATGGCCGGAGATCCCATCGGCGAGTTCCTGGCGCAAGGGGCCGTGGCGGAGCGGGTCGCCTATCTCAGCAGGGCGACGGATGGGGGCAAACGGAGCGTGCCAGGGGCCATGTGGGCCGGGATGGGCACCGAGGAGGGGACTGAGGGGGTGCGGGGCTTCTGGCAGCGCCTGACCACCGCCAAGAAATCTTCCGACCAGATCATCGTCGAATACCTGGCACTCAACCCGCTCTACTCCTCGTACCGCACGATCACGAAGAAAGAGGAACAGTTCGCCAACCACCTGCGGATCACTGGCTACGGCGAATACCGCTACACGGACACGGACAACGTGCTGCTGCAGACGCTCGTCGCCTGGGGCGACCAGAACGCGAGCGAAGTGCGCTCGGTGCTGCACGCCATGTGGAACGCCATCCGGCCCGACGAAAACATCCTGATGGTAGACTGGCTGCGCAACGCCATCCTGACCCGCTGTCGCAACGTCTTCGCCGCCGACGCCGACGTACTGGAACAGGACTTTCTGGCCTGGTTCAAGCGCGAACTGGTGGACAAGGGCCGCGTGTGGCGCTCGGGCAACATGCAGTACACCCTGAAATACGCGGATACGTCGGTCCTGCAGTTCTGCATCACGTCCGCCCTGGCGGTCAACCCGTTCTCGCCGGCCTGCCGGGATCGCGTCCTGTTGATGGGCTTGCGCAAATTCAAGGCCGATCCGGCGGGCGTGGAGGCGGCCGCCCAGGTCTACAACTCGGACAAGCAGGTGCTGGACCTCAATCCGCCGCTCGAACTCAAGCCCCCGCTGCTCGAGGCCTGGCAGATGGGGATCGTCAAGAACGCCATCCCGCACATCCTCACCACCATGCTCGCACACGCGGGCGGAGGATGAGATAAGAAACAGACCGTAGGTCCTCTACAAAAGTTCGCTGCGCAGTGCCTCGAAGAAGCGGTCGAACAGCCCAAACTCGCCGCTGATCACGTTGGCCTGCGTCCCTCGCGCTTTCATTGCCTGGTAGACCGGATCATCCGCCAACGGCGGGCTCTCGCCAACGTACCAGATGGAACCCCCCTCCAACTCGATGGCGCGGCTGACGTCGTAGTCGCGTGGGCCGTGCCCCACGATGATCAGGTCACGGCTCAGGTAACGGCGCAAAGGCCGCTCCCCCTCGCCACCCAGGAGCGAGATTTCGCCGGGGGTAAAGGCGAACGCCCGCGCCTGCACGTCGCCGTGCAGTTTGACGATCTTGGCGCGCGGCTGTGCGGCTTCCAATGCGACCAGGATCTCTGCGCTGCTCCTCTCCCCGCAGACGAGCACCCTGAAATCTGCCTTCCCCGCTTTGCCGCCGGCTCGCACTGTTCGTCGTGGACGCCCCGCTTCAGCGGGGTCCTCCCGGCTGAAACCGGGCCTCCCGTTCCTTTTGGCGCCCGCCAGCGCATTCTCCAGGAACGGATCCAGGTTGGTAGTGAAGATGACGTCCAAGAAGCCTTTCTTGATCAACCCCGCCAGGTGGCGGTATCCTGACGAGATCCCCGCCCTGGCGAAATGCTTCTTCAGGATCACGTATCGCTCGAGCGGGCTGAGGCCGTTGAGCATTTCGTAGAACTTTTCCAGGTCGTCGCTGCCGGCGATGGCACGCACGACGCGCCTCATCGAGCGGCTACCGAGCATCACCGAGGTCCCGCTCCCCAGGACCAAGACGTAGGGAAGCTCCCTGGTCTCGCGCCGCGAACGCATCAGTTCGGCCAGCAGTCTGATCTTGTCCGGGACGGCTTGGCGTCGCCGGCGCAGGAGCAAACCGAACAGTGCCACAAGCAACGCCAGCAGGAGCAGCCCCAGCAGCAGCAGACAGAAGGGCTGGCGGGTCAGGCCGGTCAGGAAGAGCAGAGGAGCCACAGGGGTCGGGGTGGCGGGTGCTGCCGGCGTGGGAGTTGGGGCAGGAGTGGGAGTGGGGATGGGGGTCGGGCTTGGCGTTGGCGTCGGTGGCGCGGCGAAGGAGAGTGGGATCGGCGTGATTTCGTGGTAAAAGACCCGCCCGCCGGGGAGGATAGCCATCATCTCGGCCTGGACCGCATACTCCCCGCTGTCCTCCACCGCCTGGAAGGTACCCGAGTAGGCCACCACGTTTCCCCTGGCCTGGCTCGACGTATCGCCGCGGCTCATCTCAACGGTCTGGACGGGTTGGCCGCCTTTCAACAGCGTGGCGATGAGTTTGAGGTCCTCGTACGAAGTCGCGCCCGCCAGGTGCACGCTGGCCTGCAAGGGAATGGAATCTCCAGGCACGTACGACGCGCTCCAGGCCGGCTCCATCATCTCGACCCATGGGGCAGAGATGAGGGTGACCCACCTGTGTTCGTAGAGCGACGTGCCATCGGGCAACAGCGCGTGCAGGGTCAGGGAGTACTCGCCCGTCTGTTCCAGCGCCTCGAGTTGGGCGACGTACGAGTCACCCTCCCTTTCCAGGGACAGTTGCTTTCTGAACCCTCCCTCTCCTGCAATCTCCACCTGGAAATCCTTCACCGGCACGTCCACGGCCAGGCCGTTTTCGTCCATGATCCTGGCCCGCACCGTAAAGGGTTGCTCGGCGGGCAGAAAGCCGTCGTCAGGCTCCAGGAGATCTATCTTGACGTTGGGAAAGACGACGTAACTGAACTCGGCTCGCCCCTCGCCCTCCAGGGCCACCTGCCAGGTGCCGGCCCAGGGCTCGCCGTACTGCACACTCCATACTTCGTAGTCAATGCCGTTGCTCTGCCAACTGACCCCCTCTTCGTCCTTGCTGAGCGCCACGCCCCCGGGCGTTCCATCTTCGCGCGGCCTGTAGATCGTGGCTTGCACTTCCGGGCTCTCTTTGGCCAAGATGGTGAAGATGATCTGAAAGTAGTTGTCGTAGACCTGGTAGTCGAGGGTCTGAGGGGAATGGACGGCCATGGCCGGGGTGGCCGGAATGCACAATAGCTGCGAGAAGACGTAGGTGCTGATGCCCTGCATCTCTTGCACTCTCTCGGCCTCTTTGTAATACCCGTCCGACCTGGCCGAGGCCCCCTGCCAGAACTCTTTGTAGGTCGCGACGAACTCAGGGCTGGAGGACTCACCCAGTTTGTCTATCCCCAGCCCTACCATGTACAGGGGTACGCCGCCGGGACTCGGGCAGACGTCGCTCAGGTACGCATAATCCCGCAACTGCTCCAGGAGTCTCCGCGTTTCGTCCAGGTAGGCCATCACTGCCTCCCGCCCCTTCTTCTCGTCTACCTGCGGGTTGGTGGGCTGGCCGTCGGAGATGAGGATGAGGGCGGATTTCCGACCTGGATCGTGCTGCTCACCGATCATCACCAGCGCTGCCTGCAGCGCCTTGTTGATGTCGGTGTACTGCTGGCCCTTGTGAACCCCGAGGCTCTGATGCACGGCCGCGTACTGCTCTTTCAGTTGTGCAGCGGCCGCGGGGCTGTCCAGCAGCGTGTAGGGAATCACGCGAGGCTCGCTGCCGAAGGCGACGATGCCCAGCCGGTGGATGGCGCCGGATTGCTCGGAACTCAGCATGTCCACGAAGAAGTTGACGGTGTTCACCCGTACCCCTTCCGTGTCGGTCTTGTTCCACATCGTCTCCGACTCGTCTACCAGCATGATGACGTCCAGGCCGGGCATCTCCCGATACGGCTCACCACTCCCTCCCTGGGCGTGGACAGGTAGAGGAACAACGGCACTCACCAGAAACAGAACGACGATGAGCATGGCCTTCCAGGGCCAACGTGGGTTGGGCATACTAGTGCTCCTGTGGGCTCACGCAGCGGAAGCCTGCGAAATCGTAGGTGTACTCGGGCTTGACGCTGTAGCGGAAGGCGGCGCGGGCATACACCTCGCTAAAGGGCCACGCACCACCCCGCAGGATCTTGTACGTGCCGGTGGCCGGGCCGGGCGGGTTCGCGGGGGGAGATTGTGCGTAATACTCGCTCCCGTACCAGTCGGCCACCCATTCCCACACGTTGCCCGTCATATCGGCGGCACCGTAGGGGCTGTCTCCCTGCGGAGAGAAACTGCCCACGGGGGCAGTGTCCCCGCGCTGCGACTCCTCCGTGTTCGCCTTCCCACTCTCGAACTCGTCCCCCCAGGCGTAACGGTGCCCGCCACCCGGGCCGGTCACCGGGCCGCGGGCTGCCTTCTCCCATTGGGCCTCAGTGGGCAACTGTTTGCCTGCCCACTGGCAGTAGACCAGAGCATCCTTCCAACTGACCAGGACGACGGGACGATCCACCTTGCCCTCGAGACTGTCTGCAGGGCCGTGGGAATGGCGCCAGTCGGCCCCCTCGACCTTCTGCCAGTCCAGCCCCTGCCAGACCCAGCCCCAGCCGCGCTGCTCGGCTTCGGTCTGGTAGCCGGTGGCGGCCACGAAGCGGGAGAATTGCTCGTTGGTCACCTCGTACCGATCAATCCAGAAACCGTCCAGGTAGACCCGGTGGGCGGGCCGCTCGTCGTCGCCCAGTTCCTCGCTGCCCATGATGAACTCGCCCGCTGGGACAAAGACCATCTCCGCGCCGTCGGCCTCCCACACCCGCGACTGGGGCATAGAGATCGTCGGCCCGGCGGTAGGCGAGGGGGGGGAAACCGTGGGCGAAGGGACTGCCGCCGCTGGGCTGGGCTCTGCGGTCGCCGTGCCGGTCGGCAGGGCTGTCACCGCTGGGCTGGATTCTACGGTCGCCGTGGCCGTCGGTGGGAAGAGGGAGGCTGCCGGTGTGATCGAAGCCCCGAAACCCAGGAAGACCAGCACCGACGCCAACACTAAGGCTGCACCGACAGCGCCCCCCATCCACGGGGACGCTCGCCGGCGGGGCGGATGCGGGGTAGGCGTAGCCGGCTTCGGAGTACGCGGTACCGTCCGGGCCAGGCCGCCTGCAGCGCGCCGCCCAGCGGGCTCGGCCGGCACATTGCCCCGCTGTGCCAACTTGTGGGGGGGCGGGGGTGGATATGCCGCCTGCAAATCCTCCACGAACTCCTCCATCCGCTGGTAGCGCTCGGCCGGGGACTTGGCCAGGGCTTTCAGGATGACGTGCTCCAGTTCCCTCGGCAGGTCCGAGCGCAGGGATCGGGGAGGGGTCAGGGGATCGTTGATGTGCCTGAGGATGACGGCCACCGGGGCGTCGGTGCCGAAGGGCGGCCGGCCGGTGACCGCCTCATACAGCACGATACCCAGGGAGTAGATGTCGCTGCGTCCATCCACGGGCAGGCCTCGGGCTTGCTCAGGGGACATGTACTGGGGCGTACCGACGCCGACCCCGCTGGCCGTCAACTGGGCGCTGTCCTCCAGAATCTTGGCCAGGCCAAAGTCGGAAAGGAGAGGCCAATCGTCTGCCGCCATCAAGATGTTGCCCGGCTTGACGTCGCGATGGATCACCCCCTGGTTATGGGCCTGGGCCAGGGCGTCTCCCACCTGAGAGACGATGCTGACCGCGTACGCCAGGTCCTGGGGCCATCCCAACCGCTCGCGGAGCGCACCTCCGGAGGCATACTCCATGACCAGGTAGAACACGCCTCCCTGCCGCCCGTAGTCGAAGACGGTCAGGATATTCCGGTGGCGCAGCCTGGCCACCGCCCTGGCTTCGCGCTCGAAGCGGGCGACGAAATCCTCGTCCTGAGCCAGGTCGGACGTCAGCACCTTGACCGCCACGTAGCGGTCGAGGGTGGGCTGATAGGCCTTGTAGACAGTGGCCATGCCCCCCCTGCCGATCTGCTCGAGGATGTCATACTGCCCGACGATAGCGCCAGTCAAGTCCATCACTACCTCAGATGAATCGCCCAGTGGGCGATCTACAGTTTTTTGTGTCCCAGGGTTTGTGCATTAAAACAGCATATCACATCATCGGGGGCAGGTCAATGGGAAAAAGTACCCATGCAAAAAAAAACACCCTCACCCCCAGCCCCTCTCCCTGGGAGGGAGAGGGGAGCAAAATCCCTCTCCCCATCGGGGAGAGGGTCGGGGTGAGGGGAGTACGCTCCCTCTCCCCATCGGGGAGAGGGCCGGGGTGAGGGGCGGCTATGTCGCTATTCTGCTTCCACTTCCAGCCGTGCTCGCCGCCGGTCCCGCTCCCAGGCCGGTAACTCGGCCTCCTCTTTCTCCGTCAGCACGGTCCGCAATTCAAAGATCTGGTCTCGCAAGAGCGCCGCCTTCTCGAACTCCAGGTCCTGCGCCGCCACCTTCATCTGGCGCTCCAGTTCCCGAATCAGGCGGGCCAGTTCATCCTCCGGCAACTGCTCCAGCGCCACACCCGCTTCCTGATCAGGCGCCGCCCGCCGGCGCACACGGTCGGTCAGGTCGCGGACCTCTTTGACGACGGTGGCCGGGACGATGCCGTGCTTCTCGTTGTAGTCCACCTGGACCATCCGCCGCCGCTCCGTCTCCTCGATCGCCCGCGCCATCGAGTCGGTGATACGGTCCGCGTACATGATCGCGGTACCGTTGACGTGCCGCGCCGCCCGGCCGATGGTCTGGATGAGGGCAACGTCCGATCGCAGGAACCCCTCCTTGTCCGCGTCCAGGATCGCCACCAGGCTCACCTCCGGCAGGTCCAACCCCTCACGCAGCAGGTTGATCCCCACGACCACGTCGTAGGCCCCCAGCCGCAGGTCCCGCAGGATCTCCACCCGCTCGAGCGTCTGGACCTCGCTGTGGAGGTAATGGACCTTGATGCCCAGTTCTTGCAGGTAGCCGGCCAGGTCCTCCGCCATGCGCTTGGTCAGCGTGGTGACCAACACGCGCTCGCCCCGCCCCACCCGCTCGTTGATCTGCCCGACCAGGTCGTCCACCTGCCCTTTCACCGGCTTGACGATGATCTGGGGGTCCACGATGCCAGTAGGGCGGATGATCTGCTGTGCCACCTGCTGGCTCTTCCCCAGTGCGTAGGGGCCGGGGGTGGCGGAGGTATAGAGGGCCTGGTTGACGCGGGCCTCGAACTCGTCAAAGTTGAGAGGACGGTTGTCCAACGCCGATGGGAGGCGGAAACCGTACTCGACCAGCACCTCCTTGCGGCTGCGATCGCCGTGGTACATGCCCCGCACCTGGGGGATCGTCATGTGCGACTCGTCCACCACCAGCAGATAGTCGGCCGGGAAGTAGTCCATCAGCGTCCAGGGCGGCGAACCGGGCGGACGCTGCTGCAAGTGGCGGGAGTAGTTCTCGATGCCGGGGGAATAGCCGATCTCACGGATCATCTCAATGTCGTACCGCGTGCGCTGCTCCAGCCGCTGCGCCTCCAGCAGTTTCCCCTGCCCTTTCAGTTCAGCCAGCCGCCCCTCCAGTTCGGCCTCGATGTCGGCCAGGGCCTGCTCGCGCTGCTCCTCCGGCGTGATAAAGTGCCTGGCCGGAAAGATCTGCACCTCGTCCAGTTCCTCCAGCACCTCGCCCGTCAGCGGGTCAATCTCGGTGATGCGCTCGACCTCGTCCCCCCAGAACCCAATGCGGTAGGCCGTCTCGCCGTAGGCCGGGCTGACCTCGAGCGTGTCGCCTCGCACGCGGAACGCTGCGCGTTTCAGGTCAAAGTCATTCCGCTCATAGTAGATGCTGACCAGGTGGCGCAGAATCCCTTCGCGCCGGTGTTGCTCGCCCACCGCCAGCCGGACGACCACGCGGCCCCACTCCTGGGGGTCACCGATGGCGTAGATAGAGGAGACGGAAGCGACGATGACGACGTCCCGGCGGGTAAACAACGCCGTCGTAGCCGCCAGGCGCAACCGTTCAATCTCCTCGTTGATGTCAGAGTCTTTCTCAATGTAGAGGTCGTACCTGGGGATGTAGGCCTCCGGCTGGTAGTAGTCGTAGTAGGAGACAAAGTACTCGACCGCGTTGTGGGGGAAGAACTCGCGGAACTCGGCGTAGAGTTGAGCCGCCAGCGTCTTGTTGTGCACCAGCACCAGCGCGGGCTTCTGCACCTCCTCGATGACCTTCGACACGACGTACGTCTTGCCGGTGCCGGTAGCGCCCAGCAGCGTCTGGTGCTTGTACCCCTTGTGGATGCCTTCGACCAGTTGGGCAATGGCCCGCGGCTGATCGCCGGTCGGCTGGAACTCCGAGACGACTTGAAACCTGGGCATAGAGCTCTCCTGTAGAACGTCAGTTCGATTGTATTATACATCAGGTCGGAGTAGTGCGCCAGATTTGACAGTGAAGGCATGTGGGATAGAATACCCTACAATGTCTGTATTGAGCGCGAAAGCCGGGAACGCAGATTTTCGCACACGAACGCAGATCCGAAGATCAAATTCAGCGAAAATCTGCGTTTGTCTGCGTCCCCAGAGTTCGGTTCGCCAACGGCAGCGTTACAGCATGGCAATCCATAGCGAAACAGACAACACATGAATAGGAGACGGGGGGGAGATCGTCGCGTCAGTTGGGTTGTCTTGGCCGGAGTGCTGGCGGCCCTCGGGTTGTGCATCGGCGCAGGGGGACTGGGCCTGGTGGGCCGGGCCTACAGCCAGCGCTACGCCGGCCGCATCTACCCCGGCGTCAGCGTCTACGGCGTGGCCCTGGGTGGGCTGACCGCAGACGAAGCGGCGGCGACCCTCCAGTCGGCACTGCCCCACCCGGCCGCGCTACCGCTCACCTTGCGCGATGGAGACCACTCCTGGAACCACTCCTGGGCCGACCTGGGTCTCTCCTTCGACCCGTCGGCGACCGCGCGCCTGGCCTACCAGGCGGGGCGCGACGGGACGCCCCAGCAGCAGACCGCGGCCCAACTGCGCGCGCTCGTCGCCGGTCTGTCGCTCTCACCAGTGGTCGTACTCCCTGACCCGGCCCAGGCCGCCTCAGCCCTGGAAGCGCTGGCCCCGGAAGTGGCCGTGCCGCCGGTCAACGCCGCGCTGATCATCCAGCCGGATCGCGTGATCCCCGTACCAGCCCAGGCAGGGCGCGAGTTGGACGTGGCGGAGACCGTCGCGGCGCTTCCGCACGCCATCGCCGCCGGCCGCGAGGGGCTGGTGATGCAACTGCTGACCCGCCAGGTGGAACCGGCCATCGGCAACCCCGGGCCGGCGCAGGCCCAGGTCGAAACGCTCCTCTCACACCCGTTCACCCTGGTCGCCGACGACCCGCTGACCGGCTTCAGTAGTTCGTGGGCGGTGAAAGCGGAGGCAGTGGCCCAGTGGATCATCGTGCAGCCAGCCGGGTTGACCCAGGACGGAGGCGATCCCCGCCTGGTACTGACGGTACAGAAAGAGCCCTTGCGCGCCTACCTGGAGGGACTGGGGCACCAATTGGCCGACGAGGTCGCCCTCGACGTCGAGGGGACGCTGGCTGCCGTGCGGGCCGCCATCGAGGCCGGGGGAGACCAGGCCAGGGTAGCGCTCGTCCATCCACCACATCCGTACATCGTGCAGCCGGGCGATACGCTGGTGTCGGTGGCGCACGCGCACGGCTTCCCGGTCTGGTGGCTGACCGAGAACAACCCAGGTATAGAACCGGGCGCATTACAGCCTGGCCAGCAGATCATCATCCCCTCGATAGACGTGCTCTTTCCGTTCCCACTGATCACCGACCGGCACATCGTCGTAGACATCTCCGACCAGCACCTATACGCCTACGAAGGGGAAACCCTGGTCTACGACTTCCTGTGCTCCACCGGCATCGCCTCCTCGCCGACCATCACGGGCACCTTCCAGGTCTTGAGCAAGGAGGAGGAGGCCTATGCCTCCAGTTGGGACCTGTGGATGCCGCACTTTGTCGGCATCTACCGCTCCGGGCCCGATTTCACCAACGGCATCCATGCGTTGCCGACGCTCTCCAGCGGAGCCCGCTTGTGGGAAGGCTACCTGGGCAGCCCGATTTCCTACGGCTGCATCGTGATCGGCCTGGAGGAAGGGGCTGTGTTGTACGAGTGGGCGGAGTTGGGCACGTTGGTAGTGATCCGGGAATGAAAGCAACTGAAACGCTGTTGTAACGGAAATGAAACGCTGCCAATGCTGATTCTGAATTATATATTTAGGAGACAGTTCCACGCATACCGGTGTACTCACGCCCGGCGTACTCGCCGACCACGTGCTGCGTGATCAGGATCATAATGTTGACGGAGATAGAAGCCACGACGCTAGAGGACCTCTTGCGGGAGCGTGAGGCGGCCCACACACTGCTCACGACCGCGGAAGCGTTGAGCACGACGCTCCAACTCGACAAACTACTGGAGCGCGTCCTGGATGAACTCCAGCGGATCGTCCCGTACGACGCAGCTTCGATCAGCCTGCTGCACGACGGGCGATGTTGGATCGCCACCTGTCGCGGGATGGAGCATCCCCCCTCGAACGGCTTCCCCCTGGAGGCAGCCCCGCTGTTGCAACGCGTGGTATGTGAACGCACTCCGGTCATCTTTCCAGATGCGGCCCTGGATGCGGGCCTGGTCTCAGAGGGCCAGGAACAGGCACCCGGCTGTACTCAGCCGCGCGTACTCGCGCCCGGTGTACTCGCACCCGGCGTACTCGCCGCCCACGACAGGCGAGAGTGTAGGGGCTGGTCCCCCCTTGCACTCTCGCCGGGGCGCTCATGGCTGGGCCTACCGCTGATCTCCAAAGACCGGGTCATTGGCGTGCTGACGGCAGCGTCCTGCCAATCCGACGCCTACGACGACCAGGTCGCCCCATTGGCGCTGGCCTTCGCCCACCAGGCCGCTCTGGCCATTGACAACTCCCGCCTATACGAGCAGACCCGGGCATACTTGCAGGAGACACTCTTGCTCCACAACGTCACCGCCGCCACCTCATCCACGCTCGACCTCGACCAGATGCTACCGTACATGGCCCGCAGCCTGCGCGAAGCGTTGAACTCTACCAGCGCCGAGATTTACAGGCCCGACGAGAAGAACCACACCATCACCATCCTGGCCGAGGCCATGGCCAGGTCCCCCACGAGAGAAAACAGCGCGGAACTGGGCCGTACGTACTTCCTGAGCGCGTTCCCTGCCGCAGCCGAGGCGCTGGTCCACAGCCGTCCCGTGCAGATTCACGTAGACGACTCCGAGTTGGATCCACGCGACCGCACCAACCTGGAAGCGCACGGCGCGCACTCCGCCCTGTTCCTGCCCATCGTGGCCCACCGCCACACGGAGGGGTTGGCCGCCGTATGGGAGGGGGAAGGCCCTCGCTACTTCACCCAGGGAGAGATTGCGACTGGGCAGACGTTGACCTACCAGGCGGCCATCGCCATGGAACATGCCCGGCTGTTCGAGGAGACCCAGCGCCGGGTGCGCGAACTTCAGTTGCTCCACAACGTGGGGCTGGCCGCCGCCTCGGGAGTGCGTCTGGAAGATACGTTACAGGCAGCAGCCGAGGCGCTGGCTGCGGCGATGGCGCAGAGTACAGCGAAGGTCACTGGTGGCGCTACTGGTAGCGCCACTCGTGACACTACAAACGCTGTACTCTGCGCCGCTGTACCCTGCGCCGCTGTACCCTGCGCCGCTGTACCCTGCGCCGGCGATACCCGCGTCGCCGTCATGCTGCTGGACCCCGCGAGCGGCGTCTTGCGCATAGAAGCCAGCGCTGGCTACCCTCCCGAGGCCATCAAGAATTTGCACCTCCGGCCAGGCGAAGGCATCACAGGGTGGGTGGCCAAGTACGGTAAACCGGCACTCGTGTCCGATGTGCGCCTGGACCCTCGCTACGTCGAGATATCGCCCGACATCCGCTCCGAACTGGGCGTCCCGATCATCGCCGGCCCCCAGATCATCGGCGTCCTCAACGTCGAGAGCCCTCACCTGAACGCCTTCACAGCCGACGATCAGCGGCTGCTCAGCACACTGGCCAGCAACCTGGCCGTGATCACCGAGCGCGCCCGGTTGTTCGAGAAAGTAGAGATTGCCAGGATCGAGTTGCAGGAGCGGGCCGAGGCGCTGGAAGAGGCCAACACCCGCCTGCGGGAACTGGACCGGCTCAAGGACAAATTCCTGGCCACCATGAGCCACGAACTCCGCACGCCACTCAACTCCGTCATCGGCCTGTCCGAGGTGCTGATCCAAGGGATGGTGGGAGAGATGACCCCCAGGCAGATCAAGTGCGCGGAGGACATCCTCTCGAGTGGACAACACCTGCTGGCTCTGATCAACGACATCCTCGATCTCTCCAAAATCGAGGCCGGACATATGACGCTGGAACCGACGGCGTTCGAGGTGGGGGACCTTCTGGCGGAGGTGCAGACGACCATCGCTCCGCTGATCGAGCAAAAGTGCCAGAGACTGACCGTGCGAGAGGCTCACGGCCTGCCCCCCCTCACTGCCGACCGCTTTCGGATCAAGCAGGTATTGCTCAACTTGCTCAGCAATGCCACCAAGTTCACCCCTGTCGAAGGGCGCATCGCCGTCTCTTGTCGCCTGACCGATCCGGGCACGATCCGCTTCTCCGTGGCGGACACCGGCATCGGGATCAAGTCGGAGCATCAAAAGATCATCTTCCAGGAATTCCGCCAGGTCAACGGCTCGCCAGGGCAGGAACCAACGGGAACTGGGCTGGGGCTGACCATCAGCAAACGGCTGGTCGAGATGCATGGAGGCCACATCTGGGTGGAGAGTGAACACGGGCGCGGCGCGACCTTTTCCTTCTCCCTACCCCTCGCCGGTCCAGGTTCGTAGTCCGGTGTACTCCACCGGCCCTCACCGGTGTACTCCATCGGCCCTCACCGGTGTACTCCACCGGCCCTCACCGGTGTACTCCACCGGCCCTCACCGGTGTACCCACCGGCGGTGACTTCAGTCGCTTTCTCCGACCGGCTCGGTATGAATGATCACCCGTTCGAGCCCAGGGATACTCTCCCGCAACTGGGTCTCTAACCGGGTGCTGACCCGATGGGCTTCGGCGAGGGGCATCTCACCGGGCAACTGGCAACTCACGGAAACGCTCCACCCCTCGTGGTCCTGGCGTACCTGAACCTGGCTGCAATCTCCGCCGCCGAGCGTCTCACGGGCCACCTGTTGCACCGTCTGAACCACCTGCTGCTCCCCCAGGCCAGCATCCGCTGAGGCGGGCGCTCGCCCGCGGACCCATTGCCCCTTAGGCTCGATGTGGGTGCTCAACTCCGCCAGGTGAGGAATCTCCGCGCGCGCCCGTTCCTCTAGCGAAGAGGCCAGCGCGTGAGCCTGGCTCAAAGGAAGCGCACCATCTGTCTCCAGGTGCACGTCCAGGTAATAGGCTCCGTCCACCTCGCTGGCCCACACGTCGTGCACATCTATCCCCAACCCACTGGCCAACTGACGCAACTGAACGGCGACTTCCTCCAAGTCCTGCTCTTCTGGCACAGACCCCGCCGGCTCCACGTGGATCGTCACGTCCTGGATATCGGGCTGGCGTTCACGCAAGCGGTACTGCACCTCGTGGGCAATGGCGTGGGCCTGGTCAATGCTCAGCGCTGGATCCACCTGGATGTGTAGGTCAGCGTACACGGCCCCCTCGTGCCCCCGGCTGCGCGCCCTGTGACATGACAGGACGCCCGGCACTTGTTTGGCGACCTGCTCCAACTGGTCGGGCGACACCGCCACCTGGTCCATCAGCGTAGGCGAACTCTCGCGGATGATGTCTATGCCGATCTTGGCAATCACCAACGCGATGACCAGCGCCAGGATCGGATCAGCCAGCGGGAAGCCCAACCGCACGGCCACCAACCCCCCGACCACCGAGAGGGAAACGAAGATGTCGGCGCGGGTATGCTGAGCATCGGCCACCAGGAAATCGCTGTGCAGGCGGCGGCCCTCGCGCACCTCATACCATACGACGGTCATGTGAACGACGATGCTGACGAACAACGCGCCGAAACTCCACACGTTGACCTGCGCATGAATCAGCGCAGGGTCGCGCAGTCGCTCCACGGCGCTTTTGATCAGTTCCCACGTGGTCAGAAACAACAGCCCTGAGACGATCAGCGCCGTCATCGTCTCGGCCTTGCGGTGGCCGTATGGATGCTCTTGGTCGGCCGGGCGGGCTGCCAGGTAGATTCCCACCAGTCCAATCACGTTGGAGGCAGAGTCGAAGACCGAGTCCAAGCCGTCGGCGATCAGGCTCAGAGAACCGGTCCAAAGGCCGACGATCAATTTGACCGACGTAGCGATGAGATTGAGTCCCATGGTGATCCACAGGACCCGACGAATCGCACGAAATGTGTCCACCCGTGTACTCACGGACGCAATACCTCCCTTCCTCAAACTAAGACGTACAGACTACGTTTGACCCGCAGGCTTCGAAACCTTCCCGAAAGCTCCCAGCTTTCGGGAAGGTGGCAGGCGCTTGCTGAGCAGCTTGCCGATCTCAACGACGGCGATCAGCAAGAGCGCTACACCAAAGACCACTCCCCACTGTTGCAGGCTCAAGGGCACGATGCCCAGCAGGTTGCGGATCGGGGGTACCAGGAAAGCACCGATGGCCAGTAACAAGCCAGCCAGCACCGCTACGATCAACGGCTTGTTCCGGCTTAGGCTGCCACTGTGGAAAATCGAACGCCGCATGCTGCGATAGGCAAAGATGTAGATCATCGAGTTCACCGCAAAGCTCGCAAAAGCATAGCTCCGGCCTTCGATCGGATTGTGGTGCAGGGTATAGTAGTGGCCGAAGAAGGCCAGCGCTACCAGCGTGCTGGCGATGCTGATCACGCCGATCAACGACAGGCCAAGGCGATTCAGCACCGGTTCGTGGATTGGCTTGGGCATTTCGTCCATAATGCCTTCTTCCTTCGGCTCGAAACCCAGCACGATGTCCGACGGGCCGTCGCAGATCAGGTGGATCCACAGGATCTGGGCGACCATCAGAGGTGCTGGCCAGCCAAGTACCATGGCCCCAAAGATCGTCAAGACCTCGGCGAAGGAGTTGGATAGGGTGTAGGCGACTACCTTGCGGATGTTCTCAAAGACTACCCGGCCTTCTTCGACCGCAGCGACCACCGTCCGGAAGTTGCTGTCGAGCAAAATCAGGTCGGCCGTCTCCTTGGCAACGTCGGTGGCACTGCCCACGACCACGCCGATATTGGCCCGCTGCAAGGCCGGGGCATCGTTCACCCCGTCGCCGATCATGGCCGTGATCTCGCCACGAGCCTGCAGTGCCCGCACGACGCGCAACTTGTCCTGCGGCCTGATACGCGAAAAAACGACTGTATTACCGACCCGCTCCTGAAGTTGCTGGTCGTCCAGTGTCGCCAGTTCTTCTCCCTCCAGGACCCGCTCATCACTCACGGGTAAGCCGATACTGGCTGCAATCCGTTCCGCCGTGCGCCGATAGTCGCCGGTAATCATCTTGATCTGGATACCCGCCCGCTGAGCAACCGCAATGGACTCACGGACGCCCTCGCGAATTGGATCCTCCATCGCCACCAGCCCGACCCATGTATAGCCCGTATGATCTTCAAGCGCTCCCTGGGGGCGGTACGCCAGACCCAGCAACCGCAGTCCCTCACTCGCCCACTGTTCTACCTGGGCCAGGATGTGTGTGCGCTCGGCTGGCGTAAGGCGGCACATGTCCAACACGATTTCCGGTGCACCCTTTAAATAATGCAAGTACTGCCCGTCAGTGCGGTTGGCCGTGATCATGAACTTGGTCTCGCTGCTGAAAAGCTCTTCGTTCAACCGCTCCGCGCGGTTGACCAGTTCCTGGGGATCTACGGACAATTGCGTCCGCACATATTCCCACAGCGCGACGTCCACAGGGCCTTCCAGGTCGTTGCACAGAACCATGCTCTCCACAGCCCGCTGTTGGTCCACGAGGCCACTGCGGGTGACCTGCATGCGGCCTTCGGTCAGCGTGCCGGTCTTGTCGGTACAGATCACCGTCACCGAGCCCAGCGTTTCGACGGCCAACAACTTCTTGACCAATCCGTTCCGCTTCAGGATCTTACGCATCCCCACAACCAGGATCACCGTGACAGCGATTAACAAGCCCTCTGGCACGGCCGCGATGGCCAGGATGATCGAGACGCGCAGCATCTCCAGGAAGGGGCGACCAGACAGCAGCCCGACAGCCAGGATAGCCACGGTGACCAGAACGACCAGGCGAGTCAGTGAACGGCTGAACCCCCGCAGCCGCACCTGCAAGGGGGTTTCCTCCGGCTCGTACTCTTGCAGGCTCGTCGCGATCTGTCCCAGTTCTGTGCTGGAACCGGTGCGGGTCACGTGCACCAAGCCCCGTCCCGTCACCACGGTCGTCCCCATGTAGACCTGCTTCTGATCGAGATTCTTGTTGACCGGCTCGCTTTCTCCTGTCAAGATGGCCTCGTCTACTGCCAGTTTGGTGCTCTCGATGATCTCCCCGTCTCCCGGGACGCGTTCCCCTGCGTTCAGCACAGCCAGGTCGCCAGGCACGAGTTCCCGGAGATCTATCTCCTGCCGGACTCCGTCGCGAATCACAGTCGTGGTTGGCTTCAGCAGGCTTTTGAGAGCCGTATAGGTCTGCTGCGCCCGGTACTCCTGAATGAAGCCCAGAACAGCATCAATCGCGACGACGGCCATGATGATGGCAAAGTCACCGTACTCCCCCACGGCCAGGGAAACCGCTGCTGCCACCAGGATAATGTACACCAGGGGGCTTTTGAACTGGGAGAAAAAAACGGACCAGGCGGAGGGTCCTTTCTTAGTCGGCAAGACATTTTCGCCGTACCTGTGCCGTTGTTCCAGCACTTGGGCTGCAGTCAGGCCGTGCAATGGCTCGCGTTTATGAGACAAGTCATCGTTTTCTTGAGTCGTGTCCATGGTTTCTTTGACATTCCTTTACATTTGCTTGTTACGCCGATAGGGTGACTGATCTATCGCTCCCGGCAACACAAAAGAAGAGGCGCCGAGATAACGTCAGCCGGGTCTATCCTATACCGGCAAGCGCCTGATCCCGACACCTCGCGGAGAAACACTATGCAGTTTAGTCTTACCTTCCCGAAGGCTCCCAGCTTTCGGGAAGGTGGTACAAGCAAGGGAGTCTGTGTGACACAGACCACGCTTGCCTTCCCGAACCCCGGCATTTATGCTACAATAGCGCCACAGTGTGCACCGTGGCGTTGCAATTAGTATACCAAAGACCTCCAGTTTGTCAAGCAACAAACTTGCTCCTGGCCTCCGCATCCCCTCGTCGCCGCGAGTTGTTGGCGCTGTTGGGATTGCTGTTCGAGGTGACCGTGGCGGATGTGGACGAAGATCCGCTGGCCGACGAAGCACCCGCCACGTTGGTCGCCCGGCTGAGCCAGGCCAAAGCCCACGCTGCTGGCGCAGCGGTGGGGCAGGCTTTCCAGCCTGCTAACGCTGGCGCCACGGTCTTACCGCCACTGCCTAGCGACAGGCCCACCGCGCCAGCCCCGGCCCTGGCCAAGCCAGTCGTCGTTATCGCCTGCGACACCGTCGTGGCCTTGGACGGACAACTCCTGGGCAAGCCAGGGAATCCAGCCGAGGCCACGACGATGCTGCGCCGCCTGCGCGGGCGCTTCCACGACGTCTACACTGCCGTCACACTGCTAAGCGCCAGCCGCCCGCCCACTGGCCGCCTCTCGACCGCCGTGGCCAGGACGCGAGTAGTGATGCGGGCCTACACCGACGCCGAAATCGCCGCCTACGTCGCCAGTGGTGACCCCCTGGACAAGGCCGGCGCGTATGCCATCCAACACGCCGGTTTCCACCCGGTCGCCCAGGTACAGGGCTGTTACGTCAACGTGGTAGGGCTTCCTCTCTGCCACCTCACCCGCTGCCTGCGCGCGTGGAACATTAAGCCACTTGATGACGTTCCCACCGCCTGCCAGGCCCATACAGGGCGAGTGTGCAAGGTGTATGCAGACATACTCAATGAAGCAATGAAAAATGAAGAATGAAGCGATTTGCCATTTGCTCCTGGTCCTCCTCCTGGTCGGCTGCAGCAGTTCTCCCGGTCTTACCGCCACTGCCCCACCTGCCACCCCTACGTCTACTCCCGTCCCCCCCCCTACCCCCACGCCTGTACCGCCTTCTCCCGATGCGACCGCCGCCACTTTCCTGGCTGCCTGGGAGGCCGGCGACTATGGCACGATGTACGCCCGCCTCTCCCCGGCCAGCCAGGCCGCCATTGACGGCGAGGGTTTCGCCAGGCGCTACCAGAACGCCCTCACCACCGCCACCGTCCTCACCGTTACCACCCGTCTCTACTCCGCCCTGCACGAAGAAGACCGCGCCAGCGTCGCCTTCCACCTGGAACTGGACACCGCTCTGGTCGGCACCCTGATCACCGACACGGTGATGTCGCTCAGCCTGCACCAGGGGCAATGGTGGGTGGACTGGGACGAGGGGCTAATCTGGCCTCCATTGCGGGGCGGACACTACTTCCGCATGGAATACTCTATCCCCGCCCGCGCCAACATCTACGACCGCGCTGGATTGGGGCTGGCCACCGAGGGCACCATCGTCACCATTGGCGTCATCCCGGGCCAGATCACGGCTGGCGCAAGCGAGAGCACCCTCCTGGACGCCATCGCCTCGGTCACCGGGCTCTCACCGGACGAGATCCGTGGCCGCTACGTCGCCGCCCCTCCCGACTGGAAAGTCCCCATCGCCGACATCCCCGCCGAGGTGAGCGTGGATTACAACGCGCTGCTGTCCTCCATCCCCGGCCTTTACCGGGACGAGAAAGAGGGACGCACTTATCCGTATGGCTCCGGTGACCCCCACGTCGTCGGCTGGGTGTCCCCAGTGCCGGCCGAGCAACTGGCCCTCTATCGGGCGCGAGGTTACCGGGGTGACGAGTGGGTCGGCATCTCTGGACTGGAAAGTTGGGGAGAGAACATCCTGGCCGGCACACCTGGCGGCGTGCTCACCATCGTCACCGCGGCCGGGGAAGTAGTGGCCACGGTCGCCGAGCGCTCCGCCACGCCGAGCCGCACGATCTTCACCACCTTCGACCGCCCCTTCCAGGTACAGGTGCAACAGATCCTGGGCAACCGTAAGGGGGCCATCGTCGTGCTCGATGTGCACTCTGGCGCCATACGGGCCCTGGCCAGCGGTCCCGGCTTCGACCCCAACGTGTTCGTTGGGCTGGCCGGCGCGGTGGGCCGCGCCCAAATCCTGGCCGACCCCCGCCATCCGCTCTTTAACCGCGCCACCCAGGGCCTCTATCCCGCCGCTTCTGTGTTCAAGATTGTGACGATGGCCACAGCGATGGAGGCGGGAGGTATGGACCCGGCGCAGACCTTCTTCTACTGCCCTGGCTACTGGGAAGGCCTGGGGCCGACTTTCCGTAAAGTGTGCTGGAAAGCCGAAGGTCACGGCGACATCAGCCTCGAACAGGCTCTGACTGCCTCGTGCGACGTCACGTTTTATGCCGTGGGACAGGCGCTGGACGGGATCGGGCAAGATTTGCTCCCCCGCTTCGCACAGGGCTTCGGGTTCGGCCAACCGACCGGCCTGGAGGGACTGGTCGAAGACGGAGGGTTGGTGCCCGACCCAGCCTGGAAGGCCAACGCCCTCGGAGAAGCCTGGTGGGTGGGCGATACGGTCAACCTGGCGATCGGGCAGGGCTACCTGCTGGTGACACCGCTCCAGATCGCCCGCATGCTCGCCGCCGTCGCCAACGGCGGCACGCTCTACCGCCCCTATGTGATCGAACGCCTCGGCCCCGGTATACTCACCGGCGGCGGCAACATCCCGGAGCAAGTGACGCAACCCCAGGTCGAGGGAGAGCTGCCCGTCAGCCCAGAACACCTGGCCGCCATTCAGCAGGCCCTCCTGGGGGTGACCACGAGCCCCATCGGCACAGCCCCCCATCGCTTCGCCGGATTGAGCATCCCGGTGGCTGGCAAGACCGGCACCGCCGAGGTCGGTGAGCCAGAGACGATGCCCCACTCCTGGTTCGCGGCCTACGCCCCGGCCACCGCTGGCGGGTACGCCAGGCCCGAAATCGCCGTCGCCGTGCTGGTCGAAAACGCTGGCGAAGGCTCGACCGTGGCGGCCCCCATGGCGCGCCAGGTGATCGAAGCCTACTATGGCCTGCCCCTGACTCCCTTGCCGCCACAGGCCGAGGAAGGCTACGTCCCGCTCGAACCCACACCAGAAGGGGACTAGTACATTACCTTCCCGAAGGCTCCCAGCTTTCGGGAAGGTGGTACACGATTTGCGATCCGAAATCCGAAATCCGCCAACCCGTGTACCCACGGGCGCAATCAACGCAGGGGTTCCGCCAGGCGCAGCGCCACGTAGGCTGGACGGTAGGAGCCATCGGGCCGCAGCAGGCTATAGGCGGAAACCGGGTCGCCCGCCCCCCAAATGGTTGCCAGGTTCAGGTTCCACAAGAACATCGGCCCTACCCACAGTCGCTCTTCCCCCAACCGAAAGGCGCGCACGACATAGTCGGCCTGCTGGGCTTCGCTCACCTCGCGGACGTACTCCCACCCCGACGTATTCACCGGCGTCTTGTCTGAGCCGCCCAACCCCTCGATCGAAGGCCAGCCGAACTCCGTCACCCAGATCCTGTGGTCGGCGTCCCCGGCTGCGACCATGATCGCATGATAATCCTCCAGCGTGTCGCGGAAGAAGAAACTGGGATGGTCGTTGTGGCCGGAGGCGACGTGCGTCGGATCCTGCCAGCTCTCGTCGGGCGGATTGGCGAAGCCGTAGGGGTGCGCACCGATGCCGTCCACCCACTGCGCGATGCCTGCCTCGTACATCCCGCGCAGGAAGGCCCGGTCGTCAATCGCCACCACCCCGTCGTTGATGCCGGTCACGGCCGGCGCCCCACTGATCACCAGCGCGCCCGAGTCGGCCGCCCGTACCCCCTGCGCTCCCTCGGCCACCAGGGCGACGAAGCGGGCCGGGTCGAGCGTGTCCCCCTGCCACTCGCGAGCCAGGTTGGGCTCGTTCCATAGTTCGTAGGCGGCCACGCGGCCCCGGTAACGAGTCGCCAGTTGCTCCATGAAGCGGCCAAACTCGGCATAATCGGCCGGCGGCCCGCTCTCCAGTTCAGAGGTGCGCGTCCAGTCCGGCGCGTGCACCACGCTGAGCAGCAACTGGAAACCGAAGCCATTACAGGCCTCCACCGCCCGATCCAGCGGCTCCCATTCCAGGTCACCCGGCCCGTGCTCGATGGTGTGCCAGGTCACCTGCTGTTTGACCCATCCCACGCCCAGCCCACGCGCCCACTCCAGCGTTTCGGCCAGGTTGCCCGCAAACAGGTGCACCTGTACGCCGTAGCCGGGCTTGGGAACCGGCGGCGGCAGTGGCGTGGGACTGGGAGAAGGATGAGAGGGACGGGAAGGCACCGCGGTGGGAGTCGGAGGTGATCCACCGCCTTCGATAGCCGGCAGATAGATGGAGCCGGGGGAAGCGTCCGCAGGTATGGGCGCGCCAACTGTCGGGGGTGTGGCCGGTGAGGCCGGTGAGTACATCGGTTCGCGACAGCCTGCAAACAGCATGGATAGCAGCGCGACGAGTGTCACCCATCGGCCTGGCCGACCCCATCGGCCTGGCCGCCTCAAAGGCTCACGAGAGAAAACCTGCATGGTGATTCTATTGGTTCTGCAAGTAGGCCATTGTCAACCAGGAAGAAACCTCCCGAAGGTTGGGAACTTTCGGGAGGTGGTGGTCAAGCGTGCTCGCTGGCATAGTCATACCCCATCTGGAACGCCCTCATGTTCAGCTCTTCCGTCCCTTTGGGCACGCTGTCGAGGATGGCCCGCCGCATGGCGTCTACCGAGATCACCGCCGTCAGCGCGGTCAACGCTCCCAGCATGACAATGTTGGCCACGATCTGGCGCTTGAGTTCCTGCTCGGCGATGCGGGTGGCGGGAATGGGAATCATAGCTTGGCTGGCGTGCGGGTCGGGCTCCACCAGGTCGGCGTCAATTAGCATCAGTCCCCCCTCTGCTAACTGGCCGTGGTAGGTGGCATAGGCTTCCTGGGACATGACGACCATCACGCGTGGGTGAGTGACGTGGGGGTAGAGAATCGGCTGGTCCGAGATCAGCAGAGAAGCACTGCACGCCCCCCCCCTGGACTCAGGGCCGTATGACTGCG
>Ga0315291_10000471_pt1 | contig 53120 bp, 66 predicted proteins | sample YL17G12_20_MG_FD_203070 | JGI IMG/M metagenome (GOLD analysis project Ga0315291, IMG submission 203070) | Sediment microbial communities from Yellowstone Lake, YNP, Wyoming, USA - YL17G12_20 | ecosystem: Environmental > Aquatic > Freshwater > Lake > Sediment | place: USA: Wyoming | collected... | reverse complement strand
CTGGGACACAATCTGCTCCTTTCCACTTGGGGTCAGTCTACTGTCTGAAAGGAGCCCGGTCTAGCGCCCGAAGTGTACGGTCTAAATGGCTTTGCAAGTGTCCCATTTTAGCTGACGTCCGACATTCAGTGGATTCACACCCGGCGAGTATTGAGCCCAGTAGGGCTACTGTAGAGGACGACTGCCCGTACGTTTCCCTACGGGTTGTGAGGGAGACGTCTACGCAGAGGGTCGTCTGTTGGTTGTCGGACATGGTTGATCTGGTGCCGATTTCCCTGGCCGTCTTGCACAGAACGTCGCAATGTGCCCTTGGTACAGCCTGAAGTTCTACAAAGCACCGTTGGACTAACCAGTAGACGTTTCGCCCTTACCAGAAGAGTGGTTCACTGTATGGGTCGGGCTGCATCTGTCGGAGCAGTTCAAGACCTCTATTGTGGAGTTTCTTGGTAATCGTGTGCAGCGCCTCTGCCTCTTTCTTTGATAGGCAAGACAAGGCATCAGGAACCACGGTTGCGGTGGCCCAGCGCTTCAGGGCTTCCTCCCCCTTCTTTGTCAGGGATACCCTAACCCAGTTCTTCCTTTTCATGTCGTGTTTTGTCGTGAGCAGACCCTGGGTTTCCATGCGGTGCACCAGTGCAGAGACAGTGTGAGGTTGCTTGTGCATCATTCGCGCCAGCTTCATAGGCGTCATATGATCCTTGGAAGCCTTCAGACAATAGAGAACCTCTGTCTGGGGTATGTTGAGGCCAACCTTGGCCAGCTCCAGGTTTCTGGCCCTCTCCAAAACGGCCATCATGGCCTCCAGCCTCAGCCATACATTCTGGTTCTCGGTCAATTCCACAGATTCGCTCATCCTTATCCTCCATGTAACTATTCTGTTATGTTCATGCAGGGCACTCAGCTAGCCGAACACGTATCGTGGTGTAATGATTCTGTAATGTTTTCCGTAGATTCTACACTGAACAAGGCACATGTCAAGCTTTGAAGGGCCAGGCCAATGCTTGAGGTCTAGGTGCAGCCTGACTTCCTGCGATGCGCTGTCGAGGTGAGAGTCAACCTTCCGAAGGCGAAGGCGGTCCTAGTCGTGGCTTGTTACTTCCGCCTTTTGGCCTCGATGGGGAGGGTGAAGTAGAAGGTGGTACCTTGGCCAGGTTCTGACTCCAACCAGATCCTTCCGCCATGTGCCTCTACTAGACTCCGACACACTATGAGCCCCAGCCCGATCCCCTTGATGCCATCTGTCTCGGTTTGTCTTGTCCGCAGGAAGGGCTGGAACAACTTGGCCTGGTCCTCAGGAGATATGCCAGGGCCTTGGTCATGAACTGCGATGACCAGATTATTTCCATCTTGTCTGGCAGACACCCGAACCTCGCCACCAGGTGAGTACTTGACTGCATTCTCCACCAAGTTGTGAAGTATCCTTTCCAGCCTTATGCGATCGGCGCGAAGCGGAGGCAGCGTCCTCGGCAAGTCCATGACGAACCGGTGCATTGAAGAAGAGCCTTTTGCTTGCTGTATGGTCTTCTGGACCACATCTTCAAGCGTTAGCGGCTCAAGCTGGAGAGTCAGTCTGTGTGCCTGAGACCGGGAGAGTTCAAGGAGATTCTCCAGGATATGAGATAGCAGTTCCGATTCAGAGGCTGCATCCTCAAGAAGACCGCGTGTTTCCTGAGGAGACAGGCGTGGTGCCTCGGACAGGGCCGTGTTCAGTGCCCCCATGATCACGGTCAGAGGTGTGCGGAGTTCGTGAGACACCAGGCCGATGAATTGATCCTTAAGTTCATCCACCTTCTTCCGTTCTTCCATGTCTCGGAGATAGACCAATATCTGAAAGTCGTCCTGCTTCGTGCCCTTCAGTTCCACCATCTTGGCCCACACAGGGATCTTGCGGCCACCGCGGTGCACCATCTCCAGCTCTGCCTCAGCAAAACCATGCTGATCAATCTGCCGCCTGAAAGATTCCCGCTTCTTCACTGCCAAACTTGTGACCACTTGGCGGACATCGGTGCCTTTGATCTCTTCCCTCGTAAATCCAAGAATCCGACAGATGCCCGTGTTGCAGTCAACGATGCATCCTTGGGGATCTACGGAGAGTATGCCATCGGGTGAAGACTCCACGAGGGTGCGGTATTTCTTCTCGGAAAGCTGCAGTGCTTCCTCGGCCTGCTTTCGGCCTGTGATATCCACCAGTACCCCTTGAAATCCGACTATCGTGCCATCTTTGTAGACAAGCCGATTGTGCCCCTGCACCCAGGGGACTTCAGCGGAGCCAGGCAAGGCCAGGCGGCATTCCCATGGTTCGCTGAGGGAGCCTGACATGACCTTCTGGAAGTTCTCCATGGAGGCCGACAAGTCCTCGGGATGGATGAACTCCGCGAACGGCTTTCCGACCAGTTCCGAAGGACTGAGTCCGAAGAGGGACTCAAACATGGGGCTGATGTAGGTAGTGACACCATTCACGTCTACTGAATATATGACAGCATTGATGTTCTCCACCAGCTGTCGATACTTGTCTTCTGATTCCCGTAACCTGTCTTCAGCCAACTTGCGCTGAGTGACGTCGGTTACGAACACCATTGTGGCCAACTTGCCATCGATGGTCATTGTGACCGCGGTAACTTCTGCTGTTGCCACAGCGCCATCACGCTTCAATATCTTTGACTCGTAGACATCCGATATCTCTTCCCCCCTTTGCCTACGTCGGTATCGTTCTGCTACTAACGGGAGACTGTCGGCGTGAATGATGTCAGCCATGGTCACACCAAGCAGTTCGTCTTGGCCGTATCCCAGAGCGTTCTCAGTTGCCCGGTTCGCGAACGTGATGACTCCCTCTTTACCCTCGACGTTCTGGAGGATCACTATTCCATGACCCGCTTGCTCAGCTGCTGCCACTATCAGTCTGTACCTGTCATCAGAATTGGTGATGGATTGCCCTGGATTTCTCTTGTTCGGCGATGTGTCTGTGGCGGGCAAGCCTACTTCGGAGTTCTTATTCCCTGATTTACGCATTTCTGGTGGCTTTCTGCCTGAGACCTTTCCAGACCTCTCCATCACGGGCCTCCTCATGAGTTCTTGGTGGGGCCTGACTATCCGCACTGACAGCCGCAAGTCAGCTGGCTGCAATTCTCCCATCGATCAATTCTTTCTGCAAACTGATCAAGGGCTCGGCCCGACCTCTGGCCCCTTCTATCCAACCTGCTGGGTGGGCTAGCCTGAACTTCTACATGGACGAACTGCACAATCCGACGTTACGTGTGGGTGTCCGACAACCAACAGGCGGTGTTTTACGTATCGGGTGTCCTCACAACCCGTAGTTATTCCGTACTCACGCTGAGCTTGCCGAAACAGAAACGTCCGTAAATAATCCAGGGGATGACAAAAGTAGCCGTCTGGAGCCAAGAGGGTGAGGTTGGAAAGAGCACTATCGTATCGCTGAAAAAGAATGCGGAGGAGGCCTACAATTGAAAGTTCTTCCAAGTTTCTTGTTTGACTTGATGGCCCTCAGGATGGTGGGATGGCTTGTCCGGGTCGAAGTTCAGAAGTTGGTGCTGCCGACCTTGATATAGCTGCCGGCCCCCCTGATCGCCTTCTGCCCGGCAACACGGCCACACAGGGGGCAGGGTACTACCCTCATTTCAGCCATTTCGGTTCCTCCTTACGTATGCCTCTGAGCACAACGCGTATAACTGCGTATGACATCCGATACCTTTTTTGGCCCTCAACGGCTCTGAAGTGGCATATTGACCAAACTCTGTGCGTAAAACCTTAAAAAGGCAACGGGGGGTCACCTGGTCAGAGAGAATCCAGATCGATGAACTCTACCTCTTTGTACAACTCCCAGAGATGTCTGAAGGGTAGCCCAACCTCAGCTTGGATACCATCGACGGGGTATCAGCGCCTGGCGAGACTTACAGTGAATCTGAGGCCCAAGGATAGCTTGAGAATCACCATTCCCTGAAATCAATGCCGAAGGTCAATGTCACAAAGACGCCATCCCGTGATATCTTGGAGCCCGCCGGATTGCCTTCCTTAGCCATTTCTCGCTTCGAATCAGCGTAGCGGACTTTGGCAGACTTAACATCCTCATATTTCAACACTATTCTTGAAGTGAAGGTGAGTTCAGTCTGGAATGACATCGCCTCAGCCAGACATCCAGCATTTCCTCCTTCTGCCTGCCTGCCCACTGCCAGCGAGAAGCCGTCGTCTTCGGGGAGGCGGCGAACCACATCCGTGGCGTCCACGTTGTCAGAAAGTGGCTCGCGTTCGCCCTGTGCTACCTCAATGCAATGTTGCACTCGTTCGGTGTTGCCTACCACAATGAAACGGTCGATCAGTGCTATGCTGAGGTGGTCTCCTGTCCACATTAGAATGCTGCCAAACCGGCTCGGCGAGCCAAACCCAACCTCTCCCTCCAGCGCACTCACCATTAAGGTCCCATCGAACGCTCCCTCATATATCGAACTCTGCGAGAAGTGATCGTTCCAGGAACCAAAGAAGCCTACGCTGTTTATTGTATCCCAACCCTGCCCATAGAAGTCCTGGGTAGGTATATCCATCCTCGTTTTCATTTCACCGATTGAATCTGAGCCTGCCCTGCGCACATCTACATACCTGAAAATGTCAATCTCTGACGGCAGCGCTGCCATCATTTCGATCGCCTTGGTCCATTGGGGCTCTAGCTCTTCGTGACAGCCGCCAACTCCGAAGCTGACTACAAGAACCATGCTCAATATGACGGCCGGGAGCAAAGACCATATCCTCTTGTCCACGATTGTTCCTTTTGCCCCAGGTTCAGGTCTTTGGATTCGCCAGCGAAATGGTGCCATCCACCTCAGCTTGGATACACGGGGTGGACATCGCTGCCCACCCCAGAACTACTGTCTACTTGGCTTCTCTATTTCATTGAGGCCTTTATGGCCTCCTCCACCTGTGCCAGCGTAGCCACAGGGCGAACCTCGAATTTGACATATGGGAGATACTTCATCGTTTGAGTCATGGTGTTGACCTCATTGTCTTCACCAATAGAATATCCTTTCAGCTCTCCAACGAATGATCCCCAATCCTTGGTGGTGCCCTTCTTCATATCCGCCTTGACCATCTCGACCAAAACAAGCCAAGCAGTGCCTCGCTCTTTGGCGTCGGCAGGCACTTTCGTCGGATCTACTTCCCAAAGCATTAGATGCTTGCCCACTGGTTTTACCTCCTTATTTCTTGATTCTGTCTGGCCACTCATCCAAACAAAAACGACTTCCCCTCTGGTCAAAGACGGGGAAGTCGCTGTCAATACGGCATAGGCACCACCTCCCCCCAGTACAGTCCCTTCGACTGTCTCCATCTCTCTGAAAGCAGCCGCCGTGATGCGTGTATGTAGGAGTCGTGTAGGATAGCTTCTTGGATAATAGACCCAGCCACTATTGGATGTCAATCATCGTGATGGCCCATCCCAAGCCTCCGATCACCAATGTATGGCCACAGAGGCTGTCAACCTGAGCGTGGATACAGAGAGGGGCACCGACGACCATCTGTTGGACAACCCTCTTGAGACCCTTGACGCCATCAGGAATAGTGCTACGATGACAGATGTTCTCGGGTGGTCAAACCAGCAAGAAGCGGCTATATCCACCAGAGCGAAACAAGTAGGATTGTTACCTACAGCTTACTCAAATTCCGAGGAGAAGCACAGAACACTCAAAGGCGGAGCAGTACCAGGGAGGCTGGGAAGGTTACCCGAGAACTTCAAGGGGGCTGTAGTAGGCCCCCTCCTCTTTTTCGCAGAACATGCAGCGGAGCAAACAAGCCCTTTGGAAAGACTGAACGAAACGACGTTATGTTCAAGATAGGTACAAGGGTTGGTCCAGACCACCCAATTCCGACAACAAATAGGGTATCTTACGTACCCGGTCTCCTCACAGTCCGTAGTCCTTCCGCACTCAGCGTGAGCTTGTCAAAAACAGAAACTTCCGTACAGAATCCAGGGGATGATCAAGGTTGCCATCTGGAGCCAAAAAGGGGGGGGTTGGCAAGAGCACGGTGACAGCACTTCTGGGCATGGCATTGCGTGATATCGGCAAGAAGTTGGGGCTCCTGGATGTAGATCTCTCCGGCTGGGTCTTCAGAGCCCACCGCGACTCAGAACTTCAACAGTCAGGCGCAAGCGGATTCCACCCCAGGTTACGGGGATGCGCCTGTTCTCCATTTGCGCTCATTTCGGCGAAGGGAATGCGGTCATGTGGAAGGCTGAGACCGGCATAGTTGAGATTCCTGATGAGGTGAGGAAAGGGCTCGGGAAACAGACCTAGTTTCTAACCGGGCAAAGGTAATCCGTCAGATGTCGTCCACTCAGGTATAATGGCCCGAAAACACCGAGATTTTGCTGGCCGATATGCCACCATCCACGGCCAGTGAGGTTTTTCCCTTCTTTGATAACATGTCCAGCCTACTAGGTTGCATTATTGTCACCCAGCCCTCGGAAATATCGCCACTCGGCATGAGGCACACTGTCTATCTTCTGAAACTGCAGGAGGGTCCCATAACAGAAACCATGAGGCGGGGCAATAGCCCTTTCATAGTCCCCGGCGGCCACCGATTGTGCTGGCCGATATGCCGCCATCCACGGCCAGTGAGGTTTTTGCGTTTTTGGACAATATGTCGGGGCTACTAGGCTGTCTTTTTGTCAGGGGCTATAGCCCCTGGACCACGCAAGCCTGGGCTAATGAAGCCCCCCTCCAGAGACTTCGCTCTGGGCGGGATGACTCGAACCATTGACTCCCTCCGCCATAAGGAAATTCCTATCATGGCGCTCGTGACCATGTTTGTGTCCCTCCTGCGGCCTAGTGACACACCAGTTGCTTTCCCCCAAGCTCGATATGGAGAAGGTGGCCAAGGACTGTGGGGCTATTGAAACCTTACTTCGATAGACTGGCGAAAATGGTCTTGAAGGGGCACACCATAATACTCAAGAAACAAACCCTGTGGCGGAGAGTTCAGGATACGGCTGGCGAATTGGGAGCAAGAACTGCTGCCAAGTTCATGTCAGGATAATCCTTGCAGAGTCCTCAAGAGGCAAGTTGGCCAGGGCCAGGTGCCTCCAGGGTGACCTGCTGCGGGGTTGTACCACTGTTCTAACACTGGGTATCGAACGAAGCTGGGGGGAAGTTCCTCACCCCTGACCTCAGAAGGGCGGGAATAGGGCCATCTGCTGATCTGTCGTTGCACATAACAAGCTATTGTTGTGTACGGCCTATCGTGGAATAACGATCGCTCAAAACAGGGACATTTAGCAGCACGGATTTGAACCACAACCTTGGTCTCTAAAATGGAAGGTTAACATGGTGGAACTGAACCCGTTAAGTAACCCGCGTCACTTCACCACGCGCGCCAGGACTGGTTGTGATAGCTGGTTAGTTATCAACCCTGCTACATGGATACCCACAGATACGTAATCTCCACATCCCCCACTTAAGTAGTTTCGCCAATGTCCCGCGATCGTCTTTCTGCAACACTTTAACTGGTCGTAGGCGCGAAAGATGCTATCTCTGGCTTGGGGCCAAGAGAAGATCGCAATCTCGCCTGCACCAGCATTCTATGGAGGTGATCACATGTGGAACCGATGTACGGAATGGTTAAGGTGCGGCCCAGAGTGGCGGCTCATGACGGCCTTGGTGGCCGCTCTGTTTGGTTTGGGCATACTGGTACTTATTATAGGTCTGTTAACTGATGCCTACAGTTGGCAGATGGGTATTATTGGACTGGCCGTCCTGTGGGGTGCCGCGTTCGTCTTGCGGGTCTTCCTAGTTACTCCGGAACAATGACATGCCCAAGCAGAGGTTGGATGGCGGTGGCTGGCGAAACGATAGACTGACTCCCTTAATAGATCTGTACAGCGCCCTCGCAACAACTGTTAGGCTGAGCTCATTTGAGAAGAGCAGGAGGTTCAGCGATGGTATCGGAGATTAAGCAGGTTTTGTGTCCGGCATGCGGGTGCCAAATTGTCGATGATGGTTATGAGAAGAAAGGCGTGCACTACTGCTGTGAGGCCTGCGCCGCAGGGGGTACAAGCGCTTGTGAGTGTGGTTGTTGTCACTCTCAGTCTGATAAGTGAAGCAAATCGTTAGCGCTGCATCTCCCCTGACGGAGTTGGCCTGTATTTCGTTGTGATGGACTCAGAGACGGTGGGTGTCACCCTAGAACATGGCAGTTGGCGCGTGTCTTAGGCGGGTTAAGCATGAAGCGCGATGTCCTACAATGATGCGAAGTGCTCACTACCGCAGGCTGGTTAGTGCGGAAGTTTTCTTCGAAGGAGGTGGCAGATGGCAGGCTATACTGGTCCGGTCACTCCGAGTTGGAAGTTGTTCGATGACCAGAGCGGTCAACTGTTGGCAGTCAAAGAGAAGCCGGAGGGTGTTCTACTCCGTGTCGGCGAAAGGCTCCACGACATTGGCAAGCATACTCATTGGGAAGTCTCGAAGGTCGGGGAGCTGACTGCTGAAGATCTACGGAAGAAGCCTCCTGTACTGTACTATCCCATATATGGGCATGATGTCTAACACTTCTTGTCAGAATAACCGGGTTTGCCAGACTACCAGCCAGGCGAGTCCAGAGAGGAGCCACCCATTGAATTGGAGAGGCTACTCTACTGAAATCAAGCGGGTGCTGGCGCTGACGGGCAGTCCGATTGCAGTCAGTTACTCCATGATGTCCCCGGCGGGGGCAAACGGCCAGCGCCGTTCAGTATGCCAAGCGCTACTCCATGCGCGGTCTGGCAGCGTGGTGAGCCTCAGTAAGGATACCTGCAATTGTCCAGGAGGAGCGTGGCATCTAGGCCTGGAGCCCCGTCCTTCAGATGACATCTACATGCTATGGGAGGAGTTTCTAATCAACGGTGAGAAACTCTTCTGTTCCCCGGCCAGCATCCGCCTCACACTGGCCTTGACCGCACCACCTCCTTTGGGGCGGGCAGACCATGTGATCTTCTCTCCCCTGGAGAAGGCAGAACAAATGCCTGACCTCGTGGTGTTCCTGTGCAACCCAGAGCAGGCATGCCGCCTGGTCACCTTGGCCACATACCCAGAGGGGAGACCGCCGAAGCTGGAGATGGCCGGTTCAACTTGCCACATGGTGATCGCCTATCTCTTGGTGACGGGAGAAATGAACGTCAGTCTCTTGGACTACGCCTCACGGAAGTACCAGGACTACGAACCAGGTGAGCTTTTCGTTACTGTCCCTTATGATATGATGGCAGGTCTGATGTGGAGCTTAGATCGCTGCAGTGCCGGCACGGCTGTGATCTGAGCCCTTCATCCTTTGCTCTGAAGGCGTGCTCATTCACAGTCTCTTCTGATTCTCCTTCATGTCAAGCAGCAGGCTGTCCTAATCCTCTGTGCGATCTCGTCCAGTTGAGCAGGGGAGATTCTTCGAACTGCTTCAGCTGCTAGAAGGGGAGCCATCACTCTGTCCATGGGTCCGTCACCAGTTGAGGGATAGACGATGACGTGGGAATGAATAGGGACAGTTATGCCGCGAGTGAATATCGAAACAAGAGGAGTACCAAACGCTTCTCTGATCTTCCTGGCCACTGCCTTGACTCCCACGAATAGTTGAGTCAGGTCCTCATCCTCCAGGTCATAGAAGTGGGCTATATGTCGCCTGTGTATGACCACACACTGTCCTTCAGCAAACCGTGGTGCCACGTCCACGATGCCTATGACGTCTTTGCCCTCATACACCTTCCTCGTCTCCACCTCACCACTAAACATCTTGCAGAAAATGCAGTCTTCCATACCACCTCCGTTCGCTGGTTCGTACCTTCACGTATGGGACAGCACTCAAGGCCAGCAACTGCGGCCATCTGTGGGATGCCTTGGCCAAACTCCAACACTATCTTGCAGAACTTCAGGCTGTCCCCGATGTTCCTAGGATGCGCCTGGAGGCCGGTGCAATACTCGGGGGCAGATGTCAGACAGCCCTGATATCCAAGAGGCCAATCTGGGCGTTTCGTAGCCTCCTGGTATGTCAGGCTGTCCACCTCCATGTCCGAGGTAGGGTTGGTTGACATGACTTCGCCATTCCACTGTGGATCCCGGCTACCTCTGTGTCGCTCTGGTTCTATTCATCTCAATGCTGCCACGACAGCTATGATGCCTATGATCACAAGGTAGGCCCCGATGACGAAGGCAATCATGCGAGGCCAAATGATCACCAGAACTCCCACTACGATGCTCATGATGCCACCTACCAGTCCGCTGATCTCAAGATGATTCATCGCCCCTCCTTGCGTAGTTCTCTCTTGCGGGTCAGACTACTCCAAGGCGATCCCTTAGTGTGGACCAGTCGTCAGGATCCAGGACACTCTGGGCATATTCTGACCCGAGCTTGAATTGCGCCGGCGGCAAGCTGGTTTTGGCAAAAGCCAACAGGTTCCCCACTTCATCCACATCCGCCGAAGACAGTATCATGCCCAGGTTCTCTATCGCTTCCTGAGGTGTCTGGTTGGCAAGTATTGCCCGCCAGGCGGTTTCCAGTTCTTCACCGGTGCAGAGATTCCAGAGAGCCGGTTGGATTTGTTCTTCTTCTTGATCGATGTGTATCAAGAAGAACGATATGAATCGGTTGAACGCACGGTAGAATTCCAGGCCGAGTTCCCGGCGTTTCTCGAAACCAGCCGCTTGGCTTCGCATGGCATCGAAATGGAGGAGCAGGTTGTCGAGTAGATGGTCGACGTGGCGGTGTTGCCTGTCCAGCCTTTCAACTCCTCCGGGTACCCTAGCGGACAGCAGCGGATGAATGAATCTCTCTTCCATGCTGTGATGGTGAAGACGGATACCTGCCACCACGGACCGAAGTTCACCATAAAAAGTGCCGAGAGATGCCTGATCGGTGTAGTCCAGTCTCCCCGCCTTTATGGACATCTGGAACAGTCGATTGCGCCACCCCTTGTGAATGTGGGTGTATATCTCCGGCCTTGACTCTGTTCGCATCACCCCACCCTCCTTTGTGCCAAGATAGCCCTCTACATCATCTGAACAGGGATTGTGAAGCTCCCGTTCCCGCCTGTCTTCCTGGCGTCTTGTTTGGGGCTCTGTCCTGGTGGTTGTTTCGGCTCCTGCTACTCTTCTGCCACTCTTCAGTATCTCCTCATGCGACTTTGGGACACATAGAACCCTGTGACTGAAAGTCCATCACTACAACGGGTGAAATCTGTAGAGCATGTGACCCATGACCGCCTCCAGTATAGATAGCCCGGAACGAGAGCCGCCATTCGTGAATCTACTTAGCTCATGCTAGTAGTACCTACCTATCCTGCACGGCGAGATAGTCATGGACAAAAGCCTGTGCGGGACGCCGGAGCCGGCCGCTGCGGCGGAATTGAAACACGTCGAGTCCAGCTCTTGCCTCCGATGCCAAATCGGATCAGTAGAGTCCGACGATGCTGTCGTTCAGAAGGCCTAGCAGGACACTCTGTTAGGTGTCCTCCACAAGCCCCCGTTAAGTACGTTTGCGGATGGCCATGCAGATGACGGGCTGGCAATACTGGGTTATGTGATAGCTGTGGCTACGTTCTTCAGACCAGAGAGGATTGAATACTCAGGAAGGGAGGCACAACCATGGAAGAGAGCAGCCAGTTGATAGAAGTTGCACTGACGGTGGCCATAGCCTTGGCCGTTGGGTTCACTGGCGCGGCCTTTGGCCAGGACTCGCCGGCAACTCAATTGAGTTGCCGGGCCAGTCAGACGCAGATCCTGATTGACAGAGTGATACGGGCCCTAGCGCCCGGTGAACAGGAGGTCAGTGGCCCGCTGAATGGACGGGTCGAGATATGAAGGAGGCGCAATGGACTGGAACAAGATACCTGATCAGAGTGCCATCGACAGGACGATAGCCGGGTTGCGAGCGCGCAACTTCAATCCGGTAATGGTGGAAGACAGAGCAGAAGCTCTCGCGAGGGTGCAACAGATGATCCCCGCTGGGGCAGAGGTGATGACGGGCAGCTCCACTACACTGTCCGAAATCGGCTTCATCGACCTTCTCAAGGAGGGCAAGCATCCTTGGCGAGCCTGGAAAGATCGGATCCTGCCCGAGAAAGATCCGGTAAAACAGGCGGACCTGAGGCGAGCCAGCACCACAGCCGAGTACTTCCTGGGCAGTGTTCAGGCTATCACCGAGACCGGGCAGGTGCTGGGTGTAGATGCCTCCGGCAGTCGCCAGGGTGGCTACGTCTTCGGTGCGAAGCACGTCATCTGGGTGGTCGGAGTAAACAAGATAGTCTCCGACTTGGACATGGCATTCCGGCGTTTGCATGAGCACATAGTGCCCCTCGAAGACGCTCGAATGAAGAAGACCGGTGCTCCAGGTACTTTCATAGGCAAGATGGTGGTCTACGAACGGGAGGGCATACCGGACCGGATATCGACCATTCTGATCAAAGAGAACCTCGGTTACTAGTCAAAGGCGGACCCTGGGGACTCTGACTGAGAGAAATTCCGGAAAGGCGAAAAGCCGCCGATTTTCCTGCGTGGAGGTTGCGAGGGCATGAAGGGTCGGGGTTCGCTCGGGCGTCAGGACTCAGCGCACGGGTCCGCGATCTCGCCGTTTTGGAGCACCCCGCCGGCTCCGTTGTTGCAGAACCTTCAGACCTCTCCTTGGGGTCTCAGTAGTGAGGAAGCACGGCTGAGACTCCACCGCCATGGAGCCAACCGTCTGAAGCCCAAGGCTCGCTCAGACGCATTGGCTCTGCTATTGGCTCAGTTCAAGAGTCCCATCATCTTGATCCTCATCTTCGCCGCTGGGCTGTCCATCTTCGTCGGCGAATCTGCCGACGCCATCATAATCATAGTCATAGTAGCAGCAAGCGGCCTTCTCGGTTTCTGGCAGGAACGTGGAGCTGCCCGGGCTCTCGACAAATTGACGGCTCTCGTCCAGATAAGGGCGAAAGCTATCCGCGACGGCCAGAAGGTGGACATACCCATTGAGGAGATCGTGCCCGGGGATGTGGTCGTCCTGGCCGCAGGAGACACGATTCCAGCGGACTGCCTGATCCTGGAGGCAAGAGACCTCTTTGTCGATGAAGCGACATTGACAGGGGAGCCTTACCCCGTAGAGAAGACACCGGGGACAGTTCCCCCGGAGACTCCACTGGCCAAGAGGAGCAACTGCCTCTTCATGGGTACTCATGTGGTTAGCGGCACGGGCACTGTGGTTGCGGTCCATACCGCGAGAGACACAGAGTTCGGGCAGATCCACGATAGTCTGAGGCTCAGACCGCCGGAAACCGATTTTGAACGGGGCGTCCGACGGTTTGGCTATATGCTGATGGAAATCACTCTAGTGCTGGTCATCGCCATCTTCGGGATTAACGTTTACCTCAAGAGGCCGGTGTTGGATTCCCTGCTGTTTTCGCTGGCACTCGCCGTGGGACTCACTCCACAGTTGCTTCCGGCCATTGTGAGTGTCAACCTGGCACAGGGAGCGCAGCGGCTGGCAAAGGCCAAGGTTATTGTGAAGAAGTTGGACTCAATTGAGAACTTCGGCAGTATGACCGTCCTGTGCTGTGACAAGACCGGTACCCTCACGGAGGGAATGGTCCGGCTGCACGCTGCTCTTGGTGTCAACGGAAATGAAAGCGAGAAGGTGCTCCTCTACGCGTGCCTGAACGCCTCTTTTGAGACCGGTTTCTTCAACCCCATTGACGACGCTCTCCGAAGGCAAATGAAGTGCGATGCGTCAGCCTACAGGAAGCTCGACGAGGTGCCGTATGACTTTGTTCGAAAGCGACTGACGGTGCTGGTATCGCCTGTGTCAGGAGAGGACGCGCCCCTGATGATCACCAAAGGGGCCCTGGCCAATGTATTGGCAGTGTGTTCGTCGGCGGAAGCCTCGAATGGGGCGGTTCAGGACATAGACCAGGTTCGGGAAGAGCTTGAGAGGAGGTTCCAGGACCTCAGCAGTCAGGGCTACCGCGTGCTTGGACTGGCCTATCGCCCGGCCGCCGATGTCAGAACCATCAGCGTGTCATCCGAAGAGAGCATGACATTCATGGGTTTCCTGGTATTCTTCGACCCCCTCAAAGAGGGAATCACGGAAACGGTCAAGCGGCTCAAGGACCTGGGCGTTTCGCTGAAGGTCATATCTGGTGACAACAGGCTTGTCGTGCAGCATCTGGGTGAACAACTGGGCCTGGATAACCGGGGGATAATCACCGGCACGGACATACACCAGACAAGCAATCAGGCCTTGGTGAAGAGAGCCGCTGAAGTGGACCTGTTTGCCGAGATCGAACCCAACCAGAAGGAGCGTATTATCATCGCGCTGAAGCAGGGCGGGAGCGTGGTGGGCTTCATGGGCGATGGAATCAATGATTCCCCCGCCCTGCACACGTCAGACGTCGGCATATCCGTTGACGGCGCCGTGGATACTGCCAAAGAGGCCGCAGATATCGTTTTGCTGGAGAAGGACCTGGGCGTACTGGTCCAGGGAGTGAAACTGGGAAGGATCACCTTCGCCAACACTCTGAAATATGTGTTCATGGCGACCAGCGCCAATTTTGGCAATATGTTCAGCATGGCCAGTTCTTCGGCTTTCCTTTCCTTCTTGCCCATGTTGCCAAAGCAGGTCCTGCTGACAAACCTCATAACAGACTTCCCGGAGATGACCATATCCACAGACGAAGTTGACGACGAGATGGTGCAGAAACCGCAGAGGTGGAACCTCGGCTTCATCCGCAAGTTCATGTTCGTGTTTGGGTTGTTGAGCACGCTGTTTGATTTTGCCACTTTCGCCGTGCTCCTGGTCGTGTTGAAGGCCACCACGGAACAATTCAGAACCGGGTGGTTTGTCGAATCAGTCATCTCCGCATCCCTGATAGTGCTGGTGATCAGAAGCCGCAGGCCGTTCTTCAGAAGCAGACCGGGAAAGTACCTGGTGCTGGCCACCGTTGCTGTCGCCGTAGTGGTGTTGGCGCTGCCATTCACTCGGCTGGGTGAGGTCTTTGGGTTTGCTCCGTTACCGATTTCGTTTCTACTGTTCCTTATTGGCGTCGTAGCCTGTTACGTGCTGTTTGCAGAGATGGCAAAGAAGCTCTTCTATCGCTGGGTCAGAGCGTGACTGACTCAAATAGACAACCGAATAAGTACTGGCCACATGGTTCGGATAAGTAGGTTTCCCGATATCCCCGCCTGAGTCCGAGGCGTGATACTGATTTAGTGGAGGCAAACACATGACTACGCAGGTGGTGCAGATTGCCAAGCCTGATGGAGCGGATCATTCCGCGGCGACTGAAGAAGTCATCCACTGCGAGCAATTGACCAAGCGCTATCCGGGCGGCATACTGGCCGTCGACAAGCTTCAATTGTCCGTATACCGGGGCGAGATATTTGGCTTGCTCGGCCCCAACGGAGCGGGCAAGACAACGACTGTCGGGATGCTCACCACTCTGGTAGTCCTGACAAGCGGCACGGCCACCGTAGCCTGCATCGACGTCGTCGCTCGTCCGTCCCTGGCCAAGCAGGTGATCGGCGTCGTGCCGCAGACCAATACCCTTGATCGAGCTCTGAACGTCTGGGAGAACCTCTATTACCACGGCCGCTTTTTTGGAATGGGTGCCAAGACCGCCCGCGCGGCGGCCGACCAGTTGCTGGTCCAGTTTCGGCTCACCAACAAGGCCAAGGTCTCTGTGATGGAGTTGTCGGGTGGCATGGCCAAACGGCTCATGGTAGCCCGGGCCCTGATGCACCATCCACCAGTGCTATTCCTGGACGAGCCTACGGCCGGGCTGGATCCCCAGAGTCGTATCGCCCTGTGGGAAATCCTCCGCGGGCTGCACACAGAGGGACAGACCATTCTTCTGACCACTCACTATATGGAGGAAGCGGACTCCCTGTGCGACCGACTGGCCATCATGGATCACGGTCATGTCCTGGTCATCGATACCCCGAAAGCCCTAAAGGAGTCGGTCAGTGCGGATAGCATTGTGACGGTGTCTGCCAGTGGCGATCTCGATGCCTTCGCTCGGATACTCGAGGAGCGTGTGCCGGGAGTAACCAAGAGCCAGCGCGTCGACAATACTGTTCAACTCCACGTCAAAGGCATTGACGGGGTTCTTCCCAGGGTGTTTGCCGCCGCCGAGCAGGCGGGCTTCAATGTCACTGATCTCTCTGCTGCCGCGCCCACCCTCGAGACCGTGTTCATCAGCCTGACAGGAAAGGAGCTGCGCGAATGACAACCGCAACATCTGCCGCTTCACGTGACCTGAAGGAGTGCACCCGCTCCACTGCCGCCGCGAGTCTTACCGCCTTCAAGGCGCTCTTGCTGCGTGACCTGGCGGTGCTCTGGAAGAACTTCGGTGTCTTCGCTGCTCGCACCTTGATCCAACCGTTCCTTCTGGTGTTCGTCTTCCTGTACGTGTTCCCCAAGATCGGACAAGGCGTCGGCGGTGGGCAGGGCGCCGGCGGTGAATCAGCCTTCGCCACCGTGTTGGTGGCCGGGGTCGTTGGCCTGTCAATTATGTTCCAGGGAATCCAGGCAGTGGCATTGCCTTTGGCCAACGAGTTCGGGTACACAAAGGAGATCGAGGACCGGGTACTGGCCCCACTCCCCGTGTCGGCGGTCGCTGTTGGGAAGGTGGTCGCTGGAGCCATACAAGGCCTGATTGCGGCGGTCATCGTGTTCCCCATCGCGTGGGTTGTCCATGCCAAGGAAATCGAGGTGCATCTGGCGGTTCACTGGCCTATCCTGGTTACCCTTATCCCGATCACCTGCATCATGACATCCAGTCTCGGACTGGTGCTCGGCACCCGGATCTCGCCCCGCAACATCGGCATCATGTTCGGATTCATTGTTCTGCCAATTACGTTCCTCGGAGGCACCTACTATCCCTGGACAACGCTGTCAGCCATCAAGATTGGCGGCTTCCCGTGGCTGCAGGCGCTGGTGTGTGTCAATCCGCTGATCTACGTTACGGAAGGTTTTCGTGCTGCCTTGACCACGTCAGGGCATATGCACCTCTACGTGATCTACCCGGTGCTCCTGGGATTGAGCGCCCTCTTCCTCTGGGCCGGGATCAGGGGCTTCCGCCAGCGGGTGCTCAGCTAGGGTCATTGACCGCGGGACCTGCCTAGGAGATTTGCCCACGGAAGCGCATTGCCCTTGGCACGGCACACCGAAATGAGGAGCGAGGCGCTGGTGAAGTTTGGCTTTGGTGTCATATCCCTTGGCGCCGTCGCCGTACCCGTATCAAGAATTGCGCACTTGATTTTGGGCAGACTATGAGTGTCTATGCAGTTCCGCTCAGTCTGGCGACATTCATGTCCACGCTTTTGGCCGGTCTGGTCGTCATCAGATACCGGGCCAGACTCGCCATGGTCACCGCCTTCGCTGCCGGAGTGCTAATCGCCGTACCTCTGTTTGACCTGCTTCCTGAAAGTCTGAAGCTGAGCAGCGAAACCAGTGGCATTGGGTGGCCTATCCAGCATGGCGGAGGTGCGGGTCCGCCAATGTCAGACCGATCACGCCAAGCACAATGAGTGTTATCGAGACTATCTTCATTGCGGTGGCAGGCTCTTTGAAGTAGAAGACGCCGACCGTGGCTATGAGGGCTGTTGCGCTCCCGGCCCAGATAGCGTACCCAACGCTGACGTCGATCTTCTTCACGGCAAGCGTCAGAAACGCGAAGCTAAGCCCATAGAGGGCCAACATCAGAATAGAAGGCACGATCTTAGTGAAACCTTGGGACAATTTCATGGCTGCGGTGCCGATGACTTCCGCGATAACGGCGGCAACCAAGTATATCCAGCTCATCTTCTTCTCCCAATTGGCAATATTGACGTGCCCCCGGAAACGGTGCAACTCTTGGGGGCAGGTCGCGCTCACCTCTTCATAACCAGAATGTACACGAATACGAATGTGGCAACACCAGCAACAGTGCCCGCAATGTCACAGAAATACCACGGTAGAAAGCCCCATTCGCTTCCTCCATTGAAGACCACTGACTCAAAAATCATGGACAACATAGTCCAAAACATCGCTATGGCAATTGCTATCGCTACCAGACCTAAGACTCTCATCTCCATCCAGGTTGCTCTCCCTTCACCTGTTCCAGAAGCTAGCGCCAAGGTGTTCATTACGTCTGGCGTCACTAAGCTGCCCAGTTGATGGCGACCACCATCATTTCGGCACAAGCTCCGGGAACCCGGGCGCTGAGTCTCTCTGCCCGTCCATAGCTTTGCTTATCGCCAGAGCTACTCTTACCAAAGCAAAGGGCCCTCCCTGGTAAGCCACGAAGCGATCCTGCCAAACCGGCTCAAACTTGACTTTGTAGTTACGTAGACCCTGGTTCGATACGAACCAGTTGACACGAAACAGAACGCTCAGCATCTTCTCCGTCAGTGGTGCGCCGGGCTTGTTTCCCAATCCAGCAAATGGCGCAATTCCCATGTTGAACCATCGGTAACCTTCGCCCTGTAGAGCGAAGAGCGTTTGCTGCATAAGATAGTCCATCGTGGCGTTGGGTACGTCCGGAATATGCCGCAACAAATCAAAGCTGGCCTCTCCGGTTCTATACGACAGGGCCTCGTTCAGGAACCCTATGACCTGCCCCGACTGATCACGCACTACGCAGACTGTCGTCTTCCTCAGGTACTCTCTGTCGAAGCGCCCCTCTACAAAACCTATCTCGTGGTGATTCGGAAGCGTCAACCACCGCTGAGATACCTTCTCCACCTCGTCCAGAAGTGAATCAGTCTGGGGCGCCTTGTACCTCACGAATTTGTACCCATCCCGCTCGAAACGGTGCTGGTGGTAACGGAAGTACTTCTTGCGGCCGGCCTCTGAAGAGAAGCGCTCCAGATCGACCACGGCTTCTTCGCCGATCTTGAGCAGGCTGAGGCCAAGCCGGCGGTACATCGGCAGAAGGTCCGGAAAGAGGAAGCAAACGGTCCATCCGTTGTTGAAGCAATGACGCAGAAAAGAACTGGTCACGCCCTCCAGTTCATCCTCCGGTCCGCTGGGGTCTCCCAGACTGAGGGCTACGCCGCGAAACGTCGCGTAAGCGACGAAGGATCGCTTGCTCTCAGAAAAGAAGTAGGACTTGGCCGGCCATACTTTGAAGAAGTCATACGAGGAACGCCCATGCCGCTCTAGAACAGCTTGAGCGAGCGCGCGCTCTTGCGGCAGCAACTGGAGCCTGAAGGAGACAGGGCGAAACAGGCTGTAGGCGGCAAGTGCCCAGGCTACGACTCCAAAAGCACTGAGGGATTCCAGGAACCACCTGGCATATGCGGTATGCGTCACCAAGTCGCTGTTGCCAAGTAGAACAATCTGGCGGAGTGTCCTGACAATTGAGTCGCCCACGCTGAAATGCTGACCGAACTCTCTGTTACCCAGAGACAAGAAGGCGACGGTCCCATAGACCAGAGCTATCAACAGGCTTGTTATCATCAACCCAACTCCGCGCCTGATGCTAGTGGGTTCGCTGCGTACGGTAAACAGCCTTCGCGAGGTGATCAGCAACACAAACGCCAGTGCCGGGGCAGCGGCTAAGTACCACACGTCACGCCCGGACAGAATGTGAGATATCACCAAGACGGCAGATACTCCGGTTGCCAGATACCAGGCTACGCGTCTCCGCTCGAAGAGGTTCAGTGACAGATAAATGAGCACAAAGCCAAATAGGAGAGTCAACGATCTTCCCCAATTGTGGAGTCCGAAGGGCAGTACGTAGGTGAAGAATCTGGTGGATCCCTGAAGACGGGCAAAGACCATCTGCAGGATGCTCAATGTCCCGCTCAGAAAGGTAGTCCCTGCTACCAGCCATACGGGCCAGTTTTCTTTAATGGTGGACCGCAAACTGCGCAACCTGGAATTCGTCTCGCGGGAGGATTCAGTAGCTCCAGGCGAGATTTGGACGGGTGATCCCGCAGTTCCCATCTTACTTACTCGCTCCTCTGTTCGCTGGCAGACCGTGTCACAATCCGACCTCTGCACCAGTGAACGGGCTCCTTGTGCTTGTCTTCTCCAGTCTCTTGTACCTCGTCGCGGAACTCGTCCTAACCTGCGGCGCATCCGCAAGATTTGAGCAGGGGCGACACGGCTAGTATTTCACAGGCTGAGGGCGACAGCCATACGTGTTCCCACTTATTGACGTCTTGTGTGGTATACGTAGATGCAGGGAGTCAATAGCCAAACACTGGGACTAGCTCCAGCCCTGGGGCGTAGAAGTTCGCGCGTCGATCACTGCGACTGGGCTACGTCAGCCGCGTGACCCATCACGGCCTCCAGTATAGATAGTGCAACCGCAAAGACGCTTTTCGTAATTGTACTCAGTTGTTGTACTTCGCCCGTGCCTGTGATCAGTACCTGCTCAGGAGACTCCATCGTGAACCGGGTCTAGATGATGGCCCGCCTGAGAGATGTGGAAACCAGCGACCGACTGTCAGGCAGTCGATGGCTTGAACGGCCAAGAGCCTCAGAAAACGCTCAGTGGCCATCTCGAGAAATAAGTACTCTCCACATCCCACCGCTAAGTATGCTTCCGAATGGTGTCGGCCCAGACCACCCTGCAATACTGTCTGTGCGAATCCCGCTCAGCCAGACAAAGCTGAGCGGGCGAGGAGGAGTCAATGTGGCAGGCTCATGAAGGCATGGGGTGGTGGATGGTGTTTGGCGCAATAGTGACGGTTCTTTTCTGGGCCGGCGTTTTCGCCCTCGTGGTATGGGTAATAGCGAGACTGGCGGGGCATGAGGGATCCAAGCCAGAAGCGGGTGGAAAGCATAACCCATTGGACATAGCCCGGGAACGCTATGCCAGGGGAGAGATAACCAAGGAGCAGTTTGATCAGATCAGCAAAGACCTAACCTGACTAGCAATGATGAGACTGGTGTCAGCACGCAGACTCAAATCAAGCCACGATCGATGAATGAAGGAGGAGAAGTACCATGAAGAGCGATGCCGAACTACAGCGCGACGTGATGAACGAGTTGACATGGGAACCCAGCATCAACGCAGAGAACATAGGGGTTGCCGCCAAAGATGGTGTGGTGACCCTGAATGGCTCTGTCGATAGCTTTGCAGAGAAGTGGGCTGCGGAACGTGCCACCAAGCGAGTTGCCGGTGTGAAGGCTTTTGCTGAGAACATCGAGGTCAGGTTGCCTTCATACAGCAGGCGCACCGATGCAGATATCGCCCATACGGTGGCCAACGTCCTTGAGTGGAATGTGGATGTTCCGCATGAGCAGATCAAAGTAATGGTTCAGGACGGCTGGGTCACTCTCAGTGGTGAGGTAGAGTGGCTTTATGAAAAGAATGCCGCCTATGATGCTGTGAGGAGCCTCACGGGAGTTCGGGCAGTCACCAACCAGATTGTGGTCAAGCCTCGGATGGTGTCGTCAGAAGTCAAGACCAGAATTCAGGAGGCGTTTCAGCGCAATGCCAGACTCGATGCACAGAAGATAAAGGTTCAGACACGCGGTGGGCAGGTTGTCCTCACGGGCACAGTGCGCTCATGGGCGGAGCGAGAGGAGGCGGAGAGAGCAGCCTGCGCTGCTCCGAGCGTGTGCGAGGTGCTCAACGAACTGGCAGTGAAAGCGTAGGTGATGCGCTGACGCGGATTCCAGCCGGTCAGATCGAAATGGAAGGAGGCTATTGCATGAAGGTACTAGTAGTATTTGACACCCGCTACGGCAACACGCACAAGCTGGCCGAGGCCATCGCTGAGGGAGTGCGAGAGGTCAGAGGTGCTGAGGTCCACCTGAGGCGTGTGGAAATCACTGAACCCGAAGATATCATCCAGCAACATGAGGACTGGCGCAAGGCGAATGAGAGATTCAAGGCTGTTCCTCAAGTAACCCTGGAGGAGTTGGCTCAAGCGAACGCCATTGTTCTTGGCTCCCCTACGAGGTACGGCAACATGACGGCGGCCATGATGAAGCTCATCGACAGCACTGGAAGACTATGGGCTGAGGGTAAGCTCTTCGGCAAGGTCGGTGCGGCCTTCACCAGCACTTCCACACCGCACGGCGGAAACGAGACTACCCTGATCACGATGTTCCTGCCAATGTATCACCACGGCATGATAGTAGTCACGCCCGGTTATGGCGACCCCGCCTTGTTTGGTGCCGGATCGCCGTATGGAGCCTCTTCAGTGAGCGGCCCGGGCGCAGACAAGCCTCCTACCGAGAGCGACCTCAAGGTGGCCAGATTCTTGGGTCGGAGGGTGGCTCAGGTGGCCAAGGCGCTTTCGTCGGTCAAAGTGTAGGTGAGTCGGGCAGCACCACTATTCTGAGACTGCTGACAATCGTTCCGGCGGATGGCGTTATGTCAAAATGTCGAAGAGAACTTGGGATTTGGATGTGAAGCGCCCGGCGGGACCTGCAGGAGGCTGCCGCTTCAGAGGAGGAGTTGATCACGATGAAGAAGATGACGGAAGCAAACCTCAATGCCGCCTACTCCGGTGAGAGCATGGCCCACATGAGGTACAACATCTACGCCGATGCAGCTGAATCTGAAGGAAGACCCAATATTGCCAGGCTCTTCAAGTCGATAGCCTTTGCGGAAAGAGTGCACGCCACCAATCACTACAGGGAACTGGGAGCGATAAGGTCAACCGTCGACAACCTGCAAGTGGCCATTGACGGAGAGACATATGAGGTGGAGGAGATGTATCCAGCCTACAGGGCGGTGGCTGAGCTTCAGGAAGAGATAGGCGCCCGCCGCACCACTGACTGGGCCTGGCAAGCTGAGAGAATACACGCGGCCATGTATCAGAAGGCGAAGCAGGCGGCGGCCAACAAGGAAGACTTGGACTTAGGGCCCGTATTCATATGTGAAGTATGCGGGTACACGGTGGAGGGAAAGGCTCCCGACCGGTGCCCAGTTTGTCAATCCTCAAGAGAGAGATTCAAGGCTTTCTGATCTGGCACTCTAGGGAGAAGGGGCTGAGGCAGAAATGGCATACAAGATTACGGATGATTGCATAAGCTGCGCGGCCTGCGAGTCGGAGTGCCCCAATAAGGCCATCAGTGAGGCTGAGTTGACGTATGTCATTAACCCCGATAGGTGCACTCAGTGCGTAGGTGCTCACAAGAGCTCTCAATGTGCCGAGGTCTGTCCAGTAGATGCATGTGTGCCCGATCCGGGCCATCCTGAAACCACTGAACAGCTTCTGAGTAAATGGCGCAGACTGCACCCCGGAGAGGAGCCTGCTGCAGGAACCTCAGGAACCTATTGAAACTCAGTCCATAATAAGGGGGAGCGGGATGTCCCACACTGCCAGCAGCCGGAGCGGACGACCCAGGGTGGTGATTGTGGGGGCGGGTTTTGGAGGTTTGTCGGCGGCCCGAGCTCTGGGCCGCTCCCCCGTGGACACGCTTGTCATCGATCGCAACAACTACCACACTTTTCACGCGCTGCTCTACCAGGTAGCCGCAGCCGAACTGGAACCCGAAGAGATCTCGTATCCGGTGCGGACTATCCTTCGCGGCATCCCCAATGCCAGTTTCATGATGGGCCAGGTGGAAAGAATCGATTTCAAAGCCAAGACACTCGATATGGCCAGTCACGCCATTCAGTACGACTACCTCATTCTGGCTGCTGGCAGCATGACCCGGTTCTTTGGCGTAGAGGGCGCTGCTGAGAATGCCTTTGAGCTGAAGACGCTGGATCACGCCATCGCACTGCGGAACCACATCCTTTGCTGCCTGGAACAAGCGGGGAGTGAAGTTGATGCCGAAGTCCGCCGCCGTCTGCTGACGTTCGCCATCATTGGCGGTGGTCCTACCGGAGTGGAGTTTTCCGGGGCACTGGCGGAGTTGATGCGGGGCCCAATCATGAAGGACTATCCGGCGCTGAATCTGAGCGACGTCAGAGTACTGCTCCTTCAGGCGGTTGACAGCGTTCTTCCTGATCTGCCCACCGGTCTGCGCAACTACACCCTTCAGCGCCTTCGCAGAATGGGGATCGAAGTCCTCTTGAGCGCAGTGGCAACGCGCGTCACTCCTGACGGAGTGCATTTGAAGGGTGGAAGCTTCATTCCATCTCGGACCGTGGTTTGGACAGCAGGGGTTCGCGGGGTTGACTTGGCAGAGACTTCTGGGCTGCCAGTAGCAGGAGATGGCCGAGTCCAGGTTCTGCCTTCTCTGCAGCTACCTGGCCATCCTGAGGTATACGCCGTTGGTGACTTTGCCCGCGTTGAGAAAGACGGACGCGCGCTGCCATTTACAGCCCCTCCTGCTATCCAGGAGGGTGTGGCGGCTGCGCTGAATATAAAGCGTCAGTTACAGGATTCGGATCCTCTGCCGTTTCAATATCGGGACAAGGGTTCGTTGGCCACTGTTGGGCGCATGGCGGCAGTGGCCTACATCGGCCGGCACGAATTCAAGGGTCTCAGTGCATGGGCACTCTGGTTGGGAGTGCACATCTTCAACCTCATCGGTTTCCGGAATCGAATCCTGGTCATAGTAGACTGGGCCTGGGATTTCCTGTTGTATGAGCGTGCGGTCAGGTTGATCCTACCATCGGAATCGTGCTCGGCGTTGCGCGGGCGTGGACTCGACAAATCAAAGCAGATGGTGAAGAACTAGACGTTTCCTAGAGGCGGCGCCGGCAGCTATCCGCACTGGACTAGCGTTCGCCCACCGATCTCCGTTAGGGCAAGCCGTTGGCTTTTGACCGGAGTGGTTCTTGATATCGAGGGAGCCGAAAATGGCTGGAAGAGAGTGCCAGCCAGGCTTGAGAACAACCTGGGCTATCTTGTATGAAGCGATTGGATGGTCCTGTGACGTCACGTGCACAGGGCACAGCCTTCAACATCCTTGTCTACATGTTCCTCAAACTCCTGTTCCTCGTCCCAGAGAGTCTCGGCTTTGAGCCAATGATCGAGAGCCCGTCCGTCCGGATGTCCCTCCCCTTACCAAATGCGATAGGCGATTTGCCTTACCCCATCTTCGTAATGCATCCTCTACCTCCTTCGCCGTGGCATTACAAGCCCGGCTCCAGCATCCATTCAGTAGAATATCCCTCACATACTTTGTCAGGCAGGTCAACAACGCGTGGTGTCCCCGCACGAAGCCGGCCTGACCATCAGGATCGGGCTTGACGAACCGGTCAGGACCTTATGAGCCACGCTGCCATAGGCAAACCTGCTCACTCCCGAGCGGCCATGCGTCGCCATCACGATCAGGCTGAAGGGAACCCTATTCGCATAATCCACGATTTCCTCAGCCACGCTGTATTTCATCTGCTCTATGGGCTCGGATCGCACTTGCAGGCCGGTCTGCTTCAGATGGGCTTCGATGCCACTGAGGTATTCCTTGGTTGTCTTCTTGCAGGCAGCCCAGTGCTCGTCCATGAGTTTCTGCCAGTCGAATGGGATCTCCGCTCCGGGTACGGCTGGCATTGCCGGGGGTTCGCATACCCGGACCAGAACCACATTCAGCCTGTCGTTGCCGACCTGTTGCGCCAGAGCCTGCACATGCGGCAAGGCTGACTCCGCGAGAGGTGAACCGTCCAGAGGGACGACCACCGTGATATCCGTCCACTTCTCAAATCCGCCCTTCTCCATTGCCTCTGATCGCACTAGCAGCACTGGAACGGGCGAGGCCCGGAGAACCTTGTCGGCTACGCTTCCTAATACCCAGCGCCACATGCCGGTTCGGCCGTGCGTTGACATGACTATCAGATCAGCACCCTTTTCTCGCGTGTAACGCATGATCTCTTCAGCAGCATAGCCTACCACGACCTCACCGGAAACCTGGGCGCTCTCGGCGCCTTGCTTCCTTCCCAGCTTCTTCTGTATGTCAGATATGCGGCGTCTCACGATTTCTGCCGAATGGTTCACATATGCCAGGTGCATTGGGAGCGTCTCGGATTCTCTGGGGTCCACAACATGCAATATGGTGACATTGGTGCCCAGCCTGCCGGCGAGTTCCTTGGCATAGATGAAAGCCGATTCAGCCAATTTGGAACCATCCACTGGTATCAGCATATTCCTGTACATTTCAATACCTCCATGTCGATGCTCTATGGGCGCATCGACTATCGACTGGTTTGGATTAGCTTCGCGACCTCGGGCCCTTGACAGCGTCCTTTGCTCCAGCGGTCGACATCAAGCTTCCAGTCAGGCCGATTGTCGCAGTTTTGAGGCATGCCGGGTATTCGCAAACATACGTACCTCGAGGTTGTGGTCAGTACGTATCCCAAAGGCTGAACGGCACTCCAACGGCACGACCTGTCACGCTTTGAGTGACACCAAGTCGTCCATTTGACAACAGAAGAGGATGGGTGTCTATAATCACATTTGCGGTTGGACCTTCGGTGATTGGGAGCAACTGACTTCGTCTGCTATCCTCGGTGTGCCCATGGCCGCTGACTACGACCGCAGTCAAGAGACGAAGTCTCCCTTCCGACTGACATCAGTCGGTGGATGGACGAAGCCATGGATGATGGTTCGGTCAAGACGGGTATAGAAGTCATCGGCCAAGTCCCCTGGGGGACCCATTTCTGCCAGTTCTATCAGACCAAACAGGACTTGCTGGATACTCTTGTGCCCTATTTCAAGGCTGGTCTGGAGAACAACGAATTCTGCATGTGGATCACGGCCGAGCCTCTGAGCGCTCAAGAGGCTCACCAGGCAATGCGCCGGGCCGTGCCGGATTTCGCCGATCGATTGAAGAAAGGCCAGATCGAAATTCTGCCCCATACCGAATGGTACCTCATGGACGGCAAGTTCGATCAGCAACGCGTCCTCGATGGCTGGGTGACCAAGCTGAATGCTGGCCTGGCCGCGGGATTCGCTGGCCTCAGATTGACCGTCAATACGTTTTGGCTGGAGAAGCCGGACTGGAAGAGCTTCACTGACTATGAAGCAGCGGTCAATGACGTTATTGGCAGATACCAAATGCTGGCCTTGTGCACTTATAGCCTGGACAAATGCGGGGCCGCTGAGGTCATGGACGTCATCCGCAACCACGAATTCGCGCTCATCTTCAGGGAAGGCAAGTGGGAAATCATTGAGAACGCAATCCACAAGCAGGCCAAGCAGGCGGTTCTGGAAAGCGAAAGGAAGTACCGCCAGCTGATGGAAAGCCTCCAAGAGGGTGTCTGGGTTATCAACAAGGATGCAATTACTACCTTCGTCAATCCTCGCATGGCGGAGATGCTGGGCTACAACGGCGACGAGATGCTCGGGAAGCCACTGTTCTCATTCATCGACGAGTCCAACTTAAGCGTCGCCAAAGAGCGCATGGAACGGCGGCGGCGGGGGATAAGAGAAGAAGTGGAGTTCAACTTCCGCCGCAAGGACGGCAGCCAGCTCTGGGCCCTGATCAGTGCTGCACCTCTCACTGATGTCAGCGGCGATTTCTCCGGAGTCATCGCTGGCATTGTGGACATCACAGAGCGCAAGCAAATGGTAGAGGAATTGTGGCGGTCGCACGGTCTGATGGAAGCGGTGACCGAAGGAACCGGAGTGATCATTGCCGCCCAGGACACACGCCACCACTATACGTACTTCAACAAGGCATACCAGCAGGAGATCAAGCGGCTCACTGGCAAAGACCTGCAGGTTGGCGACAGCATGATCGAGTTGTTCGCAGAGTTGCCCGAACAGCAGAAAGTAGCCGTGGAGGAGTTGAGCCAGCCGCTGCAGGGTAAGACCGTAAGCCAAAGAATAGAGTTCGGCGATCCCAGTCGGTATCGCACGGTCTATAGAGTATTCCATACTCCCATCCGGGATCAGAATGGCAACGTGGTGGGTGCAGGCGAGGTTGCCTTCGATGTCAGTCAACAGGTGCGGACGGAGGAAGCCCTGCGCCAGAGCGAGGAGCGATATCGCGGACTGTACGAGGCCGTCGCTGGCGGAGTCGTCGTGCAGGATAAGAACGGCAACATCGTCGACGCCAATGCGGAGGCTCGCGCAATCCTGGGGTTGAGATTGAATGAGATTACCGGACGTACGTCGATGGATCCAGAGTGGCAAGCCACTCACGAGGACGGCTCACCATTCCTTGGCGAGGAACATCCGTCAATGGTGACACTGCGAACGGGGGAAACCGTGCAAGGTGTTGTGATGGGCGTGTTCAATCCGACCAGTGGCCAACGCCGGTGGATTCTGATCAACTCAGAACCACTCCGAGATTCAAAGACAGGCCAAACACAGGCAGTGATGGCCACTTTTCTGGACATCACCCAGCGCAAGCAGATAGAAGAATCCCTGCGGGAGACTCGTGACTATCTGGACAACCTGCTGAACTACGCCAATGCCCCTGTCATCGTGTGGGATCCCGAACTGCGCATAACCAAGTTCAACCGGGCTTTTCAGAGGCTCACTGGGTATCGAGAAGCCGAAGTGGTTGGCCAACGGCTGGACATGTTGTTCCCAAAAGAGAGCAGGGAAGAGTCGTTGTCCCACATCCACCGGGCCATGGAGGGAGAACGATGGGAAACGGTAGAAATACCCATTCTGCGGATAGATGGCGAGGTGCGGATAGTCCTGTGGAACTCGGCTAACATCCATACATCTGATGGCGTGACCACTGTGGCCACCATCGCCCAAGGTCAGGACATCACAGAACGGAAGAGGGCAGAGGGTGATCTGCGGGAGACGCGGGACTATCTGGACAGCCTGCTGAACTACGCCAATACCCCCATCATTGTCTGGGATCGTGAACTGCGCATAACCAAGTTCAACCGGGCCTTCCAGAGGCTCACCGGGTATCAGGAGGCCGAGGTACTCGGCCAACGCCTTGATCTGTTGTTTCCTGAAGAGAGCCGGGAGGAGTCATTGGCTCACATTGACCGCGCCTCCGCCGGGCAGAGATGGGAGGTTATCGAGATCCCGATTCGTCGCGCAGATGGCCTGGTTAGAACCGTCCTGTGGAACTCGGCTAACATCCATGCATCTGATGGCGTCACTACTGTGGCCACCATCGCTCAGGGTCAGGATATCACGGAGCGAAAGAGGGCGGAGGAGCAACTCGAGTTTCAGGCAAACATTCTATCCAATCTCTTCGATGCTGTTGTGGCAGTCGACAATGACCACAGGGTCACGTACTGGAACAGGGTTGCGGCAGACTTGTATGGCGTCCCAGCAAAAGAGGCCATCGGCCAGAGGGTGGAAGACCTCTACCAACGCGTCTGGCCGAATCCCGAAGATGAACAAGAGTCGGCAAACGACTTGGCGACAACGGGACATTGGAGTGGCGAAAACTTCCATGTCAAGAAGAACGGCGAGAGAATCTATGTCAGATCGACGGTGAGCATAATCGCCGATGAAGATGGCGCGAGTGCTGGCATGGTGTCTGTGATCCGGGATCGAACCAAACTGTGGCAAGCGGAGCAGGAAGTGAAGCTCCTGAACGAGAAGCTAAGACAACAGGCAGAGGAGAGACTAAGAGCGACTGACGCCAGTTTCCGGCGGGCCATTACCAGCAGTGCTGATGGCATCGTCGTCGTCCGCAAAGATGGCGTCATCCGGTTTGCCAACCCGGCCGCCGAAGGCATCCTCGGGTGGGAAGCGAGCAAGATGGTGGGCACCTCCTTTGGGTTCCCTCTTGCTGAAAGAGCGGAGATCGAGATTCCCAGAGAAAGCGGTTCGAAAACCATAGCGGAGATGCGTATTGTCGAGCTTGACTGGGAAGGCGCTCCAGCCTATCTTGCCACCCTTCGTGACATTACAAGAAGGAAAGAGGGCTTGCTGGCATTGCAGGAGAGTGAAACGAGGCTTCGGCTGCTTCTCGACCAAATACCGTGTCTAACCTGGACTCTGGACACCAAACTGAGGTTCACCTCGTTTACAGGTTCAGGATCGGAAGTCTTCGAGGATGTTCCTGACCAAATCTTGGGGATGACCCTGGCAGAGTACTTCAAGGTAGACGAACTGGACTTCACTCCATACATGGCGCATCGCCAGGCACTGCAGGGCACACCAGCAGATTTTGAACTGAGCTGGGCTGGACGCACGTTCTACGGCCGTGTCGAGTCGCTCGGAGACGCAGATGACCACATCGTTGGTGTCGTGGGCGTTGCATTCGATATCACCGAGCGAAAGCAGGCTGAGGAGCAGCTGAGGAACCTCTCGAACCGACTGGTTACAGCACAGGAGAACGAACGCCGCAGGATCGCCCGCGAACTGCACGACGAGGTCGGCCAATCGCTAACCGCACTGAAGCTCTCTCTGGATAGGGCTTCGCCCGGAAGGTCCACTGGAGATGGTTCCGACCTGGCGGAAGCACGCGAAGCGCTACGGGAACTGATGGCTCGGGTACGAAGCATGTCCCTTGAGCTTCGGCCAACCATGCTGGATGACCTTGGCCTTCTGCCAACCCTGCTCTGGCATTTCAAACGCTATACTGCCCAGACTAACGTGGAGGTCCATTTCAAACACCGTGGGCTTCGGAGAGATCTGCCTCAGGACACTGTTACCGCAGCCTATCGCTTAGTGCAAGAGGCGCTGACAAACGTGGCACGCCACGCTCAAGTCAATGAAGTGCAGGTCTGTGTCCGCGCGGAATACGATGCCTTGGTAGTGGAAGTAGAAGACCACGGCACCGGTTTTGATCTTGACAGTGTGGCCTCCACCAAGATGGGCCTGAATGGTATGCGTGAGCGCGCGCTGTCCCTGCAAGGGAAGCTACTGGTACAATCGAAGCCTGGGGAAGGAACCTGTGTGATAGCCGAGTTACCTCTCGCAAAGAGAAGACGAAGTACGAACAAGGAGCAAAGAAAACGATAACTGTAGTTCTGGCTGACGATCACAATATTGTGAGGCAGGGCCTGCGCACTCTGCTGGAGGGACAACCTGATATTCGCGTTGTCGGCGAGGCCGCCGATGGTCCAGAAGCAACACAAATAGTGGAACGCCTGCAACCTAACGTACTAGTGGTGGACATCATGATGGGTGGCATGAACGGAATCGAGGTCACGCGGTATGTCAGGAAGCTATCACCGAAGACCTGCGTGGTTGTTCTTTCTATGCATGCTGACGAAGGCTATGTCATGGAGGCTCTGCGGGCCGGGGCAAAGGCCTACGTTCTCAAGGACTCCATTGCGGACGACCTGCTTCATGCCATGCGAGAGGCCGTTCTTGGCCGCCGTTACCTGAGTCCACCACTCTCGGAGTATGTCATCGAAGGGTATCTGCAGAAACAGGAGGGCACCGCACTCAAGCCTCACGAGAGGCTGACGGTGAGAGAACGCGAGGTTCTTCATATGCTGGCGGAAGGTTTGAGCAATGCCGAAATAGCCACGCGACTATCTGTTAGCCGGCGCACGGTCGAAGTCCACCGGGCCAACGTGATGCACAAGCTCGGCCTGCATAACCAAGTCCAGTTGCTCCGCTACGCCATCCAAGCGGGCATCATACCTCCAGGCAAGTAACCCGTTCCGACCTCTCGATGCAGAACCGCGATGACTGCCATTGGCGTTGACCAGCATCGGTCTCCAGTCCCATAAGCCCGCTCGAGTACAGAGAATCTCAGGGGTCAGAATAAGTAACCCCCACATCCCCCACTTAAGTAGTTTCCCCAATATCCCCGCCAACCTCACGCCTGCAATACTGATGTTGGTTGCAGGCGCGGTGCCGCCCTTAATTTCGAGGGATCTGCACATAGAGGCGGCTGGTGGAGGCTCGATTATCCATGGGTGGGGTACCACGCCTGCAGCACAGAATAATTCGCGGGGATAGCAATTGCGATGGAGACGGCAACTCAGATCAGGCAGTTGCAGATGGAGCACCTTCCGGACAGCGATGACCGGGAGGCGCTGAATGTTGAGTCCATCCTGGTTGATGCAGCTATCGATGTTGGGGCCTTGATCGACGCCGTCTGCTGCCGGATTGGACGGTGGATTGACTGGCAGCACTACCGGCCTCTCCCCGGCACTTCGGCAGGCGGCCATGATGATCCGAGCTCAATCATCCGTCTTGCGTTGCCTGAAGATTTCTTCGGCTTGCGCGCTGGCGGCTACATCGAAATGTGTGTATTGCGTGAGGAGAGGGTCATCGAAGCCTGCGGTGGATACCACGATGCCTACGATCAGCCCAAGCCGGTCATTGGCGGGTCACTCAGGTGGCATGAAGTGAACCATCAAAGCGTGGGGCAGGCGCTGATGCTGATGCATGACAGGATCTTCCGAGCGTATCTGGTGCGTGATGAGTCTGATGACCAGTTGTGCCTTGAGTAATAGGGTATGGTTCAAGGCAGTTGGGAACCTGTGAAACAACCAGCAGGCCCGCTTCAAAACCCGATCAGAGAAAGGATACGGAGATGACTAGACAACTGACCGCTACGGCGGAAGCCGCAACTGAGCCATTGTCAATGTTGAAGCAGCGTGTGCCAAAAGAGGAGACGCAGCAGGTCAGGAGACAGAATGAAAGGGAAAATGATTCAGCTGGAACAGCTGTGGCCCGACGGCCGAGTTGTCCAAAGTGTTCACATCACTGGATTATCGACGTTGCGATAGGCCCCCTTAGTAAGGGGGTATGCAAGCGGTGTGGTGAGCAGCAGGTGTTCAGAAATCAGCTCCAATGGGCTGAGATCGCGCCCGTGAGAGTGATGAAAGGCCGAAGCCAGGATAAGGACATCACGATAACACCGGACCAGAGAGAAGTTCCCGTTTTTGTACTTGAGGGAAGCCGCTACGGCAGCTCTACGCCCCTGCAGATGGCAGGAAGACGGTATTGATGACCCTCGTCCAGAGCGCATCGAGGAGCGTGAGGTGACCGGGACTGGTCTTGTTGGAGGGGAAACGGCAATGACCGTGTTGATAGAGGACGTGGATGAGACAAGAAGAAACGGATCAGCACCGAAGTCCAGAGTGTATGTACTGGTACAGGTAGATGAGGGACGCTCTGAAGCCGTGGCTTCCGTTTTGCGCCGTCAGCCGGGCGTGACGATGGCAGACGTTGTGGAAGGGCAGCTTGACGTCATGATGGTCGTTGAAGCCCAGCACCGATTGAGGCTGGCACAGTTGACCATCCAGGCCCTAGCTGCAGTGGAGAAAGTGACGGTTGGCATGCACTTGATGCCTGCCGACAAGACTTCAGCATGGACGGTCTGAAAGAACAATTGAATTGGAGCAGGTAGAGCAGAATGGCCTTGTCTCGCACGTACGGTAAGTTGGATATTCCCATGATAGGTGAGAATGAACCCGTCTTCGTCCTGCGCGGCCAGGATGTCCTGGCGCAGTCTGCTATCGAGATGTACCGGCTGCTGGCGGAGGCTCATGGCTGCAAGGTGGCTGAAGCGTTGACCAACGAGATCAGCTTGTTTCGGCAGTGGTCAGGAGAGAGAAGACTACCCGTCTGGCCGATCCTGGATCGGACTGCGCCAAAGGGCCGTATGGAGCCTGCCGGAAGAGGGCGGAGACCTTCAAACCAGGTATAGAGGATCGAGTCCATGTTGGACGGAAAGCGAATTGCGATCTTGGCAGAGCAGGATTTTGAGGATGCCGAGCTTGCCGAGCCACTACGGGCCATGAAGGCAGCTGGGGCCAGAGTGATGGTGGTCGGCAGTGGCTCGCAGAAGAGCTACAAGGGGAAGCGAGGGATAGCCGAAGTCAAAGTCGACGCTGATGCCGACCAGGTGAGGGCCGACTATTTTGATGCCGTTATCATCCCGGGTGGCTATGCGCCAGACAAGATGCGGTTGTACAAGTCCATGATTGATCTGGTGAGAAAGGTGTTCGATTCTGGCAGGTTGGTGGCTGCCATCTGCCACGGTCCTCAGCTCCTGATCTCCGCCGAGGTGGTCAGAGGACGAAAGGTAACCTCATGGCCTTCAATTGCCATAGACCTGAAGAACGCTGGGGCTCTGTGGATGGACGAAGCGGTCGTTCGGGATGGAAACCTTATAACGTCACGTCAACCTGCCGATCTGCCCGAATTCAACGCGGCGATTATCGAAGCCCTGCAAGGGCGAGATAGCAGACCCATTTGATGAATGAGGAGGGGACAGATGAACTACTCAGCGAAAGACTACGGCAACCTCATCGGCATGAAGGGTTTCAGCGAGACCTTGCTGAAGAACCACTTCACCCTGCATCAGGGGTACGTCACCAACACAAATAAGCTCACTGACATTCTTGGCCAGATGTTGAAAGACGGCAAGACTGGTACGCCGGAGTATTCTGAATTGAAGCGGAGAATGGGCTTCGAGTTCAATGGGATGCGGCTTCACGAGTACTACTTTGAGAATCTGGGGGGGAAGGCCCCTCTGGACAAGTCGCCCGTGCTAGCCAAGAAGCTGGCTGACGCCTTCGGGAGCCAGGAGGCCTGGCTGAAGGATTTCAAGGCCACTGGCTCAATGCGCGGCATAGGTTGGACCATCCTCTACCAGGACCCGACGACGGGAGGCCTGTTCAACCAGTGGATCAACGAACATGAGACGGGGCATCTGGCGGGCTGCAAGCCTCTTCTGGTGATGGATGTCTTTGAGCATGCCTTCATGACCGACTACGGCCTGAAACGGGCCGACTACATCGAGGCCTTCCTCAACAACGTCAATTGGGAGGCAGTCAAGTCCCGTCTTGGCTAGCGTCATTGGGGAGCAGAGCACAAGAACGGGCGTCAGACCTTGCTCGTTGGTGAAATTCACGATCTAGCCTGAGAACAGGAGGAAGAAATGCCACAGGGCGGAGTGCCTCTCGGCAAGTACTTTGGTATACCAGTAAGGCTGCACTGGTCCTGGTTCATCGTATTCGTACTGGTGACCTGGATGCTGGGAGCATACTACTTCCCGGACACCTATCCGAACTGGAATCGGGCCACTGATTGGGGGATCGGTGCAGCTACCAGTGTCCTCTTCTTCGCTTCGGTCTTGGCTCACGAGCTAGCACACAGCCGGGTGGCACAGGCTGCCGGTATGAAGGTCAAATCCATCACTCTGTTCATCTTCGGCGGGGTATCGCAGATTGGCCAGGAACCGGAGCGGCCAAGTGTTGAGTTTCGAATGGCGATCGCTGGACCTGGCACCAGCCTGGTGCTTGGGGCCATATTCTGGGGCATCTTCTTCGTCACGAGACACTCTGTTGAACCGTTGTCAGGTTTGGCCTACTGGCTCGGCTACATCAATGTGTCGCTGGCCGTCTTCAACTTGATCCCCGGGTTCCCGCTGGACGGGGGGCGCGTGCTACGCTCCATTCTCTGGTGGCGTTCCGGCAATGTGAGAAGCGCCACAAGAATCGCATCCACCGTTGGCAGAGGGGTGGGATTCCTCTTCATCTTCGGTGGCATCGCTTTGATCTTCATGAACCGGAGCTATTGGGTGAATGGCATCTGGCTGGCTCTAATCGGCTGGTTCTTGGACAATGCCGCAGTAGGAAGCTACCGACAGGTGGCACTCCAAGATATGCTGCAGGGCCACACTGTCAGCGAGGTCATGACCCGTGATTGTCAAGAGATATCTCCCACAGCCACTGTGGACCAGACGGTACATGACTACATTCTGAAGTCAGGCCGCCGCTGTTTTCCGGTGGTCGAGAATGGGCGCACGTTGGGAATAATGACGCTGCATAACGTGAAAAGCCTGTCACGGGATCTATGGCCGACGAAGACCGTGAGGGACGCGATGACGCCCCTCGACAAGACGAAGTCGGTGAAACCCAGCGACCCTCTCACTACCACGATGCAACTGCTGACCGATGAGGACTTGAACCAACTGCCTGTGATGGAGGACAACACCTTCATGGGCATGGTGGCCCGCGACAATCTGCTGTCGTTCATCCATGCCCGCGCAGCACTGGGGATGTAGGAGGGTAGTAGGATGCTGAGAACAAAGAGAGTCTATGAGAAAAGGGATTCGGGCGATGGGAAGAGAATATTGGTCGACAGGCTCTGGCCACGCGGTCTGACACGGGAGGAAGCCGCCATCGATGAATGGATGAAGGACCTCGCGCCCAGCGATGAGCTAAGAAAATGGTTTGGACACGAGCCAGAGAAGTGGGCAGAGTTCCGGCAGAAGTATACCCAGATACTCAACGCCCCGGACAAGGTCAAACTGCTGGACAAGCTAGCCAGCATGGCCAGGGGAGGCAACGTTACCCTTGTCTACGCTGCAAGAGACACCGAGCACAACGATGCCAAAGTCTTGGAAGAGACTATGCAGTCGGTTGAAGTGCTCCAGCAATGAAACCAACTCGGGAAGGAGGTCAACATGGCAGTGTCAGGCAAGTACGGGAAGGTCAGCATTCCAAAGGTCGGTGCAGATGAGCCAATGTTCATCCTGCGAGCTCAGGACAAGCTGGCGGAGACTGCCATAGAAATGTACCGGGCACTGGCAGCATCGCATGGGCGTCCGCTGGCCAACAGCCTCCAGAAGGAAATCGAGGCCTTCAAGAAGTGGCCCACAAAGAAGATGCCCGATTAGCCTCGCGCGCTAGCGTGGCATGAGGATTACAGAGGAGGATAGACATGGCTGATTTCACAGAAGTGTTGAGGAAGGATGATCTGAAGAGTGGCCAGATGAAGGCCTACACCACCGGAGGACGTGAGGTATTCGTAGCCAGGGTGGGCGATCAGTTCTTCGCGGCTGACAACCGTTGCCCCCACCTAGGAGCGAAGTTGGCCGAAGGCAAGCTGGAGGGCACTGTACTCACCTGCCCCAAACACGCCTCACAGTTCGACCTCAAGGACGGCCACGTAGTCCGGTGGACTGACTGGTCCGGGGTGAAACTGGGAATTGCCAAGGTGTTCAAGCCTCCAAGACCCCTGGTGATCCATCAGGTGAAGGTTGAGGCAGACAGAGTGCTCATCAAGATCTGACGTCATTTCTGGCAGGTACTGACGCAGCCGCAGAGCCTATTCTGTGGATTGCGTCCAACGTGTGATAGGAGGAAGACGAAATGGCACCGAGAAAACAGACGCAAAATAGGAAGGCCCCGGCCAAGGAGAATGCCACGAAAGGCGAGTCGTACGCCTGCGCGTCATGCGGCCTGGTAGTGACCGTGGTTGAAGACTGCGGGTGCGTGGACGCTTGTGAGATCATGTGCTGTGACCTGCCGATGAAGAAGACCCGCAAGGCCAAGGCAGCCGCCTGAGACGGCGGGACCTCGGGGTTTGACACGGACGCCTAGTCCGGGTGCTGAGGAGCTGAAGGCGGTTCACCTTGGCCAGGCCTTGGCCAAGTGCGCCATGGCGGTTTGACCGCTCCGGGCTGGGGCTCAGACATATCGCACATTGCCCGTTGAACTGCCGGCGGGGAGAGCGTGACGCGCGCTGAGATAGTCCGCAGCCGCAAAAGCATGTGACCCCCTTCATCCGCCTTTGATGCACACCGCGAGTAGCATGCCTCTCTAGCCTTCAGTCTTGTCTCTAACTGTCGTACTGATCATGACGATCAGTACGGGTGGCATCACGACCAGGCAAAACACCGACAGGTTGAATGAAGGACGGGCTGGGATCTGCACCCGCGCAATACCACTTTCATCCAGTGGTTATCGCCTAGACTGTACCGGCTTCGAGCTCTGCTTCGCACTCTCCCTGAGGGGGCTCGGGGTGACTATGTGAGTACGGCTCACTACGTCATCGGCCATGTGCTCCATCTGGTCTTGTCTCTCCTGCCAGGTTGCCTCAGCTTTGAACCAGTGGTCCTGGTCGCGCCCCTGGGGGTAACCCTCCTCTTCCCAAATCTCGTAGGCGATCTGTCTTACTTCGTCATCGCGCTCCATCCTGCTCTCTTCCTCTCTCCCAGCAATTGTGGCTTTCACGGATTCCGACTTGAGGCCGGCGAACTTCGGATCTAAAGGCTGACAACCTTGTCATGCTGTGCGATAAGCTTCGCTACGTCTGCCGACACGGCAGACTCCGCATCTTCGGCGATCCCAGGGCGGATCGACAAGGCAACGGACATGGTCTAGTGTGGAATTTCAAGCCACGCTACCGGTTTGTCTCCAACAGTCCAGCCGTCATGTCCGGGAGGTATACTGCCCATGTCACCTGGGCCAAATTCCTCTTCCTTCCCATCATCCATACGTACCTTCAGACGACCAGCAACAACGTAGATGATGTGGTGTACCGGGCAGCTTTCAGGCCCTCCTGCGGGTCTTAGATCTTTTGACCACCGCCAACCAGGTTCAGCAGTGATCCGGGCAATCGTGACACCGGCGACATTGACTGACTCTTTTTTCGCCTTCTGCAGCTTCATCGTCTCATCGGGCTGGTTTAGACTCTTCTTCTCAACGGTCGCCATGTTAGCCTCCTTACGTGATCTGAATTACTAGCATATCCTCGGCTCTTTTGGTGCGTGCCTAAGGCTCTCACTAAGCCGTCTGCGTAGACAAGAAGACCGGTATGCCCATGTGCGATATCTGGTCGGTCACTGCCTCAATGCCGTCAATGTGTCTGTCCTCATCATTCAGGATGCTCTCCAGGATTTCCCTGGTGGCGTAGTCTTTCTCATCGCCGCAAACCAGAATGGAAGCGTTGTATCCCTTTATGGCAACACTCTCGGCCTCATGGTCGTTCTCAAACATCCTCGGAACATCCGCCCCGATGTGCAGCGGCCTTAAGTCACTTACGATCGGCCTGCCCTCAAGGAAGATAATGCGGCCGATGAGCTTCTCAGCATGTTTCATCTCTTCGATGGCTCGCTTCTGGATCATTTCGTGAAGCTTGCCATAGCCCCAGTTATCGCATACTTCGGCGTGAACCATGTACTGATTGACGGCGGTCAACTCATCGGCCAGAAGGGAATTCAACGCCTTGATTACCTTTGGTGATCCTTTCATGATTACACCTCCATTCTAAAGTGGTTCTTTCTGAGCCACATGACCAGTATTCCAGACCGGGAGAACCGGAGCTATTAGCAAACCTAACTAGATCGGGGTCGTGGGAAATACGTAGTCTCGGGAAAGCTGATTGGAGTACAGGTTGGAGTTCTGCGAAGTGCTGGCGAAATCAGGCTGCCAATCCAAGGACAGTTCTGGAGACCCCACGACCTCAGGTAGGACTGCTACCCAGTGCTCACTCACTTGACGCCTACACGTGAAAGAAGCACCGCATACTCGCGAGCACTGAGTGCACTCTGTGCTAGACTCATGCCTGCCTGGAATACCGGCTCGGGAACGGTCGCCTTGGCCTCAATCACAAGATCTGAGACTTCATCAAGATTGGCCGAGGCAATAATCATGCCAAAGTTCTCCATCGCCAACGCCGGCTCCTGGCTGGCCATTAATTCTCCAACCGCTTTGGCCACTTCTTGGACACTGCACAAGTCCCACAAATAACGCTGGATATTCTGTTCCTCGTCGTTGAGATGGTCCATGAAATAGACCATAAAACGATTGTAGGCCAGGTAGAATTCAAGGCCCTGTTCTCGACGTTTCTCAAAGTCGACGGGTTTGGCGATTATCCCATCAAGATTCTTCACGAGATTGTTGATCAAATGGAGCACCACCCGGTGTTCTTCCTCCAACTCGTCGGCTCCTCCGGGCACTCTGTCGTTCAGCAAGGGATGAATGAATTTCTCTTCTAGATTGTGGTGATGATGGATGTTATTCATCAGAGCGGTAAACTCCTCTTGGAACTTCTGGACTGATTCCTTATCCGCAAAGTCCAATCTCGCAGCCTTGGTGGAAGTCTGAAAGAGACGGTTGCGAATTCCTTTATGGATAGGGGAATAGACCATTGGTTGGTGACTCATCGTTTCTGCCTCCTCACAACGCTCGTTAATGCGACTTCTGAACCTACAGCCTCTTCCATCAAGACATCTCCAGTTGCTCGTACTTGACGGAGTTGTGTCATCCATCTGTCGCTTCCTCAGTATGGGTGAAGTCATTCGAGGATGACATTAGTAAATCTAACTAGATCGGGGTCGTGTGAAATACGTAGTTCTACGGAGATGAGAAATGGAAGTGTTTGGGAAATGCCAAGGAGTCTCTAGCGGGCTGACTGCTGCCCGTCGTGAGCAGTTGGTTCTACTGCGGTGCTGTCCAGAACCTTCTCACCAATACCGTCTTGGCATGGTCATTCACTAACAAGCACGTGAGAGCCGAATAGGCCATGACTGCCAAAGTGCCAATTGGGCTGATGGAAGCAAGTTCCCGGACGCCAAACGCCGAGATCAGGAACACTGCGGCTATATCCGCCAGGACGGACAGCCCAAGCACCTTGCTTGGTGCGGAATGCCAGAACCTTCCCCGCTCTCTGACTATCAGCAGGTTGAACGTGGCCGCAAACACCAGAAAGTCGAAAACCACTGTATACAGTTGGTTAACGTGATCGCGCAATCCGAAATCGTAGAAAGCAACGTACAAAAGCAGCATTGCCTCGGCTACTACCAAGATACCAAGTAACACCGCCACCCTGACCAGCCCGGCAATCTTCCAGCTATCAGGCTTCGCGGAGTGCCTGACGTTGTCTGTTGATATCGACAGAGTGACGAAGTCCGTCATGAAGAGGAAGAGAACCATGCTGAATATGGAAACCACATACTCCCCCGTGAGGATGAAACCCAGCACGACAAAAACCACCACCAGAAAGGTCTTGACTATCTTGTTCAGGATCCAGGTAATGATCCTCTGGTGTATTCTCCTTCCGGTCTTGACCAGCTCCACGATGCCTTCCAGACCTTCGGCAGTCAAGACTACGCCGGCGGCCTTCTTCGCCACGTCGACCGCGTTGCTCGTCGCTATGCCAACCTCAGCCTGCCTCAGGGCTGGAGCGTCATTCACTCCATCTCCGGTCATGCCAACCACATGACCTCTCTTCTGGAGGGTCCTGACAATCAGATGCTTGTCCTCCGGATACACCTCGGCGAACCCATCGGTATCTTCCATGGTCTGCATGAGCCTGTCTTCATTCGCTATACCTCTCAGGTCCGCCATTGTCACAACTCTGCGGTTCAGGCCCACCTGTGCGGCCACCCCCTGCGCTATCGGCAGGCCATCGCCGGTCAGCATCTTAACGGAGACTCCCAGGCTCTTGAGTTCACTCACAAGCTCTGATGAATCAGGCCTTGGTGTATCGTAGAGAGCAGCTACTCCCACCAGGTTGAGTTCACTGCCGGAACCGCCCCTGGCAACAGCTATCAGCCGGCGACCTCCGGCCGAGAGTCTCTCCACATCCCCTCCTATGCTGGCTAGATCCTGCTCACCCTGCCGGCAGAGCGGGGCTACGACATTCACAGCACCTTTGAGTACAGAGAACTCCTGGCCATCTTTCGTTATCACGGCTTCCGTTCGCCTGGTGGCAGAGTCGAAGGGGACGAAGACCTTCTGGAGGTAGCCATCCAGTGGAGCGTGTATTCGGCTCACGGCCGTCAAGAAAGCAATGTCGATGGGGTCCTGGTTCGCTTCCTGTGAGGCCAGAGCGCCGTACAGTAGAACCTCTTCCTTCCCATGCCCTTGTACAGCTATCGTATCCACCACAGAAAGCCTGTTCTCTGTGAGGGTGCCGGTCTTGTCGACGCAGATGGCGTCCATGGTAGCTGCATCCTCGGTGGCACTCAGTCTGGTAATGAGTACCTTCTTCTTGGCCAGCTCTGACGAGCCCAAGGCCATGGTGATAACAAACATGGTCGGCAAGGCTACCGGTATGGCTGACACGAGAAGGACGGCCGCCAGTGGCAGTATTTCAATCACCCTGATGCCCTTCAACCACGCCAGAACAAGTCCAACGGCCAGCAAAGAACATACCATGACGAGAAGCCACCTGACCACGCCGGAAGTTACCTCTTCCATATGCAGCTTCGGCTTCGCCAGTTGAACGAGTTCTACAGTCCGACCGGAGTAGGTCTTTGTGCCCGTTGCAGCCACTGATGCCGTCGCCTCCCCTCTCCTCACCGTGGACCCGGCGAGAACCACTTCATTTGCCGCCTTTTCGATCATCAGTGATTCTCCCGTGAGAGAGGATTGATCCACTTCCAGGCTGCCTACCGCCAGTCTGGCATCGGCCGGGACGAGGTCGCCCGACCTCAACCTGATGACATCTCCAGGGACCACTTCTCTAGCGGCGACCATCAGCCATTCCCCGTCTCTCTTCACCCTGGCCTTGACCTGTAGCTTCTGCTTCAGCAACCGAAGGGCCGCGTTAGCCCTTTCTTCCTGAAAGAAACCTGGGATGGCGTTGAAGAACAAGAGACCCAGTATGAGATAGAACTCCAGATGGTTGCCGAGAAACCATGTCAGCACTAAGGCTACTTCCAGCATCCAGGGAGTAATGCCCCAGAATCTCTTGGCCAACAGAATGGCACGATTGACCCTCTTTTCGGGAACCTCGTTGTACCCGTATTCCGCGAGCCGTCGGCGAACCTCTTGGGTATCAAGGCCTCTGTCCAGGTCAGTTGCGGTCTCACTATTTCGGCTATGCATGGTCTCCATCCTGCTCCGGTGCGCTAGATCAGGCCGCTCCCCAAAGCCAAGGCAACTGCCAACAGCATTATCGACACCAGAATCTGTATGCCTCGTGCGGAGGTCTTCTTGATCCATCGAGTCCCAGCAAGTGCACCCAAGAATGCTGAGAGGGTGGCGGCCAATACGAGGCCCAAGTCATGTCTGCTTCCGGCCAGCGAAAAGTTGGCCACGTAGATCGGGATCCTGGCAATGTCCACCAGGACGGCGATAACGACTGCCGTTCCTATGAAACTCTCTTTGGACAGGCCACTCTTGACCAGGAAAGCGCTGCGGAGGGCTCCCTGGTGGCCGGAAAGGCCGCCAAAGAATCCGCTCAGGAGTCCGCCGACAGGGAAGTACTTCCGGTCAAATGATACCCGCTGCATCTGTGGCAGCATTTCTATAACGGCAAAGACTATCATCATTCCCGCCACCACCAGTTTCACAATTGTTATCTCAAATCCATGCCCCTGAATATGGTAGTTTACCAGCGGCTTCTGATTCGCCAGCCATACCAGGACTTGAGCCCCCAAAAGGGACGCGGGGATGGCCGGAAGGCCGAATAGGATCACTGTCCTCCTGTCAGCATGCTTCCCAACGAGGATGAGTTTGAAGATATTGTTCAGGAAGTGGACAATCGCGGCCAATGCCACAGCGATAGTGACCGGGAAGAAGACGGCAAATGCGGGCGTCAAGACGGTACCCAGTCCAAAGCCGCTCAGAAGACTGAGCGCGGAGGCGGACAAGGCCGCAACGCAGATCACCACATACGCAGCTGAAGGCACGATCCAACGACCTGCAGATCATCTCATGTCAAGCCATAGTCAGCAGCCTGCCGGTTGGGCCGAACACACGGTCTCGGCTAAGAGCCGCAGCGGAATCTGTGCATTCGGCCCACGGCCTGCAGGACTGTCCTCATGCTTTCACACCTATGACATCTAGGCAGTGGCTGCTCGCGCCCTGGCCGATCGGAACATCACTAGCCCACCTAAGGCCAGCGCAATCCCCACTATGATCATGAATATGCCAGTGGCCAGCACGACCGTAGCTAAGCCGAAGCCCGACACAGCGAGATACAGGTAGTTTTCCAGGTTCAGAGCTTGCATGTACTTCACCTGGTTCGGATCCTCGGGGTTGAATGACTGTCCACCGGTGACCTCACTGTAGGTTCCAAAGTTGTCGTGACGATGCTGCCTTATGGTGTCGGCAGCCTTCTGTGCTTCAGCGGCGGTGTCGACCACATCTCCTTTGGCAATCTGATCAGCGCTGAGTCCCAGAGTAATCCCCTCAGCCTGCATCTGCTTCTTCATCCAATTCGACTTAACCTGTGCCTCGACAGCAAATCCTATTCCAATCCCTATGCCTGCCAGACCGATGACGAGTACTGCAATTGCCAACAAGCGGTTCAATCTCGACATGTCCCTTCTCCTCCTTATACTGCCGACTCTTTCATTTCGGGCCTTAGAGACGCCGGATGTAGCGCTCTGCCTGCAGGGCTGCCTTGGCCCCCTCTGCGGCAGCGATGACTATCTGCTTATCCGGGGCATCGGTTACATCTCCGGCAGCGAACAGCCCTGGAACGCTCGTCTCACAGTTGCGGTTCACCTCGATCTCGCCAAACCCATTAACGCCTGTGAGGTCCTTTGCCAGTTGGGAGCTCGGTACTCTCCCGATCTCGACGAAGACTCCGCCAACGGGCATCTCGTTCTCGTTGCCGCTTCGCACGTCCTTGATTCGGATGGCTTCCACCAGGCTTGAACCCTTGATCTCCACCACTTCTGATTCCAGGAATGGCGTGAACTTGGAGTCCGCCTTCAACTTCTCATAGGCACGCGGATCGCCGGTGATCTTGGCAAAGGAAACAAGGTAGACGCGAGCGGCGATGCTGATCACGTCTCGTGCCGCCTCCAGTGCACCGTTCCCTCCACCCACCACAGCCACGCTCTGCTGGCTGAAGAGAGGCCCGTCGCAGACTGCGCAGTAAGATACTCCTCTGCCCCTCAGCTTCTCTTTGCCAGGGACATTGAGCAGACGGGGATGCTTGCCGGTGGCCAATATGACTGCCTTTGCCTGATGAGTCTCACCTCCAGCCGTTCGAATCCCGAACGTGCCGTTTGGCTTGGCCAGTGTCGCCACTTCCTCGCCAATCTTCTGATCTACTGGGAAGACCTTCACCTGGTCCTCGGACTTACGCATCAATTCAGCGCCTTCGATGAACTGGTAGCCCATGTAGTTCTCAACCTTCGAAGCCCAGATCGCCTGACCGCCGACATCCCGGCTCACCAGCAGCGTGTTGATCTTCTTTCTGGCAGCGTACACTGCAGCCGTCATCCCTGCAGGCCCCGCACCGATTATGATCAGCTCGTACATGGAAGACCTCCTCCGTGAGTCAGCGCCCACCAAGGCGTTGATGACCTTTTTGGCTTGCAGACACAGACAGTATCTTCAAATCACCACTGCGGCACCATCCGCATGTCTACTTATCTCCAGGTTGTGTGCCGTACTTATTCCTCTCTGAGAACCAAGTGGGCGGGCTATCCTCCTTGGCGGCTCTAATTGGAGTCTCAGAGCCATGAGCCATACCGGTGATGCTGTTGTCTCAGCGGGTCTGCTGGTCAGAGGGCAGCGTCTTATCGAGACTCGTCCAATAAGTTGGTTCCACGCTGCGAAACTAAGCACGATTACGTATGGCCTCTATGGTCCGCAGCCTTTACTGTTGGTGGCAGAGGTGGCGTACAAATGCGCCGGCTCGAAGCCGTCGGAGAACCTTAAGGGCACTGGCCGAGACTAACAACTGAGCGCAACAGCCTCTGACCCCGCCGAATGGGCGAGCGGTAACGGGACTTGGGTAGTACAGGAAGGAGACGGTGCGATGTGGAAATGCAGCAACTGCCATCATCTGGAACTCGCGGTTGACAGGCCCAAGCGCTGTCCGGTGTGCGGTGCGGATGGGGAGAAGCTCCTCCCACACCAAGTCTCAGGAATAAATGGAACTAAGACACTGGAGAACCTGAAGACGGGATTTGTTGCTGAGTCGCAGGCCCATCAGAGGGATCTCGCTTTCGCTCTGCAGGCTGATCAAGAGGGACTCCCTCAGGTGGCCAGACTCTTTCGAGCGATGGCTGAGGCCGAAGGCATCCATGCCTTCAACCACTTGCGCCTACTGGGTGGAGTGTCGGAAACGCAGGAAAACCTGGAAGCTGCCTTCGAGAGAGAGAACCTTGCCAGCCAGACCTATCCTCAGTTCATCAAAGAGGCCAACGAGGAAGTCAACGTGAGCGTGGCCAGCATCTTCGGCTTCTCCCGCGATGTCGAACGAATCCACGCCAAGTTGTACAAGAAGGCTCTGGACCATATGATGCAGAACGTGGACACAAAGTACTACGTCTGCGGTGTTTGCGGCTATGTCTCCGACGGAGAGTTGCCCGATCAATGCCCGATATGTGGCGCTGCCAAAGAGAAGTTCAGAACCATTGCCTAGGCCATCCGATTCTACGTTGTGAGTAAGGAGAGGGGAGATGTCTTGGAGAAACGAATACGAATCGAAGCTGTGCAGTCACCAGGAGGCGGCGAAGCTTGTTGAATCTGGCGACCGATTGTTCACCCCTCTTGGCCTCGGTGAACCCTCCACGGCTATAATGGATGCCATCGCCGACCGCAAGGACGAGTTGGAAGACATCCAGTATGTGTCGTCACTCAGTTTCCATCCCTACAAGGTCTTCACTCCTGAATACCGCAGGACATTCTATCTGATATGCGGTTTCTATTCCATACTCACGATGCATTTGCACGAAGAAGGCGCCTCGCAATACATCCCGGTACAAAGCTCCACAGTGGGCTATGTGGCCGAGAAGCGGCAAGAGATTGATCCGCGCCGGCAAGGCCTTATCACCCAGGTCAGTCCCCCGGACGAACATGGCTATGTGTCCCTCGGGCTTGACCTCTTCTACACGCCGGACCTCATAGAGCAGGCGGACTGGCACATTGGCGAGGTCAATCCCAAGATGCCAAGAACCTACGGGGATACGCACTATCACATCAGTCGATTCGACAAGTTCGTTCAGGCCGACGAACCTTTGTTCTCCCCACCACTGCCCGAGGCAACAGAAGTCCACCGGAAGATTGCTGAGAACGTGGTGAGTCTACTCAGGGACAGAGACTGCCTTCAGGTAGGAATAGGTGCGGTTCCTGGGCATATCTCCAAGCTCATCGCCAACAGTGGCCTGAAAGACCTGGGCATTCACAGCGAAATGGCTCCCATGGGCACCAGGCAACTCGTAGAGAAGGGCGTTGTTACGGGCAGATACAAAGAGACCCATCCACACAAGATCGTCCTGGCCTTCGCCTTTGGCGACCAGGATCTCTATGACTTCCTGGGGAACAACCCCCTGGTCGAGTTCTACAGCGCTTCATACTGCAACTCGATTCCTCTGCTGGCCAGGGAGAAGAACTTGGTAGCCATAAACGGCTCCATCGAGGTGGATCTGGTGGGTACCATCTGTTCAGAGTCATTCGGCGACGTTATGCGGTCTGGGGTGGGTGGACAGCTCGACTTCGTGGTTGGCGCCTACCTGTCTGAAGGAGGCAGGGCTATCAACATAATGCCCAGCACAGCCAAAGGTGGGACCGTTTCGCGTATCGTGCCTTACCTGACGCCGGGAGCCAGGGTAACCGTACCCCGGCACTATGCGCAGTACGTGGTCACGGAGTGGGGGATTGCCAACCTCACTCCCTTGGACGAGAGAGAGCGTGCTCTGGCTCTGATAAGCGTCGCGCATCCCAAATTTAGAGACGATCTGTTGAAAGCGGCCAAGAAGCGATTGAGATTCTAGGGCCTCACCCTGTGAAGTGTGTTGCCATTCAATTCTGAGGATGCATGGCATGAAAGTGAAGGTGGATGGGGAACTATGCATTGGCGTCGGCAACTGCGTGGCGATTGCCCCAAGTGTTTTCAAGATGGATGAGCATAACAAGGCCGTCGCCGCTGGGACTTCTTCCGTGGAGGAACAGACACTCTGGGATGCCGCCCAGAGCTGTCCGGAGAACGCCATCATCCTTGAGGACGACGAAGGGCGCCAGTTGTATCCGTAGATGCAGTATCGTGGAGCGTTTCATGAACGATCGCTCATACGCGGCCCGGCAATGACGTCCCGCTTCGCAGGTGTCGGGAGTAGTAGATTAAGGAGGTATTCGAGATGGAGAATAAGAGCAGTCCATTGAGCGTGGGAGGAGTCGCGCCGGTCTTCGCGCTGAAGGATCAAGATGGCAAAGAGGTCAGACTCGCCGAATTCAAAGGCAAGCGGGTTCTCTTGTCCTTCCATCCCCTGGCCTGGACAGAGGTGTGTGCGAAGCAGATGCAGGCATTGGAGCAGAACAAGGCCACGTTCGACGCCCTGAACACTGTGCCTCTTGGGCTGAGTGTTGATACCGTGCCATCGAAGAAGGCGTGGGCTGATCACCTTGGCATCAAGTCTCTGCGGCTGCTTTCCGATTTCTGGCCGCACGGTGACGTGGCAAGGGCCTACGGGATATTCAGGGAGAAGGGCGGCACATCGGAGAGGGCGAACTTCATCGTGGACAGGAACGGCAAGATCGCCTTTGTGAAGGTCTACGAAATATCTCAACTGCCCGACATTGGCGAGATCATGGACGTCCTGAGGGGTCTCTAGTCTTCTGGTTGGAACGCCGTTGCTCTCGCAGGCTGAAGTGTAGGCGAAAAGTCCTGCCAATTGTATCCTCGACTCGACTTGAGGGGATTCGAACTCTGCCAGGATCAGAGAGCGAAGGCTACTTCAAAGGCATCAGTCCTGCCCATCCTCCAGTACCGCCTGCAAAGTCGACCGCCAGCGCCCCTCTCTCTTTCAACAGGCAAAGAACCTTCTGGGGCGATGGAGTTCGACTCTACCACTTCTCCCCATCCAGACCATGCACTGGCAGGGCAAACACCGCCTTGAAGACCATCCCAGGGTTTCTGTCAATGGCGAGAAATGGTCCAGTTCTTGACCTCGCACTACAGCCACCGCGCACAGTAACTCTCAACGCTATCGCGTATTCCCTCAAGGATCTCAGGGTCGCCGACTGAATGCAGGATGCGGTTGACCTGATCTGGAATCGTCTGGCTCATCTTGCCTATGAAGTCGAACATGCCCAGTTCCGTGCCTAGTTGCCCCTCTCTGGCCTTCGTAGCGGTTCTTGCCAGCCTTGGTGGTAGACTGCCAATGCGCTCGTCGAATGTCGTGCTCTGCGCAGCATTCATTTCGCGCAGTAACCTGAACAGCGCAATCGAGTTGAGTATCTTCGTTGATATCCACTCGGACATCCTATCTCGTTCAAGTACCGAACAGCGAACGTAGGGGCTCGAATCCTTCATTGCCCATGACGCCAAAGGAACCCTCATTGCCGCAAGATTCAGATAGGCCACGTCATATACTAGTGACCGCAGACAGAAGCCAGATTTGGGCAAGAGACCGACGGGATATTTGCCAACCCCCACAGGTGGGGGAAGAACCCTGATAGGTGCCGAAAGCAATTCCCATTCCTCCAGTCTCTGCACTGACTGAGTGACGAGATTGTCCGAGTAGCCGAACAAGGTTTCACATATTTGAGACAACTCGTGGATATTGAGCCGCTGCAGAGGCAGGCTGGATTCGTGCATCAGGATCTCGTGGGCTCTCACGATCTGCAGGATACGTAGGTTCAGAAGTGCACCCTGTGTAGCAGGTATTGCGCTGGCATTGCCATCTGACGAAACCCGCGAGTATGGATAGTCGAATATAGGCGGATACAAGCAGGTGGGCGGTTGTCGTCTGTCGTGATGCACGATAGCCCCGTCGTCCAGGTTCCCGCATGTATCGAATGCTGGTGGTACCTTTGAACCACCGGTCACAAGAGACTCTATCATCACATAGAACTTCCCGGGGGTCCCACGCCGGACGAAATCGAGATAGAGCAGCTGAACAGCCTGCATCTGTGCCCTCCTGTTGGCACCGAAAGACTCCTCTATCGCTTCAAGACTACTGTAGCCGTTCTCTGACTCTGCAAGAGACTGACGGAACTCATCCAACTGCAACGGCCGACTGTCCAGCGCCCATCCTTGCGCGAGACTGATCTTTTCCGACCTTCCCCGTAGATGTTTGAGCCTTCTCTCAACGATTCGGACCAACGGCGCTGCATATACTCTACTCTCCACTCGCGGTTGAGAGGAAAAGGAATATGCGGGCCCAAAGTGCGCTATCTCACCAAGCGTATTGGTTGCGGTTACGGCCACAGCTGCAAATCCGGCGGAACGCGCCTCTCGCATGAGACCAAAGACCTCTCTGGCCAGTCGATAGAATACCTCTTCAGTGCCACTTCTTGACTCCAAGAGATCTAGGCCGTCGAAAACAACCAGAAACGAGTATCCCTGTGACAGAGCTGCTTCAAAAGCCCGCCTTCCGAGTACCCTCGGCACCATATCTGGCGAGACATATGCATGCCCACGTTCGCCGTGGCAAACACGCTGTAGAGTAAGCAGTCTCTCATTGAGCGCCCTGCTGGTGCACTCATCAGACGTGAAGCCCGCTACGAAATCGTGGAGAGCCTCGCGTACCTTCACAGGTTTCGTCTTCGCCCGGTAGAAAGGAGACTCTGGATCATAGTATCTGAACAATACTCTCGTGCTCTCCACATAGACCCAGTGGAGGAGATCCGTGCGTTCGTCGCGGGAACGCTGCAGATCCGAGAGATTCAGCCAGACCCAAATCACCTGGTTTTGGTCGAACAGGTCCTGGTATTCCGACACGATATAGTTCAAGAAAGACGTCTTGCCGCAGCCCCTGCCTCCGTGAAGCACAAAGAAATTGCTCAGACCAGAAGCCAGTTGTGACCGGTCGCTGGTGACGGCGGTAGAGAGCATTTCCCTCTCCCTCTTTGCTGCCTCAACCAGCTCGCGCACCAGCGCCTGAGCGCTAGCCTGGTCTCCATTCACACCCCCGTGACGTGCTTTCTGTCCATCAGCAAATACGTAGGATTCGATGATGTCCCTGAGTGTGTCGGGCTCCTCCGGAAACGGCACCAAATGGCCGAGCCTGCTCCAGACATACTCCGCGCTCGAGCTCCTCGATGGTGGCTCGTAGAAGACTTCGGGTGCTTCGCTTTCGGCGAATCTGGCGCCAACCGCGTCAATCCATCCTCGCGGCGCGTTGGGGAGCAACTGGCCAAGGTCACGCAGTCGCGTTCCCATCATCTCTGCAGTGAGATTCCGGATATCGCGAATCAGCTCCTCTGTTTTATCCACCTATTGTCTCCTGCTTCTTGTGAACACACTCTCCGTAGATACTCATGTGCTGTCACCCACTGTTTGGCCACTCTGAAAGGTCCTTTGACGCCATGGTTGAGTATCTTTGCGGCGATCATACTTGCCAGATCGTCAACTGGGCTTGGCAAGACCACGTGCCCCTCCATCCAGCCACCGTTCACTAGGTCTATCCCTCCGCGCAAGGGAGTAATGACATCAAAGTGAAATGGCGGTGTCTCCGAGGCAAATTCCATCGCAGGTAGCAGCATCAGTGGTGCGGGAACGAGCGATTCATACTCCACTGCTCGCGCGACAGCATCTCCAACAAGTGAGCTCCTGTTATAGCTGACGTGCCCATAAGCCATGCCCCCCTTCAGAGGAAGATCACAGAGCACGAATATCTGCATAACCGATCGGACGTCATCCAAACACTGCCTGAGTATATGGTTCTTATCATCTTGACTGGGAGTTGGGTAAAGAAGGAAGAAGCTGTCCGAGAACGTGTATATCCTCGGTCTTCCTTGACTCAGTTCAAGAGCAGCAGCCATCTTGCGCTGACAGTCTGCCAACCGCACGTGAGTACTCTGGCTTCCTTCAGCGTGCACCAGTTGTTTGAAGCCAAAGACATCCGCGTAGACGATCCACGCCTCTGCCTCAGTAGGCTCTTGGTCGTTCCTATACTCTCCTGATTCCATCCATCGGAATCTTACTCAAAGTGAATGCAGCGGGTCAAGGACAATGTCTCCCGCAGCTCGGAACTACCTGCGAACCTCACAGCCAGCGCCCCCCGATCCTTGAGCATGCAAAGTACGTTTTGGTACGATGGATTTCGACTCTCCCCCGTCTCCCCGTCCATGTCAGCACATAGCAGCGCTTGAACAATTGCTTGTTATGTGCAACGACAGATCAGCAGATAGCCTGCTTTGTTCCCACTGCATCACTTGAGGGGCCTTATTCCCGCCCTTCGGGGTCAGGGGTTAGGATTCCCCCCCGGCTTCGCTCGATACCCAGTGGCAAAATAGTGGTAGAAGCCCGCAGCGTGCCACTCTGGAGGCAGATCAGGCTGGCCAACTTGCCTCTTGAGGACTGGGCAATGATTCACCTCACATGAACTTGCCAGCGGCCTTTTCTCCGTACTCGCCAGCCTTTTCCTGAACTCTCTGCAACAGGGTTTGTTTCCGGAGTGTAATGGGGCGGCATTTCAGGATCATCTTCACCAGTCTGTCGAAGTAAGGTTTCAATAGCCCCGCATCTGGAGCTTGCGGAATGGATATCAACAGCGGCACCCCGCAGTCCTTGGCTACCCTTCTCCATAGCGAGCTTGGGGGAAAGCAACTGGTGTGTCACTAGGCCGCAGGAAGGACACAAATACCCGTCCATCATGGTCACGAGCCCCATGATAGGAATTTCCTTATGGCGGAGGAAGTCAATGGTTCAGATCATCCCGCTCAGGGCGAAATCTCTGGGGGGCTTCATTAGCCCAGGCTTGCGTGGTCCAGGGGCTATAGCCCCTGACAAAAAGACAGCCTAGTAGCCCCGACATATTGTCAAAAAACGCAACAACCTCACTGGAAGTCCATCGAAACAAGCACACTATCGGTATGTTGCTGTCCCCAAGGCTACCCACCGAGCAAGTTGTTTAGTGGTTTTCGACAACCAAGGTCGGTTCTGACTGGGAATTATCACCGATTCTTCGGTCATCGAATTGACCGGTGGGGCGCCACTACAGTAAGGCTACTGCGGAGCACCATTTGCCATCCGTATCCCTACGGGTTGTGAGGAAACCCGATACGTAGTGGACCACCTACTTGGTGGCAAAACTGAGTAGCCTGCTGCCAACTCCCGTGCCGATTCCACACATAACGTCGAGACGTGCAAGGATGTCGCCAATACTGTGCACCAACTCAGGATGTGGATCAGACTCCAACAGCCCAACCTGCATTGATGCCATTCCCCGACTGCGATAGATGTATGCCAGTCCCGTAGAGATCAATTCGGGGCTTCAGTACCCTCCTATGACACTGATAGCACTGACCTCATCCCCAAGCTGCATCCGGGGCATGCTCGGATCGTTCCACGGTTGTGGATGATAGTATATGCCCCCAAAGCAACGCTCTTGTCTGAACTCGGCTCTGGCACCACACCTCTTGCATACCGCATGGACTACCCGCTGGTCCTGATCTCCGCACAGCCAGTGATGGATGCATAGGTTGGGCAGTTCCATCAACGGGTCGTATCGCCGCCTCATCACCACCTCCGTTGGGTGGCCAATAAGCCCTCTGAGGATACAAGGATGGAGTATGCAGAAGTCCTGTGAGAAGATATCAGGGATGACCATGGCTGTCAACTGGACTTCAGGCTATCTCCCTTTTGCATCCAAGCTGAGGTTGGGTGGCGATGTTGGCTCCCCGTCAGTTTACCTCAAGGAGACGAAAGAGACACTCCCCGGCTTCAGCCACTGGGAAGGAGTCCTTCATTGTCACCCCTTGGCTTGAAGATTAACCCTTGTCAAGAAAGGCTGAAGTCTAACCGAAAAGT
>Ga0315291_10000469_pt1 | contig 53199 bp, 38 predicted proteins | sample YL17G12_20_MG_FD_203070 | JGI IMG/M metagenome (GOLD analysis project Ga0315291, IMG submission 203070) | Sediment microbial communities from Yellowstone Lake, YNP, Wyoming, USA - YL17G12_20 | ecosystem: Environmental > Aquatic > Freshwater > Lake > Sediment | place: USA: Wyoming | collected... | reverse complement strand
ATCGTGCGGACCAACGTCTGGTTCGAGAACAAGGACGGCAAGGGGACCGAGTGGGTCGAGCATAAGGCGTTCGATTTCGGCCTGACCGGCGTGCCGCTGCCGCTCACGACGCGGTCGTATATGGTGGACCTCGACAAGGACGGCGACATGGACGTCATCATGAGCGAGTGCGACTGCGACCGCGGGCGGCTCGCCTGGTTCGAGAACAAGGACGGCAAGGGCAGGGAGTGGGTCCGGCACATCATCGCCGAGACGGACCAGGACCTGCATTCGCTGTGCGTGGTGGACTTTGACCTCGACGGCGACCCGGACATCTTCTCCGGCGGCTCAGGGCCGTTCTCAAAAGCCCCACCGCGGTGGATCATCTGGGAAAATTTGGACGGCAAGGGCGGTGCCTGGAAGGAGCACACAATTCTCGAGGGCAATCGCTGCCACGAGGCCGTGGCGGGGGACGTGGACGGCGACGGCGACATCGACATCTGCGCGAAGCCGTGGGCGGGCGATTTCCCGTATATTTACATGGAGAACCTTCTTAGGGGCCCGGTGGACCGGACGAAAAAGTGACAGCCGCCCATGCGGATAGGATGAGCGTACCCTTCCCGGAGCGACCGGTTTCCGTTGGGCTTATGTTAAGCGGTTATTGCACATCATAGTTAGCCAGCTTCTGCCAGAATATTATCAATCAAACGTGTGTGACCGATTTTGACGGCAATGGCGGCGAGGATTTTGCCGGCAACCCGGTCAATATTTTGAAGGGTTTCGGCATCAACAATACTAATGTATTGTATTTCCACGGATGGAATCTGCTTCAATATCTTACGCATTTCGGCGATGATTTTTTTCGTATCCCTGCCCCCCTGCTTAATCATTTGGCGGCACTTCTGAAGCGACTTGTAAATGAACGCTGCATCCTTTTTCTGCTGCGCCGTCAAGTATTGGTTTCTGCTGCTCATCGCCAGGCCGTTTTCCTCCCGCACCGTGGGACAGACGACAATCTCTAACGGCATATTCAAATCGGCAACCATTTTCTTTATGACGATTGCCTGCTGGGCATCTTTTTGGCCGAAAAAGGCGAAGTCGGGCAGAACGATATTGAAGAGCTTGGCGCAGACGGTGGCCACGCCGCGAAAGTGACCCGGGCGAAATTTTCCACAAAGTGGCCCACTAAGTTTCTCGACATCTACCCAGGAGAGGTTTTCGCCGGGATACATCGCCTTCGGAGTTGGGACAAAAACAAGATTAACTCCCGCTTTTCTGCATATATTCAAGTCGGCCTTGAGGGGCCGCGGGTATTTTGCGAAATCCTCGCTGGGGCCGAATTGCGTGGGATTGACAAAGATGCTGACAATGACAAAATCGCAGTCTTTTCTTGCAGCTTCAATCAGTGAGATATGGCCGATATGAAGCGCACCCATTGTCGGGACGAAGCCGATTGTCCTGCCTGCACTGCGAGCGGCTTTTACCAAGCGTCTGACTGATTCTACTGTTTTTGCAACTTTCATTTTCTACTGCCACCAAGACATCAATGTACAAACATTTTAACCACAGATTTCACAGATTCACACAGATTTTGTTTGGTCACAAAAGGCACAAAAAATTAACCACGAATGGACACGAACGTTATCACGAATTTAAGCTGCAAAAAAGCTCAAAAATGTGAAAAGTTAGCCACCAAGACATCAATGTACAAACATTTTAACCACAGATTTCACAGATTCACACGGATTTTGTTTAACCGTAAAAGACATTGTAGGGTGGGTTTTAACCCACCAATTCTCTATCTCGTAAATAAACGCTTAATTGGCTCAAGCAATCCCAAATAATGAAGACTCGTAAGCAGCGCCGCCAGAAAAGCAATAAGAATGTATATCCAATACGGTATTCTCTTGATGATTCCTTTCTTTTTCTCATCTGTTACCGGTTGTTCACGAATAGATGCATCATGTGCAATCTGTAGATTTCTGGCTTGGACATCGCCAAATATGTTTACGTTTACATTGCCTTTTTCCTCTTTCGCAGGAGTAGCACCCTGCTCTTTTTCCTCTGGCTTTTCGTTTGGTAAATCTGCCTTGCCGCTGTCTGGCTGTTCGGCCTCTTTTGGCTGTTGCCGTTGCAGGTCTTGTTGCGCGGCCAAGTCTCTCTCTACGTAGGCTAGATAAATATCAAGAGAGTTTTCAGCTCTATGATACATAGTCTGCAGGGAGCGAGGGTGAGGGTAGCATACTTTTTCGAAGTCGGGAATAATGTAATTTATGCGCAGTAGGTCATCGTGACCATAGGCAAGCAGAGCATATAAAATCTCAATATCCGTATCCATACTGAGGTCGCGATCGCGAAACAGATGTTCGAGGTCTTCTAGTCTTTGTATCTCCGACCGGTTTAATGCTGAAGTTGCTTTTTGTCGCCAATATCGCATAGTTTGGGGGTCACGAATGAGTCCATCGACTTTTTTAGCTATATTAAGGTAATTAACTTGCTGCTTTTGATTGATCGGCTTAGTCAGTCTATGTATATCTCTGAGGCTGAGCCAGACCTCTTTTCTGATTTTTGATTCGTTCATTTTCACTTGTCCTTTCTATCGGGTCAGCCCAGGTGTCAGCAACGAAAAGGCAGGTGAGCCACAAAGTCGTTACCGCTGCCCGAACCGCTTGACCGGAGCTACCGGTCGTCACGATTATTGTTTCTGTTGATTTTAACAGAAACGCCCTAAAAAGCAACATTCTGCCCCGTTTTCCCTTGACTTGCGTGCCGGAAACAGGTAAGATTTTTGCTGTAGGAAACAAATCACACGCAACGCTTTTTTAGGAGGCAGAAAAATGAAACGGCAATCAGCTCCTCTGTTCGTAGCGGTCATACTGGCACTGCTCGGCCCGCTGGCACAAAATGGCCGGGGCGACTTTCATTCTCTGGAACGATGAGTCGCTTACAGTCAACTCGTCCCATTCACAAGGTATCCTATACGATACAAGCCGTGCCTTTATCGTCTCAGGCGGGTCCGTAAACAACCTCTACGCCTGGAACTCAAGCGATGTGAATATCTCAGATGGGAGTGTGGGCCACCTCTACGCCCAGAACTCCAGCACCGCGAATATCTCAGGCGGGGGTGTGAGCTACCTCTCCGCCTACAACTTCAGCGTGGTGGGCGTCTCCGGCGGGACCGTGTCCGAGCTCTACGCCTACAACTTCAGCGTGGTGGACGTCTCCGGCGGGATTGTGTGGGACCTCTACGCCCAGAACTCCAGCACCGCGAATATCTCAGGTGGGGGTATGAGCTACCTCCGCGCCTACGACTCCAGCACTGTGAACATCCTCGGCGGTACTGTGGAAGACCTCTACGCCTACAACTTCAGCGTGGTGGACGTCTCCGGCGGGATTGTGCAGCGCCTCCACGCCTACGACTCCAGCGTTGCGGACATCCCCGGCGGGTCTGTGAACATCCTCATCACCTACAACTCCAGCACTACGAACATCTCCGGCGGGTCTGTGAGTAACCTCGAGGCCGACGACTCCAGCACCGTTATCTTCCACGGCCGGGACTTTCGTACCGCTGGCGGTCTTGTCCTCGATGGCGAACGGGTCCTCGGCACAGGTATTTTGAGCTGTGAATGGTTCGATGGGACGCGGTGGGCGGTGAACATCGCCTACAACGAACCCACAGCAACAATTCTGGCTATCCCCGAATTGGCTCAGAAACCTTTTTGTGTCAAATATCTTCGTATGGATTTTAATGGCGATTGCAAAGTTGACTTCGCTGACCTTGCAATAATGGCATCATCCTGGCTTGAGTGTAATCTTGTGCCACAAAGTGCCTGCTGGGAATGACCTGAAACTGCCACATTCTTACTGCTCGGCCTGGGTGCGGTGATAGTATTTGGAAAAAAGCCCTAAATTTGCACGATTTTGCTATTTTTTGGATTTTCCAAAAATTTAACTTGAATAGAGAAGAACTTTATACGATAATAATGCAAGAAATGTACATTTTGTAAGATTCTTACAATTTTAGATTGGAGTTCCAAAATGACGAATCTGAATATAACCCAGGCACGAGAACACTTATCCGATTTGGCAGATAGGATTGCCTTCAAAGGTGAACGGCTCTGTGTCAAACGCAATGGCAAACCCGTCTTTGCTATGGTCAGCGTTGAGGATATGAATTTGCTGGAGGCCATCGAAGAAAAAATAGATATCGAAGAAGCCCAAAAATCGCTGCGCCGGAATAAGTTCACCTCATGGAGCCAGGCAAAGAAAAAGCTGGGTCTGTAAACTATGACTTACAAAATCGTGATCGAAAACAAGGCTTTGGCCGAATTGACCAAGCTGCCTAAAAAGATACAAAGGCAAATCGCTAACAAAATCAACCAATTTGCAACAAACACACATCCTTCCGGCTGTAAAGTGCTTCAGAAGAACAATTCTCTTTACCGAATCCGCTCAGGTGATTATAGAATTGTGTATCAGATACGGGAAAACGAGGTTCTTGTTCTGGTAGTTAGAATCGGCCATCGAAAAGATATTTATAGGAAACTTCGATGAGGCCGCTTAATACTTCGTGATGTATTTATTCAAATAAATGCCGGCTTTAGTGTGGTGATGGTAAAAAAGACGAGGGACGAAGGAAGATTGAAGATACACGAAGGATATACATACAGTATTCCTTACGAGAGCGCCCCTAACCGACCTCTGTCGCAAACGGCCCCCCGTCGCAAGCGACGGGGCTAACCTAAACATTTTAATTGCACATCAGAAAACGCCACATTAGTATTTCAGGCATGTCAAAATTAGTCGGATATATGGTGACATGGACGACCTACGGGACCTGGCTGCAGGGCGACAAACGCGGCTACGTCAAGGACGGCCGAATACTTGAAGGCAATCAGACGCTTCTGGAACTATGCAAAGGTCTGCAGAAAGGGCAAAGTGTAAAACTAACCAAACGAGAAAAGGAAATTGTCCGCGGGGCAATATTGAGCGAGTCAGAGCGAATCGGGCAAAATCTTGAGGCACTGGCGGTCTGTACAAATCATATTCATCTGGCGGTACGGCCCTGTGATAAGTCGATAGAACGTATTGTCAGTATGTATAAAAGCGTGGCCACTCGCGCCCTGCGGTCTGTCGGCAGGTCAGGCCCGGTTTGGACCACCGGTTTCCACAAACGGTTCTGTTTTACCGAGGACGAGTTAGCCAGGAAAATTGAATATATAAAAAATCACACCGATTAGCCCCATTGCTTGCGACGGGGGTTGTAACTTTAATTTCCCCTGCCGCGAGCGGCAGGGCTAATCCTTCAGCCGGACGGTAATTGGTGCGGGGCGATGTAACATTTTATTTGGTTTGCCAGACGGTTGATGTCGGCGGGTTTGGTGCAATCGAACTTCGAGCCGGATAGACGGATGACGGGGCAGGTTTTCCAGCGGGCAAAAAGCTGCTCGTGGCCGGAGCCGAGGGCTTCCAGAAATTGCGGTTTTATCTTTTGCTCGTAAGGGCGGTTACGCTTATGGATGCGCTGGAGGCATTTTTGCGGTGAGTCTATCATATATATTACCAGCACCGGCGGGGCGACTTTTTCGGCAAACTGGGGATAAATTTTTTTATATAAAGTAAGCTGCTGGAAGTTAAGAAGCAGGTTTGCGTAGATAAGCTCTTTATCAAAGAAATAGTCGCTGACAATAATCCGGCCTGATTGAAGAGTGTCTCGGTTCAACTGTTTTGTTCTGGCGGTTAGAAAGTATAGTTGTGAATTCAGTGCTAATTCTTTTTTGCCAGCATAAACCTCGGGTAAGAAAGGATTTTGGTCGTATGGTTCGAGGAGGAGCTTGCAGCGGAGGCGTTTAGATAATTTTTTTGCGAGGGTGGTTTTGCCGACGCCGATGATGCCGGCAATACTTATTAGCTGGGGCAGGTCGGGATTGAGGATGAAGTCGCAGCCACCGAGACGGTCAGCCAGCACGTTGATAGGCTCTTTTATAACGGGGTGAAGAAAATCGCCATTGAGCTGGCTCAGGCCTTTAAGCACAAACGAGCGCAGGTGCATTTGCGGATGAGGAACGGTTAAATGGGGCAGGTTTACTATCTCCTGTCCGAACAGCAATAAATCCAAATCAATCGTCCTCGCCGACCATTTCTCACTACGCACCCTGCCCAGAACACTCTCAATATCCGCCAGCTTCCTGTATAGCCCCTCGGCATCCAGGGTCGTCTCTACTTCTGCAACGGCATTGAGGTATTTGGGCCGGTCTCTATGCCCAAGAGAAGCTGTCTCGACAATCTTGCTCACACGCTTAACGCCGGTCTGTTCGACCTGCCCCAGCATCTTGACGGCATTGTCTATGCAGCCGCGTCGGTCGCCTAAATTGCTCCCCAATCCGATATATGCTATTGTGGACTTCGCCATAAATTCAACTTGCGAATTGCGTCGTTTATACGTATAACCCCCCCCGTCATTTTGAACCTGTCGGCGGTCCAACCAGCAGCAAAACGCCGCGCGAAGGTAATGAAACAGTGATTGCCCCATCCTTTTCAGTTCTGGCATGTTCAAGCTGCCCGCTCGCAGGGTCCGCAACTACCCACCTCGTGCCATCATTTACGGCGACCGCCCCGGCGTAGGGTTTGTCGCCCACATTCACGGCGCAGACGATATTCCTGCCGTCTCGAACAAAGCGTCCAATTACCACCCTATCATTTTGTGCCGTCAGCGTTCCGGTTGGATATACAGCCGAGAGTTTATTGAAATCTACGCCCGACCCGGAACCGCCGTCTTTGAATACCCGTCCTCCTTCTGCTTCGAACCGCGAGAGATTTTCTGCTACCATTTTCGGCAGCTCCACACCAGACGGCAGCACTATGGCAGCAAACTGCTGGCCATTCAACCATAACTTCCCATCGTGAACATCCGCGTCCCCAAGCAGCTCGTGGTCAGCCAGAGCAAACGAAATCTGATGACACACCATATTCTGCCCAAGCTGCAAAAATGAGCTGACAAGTTGCTGTGCCTTTTTTGATTGCGATTGGAGAGTCAGCGTCTCCGCAACCGGCTTATACTCGGCCCACAAGTCATAAATCGGATAATACAACAGCACTTTCGGCATCGGTCGTGCCTTTCGCAAAACGGCATTTAGCCGACCCACAAAGTCGCAGTATGCGCGATAGTCTTCCTTGCTGCGTCGTGCGTAGTTGTAATACAGCGTAAACTCCGTGACGCCTAATGCCGCCTGCCATGCCGCCGCTGCCTGCATATCGGCCAAAGAGGCCTCGCCTTTGCCGCCCATATTCTGGACAAAGTCGCTCACCTCCGTCATCACCTGCCGACCGCCGTTGAAAAGTGCTGCTGATGTCGGCAATATCGCCGCCAGCCACCCTGCATAGATTACGACCGGCGGGTCGGAAGAGAGCATATCCAAACCTGGTATATCCATCTGCATAAGCGCTTTCAGACCGTTCCCTTCCAAAGGAACCTGATGCAGCGGCGTTTCCTCCCACAAAGAGTGCCCCGACGAAGCAACGCCGTGCGCCGCAGCCCATTTCCGGATTTGCCCGAAATATCGCTCGGCGATTAAATCCGAGATAAGCTCCCAGAATTGGCGCCGCACCTGTTTATCAGCTTCTGTATCTCCCTCGAACAGACTTCGCCGCACCTGCGCAATATCCTGCCTGTATCTCTGACGGTAAATATCAGGCAGGTCACGCACCCAAGGAACCGATGGCAGCGGCTTGATATTTGGGTCGGGCTGGTCAACGACCTTGACACCTTTTGCGATATCGGCCGGCAGCGCCCCAATGTTCACAGCCATCAGCGATGGCTCATCCGTGAAAAAAGCCCGAATTGTCTTGCCAAAGTGTTCCTTCAGCCGCTGCCAGTATGCCTCGTGTGTCATCTCGATGAAGCATCGGACGGCCTGCTCATCAATAAGGTTTGCATATCGCCTCGCCGCATAAAAGTTGTTGCTGGCGTGCGTGAACTCATAAGACCGCCGCAGCTCAAACGGCTCAGGACGGGATGGGTCGTATGCCAATGCAAGCGCTTCAAAATCCTGATTACGTTTTAGCACCCGCCCCCCCGCCGCCCCGCTTGGATACCCATCCTCATCATATATCCATACCGCCAGCCCCACCTCCTTGCACGCCTGCACGGCCCTAACCAGTGTGTCCCAGTGTGTTTCTGAAACCAGATACTGGTCAAAACTCACGTTGCAGACGATTCCACCCAGTCCCAGGTTCTTCAGAGCAGTCGCTGCTTCCGTTGTCGCTTTCGAAGGCGGCATCCCGTGCACTATTTGCAGCGGACGAAGCTCCAGGGGAGGGTCGGACCACTCTGCCACCCATTGTATCGGCAACCCACAGTCCGACTGCAGCTGTTCCGACGGCTGCCCACAAAGGCAGCTCGACCTGCTGAACAGCAAAATTGTTATCGCCAATCCAAAAACTGTAAATCTGCTTTTAATCATCTGCACGCCCCCAGGTTTCTTTTGCCGGTGCTGATAAATACAAGCTGTGAATGGCTCGCTTTTGGGCAATCGCTAAATCCCGGCGAAGCGCTTCATGGCCGCTTCGACGTTGTCCGGCGTGGCAAAGGCGCTGCAGCGGAAGTAACCTTCGCCGGATGGGCCGAAGCCCGCGCCGGGCGTAACAACGACGTTCGCATTTTGCAGCAGGCGGTCGAAGAATTCCCAGGAGCCGAGGCCGGGCGGGGTTTTGACCCAGAGGTATGGTGCGTTCACGCCGCCATAGACTTTGTAGCCGAGTTTGGTCAGCGAGCGGCGGATTAAAGCGGCGTTAGCCATATAGATGTCGATAATCTGCCTTGTTTGCTTTTTTCCTTCGGGGGTATAAACGGCGGCGGCAGCGGCCTGGGAGATATACGAGGCGCCGTTGAACTTGGTGCAGTGACGCCTGTTCCATAATGGATTAACTTCGACCGCCCTGCCGTCGGCGGCACAGGCCTTTAACTGTTTTGGCACGACGGTGAAGGCGCATCGGACGCCGGTGAAGCCGGCGGTTTTGGAAAAGCTGCGAAACTCGATTGCGGCCTCTTTTGCGCCGTCAACTTCGTAAATCGAATGAGGGACATCGGGTCCGGTGATGAAGGCCTCGTAAGCGGCATCGAAGAGGATTACCGCTTTTTTATTAAGGGCAAAATCGACCCATTTTGCCAGTATTTCCTTCGTAACCACCGCCCCTGTAGGATTATTCGGAAAGCACAGATAAATAATATCAACGCGGGCAGTCGGCAGGTCAGGGACGAAATTGTTTTCGGCGGTGCAGGGCATATAGACGATTTTTTCATACCGGCCATTTTTGTCGGGACGGCCGGTCCTGCCTGCCATTACGTTACTATCGACATATACCGGATATACAGGGTCGGTTACAGCCACAATGTTGTCCAGGCCGAAAATTTCCTGGATGTTGCCTGTGTCGCATTTGGCGCCGTCGCTGATGAAGACTTCGCCCGGGTCGAGGCGGACGCCGCGACTTTTGAAATCGTTTTCAATTACGGCGTTAATCAGAAAATCATAGCCCTGCTCCGGCCCGTAGCCATGGAAGGTGCGAGGGTCAGCCAAATCATCGGCCGCCTTTTTCATTGCGTTGATGACCGCCGGCGGCAAGGGCTGCGTGACATCGCCTACGCCGAGACTGATTATCTTTGCGGCCGGGTTCCCGGCCTGGAAGGCGCGGACGCGTCTTGCGACTTCAGGAAACAGGTAGCCGGCCTGCAGTTTCAGGAAATTCTCGTTGACTGTAGCCATACTCGATACTCGATACTGGTTAATTGGTGAGAGGTTAAATGGTTAATTAACTACTCATCATAAAATCTCAAACGGAATCGGAAATTCTATTTCGGACGAGGCGGCCAGTCAAGAGCGAAAAAGAATATCAAATATTAAAAAGAAAAAAAGGGTGGCACAGAGGAACAAAGGCACATTGGCACAGAGGAATATTTGGAGTTTATGACATAATGTTTTTTCTTTTTTCAGGGGAGGAGATAGATTATACTTTCGGATTAAAGGGACCCCCCCAATGAATTGGGGGGCTAAATATTGGCAAAAAACGCAGGAATGGAATTTTTGAAAGGATTATGCGATGGACAGCATAAATCGAAGAGATTTTATAAAGGTTGTTGGTCTGGGGGCGGCGGGGCTTGGGGCGGCGGCGGCTTCATCGTGCAGCACGGTGGGAAGCTTTAAAAAGAGCGCCGGCGCGATGAGTCATCGAATTGGCAAGCCGCTCAGGGTAAAGCCGGCCCTTGTTTATTCGCTCAGCCAGAGAAGAGAAGCAACGAGCTGGCGTTCGTGGGGCGGGCTGCACACGCAGAGCGACGTGGAAAAAGAAGCCGGGAAGATTGAGGAAGAGCTGAAGGTCCTGTCATCGAAGGCGGATTTCTTAGTTGAGATTCAGCCGGTGTCGCTTGTCGGTAACGACCAGCAGGCGAACGCGGTAAAAGCGACGGATTGCGATGCATTTTTGGTTTATGCGGCGAGCGGGGCACAGGGCTGGCTTGACGGCATTGCGGCCACGAAGAAGCCGAACATAATGTTCCTGCGGCACGACAGCGGGCCGGTGTATCTGTGGTATGAGATTGCGCATCCGCACTTTTTGCGAAGGGCGACGGATGATTATAAGCAGCCGGATATGGATGTGTGGGACATCGTGGTGGACGACTATGACGAAGTGCTGTGGCGGCTGCGGGCGCTGTATGGGCTGAAGAACACATTAGGGACAAGAATCGTGGCGATAGGCGATGCGTCCGGATGGGGAATCGGCTATGAGCTTGGGCCGGCGGCGGCAAGGAACATCTGGAAGTTAGACATAAAGCCGGTCTCTTACCAGGAGCTTGAGCCGATGCTGAAGAAGATAAGAGGGGATGAGAAAGCCGTGGCCGCGGCGGAACGCGAAGCGGACGAATACCTGGCGCAGAAAGGCGTGTCGCTGCACACGGACAAGAAGTTCCTGGTGAACGCATTTTTGCTGACGAAGGTTTTCAAGGAGCTGATGGAGAAGGCGGACGCCCCTGCTATTACGGTGAATCAATGCATGGGGACGATTATGCCGATGTCGCAGACGACCGCATGCATGCCCTTGAGCTTCCTGAATGACGAAGGCGTGATGGCATTTTGCGAGTCGGACTTTGTGGTGATTCCTTCGGGGATTCTGCTGCGATATATTTCGGGCAAGCCGGTCTTTTTGAACGACCCGACCCATCCGCACGAGAAGATGATTACGCTGGCACACTGCACTGCGCCGAGGAGAATGAACGGCACGGATTACGAACCGGTCAAGGTTTATACGCACTTTGAGTCGGATTACGGGGCCGCCCCGAAGGTGCAGATGAGCAAGGGGCAGATTGTTACGAACCTTATTCCGAACTTCAGCTCGAAGAAGTGGCTGGGATGCAGGGGCACAATCCTTGACCATCCCTTCTATGACATCTGCCGGTCGCAGATTGATGTAGAGATTGATGGAGATTGGCGGAAGCTGCTGAAGGACATGCAGGGATTCCACTGGATGAGCTGCTACGGGGATTATATGCGGGAGGTCGGCTACGCCTTAAAGAAGGTCGGGATAGAATGGGACAACCTCTCTGATATAAAACAAGCTTAGAGCTTAAAGTATAAAGCGTAAAACTATAGTGCAAAACTCAAAAATTCGGACAAACCGGACGACAGCGGGGACAATATGCTCTTACGGGAAAGGTTACAATTATGAGAGTGAAGATGACATTGGTTTTGTGTTTGGTGCTTTTTGCATTCGCGGTCCAGGGTGTCGAGGCGGTGACGCTGTATGTTTCCGGCGGCGGCAACGATAAATGGTCAGGCCAGGTGCAGCAGCCCAACGGAGAGAAGAGCGATGGGCCGCTGGCATCGCTGGCCGGTGCGCGCGATGCGATTCGACGGCTGAAAGCGCAGAAACAGCTTACGGAACCGGTGCGGGTGATTATCTCGGAGGGGACATATACGCCGGCGGGGCCATTTGTTTTGACGGCTGAGGACAGCGGAACAAAAGAGTGCCCTATCAGCTATGAAGCGGCTGCGGGGGCCAAACCCGTGTTCACGGGCGGACGGGTGATTACGGGTTTCAAACGGGGCGAAAACGACATCTGGCAGACCCATATACCGGAGGTTGCGGCGGGCAAGTGGTATTTTGAGCAGTTGTTTGTCAATGGTCAAAGGGCCATCCGTGCGCGCGAGCCAAATAAGTTCTATTTTTATATGGGGGCGACCTCGGAGGCCGCTATCGACGAGGGGAAGGATGTGCATCGCAGGATTACATCGATACGGGCGGATGCGGCTGAAGTTTTGAAAAAGGTCGGCACGCAGGAGCTTGGGGATGTTACGTTAGTGGCCTATCATAAGTGGTGCATAACGCGGCGGTTTTTGAAGGAGTTTGACGCGGCGGCCAATACGATTACTATGGAGGGGGAAAAACTGAAGAACTACTCCGATTGGCCGGCGAATACGCGGTTTCATTTAGAAAACTTCGAGGCCGCGCTGGATGCGCCGGGCGAGTGGTTTCTTTCGCGGGATGGGACGCTGTATTATAAGCCGCGGCCTGATGAAGATATGGCCAAGGCCGAAGTTATAGCGCCCGTCAGAGAGAAACTTGTTATCCTGGAGGGCAAGAGCGAAGAGGGAAAATTTGTCGAGCACATCCAACTGAAGGGCTTGGCGTTCCGGCACAATCAGTTACTGCTGCCGCGAAGCGGCTATCCGCCATATCAGGCGGCCTATCCGATTGAGGCGGCGATTATGGCCGATGGAGCGCGTGACATCGTGATAGAGGATTGCGAGGTCGGCCATACGGGGACGTACGGCGTGTGGTTTCGACAAGGATGTCGAGACTGTAAAATTGAGCACTGTTACCTCCAGGATCTCGGCGCGGGTGGGGTGCGAATCGGCGAGGGGTCGATTCGGTCGGATGAACCTTCGCGGACGAGCCATATTACGGTTGATAACAACATCATCCGCAGCGGCGGCAGGATTTATATGGACGCCGTGGGTGTGTGGATTGGGCAGAGCGGGGACAACGCCGTAACGCATAACGACATCAGCGACTTTTTTTATACCGGAATTTCCGTCGGCTGGCGGTGGGGCTACGCGGAGAGCTTATCCAAACGCAATAACATAAGTTTCAATCACGTGCACCATCTCGGCTGGGGAGTGCTGTGCGATATGGGCGGGATTTATACGCTCGGGCCATCGGAGGGGACGGTTATAGGCAACAATGTATTCCACGATATCCACTGCTACGGGTATGGCGGGTGGGGACTTTATACCGATGAGGGCAGCACCGGCATCGTGTTGGAGAACAACTTAGTGTATAACACGAGGACGGGCGGGTTTCATCAGCACTATGGGAAGGAAAACATCGTCCGCAACAATATCCTGGCATTTAGTGAATGGCACCAAATTCAGGCGACGCGGATAGAGGAGCATTTGTCTTTTACTTTCGAGAACAACATCGTTTACTGGAAGACGGGGCCGCTCCTGGCCGGGCCGTGGGACAAAGTCAAAATCAATATGGACAAAAACTGCTACTGGGACGCAAGCGGCAAAGAGGTCAAATTTGTGGGCAAGACGCTTGAGGACTGGCGGAAAGAGACGGGGCACGATGTAAATTCGATAGTTGCGGACCCGCTTTTTGTCGATGCGAATAATCTTAATTTTCGGCTCAAGCCGAACTCCCCTGCTATCAAGCTCGGCTTCAAGCCGTTCGATTACACCAAAGCGGGCGTATATGGTGACACGGCGTGGGCTGATAAGGCCGGGAGTGCAAAATTTCCGCCATTAGAGGCGCCGCCCGGCCCGCCATAGCTTGTGAATCGTGATTAGTGACTCGTGAATCGTCCAAAGTCAATGAGTCCGCCAATTCTGGCGGATGGGTAGATGAGAAACGCCCACTGATTGAGTGTTATTTGTCGCCGAGCCAGCTTGGGCCGTAGGTTATATCGACTTTCAGCGGGACATCGAGCGTGATGGCGCCGGTCATTTCTTTTGCTATCCACTTGGCGTGTTCGCCGGCCTGGGCGGCAGGCAGCTCAAAGACAAGCTCATCGTGGATTTGTAGAATCAATTTCACGGGGAGCTTTTCCGCTTCGATTTTTCGCTGGATGTTTATCATAGCGACTTTTATTAAATCTGCTGCGGAACCCTGAATGACGGTGTTGATTGCGAGTCGTTCGGCCTGGGAGCGTTTGCCTGCGTTTTTACTGTTTAGATTATCGATTTGTCGGCGGCGATGCAAAATGGTTTCGGCGTAGCCGGTGCCTCTGGCGAGGGCGATGCAATCATCCATAAATTTGCGGATGGAGATGTAACGGGCGAAATAATCATCGATGAATTTTTTCGCCTCGGTCTGGCTTATCCCTATCGACCGCGAAAGTCCGAACGCGCCTTGGCCGTAAATGATGCCGAAATTCACGGCCTTGCAGCGAGAGCGCATCTGGTCGGTGACATTTTCGATGGGGACATTGAAAATCTGCGAGGCAACGAAGCGGTGAATGTCCCGGTCGGCGGCGAAGGCGGCCATAAGGGCTTTATCCTTTGAAAAGTGCGCCAGCAGACGAAGCTCAATTTGTGAATAATCGGCGCTCAGGATGCAATCGGTTTTGTTTGCTGGGACGAAGGCAGCGCGAATTTTTCGGCCAAGCTCGGTGCGAATCGGGATATTTTGCAGGTTCGGGTCGCTGGAGCTGAGACGGCCGGTGGTGGTAACGGTCTGATTGAAGGAGGCGTGGACCCGATTTGTGCGAGGATTGATTAGTGAGCCGAGCTTGTCAACATAGGTGTTTTTGAGTTTGCTGAGGGTGCGGTAATAAAGAACCTGCTCAATAATGGGGTGCTGGTCGGCCAGTTGTTCCAATACCGCTGCGTCCGTGCTGATGCCGGCTTTGCCGATGCGGATGGGCGGGAGGCCGAGCTTATTAAAAAGAACGTCGGACAGTTGTTTTGGGGAATCGATGTTAAAGACGAAGCCGGCAAGCTGATGAATCTTGTCGGTGACGGATTTGAGGGCGGAATTGATTTCGCCGGACATTTTACGCAGCAGCTCGGTGTCCAGTGAGACGCCATTATATTCCATAGCTGCGAGGACGGAGACCAGGGGCATTTCGACTTCTTCAAAGAGTTTTTTTATCGGCGGCTCTTTTTCGAGGCGCTCTCCAAGATAAAGATAAAGTCGATATGTTATGTCGGCATCTTCGGCGGAATACCGGCAGGCAGCGGCGGTATCGACCATATCGAAGGTGAGCTGGTTTTTGCCTTTGCCGATGAGGGCGGAGATTGGGGTGCACCGGTAATTGAGGAAATCCTGGGCCATACGGTCGAGCGCGTGGCTGTCGCGCTCGGCATCGAGGCAATAAGAGGCGACCATTGTGTCGAAGTGCACGCCCTTTACGGGCATTTTGGCATTCTGCAGAACGAGCAGGTCGTATTTTATGTTCTGGCCGATTTTCTTTACGTCTGCATCCGCCAGTATCGGCGATAGTTTCAGGCGGACTTTTTCGATGTCGAGATGATTTGAGCCGAGCGGGGCTTTTACGGGGAGATAAAAGGCCTTGTGTCCGTCTGCGGCGGACCAGGAGAAGCTGATGCCGACCAGCTCCGCCCGCATTGCGAAAATGGAAGTTGTTTCGGTGTCGAGGGCAAACAGCTTTTGCTTCTTTAGTTCAGAGAAAAACTGCTCAAATTTATCCTGCGTGTCTATAAGCTCGTAATTGTGGGCGACAGTTTTGCTAGAAGCGGGTTGCTCGATTCCGCCTCCGGCGGATAAACCTTGATGCTCGATACTTGATACCGGATGCTCGATGCCGGTCAGGTTCAGCTGGGTCAGGAGGCGGCTAAAGCCGAGTTCGGCAAAGAGTTCGGCGAGTTTTGGTTCGTCGAATTTTTTTACGGCCAGGGCATCGTAATCAATTTTCAGCGGGACATTGCAGTCAATTGTTACGAGCTCCCTGCTCAGGGCGACGTTGTCTTTGAATTGGCGCAGGTTATCACCGCGTTTGCCCTTTATTTCGTCTGCGTGTTTGTAGAGGTTTTCGATAGAGCCGTATTTTTGTATCCACTCGACGGCGGTCTTGGGGCCGACATCGGGGACGCCGGGGACATTGTCCGAGGCATCTCCCTGCAGGGCGAGGCAGTCGATAAACTGCGGCGGCGCAACGCCCATTTGCTCAATCATCGCTTTTGCATCGGTGCGGGTGTCGGTTTTGATATCGAAGGTGCTGATGTGGTCATCGAGAAGCTGCAACACATCTTTATCGCCTGAGCAGATAAGACACTCGTAACCATCGGCGGCGGCTTTTTTAGAGAGCGTGCCTATTATGTCATCGGCTTCGTAGCCATTGAGGCGGAGGACCGTGATATTCATCGCATCGAGAATCTGTTCGATGCGACCTATCTGGATGGGCATATCATCCGGCATCGGCGGGCGGTTGGCCTTGTATTCGGGGTAGATTTTGGTCCTGAAGGTCGGGGTTTTGCTGTCCATCGCAACAGCGAGCAGGTCCGGTTTTTGTCGCTGGAGAAGGCCGAGAATCGCCGTTGTGAAGATGTAGGTGGCTTTGGTCGGCTCGCCGGATGGGCTGGTCAGTTGACGCATCGGGGCATAATAAGCAGCGTAGATGTGGGCGTGGGCATCAATTATAAAAAGTCTCTTCGCCATTGCGGACAGTATAGCCCTCAATAGCAGGCAGCGTCAAGGAAAGATCTGTGTCGGGGGTCAGGGACCAGGGAGCAGATTTTGGGGATTTTTTGCTTGCCTTTTGCGACAATCCAAATGATAATACTACAAGTGGCGCAGGGAATATCCAACCATTGATTCGGCCAACAGGCGTCTTATACGGAACCATATAATACATATTTAGGATAACGAATGAAAGGAGAAAGTATGTCCGAAGAAATTCCTCGATCAGCCGACCTCTTGGTGGGACTGATTTTGAACACGCCGGGTCTTTTGGAACAGGTAAAAACGAATCCAAAAGAAACCCTTCAAAAACTTGCGGCTGAAACAACCAGGCATCTACCACCACCAGCCCTGGTAGGAGATTGCTGGATATACCGTATCGTTGTGAGTGCCTTAGGTATTGTAGCTATCGCAGCAATACTCGGAGCGATTTATCTGAGTGTAAATACCTCTGGCAGCGGCACTCTACAGATACCGGATGTTATAACGGCGTTGGGAGCGGCCGCCATAGGCGCATTAGCAGGGCTTCTCGCGCCTTCACCAACAGGCAAGAGAGCCTAACCAATCGTTGGACTATGGATAATGAAGGGCGGTTCGTTAAAGCGTTTTCCGGCCCCAGCTCACAGGGGCTGCTTATTGCAGATGGGATAATATAGGCATCTTATATGGAACCATATAATACATAGTTGGGCGGGAAAAAGAAACGTGGATACTGAATATGAGTAGTCGCGCGGCGGTACAGTTTAGGCGTGAGTTGAACCAGCTATTCGAGAACAGAACGTTTTGGATACGAAAGGCCATCGCTGACGGCACGACTCGGCGGCCCCCAGTTCTCACGCGAAAACGGATCACAAAAGCAATTGAGCAACTCCAAGCCCTGGCTACAAAGTGCCTTGCTGACGATTTTGCACACCAAGAATGGGACCGAGTTGTAAGAAAGAAAAAGCAATGGCATGTCACAAGAAGCAAAGGATGGGGACGCAACGAAAAGAAGGACCACTTTAACAAGTGGTTCACCAAGTATATCCCGTTCAAGAATTGCATTTACATCTTTTGGGCCAAGAGAAGGTGCATATACGCTGGCCGCACGGTTAATGGTAAAGGACGCCCGCAGAGTCACTTTATCAAGTTCTGGTTTGGTTCCGTCACTCGTATAGACATCTTCTCGACCTCAGCAGCGAGTCACGTGCCTAAACTTGAATGTCTGGCAATTCACAGGTTCAGGCCCAGAGAGAATGGAATGAAGGCCTCCATCCCCAAGTGGGCCAAGAAATGCCCCGTCTGTGTTGCCCATGAATTGATAGCTGATGAACTGAGACGAATATTTGCACTTCGGAAATGAGAAGGCTGGGGCGGGTAATAGTTTTGAGACTTCGGGGTTAAGGGATGGATTATCAGGGAAACAGGAAAACGGGGGGCAGGATTTAAAAAATTGGCGGGGCAAGCCTTTTAATTGATTATTGATTATTTACTATTGATTATTTGAGAGGAGTGGATTCCCGTTCCTTCGACCTTGCTCAGGACAAGTTTGCCTGTTCAATATTAACCAAAAGCAAATTTTACGAGAACTTCTATCCTTTGTCAAGAAAGCACGAGTCGGATAGCAGATTCTTATCCCTGCTGCCGGAGAAACTCAACAGCTTTTTCTGCATACTCCTCCAGCACGATCACCTTAACTTCGCCGGGTGCCTCCGCACGAAATGCGGACGTCAGTGCACCGACGAGTTCTGCTTGAATACCTGCGTTCTTTAACTGAGCGACAATTAAAGCCCCCTCTATCTCGCTTGGAACGCTTGCCACAACAACCGTTCGTTGGTTTTTCTTCTCGACCATATTTGCTCCCAGCTTTTTATGTAAACGAAATAGGCCGACACATGGTCCTGTACATTCATACCTTGAACTTGTAAGGTCTGACTTCATCGTACCATTCTAACGACTACGCGCCAGGCTTCAACCGAAACACTCGACAACTTGTTGCTTGCCAGTTTATCTGGAAGGGATAATAGGGACAGCTACAAATGGCAGGTAATAGTTTGAGGCTTCGGGATTAAAGGGTAGGTTATCAGGGAATCAGGAGAGCAGGGGGCAGGAAAACAGGAAATCAGGTTATCAGGAAGCAGGGTATCAGGGAACAGGATTGGCGGGGCAAGCCCCGCCCTAAGATATCTAAATATCGAGAATCGGTGGGCATAGCTCCACCCTACCGATTACTGCCGTCATTTTGCTTTTTCCTGTTCGTAGTTTATGGCTCTAATCGGATAAGGAATTATTATGCCTTCTTTGGCGTAGCGTTCGTGCAGCCGTTTTATAAACTCGTGCTTAATTAGATACTGGTCAACAAATTCCTTCGCCCGCAAAATCACCGTAAAGCCAATACTAAAATCGCCGAAGGTATTGAATCTGATAAGCGGCTGAAATTCCGGGACGCCGCCGGTGACATCTTTCATCACTTCTTTGGCAACTTCGCAGGTGACCTGTTCTACCTTTTTCAAATCGCTATTGTAATGGACGCCCACGTTTACCAGCACGGCTATCTCTTTATCGGGCAGATAATAGTTGGTGACAATGGCTTTGATTAGCTTTTCATTGGGGACGAGGACCACGTTATTGGGCAGCATTTTTATCTTTGTGGTGCGCCAGGTGATGTCGGTGATGTATCCTTCTTCGCCGGTGTCTAATTTTACGTAGTCGCCGACCTTGATTTGCCTTGCCGCAATGATATGGAAGCCCGCGAAGAGGTTGGAGAGCGTGTCCTGCAAGGCGAGAGCGACCGCCAGGCCGCCGACACCCAACGTAGCCAAAATGGGGGTTATGGGGATATTTAGACTACTCAGGATAATCAGAATTCCGATACCGAAGACGACGATGCGGGCGATGTTCTGGGTGAGCGAGGTAACGGGCAGAGCGACATCGAGCCTGCCGGAGTATATTCTTGTCAGTCTTGTCGCAAGGTTCGCGACGACCAGAGTCACGGAGAAAATGCCGAGGGCAAGCAAAACCTTGCCGGTAAGAGTTACAACGTTCGGCGGCAGTTGCGAAAATTGAAGGGCAAGATAAATGCCGAGCATTAGAAACCAGATTATGAAGGGCGCTCTAATCAGAGAGACCGCGACATCGACGATTTGGTTTTTGGATTCTCTGGCCCAGCGTGTGAGCCGGACAAAAAAGATTTGCCTTATAATGTATCCGCCCGCCAGACTTACAAGAATGATTGCCCAGGGTAATATCATTTCAAACAGTCTTTTTATTGAAAGCTCCAAGCGCTCAGTCATATAACACTATTCCTTAACAGCAGAAATCAGGGTTTTCTGTTGAATTCCGAGGCACGAAATCCGAAACTCGAAACAATATCAAATTTCAAAAACATCAATTTCCCAAACGAACCCCCGTCATACTGTTGTCGGGCGCTGGGAGTATTATAACAACCAATACGGCAGCCGTGAAGAAAAAGTTAGGGCATAGAGGATAGCGGCGCAGCCGTTTTTTAGCCCTGAAGAGGGATTTCTTCGACCCCGCGGGCACAACCTTCTTGTTCAAGGGTTGACAGATAACTGTGCTGGTTATATCGTATCTGGTAGTTCGTGATTCAAGCGACAAGTCACCGGTCGCAGGCGACGAAAGGACTTTTAAGATGTCGGATGAAAACAGTAAAAGTTACAGCGATACGCTGAATCTGCCGAAGACGGGCTTTGCGATGAAGGCGAATCTTGTGCAGCGTGAGCCGCAGCTTCGCAAGGAATGGGCGAAGAAGAACCTCTATGGCAAAATCAGGGAGGCGCGGCGAGGAGCACCTTTATACATTCTGCACGATGGGCCGCCCTACGCTAACGGTGATATTCATATGGGCCATGTCATAAATAAGACCCTCAAGGATTTTGTTGTCAAGTATAAGACAATGACCGGCTTTGATGCACCCTACATACCCGGCTGGGACTGCCACGGGCTGCCGATTGAATCGAAGGTGGTGACAGACCTCGGCGACAAGGTGCGCCAAATGGACAAGCTCGATATTCGGCGGGCGTGTATGAAGTATGCAAGCAAATACGTCAAGATACAGAGCGAGCAGTTCCAGCAGCTTGGCGTATTTGGCGACTTTGATAATCCATATTTGACATTTAAGCCGGCTTACGAGGCGGGGATTTTAGAGGTATTTGCGGAGTTAGTCGATAAGGGACTGGTTTACAAACAATTGAAGCCGATTCACTGGTCGATTGGGTGCGAGACGGCCCTGGCGGAGGCGGAGCTCGAATATAAGGACATTTCATCGCCGAGTATCTATGTGAATTTTCCTGCGACCAAGGAAAGTATTGCGAGGATGATTGAGCTTGGCCTTCTCGATGCTCGATACTCGATACTGGATACTCGCGGCGAGCAACAAGAGACGAGCGACGAGCCACGAGTATGCTTTATGATATGGACGACGACGCCGTGGACGCTGGCGGCGAACCTGGCGATAGCGGTGCATCCGCACCTCGATTATGCGGCGATGAGCTACGAGAAGGATGGGAAAAAGTTTGTCTCGATAATAACGGCCGAACGGATTGGGGCGGTTGTTGCAGCCGGCGGCTTGAAGGAAGGACAATACCGCATCAGTGAAAAAACGGTGAGAGGCAGCGAACTTAAAGGGCTGCGGTATCTGCACCCATTCATTGGGAAAAATCCGACGGACAAAGACGCATATATGGTGATACTTGCGGACTATGTTACGACCGAGGATGGGACTGGTCTTGTTCATACTGCGCCCGGTCACGGCATCGAAGACTACGTGTCGGGGCAAAAGTATAACCTGGCGGTTTATTCGCCTGTGTTAGATGATGGGCGGTATGATGAGACGACGCCGGAGTGGCTGCGTGGGCGGTGCGTATTAGAGGTTGATAATATTGTGAATGACCGCTTGAAGCAGGATGGGCTGCTTTTTGCGCAGGGCAAAATTACGCACAGCTATCCGCACTGCTGGCGGAGCAGAGGGCCGGTGATTTTAAGGGCGACGGAGCAGTGGTTTATCAGCGTGGACAGGGAGCTGCCCGGCGAGGGAAAGAGCCTGCGGAATTTGGCGATGGAGGCGGTCCAGAATGTCAGTTGGATTCCGGCGTGGGGGCAGAAGCGGATTGAGGGGATGCTGGAGGCAAGGCCGGACTGGTGCATCAGCAGGCAGAGAAGCTGGGGGCTGCCTCTGCCGGTTTTTGTTAATTCGCGCGGGCAGGCGCTACTGACCAAAGAATCGGTATTGGCTGTGGCGCGGCATATTGCGAAGAACGGCTCGGATAGCTGGTTTACCGATTCGCCGAGACAGATACTCGGCGAGGATTTTCGACTGCCGGAAGGATTTACTTTCGATGAGCTGCAGAAGGAAGAAAACATTCTCGACGTGTGGTTTGAAGCAGGCTGCAGCTGGCACAGCGTCTGCGTGAAAGAGGCCGGGTGGGCGGTGCCCGTGGACCTGTACTTAGAAGGTTCGGACCAGCACCGCGGGTGGTTCCAATTGTCGCTTCTGCCGGCGCTGGGGGCGACAGGCAAGGCGCCATTCAAGGGCGTTCTGACGCACGGTTTCACCGTTGACGAAAAGGGAATTAAACAATCAAAGTCATTAGGCAACTACGTCAACGCGCAGGAGGAGGTGACAAAATACGGAGCGGACATACTGCGGCTGTGGGTGGCGAGCGTAGATTATCAGGAAGATATGCGATGCAACGATGAGCTGATTGGCCGGACGCAGGATGCGTATCGGAAAATCAGAAACACGATAAGGTATCTGCTCGGTAATACTGATGACTTCGACCCGAACAAGCATACGGTCCCCTACGAGAAGATGTTTGAAACCGACAAGTGGGCGATGGGACAGCTGCAAAAGCTGATTGCAGAGACAATCGACGCATACGAGAACTTTATATTCCATCGGGTGTTCGCGATAATCTACAATTTCTGCACGGTCGAGATGAGCAGCATTTATATGGACGTGCTCAAAGACAGGATGTACTGCGATGCGGCGGACAGTTTATCGCGGCGGAGCGGGCAGACGGCAATGCACCGGATACTGGATGCGCTTGTCCGAATGCTGGCGCCTATATTAGTGCACACCGCGGAGGAGGCGTGGGCGGCGATGAATTCGTTGCTCGTTGCTTGTCGCTCGTCGCTGGCCGGACAAAAAGGAAATGATGAAGTTGAGAGCGTGCATTTGGCGGAAATGCCGAAGGTTGATAGTTCAATTGACTGGCAAAGCTCAGAGCCGAGGTGGCAGAAGTTAATGGCCCTGCGTGATGAGGTCCTGCGGGTGCTGGAAGGCCTGAGGCGGGAAAAAAAGATTGCCAGTAATCAGGAATCAAGTGTCACTATCTACTGCAATGATGAAGATGCAAAGGCAGTTGGCGACTTCGGACTGAAGCAGTTCGCTGCGCTTTGTATTGTCAGCGAGGTAAAATTAGAAAAAGCAACGGGCGAGACAAAGGTCATAGCGCAAAAAAGCAGTCACAATAAATGCCAGCGATGCTGGAATTACTGGCCGAGCGTCGGGGCCGACAGCAAGCATCCTGACTTATGTGAGCGATGTATCAGTGTTGCCACGGACTAACACGAATTTTAACCACGGATTCCTTCGACAAGCTCAGGATGAGGTATCGCAGCTTCCTTCGGCAGGCTCAGGATAAATCACGCGGATTTTTTTATTGCTGCGGATTTTGAAGATTGCGGGTTATGCCGGGGTGGCGTTGGAAAGTATATAAGTATATGCGTATATACTTATGGACTGCTTTAAGAGTCATGGTTTTTTAGTGAGGATTTTGAGAATGAGGGGTTTTGGAATTGAAAGACTGGGTCCCAGATAAAGACATTCTGGGATCTACGCTGCGCTACGAAAAGTTGGGCGATTTTGGGGGGTGGTTTTTTGGCTTGACGGGGACTGAAAAGGGGGTAAAATTGGGTGAGCAACTTCGGAGAGGAAGCATCGCGGGGTACCTCGCCAGAACGCGATAGATTTTCACCTGTGAGGAAACTTAGTTCGAGAGAGTTGTCGTTTAATCTTGAGGGTTGACATGTTCTTGGTAAGGATTTATAGTTAATGTAATAGAAATTTAAAGCCGGAAGATGCGAAGAACCACATCTTTGTCCATCAACATTAGTCGTCCGGCAGACATCCTTATAGTAAGAGGTTAAATTTTTTGCGACAGAAAAGAGCACACTGGTTATTTTGTGGAGACAAAACTTAACTGCTTATACAATCAGAAAAGGCAATATTATGGTAGATTTCAGAAAGCGGTTGGCAAAAAAAAGTAGGGCAGAAAGTATTATCGACCCTATAGCATTGTATGATACTTTAGATCGCGAAAGTGACAAAGGTCCACTTCGTCCTGTGCAAAAATCAGTATTAGCTGAATGGTACAACACATTTTGCAAGAAGCAGGATGTAATACTAAAACTCCAAACCGGTCAAGGAAAAACGCTGATCGGGCTTCTCATTCTCCAGTCTCGCCTCAATGATGGATATGGACCTGCTATTTATCTTTGTCCCAACCATTTTCTCGTGAATCAGACGTGCGAGCAAGCAAGACAATTCGGAATACCTTATTGTATAGCTGAAGATGAATTACCCGACGACTTTCTGAATAGCAAGACCATCCTGATTACGTTGGTGCATAAGCTTTTCAATGGACTGACACGGTTCGGATTGGGTAGGCATTCAGAAGAAGTCAAAACAATAGTAGTAGATGACGCACATTCCTGTATCGATGCTATCAGAGCATCATTCGTAATCCATATCGGTGATGACGAGCAGCCGTACTCATTGATTCGAGATCTATTCGCTGTTGACCTTGAGAACCAAGGTATGGGTACTTTCGCCGACATCAAGAATGGCGAGTACGGCTCGTTTCTTCCTGTGCCTTATTGGGCTTGGCACGACAAACTTGCCGAGGTTGCCAGCATTCTGTCCAAGTTTATAAAAAGCAATTCGATAAAGTATGCATGGCCACTAGTAAAAGACATGTTGGACAAGTGCCAGTGTGTGGTCAGTGGTAAAGCGTTGGAGATTGCCCCCTATCTCGCCCCATTGCATTTATTTGGATCCTATGCAAAAGCGTCACATCGTGTATATATGTCAGCAACGGTGGCAGACGATTCCTTTCTAATTAAAGGACTTGGATTGTCTCCTGACACGGTAAAGAATCCGCTAACCTATGATAAGGAAAAGTGGTCTGGAGAGAAGATGATCCTTATTCCTTCCCTTATAGACGATTCTCTCGACAGAGCAAGCATCGTCAAATGGTTAGCATCTCCAAAAGATGGGCGTGGATTCGGCGTTGTGGCTCTGGTACCAAGCTTCAAGAGGACAGGGGACTGGGAAGCATATGGCGCAACTGTCGCGACCAAGGAGACAATTGACACAGAGATTAAAAAATTGATAGAAGGCGATAGAAGCAAAACGCTTGTGGTTGCCAACCGTTATGATGGTATTGATCTACCTGATAACAGTTGTCGCATCCTTATCTTAGATTCGCGCCCATATTCTGAGAGTCTGATAGACTTATACGCAGAATCATGCAGAAGCGAAAGCGAGGTTACAGCCATTCGCATCGCACGCACAATAGAGCAAGGGCTTGGCCGTAGTGTCCGTGGAGAAAAGGACTACTGCATAATATTTATCATTGGCCCTGACCTTGTTAAGTGTATTAGGTCCAAGTCGTCACAGAAATATTTATCCAATCAAACACGCAAGCAAGTTCAAATCGGCTTGGAAATTGCTCAGCTAGCGAAAGAGGATATGGAAGAAGGGGAAACTCCCAAAGATATTTTGGTCGACCTAATGAAACAGTGTCTTCGTCGAGATTCCTCATGGAAAGCTTATTACGTTGAACAGATGGATTCTGTCAAACCAGAGGGTATTCATGAAACAGCCCTTGAACTGTTTACACAGGAGCGAGAGGCTGAAAGCCAGCATCTGCAAGGGAAAGTACCTGAAGCCGTTGCGATTCTCCAGAAGATGATTGACAATCATATCCAAGATGATGCTGAGCGGGGCTGGTATCTGCAAGAGATGGCTCGATATCTCTACTCGAACGACAAAATAGAATCCAATAAATTGCAAATTGCTGCGCATCAAAAAAACCATACCTTAATGAAACCTTTATCTGGAATGGCCATCACGAAGCTCGTAATAAGTCAGCGACAAATGGAGAATATCATTCAATGGATAAGCCAACACGGGACATTCGAGGAGCTTTGTCTGGCAAGTGAAGAAATTTTGAGTCATTTATCCTTTGGCATAAAGGCCGACACCTTTGAGGATGCTTTCAACCGCCTGGCACAACTTCTTGGCTTTGCTGGCCAACGTCCTGAGAAAGAATGGAAGGAAGGACCAGACAACCTTTGGGGTCTGCGTAATGGCGAGTACCTGCTGGTCGAATGCAAAAACGAAGTAGATCTCAAGCGTGCGGAAATAAATGAGCGAGAGGCTGAGCAGATGAACAGATCCTGTGCGTGGTTTGCTAAAAACTATCCTGGGGCAAAAGTGAAAAACATGATGATAATCCCAACCTGCAAACTATCAAGAACCACCTCGTTTACGCATTCAGTTCATGTTATCCGAGAAAAAAAACTTGGCAATCTTGTGAGGAACGTGCGGTCGTTTATTGCAAAATTCAGCGAAATGGATCTTAAGGATTTATCGGAAAAGAAGATTCAAGTATTAGTGAACTCACATCAGCTTTCAGTTGATAACATCCTTAGTGATTACTCCGAGCCGGTTCGTTAGCTTCACACGGCATTCGAGTTGAAAGCAATTCTCGCCCCGATGGGCAACGCCGAAGCGGAGAAAATAGAAAATCGACCCTGATGAGATAGCAGTTATGGGTAAACACCCCAGTTAGATAGCAGGCGACGACGCACCCTGATGAGATAGCCGACGAAGCGGAGGACAGGCGATAGGTGAAAACCCCCAAGAGATACCCTGAAAGGTCCTGATAGGATAGCCGCGGCATCTCACAGGGTAAACTATCGCACTTCACGGGGTAAACTGTCGCATCTCATCCCGGTGGGATAGTGAACAACCACGATGGGATAGCATACGGCGCATCCCACATGGCAAGCACATCCCACAGGACAGGCAGGGTAAACTGTCGCATTTCATCATATTGATGTGGTAAGATAGTTTTATGGATAAATTTTACTATGTGTATGTTCTGCAATCGGAGAAAGACCATAAATTTTATATTGGTTGTGCAAGCAATATCAAAAAAAGATTAGAGGAACATAACAGCGGCAAAGTTTCGACAACAAGGAACCGGCGGCCTTTGAAACTGATTTACTGGGAGGGATGTCTAAATCAACAAGATGCAGCCAGTCGAGAAAGATATCTGAAGACAACGTGGGGCAAAAGATATATAAAAAGCAGATTAAAAGAATACATCACAAGGCAAGCAGGAAGTGGATTCCTGCCTTCGCAGGAATGACCCCGATGAGATAGCAATTAGTCGCCAGTCGCCGGTCGTTAGTCGCTAGTAAAAACGGCGAAAGTGTGAAGGGGTGGGAAAAAGATTTCAGAATTCAAATTTCAGATTTCAGAAAACCGGAGGCGGGCGAAACAAAGGTCGCAGCGCAAAAAAGCAGTCACAATAAATGCCAGCGATGCTGGAATTATTGGCCGAGCGTGGGAACTGACACCCAATATCCTGATGTATGCGAGCGCTGCGCCAAAACGCTCAGAGAGTTGGCTAAGTAGGCGTTTGCCCCCCTACCGCCCCGCCGAGCCACGTTTCATTTGCTCGCAGACTTTTTTATACACATCCTCGATTGTAATGTTATTGATGTCATATTTTGGGTCGGGGGTGCGGATTTCGAAGGGTCTGTCCCAAGGTCCAACTGCTACCACGCAGTCAGGTCTTTTGTATGGGGCGAGGCGGGCAGGATTCACATTGCCGAACATCATAACCAGCGGCACACCCAATGCTGCGGCGATGTGGCCCGGGCCGGTGTCGTTAGTTACTACCAACCTGGCAGATTTCAATAAGGCCGCCAACTCACTCAATGAGGTCTTTCCGGCAAGATTAACTATGGGGACGGCGGCAAGAGCTTTCAGGCCGTCAATCAGCCCCAGCTCAGATGCGGTGCCGGTGGCGACTATGGAAAGATTAAATGCAGGTGACATTTTTTGCGCCAGAGCGGCGAAGCGTTCGAGCGGCCAGCATTTGTGGTGGCGTGTGGAACCGGGCACAAAGACGGCGTAACTATCGAGCGGGACGCGATAGTTTGCGAGCAGTTTTTTGACGGAATCGACGGCAGCGGGGTCCTGCGGCAATACAAATTCGGCATCAACATTGGAAGCCCCGGCGGTAGTGACCATCTTTAGATAATAATCGACGAGGTGAATGCAATCGCGGTCCTGCGGGATTCTATGCGTGTAGAAGACGTGGGCAAGCTCTCTTGCGTTCGCCATTCCGAAACGCTTTTTGCAGCCGGAAAGCCAGCCCAAAGAGGCGGTCCTGAAAAGGCCCTGGAAATCAAAGACGGCGTCGAAGCGGCTGCGGTGAAGCTGACGGACAAGAGACAATAGAGAGCCGAGTGCAACGGGATTGAACCAGGCCTTGCCGAGGAATTTGCGGTCGAAGGGAATCGTCCTTGTCAAATGCGGATGGTTTTGAAGGAGCGGGGCAAACTCGGGGCGGACAAGCCAGCTAATCTCGGCATCGGGAAAACTCTTGCGTAAAGCGGTAAGGGCGGGCAGCGCAAGCACAATATCGCCGAGAGAACTGGGCTTTATTATCAGGATGTTTTTATATGCTTCCGGCATAAATAGTTAATTGTAAGCGAAAGAGGGTTTTTTGGCAATCAGAGGCGTGAAATCAAAAATTAGAATGTAAAAATCAAAACAACATATTAAAATGCAAAATTACCCCGGCGATGTGTATAATTTTTGGACCAATTGATTTAGAGGCGATGTTTCCGGCGTATGGCAAAGAAAGGCAAATACGTTTATGACTGGCCGAGGCCGATGGTTTCGGTCGATGCGGCTGTCTTTGCGTTTTTTGGGAAAAAGGCGAAGCTGCTGCTTATCAAGCGCGGAAATGAGCCATTCAAAGGCAAATGGGCGGTGCCGGGCGGGTTCGTGGATATGGATGAGGAACTGGAGGACGCCGTCGCGAGGGAATTAAAGGAGGAGACGGGACTGGAGGGCGTGCCGTTAGAACAAATGCACACGTTCGGCAAATGCGGCAGAGACCCGCGCGGCAGACAGATTACGATTGTATTTATGGGTGTGCTCGACAAACGTCCGCCGAAGATAAAAGGTGGCGATGATGCTGCGAAGGCAAAATGGTTCGATATAGAAAAACTTCCAAAAGATTTGGCGTTCGACCACGATGAAGTAATCAGGTTTGCAACAGCAAGATTAATAAAAATGAGCCACAGAGAGCACAGAGAAAAATAGCCACGAATTAACACGAACGGGCACGAATAATTTAATCGCGGATTCCGCAGATTGCACGGAGTTTATTAGCCACGAAAACGCGAAGGCACAAAACACACAAAAGGATTTGCCCGGCTCTGGTGTTCTGAGGCAAGCCTTTTCTCGAAACAAGTTTCTGTGAAAGGCCGTTGCCTTGTCCACCGTTCGTCTGTTGGTGGCAATTCTCGTAAGATAATCTTGACGGGCTGACCTCGGCTGACTATGGTATGGACAACACCAACGGTCTGCTTACCAGCGTCGCAGACCCGTCCCGTGGCGGGGCGGAATAACCTGGACAGCAGGGATTTGGACAACGCCCGGGACGGAAATAACGTGGAATAGGTAATGCATGATGCAACGTCTTTACAATATGATGACTTGTGAACATTATGTGGCGTTTGTGTCGCGTGCCGTCGCTTTGTTCCTGATTGCTTTCGCGAATTCAGGCTGCGCCACTCCATCCACGGCACCCGACAAAAGCCCAACGGTAAATGCGAAACACCCTGAAATCATCAAGGTTGACGGACGTGACCTCCAGAGGACCCTCGACGCAGCGCCGCCCAATTCCTTCGTGATATGCAATCGAAATCAGCCGCTCATCCTCTCCGCGCCCGTGACGATACGAAAGCCCCTCACGCTGCAAGGGCTCAACGCCCAACTTCCAAAAGGTCTAAGTAAAACGCCGCTCATAGTGGTTGAGGCGGAAAGTGTTGCCATCACCGATTTCGAGTTGACGGGAAATGGGGACAGCGTTCCTCAGAAGGACCGCTGCGCCCTGCTGATAGTTAGGGCCGGCGGCTTCAGGGTCGAGCGCGGGGTGTTCGTCAATAGTTCCAAAGACGGCGTCATGATAGATGGGCCGTCGGTCGAAGGCCGGGATATCGTCGGCGGCACAGTGAGGGACATTGTGGGCCGAGGATGCATTCGGGACGTGGTCTCGATTGGCGGCGGTGGTGTTCACGGCCACCGCATCCGGAATGTGCTCGTTGACAATGTTCGGGGCTACGATAGCAGCAAACGCGGTGCGGTGGAGGTCAGCGACGGCACGGACAACATCACAGTCCGCAAAGTCTATGCAGAAAAAAGTGTCTATGCCGTCGATATTCAGGACCATAACAAACCCGGGGAGATCAATAGCAATGTGGTCGTGGAGGACGTCTATGCCCTGGACTGCACTCACGCCATCCGAACGGCCAACCGGCCGCTTGGGCACTCCAATCTGACACTGCGTGACATCACCGCGCAGCGCTGCAACGCTCCGCTCAAGATATCCAATACAAGCAACGTCACGCTACAGAATGTCCGCATCCTCGATCACCCGGCGGGTAAACCGCCGATTTCAATCAGCGACTGTGACGGCGTGTCGATGCGCGATATTGCCGTTAGAAACAGTGTCCATCCGGGTCCGGCCCTGCTCATTGAAAACTGCAACGATACGCTCATCGACGGCCTAATCCTGCAGACAGGGACGAGCACTCTATCCAGCGGCGTTTGCTTCCGCGCTACCAGGGATGAGACGTTCTCAGGCCTTCGTATCCACCATGTCAGGGCGCAGAACGTCACCTCGGCGGGCATCCTGTTGGAACGTTCGGGCAAAGCCGAGCTCACGGATTATATGATTTCGGGCAATCTTGCGCGGGTGCTGGATCGCATCCAGGGGCAGCACGCGGTAGTTACCGACAACCTGCAATAAGCTCTGATTGCCATCGGCTTCATTCGACATTGAGGACTGGAATTTTGCTGCTTCGGTCAAGCCCATCCTCTGCGAACTCATCCTGACTGCGGGTGGACCGGATTCTGGGCGAGCATGGCATCCCCCAAGACAGCGCGGCGGGCAGGCGTTATTTTCTTGAGAGCCAGTCGTTGAGGTTTTTTGCGAGGATTTGGACGTCCTTTTTGGCCATAATGTGGTTGATAATGGCGGCGGGGATTTTGAGGTTGAGCATTGCCTTGTGTGCCCTTTGCCAAAGACGGGCTCGCTTAGCATCGGAGTCGGCGAGGTACAGCTCGCTGACCAGCTCGCTGATCCTGGCAAGCGATATGGCGTCGCGGTTGCAGTAGTAATTGTTGATTACGCCTTTTTGGTAATCAGAGTATTCCTGTTTGGCCATTGTCCGACTCACATATTACGCATATCGTAGAACAATAGAATAATACCACCAAGACACAAAGACACAAAAAGAAAATCAAAGATTAAAAAGCAAAATGCAAAAAGGAACCACAGATTGCACGGATTACACGGATTTTATTAGCCACGAAGACGCGAAGGCACAAAGAAAATAAGTCAGACACAGATGGACACTGATTAACACTGTTTTTTAATTTAGCCACAGAGAACATCTGCGAAAAGCGGCAACTCGATACTCGATCCTCGATACTCGTAAATGCGTGGAAGGGTGAATGAGTAAATGAGTGAATGAGTCCGCCAGACGAACGGCGGACAAGGGAATTGGTGGGCGGAGCCCACCCTACTTTTTAATGCTGAGCGATGTCGAGGCATATCATTCGGGTCAGGTCCCGCAGGATAAGTCGGCCTGAGGCGATTGCCATAGGTCCCCACGACTCCGGCCCCTCAAGGACCCTGGCTTTGGCAAGCTGGACGTAACCCGCAGGCGCTGCCTCTGCAAGGGTCAGCACCCCGGAGTCATTCATAATATAAATCAAACCGTTGGCGATAATGTATGGCCCCTTCCCGAAACAGTGCACACTTGTGCTGGTCCACACAATCCTGCCATTCAAATCCAGACAGACAAGCTGCTCATCGGGCCGAACGCCGTAGATATAACCGTTGTAGAAAATCGGCGTTTGCTGCGGCGAGCCGAACACATCTGCTGCGAGACGAAAAACTGTCTGTGTAGTTATCCTGCCGCCCAAATCGAGCAGACGCAGCATGGTGCTGCCGGCGTTGTAATCGCCGGAAAGAAAGATAAGGTCGTCACCTGCTATGACAGGCGATGGGACGTTCGCGACTCGAATCTTCCAGTCGGGGTTTTCCCACAAAATGCTGCCGTCATCTGCGGAGATGCCTACGGCCCCTCCGCCGGCGCAATAGACGTAGATTCGGCGGCCCTTGAAATCGACCGGCATTATGGAGGAATGGGTCATATCCCAGCCGCGAGGGTTTGGACTCTGCCATACGATTTCGCCCGTCCGGCAATCCACTGCTATCATTAGCGCCTTGCCGCCGGGCGCGATTATCGCCCTGTCACCATCAATAAGCGGGCACTGGCCCGCATACCAGGCCGGCACTTTGGTTTTGAAATCCTTCACCAAATCAATCATCCACCGGAATTGGCCGGTCATTGAGTCCAGACAGGTAACGTGACATTTCGGCCCCAATGTCACCACATACTTATCCGTAACTGACGGCACAGTGCGGCTCATCCCGTGGTTGCGCTTTATTTTGACGGGATAAGAATACCGCCAGATTTCCTTTCCATCTGCGAGCGACAGACATCGAATTGCATCGGCCTGTTTTTTGTGGTCATAATCCAGAATATATACACGCCCGGCAAGAATTGCCGCACCAGCGTAACCTTCGCCGACTTCAATCGACCAGAGCACCTTCGGGCCATTTGGACCCCAGGTCCTCGCGAGAGTAACATCGCCGCTGCTTACCGCGTCAAGATTTGCCCCTCTAAAGCGGGGCCAGGCGCCGGGCAGGTCCGAAGGGACGCCATCGGACGCAAGCAGCTCGCCTTGTATCCTGCCCGCTGTCCCTTCATCGGGAAAAATCTGCGGGGCATTTTCGGCGATGGGCAGACGCTCTGTAAGCTGCGTTGCTACATCAGCGCTCGTCCATATATACACTAACACGATGCCGGCAATGACCAATCCGGCAGGCACTACCCACTTAATAATAGATTGCTTCATATTGTTCCCCGGAGGTCAACCATTGCGCCTATTCATTGCGAAGCGATTCTAACATATTCCCACCGAGCGCAAAGGCGATTGCCAGCAATATCCATACCGCCCCGCTGGCGGCTATTGCGATAATCGTTATCGCAAGCGAAACATACGGCACCTCCGCGCGGGGCGATTTAATGGCGGGGCCGACCGCCACCAATGCCGCTATAATCCCGCACGCCAGCCCCCCTGCCACAAGCACCCAGTGTTCGTAAAAAATCATCCGCCTGATTGTTCGTTTGCAAAACCCGACCGCCTGGAACATTGCAAGCTCGCCGCGTCTCTCAAGGATGTTTCGGAGCACCACAAGCCCGAGTCCTGCGCTGCCGAGCACAAGTCCCAGTCCTCCTAAAATACTGAACACAGAAAGATAAGTATTTTCGACCGCGGCAAATTCCGCCAACCGCTGCCCCGCCGGCACAAGCTCCAGACCAAAATCTCTCAAAGCGGCAGAGAGATTTTCGGCTGCGGCATTCGCTTTATCTTCGGGAGCGTCTATCAGGAACATTCTATAACCGCTTTCCGATGGGAACCGCTTGACAAATTGGTCTTCGCTGATAAGCAGGCTTCCCTGCAAAATTGAATTTTTCAACATACCGACCAGTTGCAGCCGGAACTTCTGTCCCTGTTCATCAATATATTCAAGCTCATCTCCAACGGATTTGCCGAGCGCCCACACAATCGTTGCGTAATCGCCAACGGCCGGCACAACATCCGCGCCATAGTTACAATTAAGCAGCTCCCAGGCGGTCTGTTCAGGACCCTCAATAGTCTCAATGAACCCGAAGGCGCCGCGGCTTTGCAGCTGCTGCGGGTGCACGCCCAGTAATCGCGGCATCTGCGCCCGATTCAGATTAAAGCAGCTTGCATCATCACCGTCGCGCACGCGCAATTGCACCGCGCTAATATCTTTAAGGGCGCCACCGGTCAAACCCATCGCCTGACGGCCTGGTGCGGTATTCAAATCATATAAAATTCCTATTGCCGATTCACCAAATAGCGCAAAACCTCCCGTGCCGGAATCTCGCCTGCGTAACTGTGCTGATGGGTCGTGTCTATTCGCTCCTACAGCGACCACGAGGAAAATCCCGCAGGCCAGCATTGCTACAACAGCCAGGCTTCGTCCGCTTCGCCTGGTTGAGTTCCGCAGTCCCAAACCGACCAAAGAGACCGCAGGCTTGTGCCAACTGCCTCCTGCAATCTTCAACGATGCCTGGCTTATCGCAAGTCCCGCAACTAAAAGCAACGCCCCAGCTCCAAAAAATGCGATGGAGACGGCCCCACTGTTGCCCCTATCCATTGTGGCAAGAAGCAATACCGCCCCCCCCGCGGCAACTGCCGCCACCCACAGGCCTTTTTTGTTTTTTAAGGCGGGCCTGACACTGCGAAACTGCCACTGCGGCACCGCACCGAGAAGCTCGCTCGCAGGTCGCAATACCTGCCGGCGCAAAGTAAGCCATATCGCAGCCAGACATACAGCTACAGCCCCTGATGCCCCTATAAGCAAAGTCAACGGCCTTGCGTAGAAATGGATTTGTGCCCCCCCTACTGCCACCCGCCAGCCGGTCGCAAGTCCATAAATCATTGCCCTGGTGTAGAGTAATCCCGCAGCGGCCCCGATGACCGCGCCGAGCACCGCCAGGACCGCACCTTCGATAAACAACAGCCGCCTCACCAACTTTGTCGTAAAGCCTACCGCAAGAAACATCCCGACCTGCCTGGAGCGGCTTTCGACGCCGAATACGAAAATAAGCGCCGTCAAAATCAAAGCCGCTATAATAAGAAATGCGCTGAAGCCCAGGAATAGCCGGCCAAAATCCGTCGCTTCGCTGCCGGCCTTTGTGCCGCGCTGCCGGACAGATTGAAAGAACAGCCCGAGCGAAGCCGGGTCAAGCGAATTTAATAGTCCCGCTGTTATATCTTTTTCAGATACATCGGATGGATAGCGGACAGCGGTCAAGCTGCCATACCTATTGCGCCACATTGCCCGGCCGGCCTTGAGCGTAACGAACGCCTTGGGCGTGCCGCGATACCGCTGCCAGTATTCTTCATCACGAGCACGTATTCTGCCAAGCTCAATCGGAATCCCCGGCTTCCAGTCCCTGCAATTATTTACATCGGCGATACCCGGAAAGTCCGGCATAAGCTGCGGGTCCAGCGCCGGCCCATCCACAGGCAGTATCGCCCGCACTCGAAAAGAGCTTTTCTGTTCAGCAATCTCGCGGGCCGGCTTTAGAACGAAATACGTAATCTCAAGCGAATCTCCAACTTTGGCTGAGAGGTCATCCGCAAGCCATTGGTTGATTACAATCTCATCATCCTGCATATCTGAAGGGACGAGTTTGCCTGCATCAGCAGAGGGCCCAAGAGCGGCGACCATAGAATATGGAGCTGCCCTATCGCCTATCCGCAGCTCATTTACAAAATATGTCAAAACTCCAGCGGCCTTATTATTTATTTTCATCGCAGCGTCGGCGATAGACTCGTCGAGAAAAACACGGCCACTTTGTATCTGGAACCCTTCCTGCCGACTCAACCTGCGAAGCTCAAGTCCTGCGTCACCGAGGCGCCAGCATTTTTTGATGGCCTGATTTGTCTTTTCAACTGTTACGGGGTTTTCCCCTTCGCAACCAGCTAAAAGGATATTTGCCTGTCCGCTGCGACCCACTTTTTCCTGGAGCCACTGAATCGGCACAAACGCATTAAGCTGCGAAGCCTGGTTTGCCTGCAAGCTAAAACGCCCGAATTGTGCATCCCCGGCAATCGCCTTTACTTTTAGCCGGGCGGCGATCGACAAATCGGAACCCGGCGACAAGGGGACATCTCGCGGCACAAGACCCGGCTTTTCCATTCGCAGCACGACCTCGTCACCGATGTTGACTCCAAGCTTTGCCGCCAAAGGCCCATTCAAAATGACCGCCTCATTCGGGCTGGTCGCTAACGGATTTGCTCCTGCAGCGAGTTTATAAAAACGCTCATCGACCCCCAGAACCACGATTTTGTTTGCACGCCTTGTGCTGTCGCTATTTGTAATCAGCCCTCGCAATTGTAATAAAGGCGCCGCTGCTGCATTCAGTTCCGCCGCCAGCTCATTTGCCAATTGAGCTCGGATGAACCTGTCATTTAGAACAAGGGCAAATTGTGTTTTGCCCAATCGAGCGTTGACCATTAATTTTAGACTGTAGCGCACGCAGTCGCCGACGGCCAGTGCGCCTACGAAAATAGCGGCGCCGACCATAGTGGCCAGCAGGACCCCTAAGTTCGTCCTCCAGTAAAAACCGAGGCTTCTTTTGACAAGTTTCCACAGAGTCATTCCAGGCCTCTGTATTTCAAAATGCCGTCACTTAATTCCCACACCTGCCCGATGTGCTCGGCAAGTTTCAGTGAGTGCGTCACCATAATCAGCGTCACCTTATCAGTTCGGTTAAGCTCCGCCAGAAGTTCCGCTATGTTTTTCGCCGCATCTGCATCCAGCGATCCTGTCGGCTCATCAGCAAGCAGAAGTTTGGGCCTATTTATCAAAGCCCTGACAACCGCGACCCGCTGTCGCTGTCCGCCGGAGAGCTCACCCGGCCGATGCAGTAAGTGGTCTTTAAGCCCCACTCGCTCAAGCAGCCCCACCGCTCTTTCCTGAAGGTCTTTTTTTGAACCGCCGTCTTTATAGGCCAGGGTCGGGACCAAAACATTTTCGAGCACCGTGCACTGGGGCAAAAGATGATGCAGTTGAAAGACAAACCCAATTTCGCGATTGCGGATTCCGGCAAGCTCAGTCTCATCAAGCCCGGCGATGTCCCTGCCGTCAAGCAGCACCCGGCCGGCGGTGGGATGGTCAAGAGCGCCAATGATATTAAGCAGAGTGCTTTTGCCGCTGCCGGACGGCCCGACTATTACAACGGATTGGCCGTCCTCGACCTTCAGGGTTATGTCTCTTAAAACACAAACGCCATCAGGAAACCCCGGTGACCGGTAACTTTTTGCAACATTGATAAGTTCAAGCATCATTATCCCCTGCGAAACTGCTTCTCTCCAATTCTACCACTCTGGACCGAACGCATATACGAAACCATCGTCGCTGCCGACTACGATGATTCCGCCAGCCACCGCGGGCGAAGAAATGATTGGCTGGCCAACCTCATACGACCATAGCTGTTTGCCGTCTGAAAGTCTCAGCATATAAAGCCGCCCATCCTCGGAGGCGACAACCACCTTGTCACCACATATAACCGGCGAGCTGTCAACCTCACCCAATGTTTGAAACGTCCAGACCGTTTTTCCGGTGTCCCTGCCGACACAATGCACACGTTTATCACGGCATCCGAATATAACTACACCCTCGCCCACCGCAGGCGAGGAAAAAATGGCGGAAGCAGCATCGGTATATTTCCATACAATCAGGCCGGCGGCAATATCAGCGCAAATGAGAACATTGTCATAGTTGCCGACGTATATTCGTCCGCCGACAACTGCTGCGGAACCGGCGATGTATGAGCCGGTATCAATCTGTGTTACCATATTACCGTCAGAGATGGATACAACGTGAATTTTTGCATCGCAGCCGCCAAAGACTGCTTTTCCATCGCCGACCGCGGGTGAGCCATTTACATAGCTGCCGGTTTCATACGTCCACACAACCTTTCCATCAGTCGAATCCACACAGTGCAATTTATTGTCGTAGCTGCCCGCGAGTATCCATATCCTGCTGGATGAGAGCGCCCAATTAGCGGCTCCCAAGACTTTGGCGCCGGTTTGATACTTCCACTTGAGCTGTCCTGTTTTTGCGTCAATCGCATATAGAAAATTGTCCGACGACCCCACGAAAACCATCCCCCCCACCACACAGGGCGAGGCCTCAACTGCATCATTTGTCTTGAAGGCCCATACCTGCTGCCCGGTCTTCAGATTGACCGCATAAACGTTCGCATCGGCGGAGCCGACAAATACAAGCCCATTATCAACAGCAGGTGATGATTTGATTTCACCGCCGGTCTTGAATTTCCAGATTAGCGTCAAAGAATCCGGCAGGCTGCCCTTTGCCATTCCTGAAAGGTCCTGGCCGCCGCGGAACATAGGCCAATTATTGCCATCGACAATCTGCAACTGGGGTCGGGAATCCTCTGTCGGCTTTGCGTTCTTACCGGATTTATCGCGGTCAATTACCGATGGCGCAAGACCGTAAAGTAAATAGCCGGCAATTGCGGCTGCCAAAAGTATTACAAAAATAATTTTCACGGTTTTCGCCATCGTTGCGCCTTGTAACTCCATATACAAGAACGTTTTAATAATAATGCAATCACCCTCCATAAGCAATAGAACCTTTGGTGCTTGTAATAGAAAGCCGCCTGGTGAAAGAAAAGCAGAAAAATAATAAAGACTGCAGAAAACTCAAAGATGAAAAATAAAAACGCCTTGTAGAGAAGAGTTGAAAAATATCATTTCGATCCCCGATGCTGTTTATAAGGGGTCGAGAAATCTGTTTTTCGAATAGATTTCTCCACTTCGTCCCGACTCGTCAGGACTTCGGTCGAAATGACGGTGGGTCTTTTCTACGAAGCACTTTGATACTTCGATGTTACTCATGACGAATTTTGGAATTTTTGAGGCATCTTATCCTACATATTGACTTCTTGCCTCCGCAATCAGTCTGAGCATCTGGTCGGCTTGTGTGCGGACCTGCGGGTCGGTGTTTGTCACCCTCGCGTTCCACTTGGCATATTCTTTGTTCAACTGCTGACGGGATTTTTCCCTGCCCATATCTGAAGTCACGCCGAGTATGACTTCCGTGTCCCTGACCTGGTGCATACTGACGGGAAGGATTTTCTCCATCATAGAGCGGAATTTGTCCGGTTCGACCTGGAGCCAGCCGGCCAAATCCTTCAGGATGTCCAGCTCTTCGGGTGACGCGGAGCCATCGGCCTGTGCCACATACAGGCAAAGCTCTAAAATGTCATACCGCTGGGCAAGGGGCGCGATTTCCGCGATGTCCCTGCAAATTCTACAAACATCGACCTGATTGCCTTCACGGAAAAATGCGACCGTTTTGTCCAGCTCCTTTTCAAGCTCACATTTGGCTTCTTCCGATGCTTGGGATAAATCGATATGGCTTTTTGCCCAGCTTTTTATAAGCTCAACCTCACTGCGGTGCATCCTGCAGTCCGCGGCACTGACGGCGAATGCAACGGGTATCGCCAGCGCCTTTGTTCGCTGCATGTTCTCCTGCAGGTCAATATAACCGAAGGCAGGCGCTTCGCAGGCAAACCTGCATTCAGCGCAGGCAAGTGTTTCGCCGCTGTCACGAGACAATACCTGAATGTGGAAGCTCAAATCTCTTTTTCCCCTGCGAGGAAAGGCCAGCCAGTCGGCGCTTATCCGGGCGACTGCGGTCCAATCCGGCAATATAGTGCACTGCTGAGGGAGCCGGCCGAGGTCGGCGCTGTAACAAAAGGCGGGCGAATCCTGGGCCTGCCACTGCCTGATTTTGCTGTGCACAGGTCCGGCTCCGCCGGCCCCATCGGTAATATCGTCTATCGAAATTTTAAGGGATGCATACTGAGAGCTGCCGGTAGAGTGAATTGAGCCGCAAATCTCAACGACAAATACCTCGCACGTGTGATTTTCCATTTTTTGTTCTGCAAGCCTGACGCGGCAATTAAGAATCTCCATATTCGGCGGCGGGGGCTGAGCGGGAACCGGAGCAGGGGCCTTTGCGGGTAAAATGGCGGATTTGATACGGTCGAGCGATTTGGATAAAGTCGCCTCCATAAATGAATGCAGCGAAACCAGAGTTCGAATCAACGACTCCCCCATTTATGCACCTGCGGCTGTTTCTATGCGACTTTGAAAAGCTCCAATTGCTCACCCTTCTGCTTTACTTCGCCCTGCGACATCCTGCCATCCTGTTCCAAGCAAAAATCCACTTCCAGGACCCTGCCCGATTCGAGGTCTTCGAATTTGCAGTGCATTCTCTGGTTGACATCATATTTGTAAGTGACCTTGATTGGACAGCCGGCGGACCTGCCCGGCGGGAGCTTGAATCTATGCGTTGCAATCTTATTTACATATTCGGGGGCCGCATCTTCGCCCTGCGTGATGGTGACTTCGACCTCTTCCTGGCCGTCGGAGACGGTGTAAAACGTCTGCGATACCTCACAGGGCAGCGGCGTATTTTTTTTCAAAAGGATGTGGTTCTGAATTATGCGCCGTCCCGTCTCTTTCTCGACAGGGGCACAGATTGTCCCGTAACTATGATTGCAAACGTCGGTAAGGTGAATGTCCCGCAGACCCCCGGCAATCCCTGCCGACACCGCATCGGGATGGTCCCGCAGCATCGTCAGCCCGGCGTGCAGCGCAGCACCGAGCGCAACACACTCATCCACGTTGACCGCCACGTCCGGCGGAAATCCGAACTCCGCCTCAAGGCGCTTCTGGACCAGCGGCATGCGGGTGCTGCCGCCCACAAGCAGTACCTTGCTGACTTTGGAGGGTTCAAGACCCGCTTCTTCAAGGGCCACCTCCACCAAAATATCCGTGCGTGCCGCCAAAGAAGAAACGGCATCTTCAAACATCCGGCGTGTGATTTCCACTCTCATATTGCCTGCCGGGCCATACAGCATCTTCTTGGCGACATCGCGCCGCGACAGCGTTTTTTTAATGTCCTCGGCCTCGTCTTCGAACCTTGCCCGGTCTTCTTCGCAGCGTATCAATTCGGTATCGAATTTATCCTTGTAATTTTTTTCGAGCATCTCCAGAATTTTATGGTCAAAATCGATGCCGCCGAGCGCGTGGTCGCCTTGTGAGCACATAATGTCCATCTGACGGCCTTTGACTTCCATTATGGTCACGTCGAATGTCCCGCCGCCGAGGTCATATACGAGGATTTTCCCCGAGACCTCGCGTGTCGCAGCATAATAGAGCGCGGCGGCCACCGGCTCATTTACAATTCCTATTACGTTCAGCCCCGCCATTATTCCGGCGTCCATAGTCGCCTTCCTGCGGACTTCGTCAAAGTGAGCGGGGACGGAAATGACCGCGTCGTGGATTTCGCCGCATTCGGCTGAACAATCCTGTTTGAGTTTTTTAAGAATCAGGCCGGACAATTCAACGGCAGTCCAGTTTTTACCGTCGATATTTTTTTTGTAATTCGTATCGCCCATATACCGCTTTATCCAGCGGACGGCCCGCTGGGCGTTCAGATACCGTGAATTCAGGGCTTCGATACCTACCCGGATTAAGCCGGCGTTATCTTCATCGAAAAAGATTGCGGATGGGGTAAGCCGTTCGCCGTCGGCGTTCGAGATTATCTCCGGCTTGCCGATGGTATTGAGAATCGCTAATGCCGAGAACGTCGTTCCGAGATCAATACCTGCTATATTAGCCATCCTGGAAACCTCAGTTTCTTCTATTCGAGCCGTTTTTTATAATTGCCACGGACTGCTCCTTCGCTATGGAGTTGCAGCGGAACCATCCGGCACGGCCACCCCAAACAACCTGACCTGAGCCGGTCGAATTATTTTTGAATTCTCCTCATCAATAAAATATTGATAGCCCGGTTTGATGACCTCCGCAATCCTGCCCGCCTGGTCGGGGTCGTCGCAGTCTTCTCTTTCCCTGACGGCCTCGGCGTACCTTTCCTGCCCGCGATAGTCGCTGTTTATATCAGGCCCAAACTGTTCGACGCCGCTGGCCTCCAGAAGAAAAATCAGCTCATCCCTGACCTCTTTAAGGTGCACCGCCTCGACATCATCTTCGGACAGTCTCGCAATGCGGCTTTCCAGGTTGTCGATGCAGTGGATAATACGCAGACAAAAACTTTTGGTTATGTTCCAATCGTATCCTTCCTGAAATTTTTTCACCCTTTCCTGCTGGCAGGCGGCGTATTCGCGAATCGCCACCATTTGTTCGGCCAATTCCTTGATGGCGTTATCAAGCGGCCTGGACTGCTCAAGGGTGGCCTGCTGGACGCTCTGCGTCATCTGCTTGAATTCCGCCATCTGTTTTTCCATACTTTCGGTCTGCGCCTTCAGTGAATCCTGGACCCCGCGCAAATCACCGGGAGAATCCTGTGCCGGGGTTTTCTGGACATTTCGAGTCCGATTAACCTGGGATGCGCCGCTGCCGGCGCCGCTTCGCTGGATTCTCATCAGAGGCGAACCGGAGGCAAAAGCATTTTCATCCGAGAATAAGGATGCAGGATTTTCGCTGCCTCCATTTTGGCCGGTTCCCGCAAGGGCTTCTGCTTCCGCCGGTCCTGGCCCGGGGCGATTTGCGGAATTTGCCCCGAAACTTTGCCATCCAGAATTTGTGAGGACTTTTGAATTTTTCTTCAGGCGGCTGCGATTGAGGATTTTTCGTTTTTGCTCACCTTGTGTCTTGTCCGGATTTGTTGTTGCTTCGCCCTCTGTTTTATCTTCGCTTTTTCTTCGTGCCTTGACGAATGCCGCCAGAAAGCCCCACGCGCCGCACAACTCTCTGATAATGAGTTTGCCTATCCACACAAGCAGGCAGCAAATGGAAACTGCGCCGCCTATGGCCGCACAGACAATAGAATCCGTCAGGACAAACTCATTTCGTTCTTTTCGTTTTTTATAGTCGCGAACTTCGTTCTGCCAGTTGGCGCCATAAAGAACATCTGCAAAAAGATAGACCTCTTGCTCGCTCACGGCCAGTCTATCCAGGTCGGCCTTGAGCCTGCCTCGCTGGTCCTGCTGTGTTTGCGTTTCAGTCCTGGTCTTCCAGTTTTCGCCTAACGCAAACGGCAGCTGCGTCCTGTCTTCGGGCGGAAGTTTCAGCCATTCATTATATTGAATGAAACACTCCTGGAGGTCGGTGCCGTACTTCAGCTTGTAAAAAGCAGTTTCCCGTTGTGCTCTTTTTCCGCTGACGAGCACCCATCCAAGCACCGCCGTTCCGGCAAACAACAGAACCAAACCAACAACAGCAAACTTCTTCAGCATACCGTCAAATCCCAACTATCAACCATTACTTTCAATATCGGCACGGGGCACACCTGCAGATTTGAAATTGCGGGCGAATAAGGCCCTCCGTGAGCACCGTCAAATAAAATATAAGAAATAATTCCGAACTCATCAAAAACCAAAATCGCCCCGTGGCAGGTCCATCTTGTGCGTCTGATAAAATCCCGATTTGGCCGAAGAGCCAATGCCGGTTACAGTGAAATTCTTATTGGCGCTTTGACCCATACATCCTGATTAAACGGCAAAGGCCTCATCTGCGGCAGCTTAGCGGTGAATACAAGGGCAACGCAGACGTGATTGAGCTTGCTGACTTGATTTCCAGAACCGAACGCCCGTTGCATATCGTAAGCCGCCTTGATATTATGAGATTTTATGAAGGCCCAGAAAAGCGCTTACCTCTATGCCCTCGGGACGGTTTTATTGTGGTCCACGGTCGCCTCCGCCTTCAAAATCTCTCTGCGCTTCATAAATATTGTTCCGCTTCTATTTTATGCTTCGCTTATGTCAACGGCTGTCTTCTTCATTTATTTGCTATTCTGCAAAAAGCTGAATCTGCTCAAGGGCCTAACCACAAGAGACTATTTGCGTTCGGCCCTGCTGGGTTTTCTCAACCCGTTTCTCTACTACCTTATATTATTTAAGGCGTATTCGCTGCTTCCCGCCCAGCAGGCCCAGCCCATAAACTTTATCTGGCCGATAACACTCGTTCTGCTTTCCGCCCCGCTGTTACATCAAAAAATCAGACCACGGGACATCCTCGCGGCGGCAATCAGTCTTGTCGGCGTATTTATCATCTCAAGCCGTGGTGATATTTCGGGATTCAGATTCACCAGCTCTCTCGGAGTATCATTGGCGCTAATCAGCACAGTTATCTGGTCGCTATTCTGGATTTATAATGTAAAGGACAAGCAGGATGAAGGCGTCAGGTTATTTCTTAATTTCGCCTTTGGTTCCGCTTTTACGTTTCTGTCGATGCTGCTTTTCGCAGAAATGAAACTGCCGGGTTTCAACGGCCTGCTCGGGGCTGCTTACGTCGGCCTGTTTGAAATGGGCGTCACCTTCCTGCTTTGGCTGCGGGCGTTGAAACTGTCGAGCACGACCGCGCACGTCGCCAATCTAATTTACCTGGCCCCATTTTTTTCTCTTGGGGTAATTTCCATCGCGGTCGGCGAAACGATTCTCCTGTCCACGGTGACAGGTTTGGTTTTCATCGTGGGCGGCATAATCCTGCAAAAACTCTAACCCGAATTTTTCAAAGCCACAGAGTGCACCGAGAAAAATAGCCACGAATTAACACGAAAAAGAATTAGTGAAAATTCGTTGAACACAGAGAGTTAAGTGTTTTTTTATTAAAGTGCTTACGACATTTGGTGCGATTTGGGCTATTTTTCTGCAAGTTACAGTTGTGTAATTTTTGGGTGCATACGTAATCTCTTAAGTAACAACAAGTTAAGTCTCGTTTTCGCAAAACTGATGAAATATGCGGGTCTGGTCATTTGGGCAATTGAATTTTGATATTGTTTCGAAATTCGAATTTCGTGCTTCGTATTTTATCTTCACGCTATCCGCTGTACGCTAAACGCTAATTTTCTTCCAGCCAGTGATTTGCAAGCTCAGACAAATCTTTAAGATTGACTATTCCGTCTCCGGTTAAATCAGCAGATGGAAGAGGTTTTGGAGTCATAAGAAATGCATAAGTATTAGTTTCTCCATTTTCTTCATAATCTCCATAACCGACAATTTGGCCTTTAATATTTATACCCCAAGCTCTTTGTAATCTTTTCCATTCAGAATTCTCTGGGAGTAAATCATTGAGATTCACAAATTCTTTGGTTTTATAATCATATAAAAAAGCACAGCTGCCATATTGCTTAATTTGAGCTAATCCAACTACTTGGCTGTTGTCGTTGATAGCTTCGGGATCGGCATCGTAACAATCTGGGATATTTATTATGTGGAGCTTTCCATTAACATCCCATATACAAGCCTCTACTCCATAATACCCAGCAACTTCTCCAAGATTATTAATAGCAAGACCACTGCTATGTTTGTTATATTGAGGATGTTCAAGATCCCTTCGTTCACCATTTTCCCATATTACTGGACGATAAACTGTGCCTCCTTGAGTAGTGTATCCTGTTATTTGAGACAGGTCATTAATAGCCCGAGATCTAAATCCTAAGTAAACGTAGCAATCCCTTGGATCTGTACATTCTTCATTTCCATAAAAATAATCTCCTTCATAGCTAACAGCCTCTCCTTTATTATTAAAATCAATATATCCATGACCAATTCCTTCAATCTTTTGATTTAATTTATAAATATCACAATTAACATTTACTCCTCCAAGAATCTCTCCCCAATCATTAATGAAAAGAGCTTCATAATTTTGATCTAAATTAAGCTCTTTATAATTGCCATCTTGGTATAAAAAATTCTTTCGCCAAATTGTTTGTGGGCGGGAACCTCCTGTTATTTCTCCATAAATTCCTACGATAATCCCATTATTATTGATACTTTCAGCACTGCTAAAATTGCAATTAGGATCTGACGGAGCCAGTTTAATTATTTCATAATCAGTAGCTTTAGCTGGAAATGCTAAAGCAAGTCCAACAATTCCCAAGCCAACGGCTTTTTTCAAGCTGCTTTTCACTTTCTTTATTCCCTTAATTATTTTTTCTGACATTTTATCTTTAATAGCTCAAAACCGGCATATTTACCCCGTGAACGGTTGTATCCATTATAACATTTTTGAGCGGGTTTTTTTGATATTTTTCGCAAATTTCTCCTGTTACCCTTTCAGGAACAGAGGCATCTGCCACAATTTTAGCTCAGCAGCGATATAGTTTTGTGACCTGTATTCTGTTGCGGGCGGCGGGAAAGTCGGTATAATGGCGGGCGATATCGCGATATTATGGCAAAGGAGTCCGTCAAGGCAGAAGTCAAAGGAAAGGATTCGCTATGCAGCTAACTTTACTGGATATCGTGGTCATTGTGGGGTTCGTGGCAACGGTAGTCGCCACAGGGATTCTGAAAAGCCGACACGAGAAGACCAGCGAGGACTATTTTCTTGCCGGTCGCAGTCTCGGCTGGTGGCTGATAGGATTTTCGCTTATTGCAGCCAACATTTCCACCGAGCAGTTCATCGGGATGAGCGGCAGCGCTGCGAAGTGGCTCGGCATTGCGATTGCCAGTTACGAATGGATGGCAGCCATCACGCTCGTGGTGGTCGCTTTCTTCTTTCTGCCCAAGTTCCTGCGGGCGGGGGTTTATACGATTCCGGAGTTCCTCGAATACCGCTACAACAAGGCGGCACGCTCGTTAATGGCGTTATTTATGTTGCTGATATACGTGTTCGTGACATACGCAGCGGTAGTGTACTCGGGGGCGATTGTCGTCAAGACGCTGTTCGGGGGAGAGCACCTGCTCGGCATTGAAATCAACATGACGACGGCGTGCTGGGCAATCGGCACACTGGCGGCGGTTTACGTCATCTCCGGCGGGCTGAAGGCGTGTGCGTGGGCGGACCTGCTGCAAGGTTCGGCGCTGATTGCGGGCGGAGCGGTTATTCTGTTTCTCGCGATGCGAGCTCTGGGCAGGGCCACGGTGGACACGGTCCCGGAACTTGCCGGTGTCGCGGCGGATGCCGGCACGTGGGCAAAGTTCAAGATGTTGAACGCACATAAGCTGCATATGGTTCTGCCGCGGACTGACCCGGAAATACCGTGGACGGCGCTGGTGCTCGGGCTGTGGATACCCAACTTTTACTACTGGGGCCTGAACCAGTATATCACCCAGAAGACGCTCGGCTCAAAGTCGCTGGCTGAAGGGCAAAAGGGAATCGTATTTGCGGCGGCGCTGAAGCTCATAATCCCATTCATAGTGGTATTTCCCGGCATCATTGCCTTTAACCTTTACAAATCCGATATGAAGGTCGAGGCCGTTGAGAACAACGCAGCGGTCCTGGCGACTTTTGAACAGGTGCGCTCCAACCCGGGTGCGGCCAAAGTGGCGTTCAAGTTCGACCAGCAATTTCCGCAGATGTATAAAGAAACCGCCGAGGCAATGGTGGCGTTCAATGCCGCCATCGCCGGAACGCAGGCGCCCGTGGGAAAAACGCTTTTTGAAACCAATGAGGAGCTTCTGGGAACAATTGCCAGGAAATCCTCTTCACTGCCGGTCCAGGAGCGGGTGAAACCGCAGCAAACGCTTCTTGGATATAAATTTGACTCGGCATTTGCGCTGCTTATCAAGAAACTTGTGCCTGCCGGGGTGCGGGGTTTTGTGCTCGCTGCAATTACTGGCGCGGTCATAAGCACTCTGGCGGCAATGCTCAATTCGGCTTCGACGATATTTACGATGGACCTTTACAATAAATACGTGAACAAGAAGGCATCGCAGGCGAATTTGATGACCGTGGGGCGAATTTCGGTTGCGGTTTTCGCCGTAATAGGGTGCTTCATCGCGCCGCTTCTGGACAACCCCAAGTTCGGGGGCATCTTCAAGTATATACAGGAATTCCAGGGTTATATTTCACCGGGGATTCTGGCGGTGTTTGTGTTCGGGTTTATCGTGAAGAAGGCGCCGCCTATGACGGGCGTGGTCGGTTTGGTGCTGAACCCGATTATGTATTTCATTCTGGCAAAGGCGTTTCCGAAACTTGCGTTTCTGGACAGAATGTCGATTGCGTTTTTCGGCGTCCTTGTTGTAATGTGCATAATCACGTTAGTCAAACCCCTTAAAGAACCGACGCGATACCCCGTCAAAACGGACATTGACATGAGGTCATCAGGGGCGGCCAAGGTATTCGGACTCGCGGTCGTAGCGGCAACCATCGGCCTTTATATTTTCTTCTGGTGACAGAAAAATTTGAGCCAACGATTTCTGTCATAAGCGACTTGAAAATGAGAATTGTATGATAGAGCTGACGAAGGAAGAAAAAAACGCGTTAGACAAAATCTCCAAACTTGCCAAAAATAAAGGCATCGATATCAAAGGCGGCAAGGTAAGGAGAACTTCATCGCGGTTCTGCCTCAGTGTCGAGCATGGTGATTACAACGGGACTGAGCTTTTCGGCGTGGGGACCGACAGATTTATCTGGATGGCCTACAAGCCAAACGGAACCAGCAAAAGCAAATTATTTAGCGGAAATTTCCCCGGCGACGGCGTCATTGAAGTGACAGGCGGCGATGTTCCTGAGCCGAAGTCACCATCCATAGCGGAGACGTGGGGCCGCTTTGCATACGGCGTGGAATACATCCTGAGGCGGGCGGGTTACAGACTCTCGCAGGGCATCAACGCCGTCCTGTACGGCAATATACCGGGCGGCGGGATGAGCCGGTCGGCGTCTTTGAGCGTGAATTTGATTCTGTCGCTGCTCGATGCCAACGGGGTTGAAATAGAAGACAAAATGAAAATCGTTGATATGGCGCAGGCGGTCGAGAACGATTACATCGGCTCACCCTGCGGGAAGCTCGACCAGGTGATGATTCTTTTTGCGCGAGAGGGGATGGGGACGCATTATAATCCCAAGAGCCGGGCGGTAGATTACGTGCGGCTCGGCGACAACGCGATGGATTTTAGAATCGTCGGGCTTGACACGGGCACTGTGCGGCCGGGGCTGGAAAAATCAACGTACAAAATCCGAAGGGCAGAATGCGAGAAGTTAGTTTCAATATTGCAAAAGGCGGGCTGCGATATATCGTGCCTTGCGGACATCAAAGAAGAGACAATGTATGAAAAGATTATGGCCCAGTTCGGCAGGACTTATCCGGATTTGTGCGACAGACTGAAATATGTTTTCCACGCCCAAGAGCGGTTCTACAAGATGCTCGAGGCCTGGAAGGCAGGTGACATCGAGACCGTCGGCAGGATATTCAGAGAAGACGGGGTCGGGCTGCGGGATGATTATAAGATATCGGGGCCGGAATTGGAAACAATGTGCGACATCGTCCGCACTGTGCCTGGCGTTCTGGGCGAGCGGATGCTGGGCGGCGGCGACAAGGGGGCAGCGGGCGCACTTGTCCGGGCGGAAGCCGTGCGTGCGGTAAAGAAGGCCGTCGATACCGCTTACCCGCGAAGCCGGCCGGAATTTACCGACAATTATGCAGTCCATATCTGCAAGGTCGTGGACGGTGTCAGGGTCTATGAAGACCTGCTTTGAGGGCGGCAATCAGGCGATTATGGCACAACAGTCATCGTCAAATAGAGGCGCATTCAATGCGGTCGTAACATCCAACAGGCAGGTTGGACAGAGATTGTACCGCCTGCGGCTGGAATTCTCGGGGGCAGGCGCGGAACCATTCAGCAAACTCAAGCCGGGGCAATTTGCGCAGCTGGATGTCTCCGGGACAGCCCTGCCGCCCGTGGAAAAGATACCGGAGGATTTACGCGACCCGTGCTCGCGAAAGATACTATTGCGGCGGCCTTTTAGTTTTACCGACGTCGAGACGCAGGGAAATAAGACCTTTGTGGACCTTCTTTATCGCATTGTCGGGCCTGCAAGCGTGCGGATGACGACACTGTCGGCGGGAAATATGCTTGGCATAATAGGCCCACTGGGAAACGGCTTCTGGGTCCCGCAGGGTAAAAAGAAAGCCCTTTTGACGATGGGCGGTATGGGTGCGCCGCCCTTGCTGCACCTGGCAAAGGTCCTTTCCGTCAGTTATCCTGATATAGAGTTCACTGCTTTTGCAGGCGCAAAGACGGTAAGGGAGCTGCCATTTGAGGGCCGGCTTGATGAGATTTCGCAGGAGCTGGGATTTGCATTACGGGAGTTCGCCAAATACGGCGCGCAGTCTCAAATGGCAACGGATGACGGCACCGCCGGCTTTCACGGGCCGGTTACCGAGTGCCTGTCTCAATGGCTCACGACGTCCACCTGGGCGAGGGACACCACAATCATTTATAGCTGCGGGCCGGAGGCAATGCTGGCAAAGGTCGCCGAGATTGCGAGAGACAAAGGAATCGATTGCCAGACGAGTATGGAGCAAATGATGGCCTGCGGTTTCGGCGTCTGCCAGAGCTGCGCGGTTTTGTGCAGAGTAAGCGGCTCAAACGAAACTGTTTATAAACTGTGCTGCGAGGACGGCCCGGTTTTTGATAGCAGAGAAGTAGTTTTTAGTTCATAGTTCGTAGTTCATAGTTCGTAGTTTAGAGATGACGGACCAGACAATTGACATTTCGGTTGATTTTGCGGGGATTCGGCTGGCAAATCCGGTGTTGACGGCATCGGGGACGTGCGGGTATGCCGATGAGCTTGGGGACTTTGTGGATATAAAGTCCCTCGGCGGATTTATTACCAAAAGCATAACGCTCAAGCCCAGAAAAGGGCACCCGACGCCGCGGATTGTTGAGACAGATTCGGGTATGCTCAATGCGATTGGACTTGCCAACATCGGATTGGATAAATTCATCGAGGAGAAATTGCCTGTTATCCGCGAGATGTCTATTCCTGTTTTTGTCAACATTGCCGGTGAGACGGTTGAGGAATACGCGGCGGTGGCGGAACGACTGGCACCGGAAAAGGCGATTGCGGGATTTGAGCTGAATGTTAGCTGCCCCAATGTCACCAGGGGCGGGATTGCCTTTGGAATCGACCCGATTCTTGTGACGGAAGTAACTTCAGCGGTGAAAAAGACGGCCGGCGAAAAGGTCTTAATGGTCAAGCTCCCCCCCGCCGTTACGGACATAAGCGTAATCGCGCGGGCCGCGGTCGATGGCGGCGCCAACGCCATTAGCTTAATCAATACTTTTACAGCAATGGTCATCGACATCGAGAGCCGCAGGCCGGTCCTGGCCAACAGGACAGGCGGATTGTCGGGGCCGGCGATAAAGCCGATAGCGGTTTACCTTATCAACAAAGTTTATCAGGAGGTCGCCAAAGAGCGCGGGGTGCCGATTTTGGGTATGGGGGGAATCAGAACAGCTTCGGACGCTATCGAATTTATTATTGCGGGGGCGTCAGCAGTGGCCGTGGGGACAGCGACTTTTATCGAGCCGGGATGCGCAGCAAAGATTATCGAGGGCATAAGGCAATACTGTGCCCGTCATAATGTCGCCAATATCAAGGAGCTGGTCGGGTCGCTTTTGTGAACGAGACCTGCCTGCCGGTAGGCAAGCCGGCACAATGCAGGTAAAAGTGGTTTTTGTCATTGCGAGTCCGCCACACGGATAACGGAAAGGCCGGCGTGGCGGACAATCGTCCTGTGACGAAGCAGTAAGCTGACGCCAAAAAAGGAGCAGAGAAAAATGGCAAATAAGATGGCGAAATTGTATGCCAAGAGGTTGAAACGGTACGTGACAGCGATGCGGAACGAGAAGCCGGATACGATTCCGATTCGGCCTTTCGTGGCGGAATTTACCGCTAAATACGCCGGTTACACCTGCCAGGAGGTAACGCACGATTTCGAGAAGGCGTTTATAGCGGCCCGTAAATGTGCAGCGGACTTCGACTGGGACGCGGTGGTTGCCAATATGGTTTATGTTTGGACGGGGCTGACGCAGGCCATAGGACTAAAATATTATGCGGTGCCCGGAATCGACCTTTCGCCCGATGTCGGGTTTCAATACCTTGAGCCATCTGAGGACCGGGCGTTTATGAAGCCGGATGAATACGACCAGCTTATCGAAGACCCGACAGGGTTTTTGTTTAATGTGTGGCTGCCTCGCGTGTCGGCGGACGTCAGTGCGATGGGTCAGCCGACATCGTTTCGCAACAACCTGTCCTTTTTGAAGGGCGGGATGGCAATGCTGTCATACTTCAACGCATTTGTTAAACAGATTGAACTATTGCGGGATGAGTCCGGGACCGTCTCGGCTATCGCGGGGATTCTCAAGGCGCCGTTCGACATCCTTGCCGACAAGCTGCGGGGATATTTGGGATTGGTTGCGGATTTGTTTGAGCGGCCGAAAAAGATTTTAGCTGCGTGCGAGGCGATGATGCCGCATCTATTGCACGTGGCCCTTTCGGGAGCGGACCCAAACAAGAATGTCCCTATCGGATTCTGGATGCATCGCGGGTGCGTGCCGTTTGTTTCACGGGAACACTTCGATAAGTTATACTGGCCGACCCTTAAACCAATTGTTGAAGAGCTATGGGCCCACGGACATCAGGTACTCTTCTACGCGGAGGGCAACTGGAATGCACATTTGAAGTCCTTTGCGGAGCTGCCCGAGGGGAGTATCGTTTATCACGTGGACCAGGCGGACATTTTTGAGGTCCACAGGGTGCTCGGGCACAAGTTCTGCATCAGCGGAGGCATTCCCAATTACCTGCTGAGCTTCGGCACGCCGCAGGAGGTGCGGGATTACTGCAAGAAGGTGATTGACGGCGTGGCCCGCGACGGCGGCTATATTATGGATGCCAGCGCGATTATTCAGGATGACGCGAAGGCTGAAAATATAAAGGCGATGACGGAATTTACACGGGAATACGGAGCGTATTGATTGATAACTGATAATTGATTATTGAACATCAGAGCCTTAAGGAGTCTCGTCAGTGGAGAACCAGAAGAAACAAGAACGAAGGCCGGGCGTTTGCATTCCGTGGGAAGAGAAGGTAAAGGAGCTGCCTGCGATTTCGGGAGACAAAAAGCTCATCCAGAAGGTGTGGGAAAATATTGACGGGTTAGGGTATGTGTATATCTGGCAGTGCCTGCTTTCATTCTGATTGAGCAATGCCGAAGGCGTAAATAGAAACCGGTCAGACAGCGGCAAGAACAAACGGGCATTTTATCGCCACACTTACCTAAAATTGCGAAAAGATTGCCGGCTGGCCGCGTTAAATGGCTGGAGGCTATAGTATGAGCAAACGACAGAGTATCACACGCCGCGACTTTTTGAAGGGCGCTGCGGCAATTGCCGGAGCGGCGGCGGGATTTCCATACATCGTGCCATCATCAGCGCTGGGTAAAGATGAAAATATCTCACCCAGCAACCGAACCACACTGGGCTTTATCGGGGTGGGCGACCACGGCAGAGGAGTCAACCTAACAAACTTTTTGGGTAACGCGGACGCCCAAGCCGTTGCCGTCTGCGATGTTGACAGCAACAACCTCAGTATTGCTAAAGATATGGTCAACCGCAAATACGGTAACAACGATTGCGCTACATACAAGGATTTTCGCGAGGTGCTGGCGAGGGATGACATCGACGCAGTGATGATTTCAACGCCAGACCACTGGCACGTTCCGATTGCGATAGCTGCCGCGAAGGCAGGAA
>Ga0315291_10000466_pt1 | contig 53320 bp, 105 predicted proteins | sample YL17G12_20_MG_FD_203070 | JGI IMG/M metagenome (GOLD analysis project Ga0315291, IMG submission 203070) | Sediment microbial communities from Yellowstone Lake, YNP, Wyoming, USA - YL17G12_20 | ecosystem: Environmental > Aquatic > Freshwater > Lake > Sediment | place: USA: Wyoming | collected... | reverse complement strand
TCTTGATTATTACTATGGGGGGAGCTATACTTGCTATGTTAGGTTTGGCTAGACTAGGCCAAGCAGGGGATTAAGTTCAATAAGAGGAGGGAGTCTATGTGGTTTTGTAAGGTATGGAATCACAGTTGGAAGTATGTGGGGGATATAAGGACTTGTAAGAGGTGTGGGAAGGTTGAAGACTTCTTGGGCTTCAAACTGGAGCTAAATAGAACTGATTTAAGAGCGGTAGCATATGATAGGGCTACTAAGAAAACTTTCAAGGAAGACTGGCCTCTACTCTTGGCTTGTCTTGTTTTGGTTATTGGTCTTATTTTAATAACCGATTCTGATTGGGTTGCTATCCCTCTCTTTATACTATTTATTGGGGGACTCGGGGTCTTTGGAGCTGTATTAGGTAGAAGAGTTGAGAAAGAGCTTGAGTCTCTTGTAGAAGAGTCCCAGGCTCAAAATTTAAAGGAAAATACTCTAAAAGAGAGCGAGTAGAGTGAACATAGTTAGGATTTGGGAAGGGTATAGGAGAGTTGGAGTTAATTATGGACTACCCGTCCACTATGTGGATATAGGGCCTTCCATTAGAATGGAGCCTTTGGAGGTAGTGAAAAGGCTTAGAGACCTAGGCCTTGACTTGGATAGATGGGTAGTCTTTGGTTCAGGTTTTGCTTCAGAGAAAGGGGCTATGAGTTTACTTGAGGCTCTCAGGGCAGTTAGGATTCATATTGAGGTTGAGGATGATGGGTCAAGCCAAACCCCAACCTGGTTCCCAACTGTGGATAGATGGATTCTTTACTGGACAGGTAAATTGGTATTCAACTTTGGAGCACTAAGACCTAATAGAGATTTTTTGGTCTGTATGGATGAGAATATAGAGAAGTTCCTTGAGGAGACAAGTAACTTCCAAGCGGTTAAGGCTTGGGTAGTAGAGGAACCAGATAAAGTGTATGAAGAGGCAAAGAAGCTGGGTATAAGGGTATATAAGAAAGACACTAGGGAGGTATAGATGCTCTCGGAAGTTGTTATTGCTGCGGCTAAAGAGTCACAGAGAGAAAGAAGGCCTGGATTAACTATCTCTGGGGTATTTCCTTGCCCCTATCATATCTACAAGTCATACACTGGTTGGGGCGAGTTACCTCCTCTTGAAGGTGAAGAGATACTTAATATGGAGAATGGTTGGTTCCAGGAAGAGGAGTCAGTCAAGGCTCTTAAGAGAGCTGGTATAGTAGTAGAAAATAGACAACTTGAGGTAAGGGTAGGTAAATCAGAGAGAGTAGGGCACATAGATGGAACAATCTCTTTGAATGGAAAAGTCATGCTATGGGAACATAAGGCTAGGTCTATGGAGTCCGCATCTAGGCTTAGGGAAAAAGGACTAAAGGCAGCTCCTGAGATGAAATCTCAAGTACAGTTGTATATGGGAGGTTTGAGAGGCCTTGGTTTAGATGTAGAGGAAACAGATATTTATATAAAACCAAAAGATAATAATATTCCGTTTGACTTCATAGAGAGGTTTGACTTGGAGTTTTTCCACATGGTAGCTGGGTGGATAGATAGAGTGATTTTAGAGAAGTGGATACCTGAACCCAAGGATTGTGTCTATTGCCCTTCCTGTTATATGCAAAGGTACTGCAGAGGGGATATTCTAATTGACTTCTCGGGTATGGAAACATTGTCAGATGATGAGTTAGTTAAGAAGTGGAGATTGGGTAAGCAGTATAGTGACTTTGGGAAAGAGCTTGTGGAAGGGGCACGGAATATAATGAAAGCAAAGTTTGAAGAGTCAGGTTTAGAGGCAGGGGACTCAATGTTAGTTGGGCCTCTTAAAGTAAAGAAGTATACTCAGCATAAGAATGTCTTTGTGCAAGAGAAGTTTGTGAAGAAGTTTGGTGCAATAGCATTATTAGATGTTATGGAGAAACAAAATATTCCTGTGTATCGGATAGACGACACAGAAGAAGGGGTGGTCCTATGAAAAATGATAGGTGGAAAATGCCCAAGTTCCGTGGATGGTGGTGGTTGGTAGTAGCTGGGCTAGTCCTCTATACAATAGTCCAGACAGTGAGGTGGCTGAGTTGATAATTACAGTATCAAAGAGGATTAGGATAGATGCTGCCCACTTTCTTCCTGAGTATGATGGGCCTTGTAAGAATGTCCATGGGCACTCTTGGATAATAGAGGTGGGGGTCAAAGGCCCGGTTAAGAAGAATGGTATGGTAATGGATTTCAAAGACTTAGGGAAGTTTCTGGATAGAATAGAAAAGAAGTTTGACCATACACTCATAAATGATACTATAAAGAACCCAACTGCAGAAAATATTATAAAGTACATAGAAAAAGAGTCCTTTGACTATCTTGAGTTACCTTTGGAGTTCATCCGGACTTGGGAGACCCCCGACTCCTGTGCAGAATGGAGGGCAGACTGATGCCTTGGTATCATGCAGGAAAATGCCAGGGTGATATATCTGTTTGGAGGATGAGATGCACCAAGTGCAAGAAGCAATGGAACCCAGTCTCATTCCTCTTTGACCCTAAGGGTATAAGACACTTTAGTATTCCCAAGGATGAGCCAACTAGCCATGCTAAGTGGGGGGATTCAATTCCAGGAGTGGGTGAGATTGCTGGGCACTTACCCGACTGGCCGAGGTGGGCAAGAATCCTAGCTGTATCCCCTGTATTTGTGGGCATTTTGATAGGGCTACTGTGGGGATTTGGAGTAATACATTTCTAGAGATAAAATATAGGGTTGGGGGTTATAAGTGTGTTTCCAAAAGAGATTGAGTTTGATGGAGAAAGTATCTGCAGGAGCTGCAGTACAAGAATTGAGACAGGCTGTGGGCATCTATTCGTGATAATAGACTACCACGAGAAGAAGGTAAAAAGAGTGCAAGCTAACCTAGGTAAGCAGGGTTCATGTACTAGGTGCCAGAATGATGCCTTATCTAGAGTTATTTCTGTTGGACTAGATTATGGAGTGCCTTTAGATGCTTTCATAAGAGAACTTAAGGGCCACCAATGTGAGAAGCCTAAAGACTGGCCCAAGAATAATAGGGTCCTATCATGCCCAGATGGTGTGGCTAAAGCACTAGAGGAGGTTACAAATGTTATCCAGATTCAAGTGTAGATTGGAACTTGCAGGCTTCAGATGGAAGAGGGTGGGCCTACTTACCCAAATTTGCTTCCCAGGGTCTTTTATAGCACTAGTAGTTGTTGGTTTCTTTATACCAATACCAGATTCTGCCCTTTCCTTTATTGTGTGGGTAATAGCTTGCCTTTTCCTTGTCTTCCTTGCTCTAATGGCAATAGGTTCTTTCAGAAGGCAAGCAAAGGCAATAAACAAGCAACATAAGTCTGCCATGAATTCCATAAGAAGGAAGTATGGAGTAGAGGAGAAATAATTGGGTAGTATAAAAATCTCAGAGGTCTTTTTGTCCTTACAGGGTGAGGGGCTCTATGCAGGGGAACCTACCTGCTTTATAAGATTTCAGGGGTGCAATCTCTTTCCTAACGGATGTACTTATTGTGATACTGCCTATGCTCAGGGTAATGGTGGCCAGGAAATGCCAGTTGAGGACATAGTCGAAAGAGTTAGAGCTCTAAGCCCCCTCAAAAGGTGCTGGGTTTGCATAACCGGAGGGGAGCCATTAAATCAACTTGAAGGCCTTGAGGCTCTAGTCGAAGCTCTAAATAGCTATAAATATAGAGTAGAGATAGAGACCAATGGTACTATACCCAAGCCCAGCTGGTATGGGATAGTCGACTCTTGGTCAGCAGACATTAAGTGTCCCTCCTCAGGAGTTACTTCCTTAGTGGACGAGTGGTTTGGTGCCAGGAAAGAGGACCAACTAAAGTTTGTCTGTGGAACTAAGGAGGATTTGGCCTATACACAAAAACTAATAGAAACTAAAGCAAGGAGGCCAAAAGTCCTAGTGAGTCCAGTGTTAGATGGTAGTATAGACATTGAGGCACAGGAAGATTGGTTGAGAGAGGTATGGCAATTCTGTATAGAGGAGAGGGTACGGTTCAGCCTGCAGATTCACAAGGTTGTATTTGGCAATAGGAAGGGTGTTTAGATAAGATTGAAGAGAAGGCTTCTGCAGATAGAGAGTATCCCACAGTCCAGCTGGGGGGTTTCCTTAGCAAATCTATTGCCCAAAGAAGATTGGGATAAGATAAGGAAGAAAGTTCTTAAGGGTGCTGGGTACAGATGCGAGTATTGTGGGGCAGTAGATAGGACACTGCACTGCCATGAGGCTTGGGAGTTCAAGTATTCAGAGCAGAGATTGGTTAGATTTGATTGTGTCTGTGAGTTATGTCATGACTCAATACACTACTTTGGTACAACCCAGAGGTACAAGAACAAACTTTCTTACATAGAAAAAGTAATGAAGCATATAGAGGAAGTTAATGGTATTACTAGAAAGCAGTTGTTGGCCTACATAGAAACCCGGAAGGAGGTAAACAGAAAAAGGGCAAAGAAGACTTATAAAATAACGGTGGGAAAGTGGGTACTTGCATGGAAGTAGTTAAAGTAAAGAAGTTAGACCCAAATGCAAAGATGCCAACTAAGGCAACTGAGGGCAGTGCCTGCTATGATGTCTATTGCCTTGAGGAAACAGCAGTTGTAAGTAGAGGGCCTGAGAAGGTTAGAACTGGGTTAGCTTTTGAAGTCCCTAAAGGATACTTCCTTGATATACGACCAAGGTCTGGGATGGCAGCAAAAGGCTGGACAATAAACAATGCACCAGGAACTTTGGATAGTGACTACAGAGGAGAGCTATTCATTATTCTTTTTAACCAGATGGACTATGCTAGGTGGATTAAGCCTGGTGATAGGATTGCACAGATACGGCTTGTTAAGAATGAGGAGCTGGAATTCCAGGAAGTGGATGAGCTATCCAAAACAGAAAGAGGTGAAGGGGGGTTCGGAAGTACTGGAAGGTAGAAAAGGTCCCATTTGGTGGGTAGCAGTTGGGCTTGCTGTAGCTGCATTTCTCTATGTATTATATGTTGGATTAAGGAAACATCTTAAGGAGAGTAGATGAGAGTTCTTATAACAGGTGGAGCTGGATTCCTTGGTTCCCATATCTGTGACTATCTTTTGGATAGAGACCACTCTGTCACCTTTGTCCTTCACGATGTAACAGATTCTCTCGTTCTGAGGGAGCCCTTGGACTATGTACTGCATTTTGCTAGTCCTGCAAGTCCTCCAGATTATCTGATGCATCCGATAGAAACATTGAAAGCAGGTTCCTTGGGTACACTAAATGCCTTGAACTTGGCAAGAGAGAGTGGTGCTAAGTTCCTCCTTGCCTCAACTTCAGAAATCTATGGTGACCCTCTTGAGAGTCCACAGAGGGAAGATTACTGGGGTAATGTAAATCCAGTGGGCCCTAGGTCAGTATATGACGAGTCAAAGAGGTTTGCTGAGGCATTGACTATGGCCCACCACAGGTACTACAAGGTTGATACTAAGATAGCTAGGATATTCAATACCTATGGTCCTAGAATGAGACCATATGATGGAAGGGCCATTCCTACCTTTATTACTCAAGCTCTTCGGGGAGAACCACTTACAGTCTTCGGTGATGGCTCACAGACAAGGAGCTTCTGCTATGTATCAGACTTGGTTAGAGGAATTTATAAGCTTATGCTATCTAGCACTAATGAACCAGTTAATTTAGGTAACTCTGAAGAGGTCTCAGTACTAAAAATAGCCGAGAAGATTTTAAAGATAACAGGTAGTAAGAGTAAGATAGAATTTAAGGATTTACCTCAGGATGACCCAAAAGTTAGAAAACCCTCACTAGAGAGAGCGAGTAAAATATTAGGATGGGAACCAGAAGTCAGTCTGGAAGAAGGCTTGGAAGCCACAATAAACTGGTTTAGGAAGATAGGAGGCAGATAAGTGGAAGTTGAAGGAAAGGTTTGCCCAGTCTTGAAGGACAAGTGTTTAGGGGAGAAGTGCGAGTGGTGGATAGACCTACTTGAGGATGAAGACCACTATGAGACAAGAGATTGTGCAATAGTAGTGATAGCAGAAGGGGCTTAAGTAATGGATAAGTTTGAGACACTTAATGAAAAGATAGCAGCTCTGGGTAGTGAAATAGAGTTACTTGAGTTAAGGAAAAAGACTCTTGAAGCTCAGAGACAGAAAGTGTGCCCACATAAGAGAATAGAGAGAAGTGGTGGTGAGGAGTGGTATGACTACTTTGAGAAAAATAATCATGGATATAATCCTTATATACTAAGATGTTTGGATTGTGGTTTATCGGGTAGTAGTAATAGGTACGATAATGGCAAGGAAAATAAAGACTACCCTATCTATGAGGGACTGAGCGAACTGGTAAAAATAAGAAGCGTTATAGTAAGACAGAATGGATAAAGTTATAGTTGTTTTGCCTGCTTACAATGAAGAGAAAACTGTAGGTAAGGTTATAGATGAGATTAGGCTACTAGGTCTAGGGTATGATATTCTAGTAGTGGACAACAACAGCACCGACAAAACTGCTGAGATAGCCAAGGCACGGGGGGTCCAGTATCTTTTTGTTAAAGAACAAGGTAAAGGTTGTGCCATCAGTAAGGCTTTTTTAGGCTCTGCAACTTGGGACTACGACTGTGTGGTTATGATAGATGCGGACTTTACATACCCTGCGTCTTATATTCCTATACTTCTTAAAGACCTTGGTACAAAATATGATGTTGTACTTGGGTGGAGAAAGTATAAAATAAGAGGCTCTATGACTACTACTAATAAGTTTGGTAACTACTTACTCACTAAACTGGCTTGCCTTTTGTATGGTTCTAATATCCATGATGTCTGCACAGGCCTTTGGGCTTTCTGTAATGAGTGGGCTTATGCACTAAGTGGGACTTTAGAGAGTAAGGGCTTTATGTTAGAGCCAGAGATGTTCTCACGTTTGAAAAAGTGGAATCTAAGAATTGGAGAGATTCCTATAGAGTACAGACCAAGAGAGGGAGAAGCAAAGTTACATATAGTGGATGGGCTGAGAATTGCATGGTGTTTGATTAGAGAGAGGTTTAGATGAATGGTAGAGATGGTAAGAAATGCTTTATGGATGTCACCACTCCACTTCGTGTTGGGCTTCTTTGTGGGTTGGTTAGTGTACTCATTGATATTGACCATCCTATCTCACTTATCCTTTACAAAGGGCATTTCAGATTCCTGCACCCATACTTTGGCTTTGTTGCTGGCATTGTCTGTATCTGTATTGGCACACTTGTGGGAAGATTACACATTAAACATCTTTTAGATAAGAGGAAAAAGATAGTATGAAGGTTTGTTTGGTAACTCGCTACTTCTCATTTCAGAATGCTGGTCTTGGGCGTGTATCCTCAGAAATACTTTCTGGGCTTAAGTCGAGGCCAGAATTTGACGTGAGGACCGTCTCCACTAATGGTACATCACTGCCCTCATACTTTGCCTACACACTCTTTGAGATTCCCCTTCGCCTACCTAGAGGGTGTGATGTATACCACATACTTACTCCCATGGAAGGAATATGGGCTCCAAAGGATAGGTCTATAGTCACTTTCTATGATTTGATTCCTCTAAAGTACCCAGAGAGATGTGGAGCAGGTCTTGCAGGCTCAGGTTGGAAGAATACTATTGGTAGAGTGTATTTCAAGTGGGCTAGCTCAATTTCTGCAAGGGCAAGTAGAGTGGTATGTATAAGTGAGGAAACCAAGAAAGATGTTATGGAAGTCTTTGGTACAGATGAAAAAAAGATAAGTGTAATTAGGTTAGGTATAAGACCAGATTTGGAGCCCCAAGAACCTACGATAGAAAGAAATGGAAAGCTCTACAGAAAAGAAAGGGAAAGGTTAACAATAGGGTATCTAGGACAGTTAGACAGAAGAAAAAGGGTGGATTTACTAGTTAGGAAGTTTAGAAGGAGTAGGCTAGATGCTCAGCTAGTAATTGGTGGGACAGGAATAGATGAGGCTGAGCTGAAAGAACTTGCAGGTAGGGATAGTAGAATTAGTTTTGAGGGGTTTTTACCAGATGAGTTCTTACCTACTTTTTATAACTCTCTGGATGTGTTTGTCTTTCCTACTTGGGTTGAGGGCTATGGGCTACCTCCAGTGGAAGCCATGGCTTGCAAGAAGCCAGTTGTTGTCTTGGATGATGCTATAATCCCTTGGGAAGTCAAAAAAAGATGCATCATCACCAAAGACCTTGGTCTATTGTTCTCAAATGAAGTGTATCTGAGAGGCCAGATGGCTTCAGTTGACATTGAAGGGAATTATGCCTGGGCAAAGAGTCATTCTTGGAAAGAGTGCTTGGATAAATATATTGAGATTTATAAGGAGGTAGCTGGTGGGTAAGAGAGCACTAATAACAGGCATCACGGGGTTTGTGGGGAGCCATCTAGCAGAGTATCTACTAAAGGAAGGCCTTGAAGTAATAGGCACTACTCGCCCAAGGTCAAAGACAGAGAATATAGACCACTTGAAAGGCCAGGTAACTTTAGTGGAGGCTGATATTAGAGACTATGCCTCCATTCTGGGTATAATAGACAAACACTTTCCTTTCTACATATTCCACCTTGCAGCTCAATCCTTTGTACCTATGAGTTGGAAGGCACCTTCTGAGACTTTAGTAACTAACATAGTAGGTACAGCTAATATTCTGGAGGCCATTAAATTCCTTGAGGTTGGAGAAGATATAAAGATTTTGGTTGCAGGGACATCTGAAGAGTATGGACTTGTTAGTCCTGATTTCCTACCCATCAAGGAGAGTTGCCCACTGAGGCCCCAGAGTCCATATGGTGTCTCAAAGGTAGCTGCTGATTTACTTACCCAACAGTATACCCGCTCCTACAATCTCCGTGCAGTAGTTACTAGAGCCTTCAACCATACAGGTCCAAGACGGGGTGAGGTATTTGTATCTTCAAACTTTGCTAAGCAACTAGTGGAAATAGAGAAAGGTATAAGAGACAAGATAATGGTTGGTAACCTTACAGCAAAGAGGGACTTCTCAGATGTGAGAGACATTGTTAGAGCATACTGGCTTGCTATTGAGAAGGGCAAATCTGGAGAAGCTTATAATATCTGTTCAGGTAATGCTATAAGTATTGAAGAGTTGCTTCTCAAGATGGTGAAGATGACTAATGTTCTTCCAAAGACAATTGTGGAAGATATAGAGAGACTTAGGCCAAGTGATGTACCAATACTTGTTGGGGACTGCAGTAAATTTAAGGAACAGACAGGTTGGGAGCCAAAGATCCCCTTAGAGAAAACTCTAGAAGATTTAGTAAACTACTGGAGGGAGAAGGTTTGATGGAAAAACTAAATTTAGCAGATGCTGTAGCAAAGGGCTTACAAAGTCTGAGTGAGGGGGCTAAGAGGTTTGACGCTGAAGCGGTTATGTGGGTTAGTGGGTTCCTAGAGGAGAAGGTTATGAAGGCATCTATTTATTGGGTAGGCCCTGTAGCTAGAATAGATATAAAGGGGCTAAAGTAATATGTGGATGAGGTGGATTTTATTGCTGCTAGTTTTGGCTTCCGTATTAACATTTGACTACTACTCTGCAGATTGGGGAAGAGGAGAGGTGCAGGCTATAGGTACAAATACTATTGAATATCGGATGGAAGACTTACTAGTAGAGGTAAGATAAAATGAGGGAAATTATCGGGGATATCTGGGAATTCCACAAACAGGGCAATTGGATAGTAGTACCTACTAACGGCTCACTTAATTCCAAGGGTGAAGCTATTATGGGTAAGGGACTAGCACTCGAAGCCAAAAGGAGACTTCCAGATTTACCTCAGTGGCTAGGATTACGAATTAGTACCGAAGGCAATTCTGTATTTGGTAACTCGAAGTACCACCTATTCACTTTCCCTACTAAACATGACTGGAAGAAAATGGCAGATTTATCTCTAATTAAAGAGTCTGCAAAGGGATTAGCCTTTACGAGAATAGCTGGCACAATATACCTTCCTAGAGTTGGCTGTGGTAATGGTGGTCTTAATTGGGAAGATGTAAAACCTGTACTTGAAAAGTACCTGGATGATAGATTTATGGTGACAGTAGTAGAGGTAAGACAGTGATTGAGAAGGTATATTCAATAGCCCGGGGGATGAAGAGAAAGAACTATCCAGGCAAAGCTCTAGTTAACTCAATGTACCATGACCCCTCGACAGTGATACTCACAACAAGGAACTTTGACTTTGTTGAAGTTGATGGCTGCAAGTTCTTTGTTAATGACCAGTTGGACTCCATACAAAGGATTGAGGGTAATCCTTGGTTTAGAAATATGAGAGAAACTGATATTGGGGTTGATATTGGGGCAAATATGGGAGCAATAACTATTCCTATGGCGAAGAGAATGAAGTGGGTATATGCTGTAGAACCCCTGTTTGGGGACATACTGAAGGCTAATCTTGAGTTGAATTGCTTGAGTAACGTAACGGTTCTGGAGTGTGGTATTGGGTACCCAGCTGGTGTAGCACGGGTGGAGTTTGGGCCAAGACAAGGCAAAATGAAAGTCCATACTTTTGAGGCCTTGAAGAGGTACGTAGGGAAGATTGATTGGTTGAAGATAGATGGAGAAGGCTGTGAGTGGGACATACCTATAAGTGAGTATAGAGATATAAGAGAGATAAGGGCTGAGTTTCACATAAGGAGAAGTAATAAGAAGGAGGATTATTTCAAGTTCGAGTGTCTACAGGAATGGCTGGAGTGTAATGAGTACGAGTGTATTGTAACAAGAGGAGCAGTGCCCGGACCCTGTGTTCCATTCAGTGAGTGCATTTTGCTAAATGCAAGTAAGAAGGATATATGAGAGTTTTGGTTTGTGGAACTAGGTCCTACTTCAATGAGACCTTTATGAGGTCTGTACTTGAAAAGCTTGGCAAGGACACAGTCATAATAGAAGGAGAAGCAAGAGGTGCTGATTCACAAGCCAGGGCAGTTGCAGAGAGTTTGGGTTTAGTAGTAGAGAAGTACCCTGCAGAATGGAATAAGTATGGGAGATCTGCAGGCTTTGTTAGAAATACTCAAATGCTAAGGGAAGGCCACCCAGATGAGGTTTATGCCTTCTTTGAGGATTTGAAAGCCTATGAGAAGTCAAAAGGTACTAAGAATATGATTGCCCAGGCAAGAAGGATTTTTATCCCAGTTACAATTTTCATAAGTGGTAATGCCCTAATCTTGGACGAGTTCTATATCTGGCTAGAGAGGGCTAAGAAGGAGGTATAGAGATGAGATTGGTTATAAGATTTGAAAAGGGGGATATGTAGATGGGCCTGTATTGGAGGAGGTATGAGAATGAAGAGTGTAGTAGACTTAAGCTATGGATTTGCTTAATCCCCTGCCTTCCTATCCATGTAACATTTCCACTCAAACTAAAAAGTAAGAAGCAAGGTGTGATACTTGATGAGGGTTATAAGTTCCTAGAGAAGCAGAAGGAGGTACAAAGATGGCTGTAAGTTCTTTGTTAATGACCAGAAGGGGATCAAAAAGATGAGAGTTATAGCTACCCTAATAATAGTAGCAGTTATGGGTCTTGGCATGTGGGCTCTAACTGACCAGAGTGAATATCAAACCTACATAGGTGAGAGATGGTTAACAGCACAAGAGTATGGAAATCTAAACTTAGAAAAAGGGAAGACCATATATAATATCTCAGAATGGGGGATAAAAGAGATAGACGGTACTAACCTTCTCCTGAGCTATGCCTTCCAATCTAAACAAGACCTTTCTGACTTCAAGAAGGGTGGTAGTACAGTACTTAAAGGCTTTGCAGGTGCAGCTCCAGTTATAGTGGGAGCAGTAGGACTAATATTCATAGTGAGTATCTGGTCAAGGAAGGAGGTATAAAGATGAGAGGTAGAAAAGGTATGGCAAGACTATTGGATCCCAAGATAGAAAAAACTGCCACTAAGATGGCTAGTAATATAGAAAAAGAAGACTTCCTTAGAGAGTTGAAAGCTAAGTGGTATCCTTATGTAAAGAAGCACTCAGACCCTGAGGCAGAAATGAGGAAGGCAAGTGAAAGAATAAGCCAGTCTGGTCCCTTCAAGAAAGCATTTGAGGTGGTGGGCATCACAGATGAGGATATAAGGCAAGTAATAACAGAGATACAAGCTGAGAAACCTGAACAAGTAGTCTTAGAAGAAGGTTCTAAAGTAGGTAGGAATGAACCTTGTCCTTGTGGAAGTGGGAAGAAGTACAAGAAGTGCTGCATGGGGAAGGAGCTTAAGGATGGGAAGTAAAGTTTGTGGGTTATGTATTCACTATCATGTTTGGGTTTGGAAGGATTATCTAGGCAATAAGTGGGATGCCTGTACTTTTGAGGAACCAAAGAAAGTTTATTCACTACAGAAAGCGTGTGAGAACTACAAAATAGCGGAGCCTATAAATGTCAAAGAAAAAGAAGCAGAGAAGACTACAAAGAAAACAGGAAAAGGCAAAAGCTCTAAAGAAGGCTAGTAAGCCAACAAAGGCTTTTCCTTTCCTATATCCAATACTAGTCCTACTCACTGTAGTAGGTGCTTTCCTATTGAGGGTATTACCTTCTTGGGGCAAAATCTTTGTGGGTAATCAGACTTACTTTAGGGAAGTGGACCCTTATTTCCAGATGCGGCTAGTGGATGCTATGCTACACAACTTTCCTAACTTCATCAGACATGATATGTTTACCTTGTACCCAAGTGGAGGAGATGTAGGCTTTGGACCTGTGCTTACTTTCCTAGTTGCCTTTCCTTCTTGGGTAATAGGTTTGGGCCATCCTTCTCTACATCTAGTAAGTACCATTGGAGCCCTTGTACCTCCAATCTTGGCAGCCGGTGTGTGTTTGATAATTTATTTCCTAGGGAAGGAATTAAGTGGTAGTAAAAGAGTTGGCCTTATAGCGGCAGTACTTGCCTCAGTTCTCCCAGGGGAGTACTTCTTCCGCTCACTACTAGGCTTTACTGACCAACATATCTTAGAGGTCTTCCTGACCTCCTTGGTTTTATTACTTATTGTGGTGGGTCTTAAGAGAAAGTCTCTAAGGTGGGCTATATTAGCGGGTATAGTATTTGGAACATACCAAGTTGCGTGGCATGGAGGTATGTTCTTTATATTCATACTGTGGGTATGGTTTGTAGTACAGTACTTCTGGACTCTAAGAAAGTCCCCTGATACTTTTCTGTGCAAGTTTGCTTTTGTATTATTTCTGTTAGCGTGTATCCCCATGCTCTGGTATGACAGAGAGTTGATTAAGCCTCTCTTCCAATTCAAGGTCTTAGTAACCTTGGTATCAGTAGGTACACCCCTCATTCTGTATGTCCTTTCTCGAGCCCTAAAGTCTAAAAGGGCCATAGTACTTACTTTCCTAGCAATAAGCCTCTTTGCTGCCACAGCAGCACTGAGCCTTTATGAGGGCCTTATAATTAGAATTAAAGACCAACTAATGTCTGTATTTTGGGGTTGGGGGGCAACTATATCTGAGGCTCAACCTACAGACTTACCAACTGCTTTTGAGTATTTCGGTATCCCCTTCCTTTTGACGTTTGTGGGTTTCTTTTTACTGGCACGAAAGAAGCCAAATATGTTACTCTTTGTCTGGACTATCATTCTCTTAGCAGCACTTATAGGCCAAAGAAGGTGGTGCTACTACTACGTAGTTCCTGTATCTATAATGTCTGCTATCTGCATTGAAAGAGTAGTTGAGCTAGTAAAGGCCCAGGCTAGGACAGCTGTTCTAGTAATTCTAATACTATTCACATTCCTACCAAGTGCCCACTCAACTTGGGGAATGGCCAACATGGGGAATCAAATGAGTCCTTCCTGGTACAACTCACTTACTTGGCTCCGTGCAAACTCTCCAGACCCTTTCACTACACAGGATGCCTACTATAAAACAGACTTGAAGGAAGAGCCTTCTTATGGGGTCTTATGTTGGTGGGACTTTGGGCATTGGATTACCTATATAGCCCATAGAGCCCCTATATCAAATCCAGCATACCAAGATACTTCAATAGGTAGTACTTTCCTTACTTCAAGAACACCAGAAGAAGCAGAAAAGGAAATAGAAGGTTGGAATATAAAATACATAATCTTAAGTGAGGATGTACTTACAGGGAAGTGGTATGCAGTGGTTGGTAAGTCCAAGAAGAACACACCAGTGGAACAGTCAGTTGCTTACATGCTTTGGCAGAACAGGTACCCGGGATACAGTTTAGTTCATCAAGAGGGAGAGGTAAGGATATATGAGAAAGTGGATTAATACTCTTAGAAGAATGAGGTGTGACTGTGGACATAGAGTCTTTGGTTTCAGATTGGGTAAGTGCTTGGTAGTTGAGGTAAACGGTAAGAGTGGGTTATGGTGCCCAGAATGTAGTAGAAAAGTGGCAATGACACCAACATGGGTAAGTATATCGGGGAATAGGGGTAAAGGAGGAAGAAAAATGAGGGAGGTATGGACTATACTAGGGGTATTAGTAGTTGCCGGAATAGTTGGAAGTTTGCTTTGGGCAGGCACAGGTGGGGTAAAGGAGGCAGATAGCTCCACTACAGACCAAGTAACTATAACAAGAACTCCCTGCTATCCAATTAAAGTAGTCCAGCTAGATAGTGACTTTCCATTAACTCCTCCAGCGAATGGGGAGTGTGGCTCCTATACCAAATACTTGGAAGATTTCTGGGATAATGTTACTAAAGAAGTTACCTTTATGTATGGTAATGATACAGTCAGGGGTTACGCTGTTGCTGTAGGTTGGGAAGAGACTAGGACAGAGTGTGAAACAACTACAAGTAGATACCAGGAGTCTTATAGTCTTAATGAGGAGTAGGTATATATGAGAAAGTGGAGAAAGTAGATGAGTAAAGTAGTTCTTATACACCCTGGGGTTCCAGTTGGTACTTACCTCACACAGAAGGAGTTATTCCCCTCAGGGGCATTGTTACTCCTTGGGACTATACTTAAGAAGGCTGGCCATAAGGTTAGGGTTACACACGAAGTTGCAGATGGATTCAAAACTAGGGAAGGTTTTGTGCAAAGTGTCGCACAAGACTACCCTGACATAGTGGGTATAAATGTAACCACACTTAACTGTAAGTCAGCGAGAGAACTATGCAAGGCTCTTAAAGAGAAAGCCCCTTGGGCAAAAGTAGTAGTGGGGGGGCCTCATGTATCTGCATTAGGTAGAAATGGAGTTAAGTATCCTCCTGAGGCTGACATTTGGGTAGTAGGGGAGGGTGACAATATAATAAAAGACATAGCAGAGGGTCATATCAAGGCAGGAATACACTACCCGGAAATGCTACCCAATCTAGACAATGTGCCTATACTGGACTTCTCGTTAACTAACCTAAAGAACTTTTCCGGTACCTACCCTCCTGGGCCTCTCCCAGGTATGTTCGTAATGGGTTCTAGGGGCTGCCCATTTAACTGTACCTTCTGTTCCCGTGCAGTCTTTGGAAAGACTTCAAGGCAAAGGAAACCAGAAATGGTAGTTGAGGAGGCTGAGAGGCTCGTAAAAGACCTTAGGGTTAAAGAAGTCTTTTTCCATGATGATACCTTTAACATAAAGCACGAGTGGTCCTACGAGCTTCTTGGTCTACTCAGAAAGAAGGGCCTGCACAAGAAGGCAACCTTCCGTACTCCTTGCCGGGTTAATGAGAAGCTAGTAACAGAAGGACTACTTAAGGAGATGAAAGCTACTAACTTCTGGCTAATATTCTTCGGAGTAGAGAATGGTAGCGATGCTATGCTTGAATCAATGAAGAAAGGTATCACAGTTGAGGAGATAAAGAGGGCCTTTGGCTTATGCCATAAGGTAGGTATAAGGCCCGAGGCAAGCTTCATAATAGGTATGCCAGGGGAAACCTACACAACAATCAAAGCCAGCGAAGACCTCTGGAAGACTATAAGGCCTTACTGGTGCTCATTCTCAAGGGCAATACCCTTTCCCGGTACTGAACTCTATAAGTCAGTGAAAGAGAGAGGAAATTTACTTGTTAAGGATTTTGAAGAGTTTAGTGTGAACAGGATGCTTATTAGAACAGACCTTCTAACGGGTGAGGAGCTGGAGGCTGGGGCTCAGAGACTAGAGGGGTTAATGATGAAGCAGAAGATAAGTAACCTACTTAAGAGCCATCCAGAAAGGCTAGTAAGAATAATCAAGGACGCTGGGGGCTTTGAAAAAGTAATAGATAGAATGAAGAGGCTAGTAGGTTAGATGCTGAAACTTGCAACTAAAGAAAATGTCTTGGGAGCTTTAATATTAGGCCTCTCTATATTAGGGGCAAGACTTCAATCTAATCCCATACTCTATACTATGCTCTTTCTCATATGCCTCTCACTACTGTTAGTGGCTTTCGATAAACTTAAGACTTCACCTCTTCTTATTTTCTGCATTGGCCTAGGAATGCTATATCAGACAACTTTAATGTCTCCTTACCTAATAGGTACTGATATCCAAGCAGAGTTCTATGTGGCTCACTTGACCTATATGAACCATCATTGGAATTACTCTATGCCTTTTATTTACAACTCTGCCATGGGCATTGCTCTCTTTGCCCCCTTCTTTTCCTTACTCTCTCACATTAGCCTCTACTGGGTATTCAAGGCCTTACTGCCACTTTTCCTCGCTGGGGTGCCTGTTCTACTTTTTTATATATACAAGAAAGAATTTGGTGATAAGGCTTCATTCTTGGCGTGCTTTTTACTTATGGCAGTACCAACATTCTTCACAGAGTTGGTAAGCTCAACTAGGCAACAAATGGCGGAATTTGTCCTAGTAAGCCTCTTTGGGCTCCTACTTCTGAGATGGAAGTCTAATTGGAAGTACCTCCTAGTCTTTATATTACTTGTAATAGTAGGCTTACTCCACTATTCTATGGGTGCAATAGCCTACATTTATTTAGGAGCCTTTGTCTCATCAGTACTAGCTTTCCGCTACATTCTAAAAACCAAGATAGATATAAAACTTAAAATACTTATGCCCCTCATCTTGGTGTCCATTCTAATCTATGGGGGATACCTTCACAGTGTAGCAGGGGGTAGACCCTACACTGCAGTAACATACCTTACCCAGTATTTAACTAAGTGGGTACCAACCTTATGGGAAGGTAGGGCTAATCCCATTACTCCCTCAGATCTACTACCAGGTAATAACACTGATATACCCCCAATACTTCATATAACATCAACTGGGGTAACTGAGGGAGGTAATGTAACTGAGGATAAAGGGGGGACCTTCCTTAATATGTTCACTCCGGTAACTAGAGTGGCGCTAGGCTTGGACTTTATGGAGGCTTCAACTTTAGGGAAAGTCTTCAGAGTACTACAAATTTTAACACAGCTTATGGTAATTATAGGACTTGTGGTGGTAGTAAGAAGCTGGAAGAAGTACTCACCAAAGTTTCTTTCTTTAATAGCAGGAGCAGTCTTAATACTAGTACTAGTTCTACTTCTACCGGGATTCTCAGCAGTACTAAATGCCACTAGATTTTACCAGATAGCACTTCTATTACTTTCACCTATAGCCATAGTTGGAGGCCTCCGGATTTTTAGAAGTCCAAAAGTCCTATCTTGTATCCTAGTTCTTTACCTAGTTTTTACCTCAGGTCTCATCTATGAGATTACTAAACAAACTAGAATAGGTACAGACCTTCCTTACTCCTATGCACTAAGTTCTAACAGAGTAGGGGTAGCTGGTCTCTATACTTTAAACGATGGCAAGGTAAGAGACTTTATCTTGGATAACCCAGAAGTAAGACCTGTGTATTCAGACCTTCATGGTACATTCTTCCTCCAAAATTTTATATGGCCCACTGAGGGGATTAACTTCCTACACTATACTTACAAACTACAACCAGATAATGCTTATGTATTCCTTACAGAGTGGAGTGAGGGGCACCAATCTATAGTGTACTGGGTAGACATAGGAGAGAAGCTAGTGGTGCCTTATAATGAACCAGTTACTAGTATGGACACAGTATTAGAAGGAAGACAGATAATATACCAGGCAGGCTTAGCAAAACTATATGGACCAAAAGGGGGAGAGTAGATGCTTATAGACACTGTAAGAAAGTTAGTACCAATGAGGGTAAGACAAGACTTGGGTTTATGGACTGCAGCTCAAGCTGGAAAATCCAAATACCTTCTATACCCATACTATTTTCTATTATGTGGGCAGGTACCAAAGGATCTGGTTTTACTTCCAGATGGCGATTGTGAGGTTAAGTATAGGAGGATTAAGGTAAGGGCTCCTAGGGATGGAATACTAGCTTTCATAGAGGTTTTCCAAGATGAGATATACGAGAGGCATGGATGCCCCCAACCTGAAGATGTAGTGATAGATGTAGGTGCTTATGTTGGGATGTTCACAGTACAGGCCTCTGACAAGGTAGGGCCTAGAGGAAGGGTAGTAGCAATTGAGCCAGCACCAGAAAATTTCAAGCACCTGCGGGGGAATACAGACAAGTTAGGGAACACTATAAGAGTTCAGAAAGCAGCATATAACTATACAGGAGAAGGAAAACTATCTATTTCACGAGCTTCACCCTGCCACACTCTTGTGTATGACCACAAGGATGGAATACAGGTAGAAGTTATAACACTAGATAGGTTAGCCCAAGATTTGGGCCTACTAAAGGTAGACTTTATTAAGATAGATGCCGAGGGCTCTGAGCTAGGTATACTTGAAGGGGCAGAGACATTGTTAAGAAATAACAATGTGAGGTTAGCAGTTGCTGCCTACCATGATATTGGCCCAGGAAAGAATGAAGGATGGGAAGTGGTCAGATTTCTAAGGAAGAGAGGATACAAGGCTATCTTAGATAATAGATATGTTTATGCAGAGAAGGTTAGATGAAACTTAAGAATGTTGCAAAGCAGAAAAATCTTCCATGGATAGGCCCACTTAAAGATATAGTTATGTCAACTGTGTTCTATATATCTATAATAAACTTCATCTTAATATCAGTGACTGCCTACTATACTACCTTAAGGCCCTTCCTATTAATCTATGCACCTTGGTTCAAGATATGGATGTGGCTGGGCTTCCTAGTAGGGATAGTACTTGTAATGATGGTACTAGAATACAAGTTCGTCTATGCTTCATGGTATACCTTTAGGAATAAGCAAGAGGCAACACATGAGAATCTCATAATAAAGAGAATAGATGAGTTGGAGAAGAAACTTCTGGAAGGGGAAGAAGAGGGTAATGATAGTAAATAGAACATACCTAAAATACAGTAGCTTAGGAAATGTAGTTGGGTACTATGGTAGTATAGGTTCAGGTAGAACATTGGGAGCAGTAATCCAAATAGTAAAAGAGCTCAAGTCAGGTAAGTATGATAGGGTTATAAGTAACCTTAAGTTAAATGGCTTACCTTCAGAACCACTCACTCTTGAGGCCCTCTTCACCGAAGGTAAGATGCCTTGCAATAAGGTTATCTTTATAGATAATGCAGACATAACTTGGCTAGATAGCAGAGCGAGTATGTCAAGGGTGAATAAGCTAATGAGCTACTTCATGGCCCAATCTAGGATAAGAAACAATAAGGTTATATTTACTGCAATAGACCCAAGAAACATAGATATAAGAATAAGGCACCAAACTGTTTTTCTGAGGTGTTCCTACGAAAAAAATAGAAGCCCAAGGTTTACCTTAGGTAGAATCCATAGCAATGGTGATACTATTGTCTACCAACATATCAGGAGAGAACAGAAGTACTTCAAGTATTTTGATACTCTTGAGATACCCGATAGGCCTTTTATTAAGTCAGAGGAGGCCTACAACCAGATGGTGGAAGAGTTCTTAAAGAAATTTGATGTAAATACAGAAGACTTAAGTATTGATAAGAAAAGAAAAGTTTGTCTTTTAGTAGGGAAACTAACAGGTGAAGGGTTCCCTAGAGGTTTTGGATGCTTAAGATATTATTGAAGGGAATAAAAGGCGAAGAGCTCTCTGAGGAAGACAAGCTAGCTCTGAAGATAGAATGGGTACCAATTTTTATCACCTACTGTACTCTGCTTACCTTAGTCTCCATTCCCATATTTATACTCACTCTAGGTAAGAGGGGCAAGTGGTTTATTAAGTTTTGGTTCGGCGGTGGGTTCTTAGATGGTTAAGAAGCTAGCTATAGGAGCAGCAGTAATTATATTGATACTTGGTATGGTAACCTGTAATGGGAATTCAGCAGGCGGAGCACTTGGCTGGGTAATACCTTTGGGTTTACTTGGAGTTGGGATATATCTATTAATAAAAAAGTGAGGTAAAGATGAGAAAGAGAGACTCTAACAAAATAAAAGACACGGCTGAGCAACATTGGAAGTTCCTTGGGAGTTGGCTACACATAATCTATGTTGATAGCTTTGTCCATGGGTGGAAACATGGAGCATCAAACAAGAAAGGGAAGAGAAAGTGAAAGTAGCATTCATAGTCCCAATAGAATTTTTGGACAAGTATTGTGGCAGAACAGGGGTGGAGTATTGTCTACCGAGATTGCTGGTTGAGAATGAGACCTACAGAACCTTCTATAAGGGGAGAGAAAAGGCTGGGGACTATATTATTTTGGACAGTAGGAAGCCAGGGTGGAAGCGTTGCCCTGAGGAGTACCCAATAATTTCCCAAGCACTAGAACTAATCTATCCTAAGTTAATAATCTATCCCTCCCATATGTACAATACTCTAAAGACTGTATCTGAGGCAGAGATATTTATCTCTACCTTTAGTGTAATAGGAGCTGCCTGTCTTGAAGGGGCAAGTGAGGATGAGATTAAGTATTGTGAGAATATAATACGGCCAATCTATACATTTGCTATACCCTCCCACACTTATGCAGTCCGAACTGGGGTACTCAACTGGGACAAGCCAATAATATACATAGAGAACCACTTAAGGATAGATGAACTAGAGTCTGTCAAAGCAAGTAATGGGATACTTGCAACAAGCCTGCCTTTCAGATTGGGTAGCTTAGGTAGGATTATGAGAGACTACCTTCCAAGTCCTCCAAGTATTGACTTCTTCTCTAAAGAGGACCCATTCCCAAAGATAGTGGAGAGGAATATTAAGGATACACTGGAGTACTACAATGGAAAAGGAGGTTTGGAATGAGAAAGTTGATAGCAGGTCTATTGGTTCTCGTAGTGATTATGGGTTGTGGCTTTTATAGCCAACCTCTAGCCATAGAAACTCCACAGCCCACAGCTATGGCTATAGAGGTACCTACGCCTACGCCTACACCAGTGCCTACACCTACGCCTACACCAGTGCCTACACCAGTGCCTACGCCTGTGCCTGCGCCGACGCCGACGCCTACGCCAACACCGACGCCGACACCAACACTGACACCTACGCCTACACCGACACCAGCCTACCCAACTCCACCTATGGGCTTTGGGGCTTTCATGGGTATCTTAAAATGGGGGAACCATATAGTTCCACATGGCTACATTGTTGCAGACACAAAAAGTCCTGCAATTAGCCTCCCACCTTGGGAACCCAATCCTTACCCCTCAAAGTATCAGAAATTTAGCACACAGACGGATTCAACTGGTCATTACTACTTGGTGGTTCCACCGGAAACGTACTATGTAGGAGGTAGCTTTACCGAGAACGGAGACTTGACATATTGGACCTATGGGGAACACGGAAATCTTATTTTAGCAACAAGCCACAGTGTAGAGAATGGGCAAGTTATAACTGACAATCTTTCATTAGTAGACTGGTCCATAGAGCTGATTTCGCCAGGCAGCCCTAGAACCTATAGCACCAATCCTACTCCAATACAATACACTAGTGATAATAAGCCCCTCTTAGTTTGGGAGGAATATGGCTGGGCAAAGTATGGGAACGCTGGCTACTACAAGGTCATACTAGGGATTATAGCCAATGGTTACCACAAAGTACTAGAGGAGATAGTATCTACCACATACTACTCTATCCCTACCTCACTTACCCCTGGTGGGGAGTATCTTTGGGAAGTTGAGGCTTACTGCTCAGAAGGGACTTTGATTGCTAAGAGTGCTGAGTCCTTTTATTTTTGGCCTTCTCCATGAGAAGGTTGAGCAGAGATTTTATTATGGAAAGGCTAGGAGATAAATTTTGGATTTAAAATGTGATATGATGAACCTATTAAAACCGAGCAGAATTGAAATCTGAAGGTTTTTAGTCAAAGAAGGTGATTACACAGGGGCTTAGATTAGACCTTATGTAAAACTAAAGGCTACCCAAGCAAAAGGAGGCTTGAATAAAGTATGGGGAGTAGGAATAGAGTAGGCACGTGGCTAGCCCAGCTAAGGAATCCTAATGACCCTTCTGGGCCTCCTATATTACCCCCTATAGAAGTTGAGGGAAACAGCCCCTATATTGCAAAGAAAGCTTACTTTCTTGAGATAATATCCAAAGCTCCTTACTTCTGTGAGAAGAAGTTGAAGCTAGAAGACTTCCTAAAGTACATTGATACCAAGCCTCTAGTAGAGGGAGAAGTAGATACCAAGGGAGTTTGTGTGGGCTGTGAGTCTAAGTACAATAAGACTAGGCCTAATCAGAAGTATTGCTCAGCAAAATGCTATAATAATACTTACTATAAGTCAAAGAGGCCAAAAGAGAAGACCTGCCCTTCTTGCGGGAAAACTTTTACCTCCTATAAGAGTATTAAAAAGTACTGCAATAAGGAATGTAGGGAGGAGGCAGCTAAACTAAGAGTTTACTTCTACCCAGCAAATGTATACTACTCACCTTTCCTTAAAACAAGGTTTGAGGTCTTTAAAAGAGATGGGTTTAGGTGTAGGTACTGTGGTAGGGGAGTTGAGGAGGGTACTAAGCTAGTAGTGGACCACATTACTCCCAGTAGCAGGGGAGGGGCTAATGATGTAGGTAACTACATCACTGCCTGTGTAGAGTGCAACCAAGGGAAGTCAGATATATTACTTTCAGAGCATGGTAAGAAGGAAAGAAAAGGCTTTAGACCGGGCTGCTAGTAAAATCGAATCGTAGGAGGTAATAAATGAATTGTGAGATATGCCCTTTTAGAGGCCAGACAAAAGTCTTAGGTGAGGGGACTAGATATACAATATCAAAACAAAAGAGGCCAAGTCTGGTTGGGGGTAAGAAAGTTTACGTAGACAAGGAAATAAAAGTCTATGATAGAGTTGGGCAGTATGATGTAGTTTGTGTTGGTATGGCACCTGCTAGAGAAGAAGTACATCAAGGCAGACCCTTTGTGGGGGCTTCTGGACAGATACTAAGACAAACTCTCGTACAGCTAGGCGTGGCCGAGTTCTATCTAACTAATGTCTTTCCATGTTCCATCTCAGATGAAACAAATACTAACGAAGCTCTTGAGTGCTGTGGGTCTAAGGAAAGGTTAGTTGAAGAAATTCTAGCTAGGGAGCCTAAGCTTGTGATTGTCCTTGGTGACCTACCTCTGAAGCTCCTCTGCCCAGATATTGACTATACCATCTCAGAAGTAGAAGGTAGGGTCATACCTTCAAAGGTTGGGCCCCTGCTGCCTATAGTTCACCCAGCGTATTACTGGAGGCATCCTCAAGACTTCTTTGACTTCATAGAATGTGCTAGGTCTGGTGTTAGGTGGATTAATGGTAACTATACCCAATGTGTGGAACCCACCCGGACCGTCGTCACGGGCGAGAATCTAGCGGCTGTTAAAAGAAAGATAGATAAGCATGAATGGATAGCAGTTGATACAGAGACCACAGGATTCTCTGCTTATGGGTGGGAGCCAGACCACTTACTTGAAATGGGCATATCAGTGGACGAGAAACATACTTGGATAGTTCCTGCCCCTCTGATACCAGAGTTCAAGAAAATTTTGGAAACAAAGAAGGGTATCTACTGGAATGCCCAGTTTGATGCTGGGTTCTTAAAGCAGGTAGGAATAAATGCCAGAGTAGAATATGATGGGATGCTGGCACACTACTCGCTAGATGAGAGGCCCTATGCTCATGGGCTAAAGAAAGCAGCAAGGGTATACTTGGGTGCAGATGATTGGGAGAAGAACCTTGACCAGTGGATTCCTAAGAGGCAGAAGAAATCTGTTAGTTATGAGGTAGTCCCTACAGAAGTAAGGTATGAATACTTGGCCAAAGACGTCACCCGGACTTTCCAACTTAAAGAAGCTATGGAAGGCTACATAAACAAAAAAATCTTCGATGAGCTACTGATGCCCGCCTCAAGGATGTTTATAGAGATTGAGAATAGAGGCATGAGGGTCAACCCAGTCCTTATGATGCAGATGGATGAGATACTCCAAGAGGATATGGATAAACTAGATAAAGAAGCCAATGAACTAACTGGTAGATGGCTCAACCTAAAATCTTATAAAGATATGAGCGAGTACATATACGGGGAGTTGGGTATACCTGATGATAGTGGAGCAAAGAGTACAGCAAAGCAGTTCATGGAGCAGTACAGAAAAGACTATCCACTTATAAATACTATGGTCATCTACAGAGAGACTGCCAAGATGAAGGGCACCTACATAGAAGGCTTTGCCAAGTATACAGACCACGACTATCGTATCCATCCATCAATAAAGATATATGGTTCTGAGACAGGACGTCTTTCATCAGAACACCCCTCAATAATGAATATCAAGGCTAATTCACGGCTAAAGGAGATGTTCATAGCTGACGATGATTCTATCCTCATACACGCCGACATTAAAGGTAATGAATTGCGATGGTGTGGAATTTTATTATCACAGCTAGGAAACGATGCCATTCTAGACTTACTTAAACAAGGCCGGGACCCTCACTTTGAGGTGGCTATGGTAGCATCTGGAGGGGATGAGGCCACTGCTAGAGATAAGCACTATAGAACAGCAGTTAAGGCCGGAGTATTTGGAAAGATATATGGTAGGGGTAGAGACTCTATGGCCCTTCAATTTGGTTGGGATAAAGTAGATGCCATAATAGAAGCTATAGATGGAGTTGTTCCTGGCCTGGAAGCCTACGACAAAGATGTAGCAGAACAGATAAAGACAAAAGGGTACCTTACATCCTGGTTTGGTAGAAAGAGAAGAATAGGCTTAATAACCCCAGAGATAAGAAAGCACGTGCAGAGAGAAGGAGTAAATTTTGGCCCCCAATCGGCGGGTAGTGATATGATGCTATACAATATGCTCCACTTATGGGAAATGAAAGACAAGTGGGGGATATGGCCTTTCTGGCCAGTACATGATAGTATAACAATGCAAGCACCTTCTCCAAAGTTAATACCTGAGATAAAGAAAGAAATGGAGAGATTCTCTAATGAACTAGTCGGCGGGGTTTGCCCTTTCCTGTGGGAATTTGAGCACGGGACTACGTGGGCACTCGGTGGAAAGGGGGAGGACTAAAATGGTAGATGTGCTTAAAAGTGTAGAATGTAGCCCAGAGGGCTTGCCTGTGACTCTTACCATTTGTAGAGAGTCAACTATAACTATATCTTCTTATGACTTGCTCAAATGCAAGTATAACAACAAGGGTAAGTGTAAGAAGGATAAGAAGCCGTGTAAGCTCTACAAGCTGGTAATTACTAGAGAGGAAGAGGACTAGATGTGGCAGGATTGGGTCTTGATGGTTGGTGGGTTTGGCTTCTTTATTGCTTTACTACCAACTATCTTTGGTAAGTCAAAACCCGCTGCAATCTCTTCCTTAGTGACATTCATTTTGTTGGCAATGTTTGCTTGGGTATATGCTAGTCTAGGGTTATGGAAAGCAGTTGGTAGTAATGGATTGACAGCAGTAGCTTGGGGAATTTTGTTTGTGCAAGCACTTAGGAGGAGAAATGAATAGGGATGAGATAGCTATAATAACAGCAGCGATAGAAGTTGAGAAGGACTTGAAAGCAGGGAAAACCCCTGCCAAGATAGTAGGTGAGGTCTTGTGGCTGACGGAAGGAAAACAGATTGGGCTTGGCCTAAGGAATGACCTAGAGAACTTCTTTCACTTCATGGACTTGGTATTCAAGAAAGTAGAGACCAGAAGGCAATTCGAGCTAGGCAAGATATTTGATGAAATAGAGAAAGAGGCCAGGAAAGAAGAACCTGACCTCCTAACCCTAGTAAATAAGATAGAAGAACTAAAGGAGTACCTAAGCCCAAATAAAAGCTAGTCAGGAGGCTTATAGGCCCAAGCAATTAGTGCAAGCTTTCTTCTCCTAGTTGGGTTCTTCTCATACTGGGCCATATGTCTTGCTATAAAGGCTTCTCTCTTTGCTCTCCAATGTTCATTAAGCCTAGCCCCATCCCCTTTAACTCTCTTATACTGAGTAAGAAAGCCCCTAGGGCTTCTCGCAACCTCACTTACACCTTGTGATTTCATCTCAGCCTCATACTCTCTAACAGAACTAAGAGGCATATACTTGTGCTTCCTCACTTGTTACTTCCCTCTTCTCCTTAACTTCTTCTCTCTTATCATCCACCAGATAGAAGACCTATCATTACTATCAATATCATACCCAAAATCCTCCAACTCTTTCATAACCCAATTAAACGTCTGGGAAACTGAGTAGCCCTTATCAAGGCACTCACCTATCATACCTTCAAAGTCCATAAGAATCTCATTGAAGGAAGGCTCTCTCCCAAGCTTCCCATAAACCCAGTCATCAGCCGCAAGTTCCCTCTTTGCAGATTCCCCGAATGTGAGAGGCTTATCTTTTGGAGTCTCATGTCCAAGCTCTGCATGGGCAATTTCATGCATCCGGGTTTTGGTACTTGAGCCTTTAGGTAAGTATATAACATGCTCACCTTCCTCAGTTATATGAGTCCCCAAAGAGTCAGGCTCAAATCTCTCTCTATACTCTTTCTTTGGGAGGTACTCAATCCTCAATACTACTTCCCTCTAGCCCACTTTAGCACTTCTCTAAAGACTTCTGACTCCTTATCAGTTAAATGCATCTGGTACCCACCCATATCACTGTAGTCTACATCTTCCCTAACCATCTTGAGCTTCTCAGCAAAGTTACCTGCCAGATTCCTAATGTCCTTTGTATTACTTGGAGTGCTCTTAATAGTCTCAAGAGCAGGTATTAGTATCTGAGCATCCTCATAGGTCACAAAATGATACGCCATATATCAAACCTCCTCCTATAGATTTGGTGTTACTACCACTGAAGTTGGAGTTCCAAGCTGGTCTAGATAAGGTAGGGTTATAATCCAGTAATTACCAATAGGAGCATGGGCCCACAAAACATTAATACCAGTTATTACTAAAGGTGGGCCTATTGAATAAACTGGAGTCATAGGAGCACTGCTTATTGAGGTCAAGGCCTGAAGGCTAAGACTACTAGCAGGTATAGAAGGGTATGTAAAGGCTAGACTCACACCAGTGTAGTTTCCAGTTACCTGGCCAACATAGATAGTGTATGTAGCCCCACTTCCAGTCAGATTCCCCCAAGGTATTAAGCTACCACCGCTCGTTATAAGGCTCTTCAAATAAATAACTGCAGTCCCAATAGCAGTATCCATCTGTGCCTTAGTAATATAGTTACTTGAGCTGCCCAAGGCTTGTGTTATTAGGGCTTGTATCTGGGCTTGTGTTACCTGCCCACCTTGAGAAGCCTGTAGTGCAGTTACTTGTGACTGGAGTGAGGTTAGAGAAGATATAGGAGCATAGTTACCCAAGTCTCCTGCCTTTAGAAAGCCTGCAATCTCACTCTTGGAAGCATAGTTATTTATGACATTTGTTATCTTAGCATCCTCAACTTGGATTCTAGAATCAACACTTGCCTGGAGGGCTCCCATACCACTAGAATATGTACCCTTATTAACTGCCATGGTGTTAGTTAGTAAGAAGGAAATAACCACAGCAGCCAGTATGGGTATAAATATCTGTAATATACCCAAGGCTGGGCCTTTCTTTCCCAAACTAGGAACCCTCAATCCTTTCTTGCCTCCACTAGGAGCATCTCCTCCTCCTGCATATGATATTGAGCCCTGGCCTTCACCATCCTGCTGAACATCCTCCTCCTCTAACTGTATCGGTGGTTGCTTTTCTCTATTCGCCATTTTTCTCCTTCCCCTATTTTAGTTTACCATCTCTTTTCTTGCCTTATTAAATGCCCTCTTAGACCTAACCTTTTCTTTGTCTCTGCCCTCCTGCTTTTGGACTGCAATCTCAGACCTAGCAAACTCCTTAAGTAGGTCATCACCCAATCTAAAGAATTGCCCTATACCCAAAAATCTCTCTTTGCTCGCCTTTTCCACCCACATAATTCTCCCCGTGCCTTTGTAACTTTCCGCGGCCGCCTGGGGGGAGACCTCAAGATAAAATTTTGACTTTTTAACTCCGTCTTCTCGTATCCTAACCTCATACCACTGTCTCCGAGATTTCCCCATCTAATGTCTCCTTCCTACCCTTGTATCCCAGGCACTTATTGAACTCAACCTTGACTTAGCCCACCTATATCCTTTACCTCCATAGATCTTGTAGAGCCTAAAGAGCCTAAAGGCCCCTCAGGGGAGAAGGTGGGTTCCTCTACCCAAGCCCCCACAGGTTCCTCAGTCTTTAGAAGCTCCTTACCTAGCCTAACAAAGGCCATCTCAGCTTTGGACCTATCATATCCCTTATAGTAATAGGCAACCTTGCTACCTGAGTCCATACTAACCTCACAATACCCATCAGTATAAGCTATAAGACTTAAGTCAAGTTGGCTCCCAGCAATCATATAAATCACAATAAGAGGGTCTCTACTATAGTCACAACCTGGTACATTCCCCCAATACTCCTTGAACTTAGACCCACTAACAGTGCCAGCATCAAATCCTAGTCTCCTAGCTTTCTTAATAAAGGATTTAATATCTTCCATATTTATTTCCTCCATCCCGGGGGTGTAAAGCCCTTCTTTAGTCCCACCAAGAAATCAGACCCTACATCTTTCATATTCCTTACTACTGACTCAACAAAACTAGCTCTCTCATGTGCTGGTTCATAACTCATCTTCAAATCTCTCATGGAATGAATCTCATCTAGCTCATGTACCAAAACAGGCTCTCTCTCCTCTGGCAAAAGGTCATCGTCTAGCCAAATCTCATCCTCTGGTACAAATTTATACCTCCAGTGGTGCCCACCTTCTGTGAAATTAACATAGATATTTCTTACTGCCCTACCATCTACAATAAAAACACTAAAGCCATCAACTATCTTCCAAAGGACTTTCTTTATAGGACCAATATTTGGAGTCTTGCCTCTCTGATAGGACTCCCATCTTTTACCAGCCTTATAACCAGCCTCTTCCCCAACTAGCATATGGCCAAGGAAGAGATTTTGCTCATTAGGAGTGTATTCCACATCCAACCAAAGCTCATCCTTGGGTATCATATCTGGAAAGTCATCATACGAGCCGAAATTTGTAAACTCAATATCAAGATTGTCTCGGATAAAGTTACCGTCCATCTGGTAGGCTCTAAACTTACCAAACTCCCCCAAATACTTTAGATAAGGCTTATGCACTCAGTCTACCTCCTCAATGTACCCACCATCCAAGAGCCTCTCAAAAGAGTCTAGGAAAACACCACCATAGGCCCCCCTATAGGAGGTAAGAAGGGACAAAGCAGAGTATTTACCACTATCCAGCAAGTCCATAACTATCCTGTCAGTAGTTTCTTGGAAATTAAGCTTCCCCACATTTCTAAAATCAATCAACTCTAGAAAGTACCTCCTGCCCTTATCTGTAAGCCTATACACCTACTACTTCTTCCCCTTCTTCAACCATGGATGCTCCTTCTGCCTCTTAGGTTTCTTCATCTTTGCAGGATTAGTCAAATCTCTTAGTTTAGATAGACCATCTTTTCCCCCACCAAAGTAAATTTCCCGGGTAGTCCTCTTCTTTGCTTTCTCACCACTAACTAAGTAAAGCTCACCAAGCTTCTTGTTAAATTTTATCTTACCACCCATCGTGCCGACCGCACGGGCAATTTTGCCCCAATCCCTACCTTTTTCTTCTTCCATATCTAGACCAAACCCTTCCGGATAGTTCTTATCTTATTCTTGTAATACTTTGGCTGTATCTTCTTAGGAGCTTCAATTTGAAGAGGCTTGGGCCTCAGGCCACTGTAATCAAGAGTTACCATCTCTTTACCCATCTTAGGGGCCACACTCATACCCTTTGGAAGTCGGGTAGTGACCTCTGAGAGCCTTGTGGGCCTATTTGGAGATGAGAGCTGCTTTAGCCTATCTGTATTGGGGTGATAAAGAGAAAGGTCTGGATGAGGAGTTTGGGCTTCTCTAAGAGCCCCTGCATTAGTTGAATAAATATTCTGGCCCATCTGGGCTCTAGGAACCATCTTCTTAAAGCCTGCCTTCATGCCAGCCCCACCAGTACCCTTTACATCAAAGGCTCCTATGACGTTCTTTACGTCCTGTACTTTCTGCACAAACCTTTGGGACCCAGTGCCCTTCAAATCCCTAAGAGATTTTCTTCCTCTAGCCAGCGAAACCTGCTCCTGTAATTTGGTAGCCTCAGTCTCATACTTTCTTATTTCCTTCTTCCTCTTGGCTTGCTTCTCCTTATCCCTGGCCTTCCCCCAATCTTCTTTAAACTGCTTAAGCCTATCAAACCAGGACTCAGATGTCTTACCTGCCTCAACATCTCTTTCCCATTGCCTCTTAGCCTCCTCCTCAGCAAGAGTCTCGTTAGGCTCAAGGTCCTCTTCTTCACCTAACTTACCTGCCATCTCCTCATCACCTAAATCTTCCCACTCAATCTGCATAGGTACCATCTGCATATCCTCAGATACAGGGCCTTCCTCAATATCTCTCTTAAACTCCTCATAGGTCTTACCCATTAGCTAAAACCCCCTTCTATATCTCCCCACGCTCTCTCAACCTCTTAAGTACCTTTTCCATTAACTCCTTAGCCCTATCTTTAGGTATATGCTGCATGGCCAATCTTCTAAAAGTTAAAGTCACAAACCCATCGACTGCATCTTGGTCGTGCATGAATCCAGGCAGGAGCCTCTCAAAATCTTTAAGAGGGTCTTTAGTAGTCTGGCCCAACCAAGGTTTCTTATCTGAGCCTTCACCAGGGCTACCAACAAAATCCAAATCCCCCCCACGTTCACCACCAAACATACTAGACCTTCTCTCCTTAAAATAGTAGGAGGGCTTTATATTCCTAGTCTCTTCTTGAATCTGTCCCCTCTCAGCCCTGGTCACCCTAAGCCTCTCCTCAGCCTCTTCCTTACTACTAAAGGGCCTCTCAACCCCTTCCTTTACTGCCTTAAACTTCTCAAATAGTCTCATGTACCCAACCTCCTACCTAACTTAGCAACTGGGTCATTCAGAGCAGCATTCGCTATGGGGCTACTTGTAAGAGACTTCTGGGGACTCATGGGTTGTGGTACCTCTACTTGAGGTTGTGAAGGGCTAGGCTCAAGCATTTCTGGAGAAGGCAACTCTGTAGGAATACTTACCTGGCTCTGTCCTACACTCCCCTCACTCGGGAGGAAGTGTGGATGGGACTGAGGGTTCTCATATCCATAGTCCAACTCAACGGTGTAGTCAACATTATCACCCTCACCATCAAGTTTCTTAGTAATAGTAGTTGCCCTAAGCTGGCCACGTAAAGACCTAGATACTCCTTTATTCCTCTCCAACCAATCAAGATATGTAGTCCTAGCCTTCTCAGTAGAAGGTGCATGGACCAAGGCAGTAACCCCCTGCACTTGAGGATTGACTACCAAGTAGCCTCTTTCATCTACCATACTTCAGACCCCCAACTGTATTCACTAAAACCTCTTCCCCACTCAAAACATGCTATCTTTATAAGTGACTCTTAACTCTTTTTGCCCACTCCTGGACTCTCTGGAGTGACTCAGCATTCTTTTTAGCAGCCTTCCCGGCACTAGGCTTTCCCTGTACACCAGTCTTAGCAAAATTTATTCCTGATGGCTTCATTCTCTTAACCCCCTTTATTAATCTTCCTCTACACTTCCCAAACCTAAAGCCTTATAGGCCTCTTACTAAATATCCTCTGAGAGCCAAGTAACACGACCCCTACTATCAGTCCTTATGTACCCAAGAGACTCAAGAGAGGAAAGAGTATCCAACCTAATAAATAGAGGGTCTCCAAGTGGCTTATTACTTTTATAATAATTAACCACCTTATACCAAGACCAAGGCAACTTTATATTATCATCCCTCATACTTAGAAGTACAACTAACAGCTTTAGATCCACCTGATCCATACTCAATCTACCTCTATTAAGCCTTGACTCTCCCAAGTCTTTAATCCTACTATAAACTTCTCAAGAAACTCATCTGGGTTCTTTGAAAGACTCATATTATGTATGGCAAAATCGACTGTAGATGAGCCACTAGACAAACTAACCAAGAAGGACCTCTTTAGACTCTTAGGAAGCCCATTAGTTGAGTCCAAATAATCTTCACCCTTCTCAGTCAATTTATACATCATCTTCCTCTACTAGACCTTCTTTTTCCAACCTCTTTACCATTCCAAGTAGCTCATCCATAATATGTCTTCTATGCTCAATACTCTCACCAATAACAGCACTTATGTTCAATCTTCTACTAAGTAACCCAGTAAAGGTGAGGTTGCTGTCCAACCAGGAAAGCATATCATACCTGTTAAGACCAATCCTATCTTTAGTCTCATCAAACCCCTCAATATACTCTCTCCCCTTATCTGTCAATCTGTAGCCCACATACACCTGCCTCTACAGTATAGCTATTCCTATGCCTCTCCTTAGCCTCTCACCAGTGCTTATCTTTCCTGCACCTTTAGTCTTTATCTGTGAAAAACTAGTAATTTTCTTCCCACCTACTCTAACACATGATACCCACCCAATAGGCTTTAGTTGAGGTACAGAAGAGGCATACTTATTCATCCCTACTTGCATCCGCTTGGCCGCCTTACCTTCCTTAAGACCCGCCTGCATTTTCCTAGCCGCTGTCTTCTTCTTCATATCAACTACCTCCCTCTCTCAAATCTAGGGCCTTATAGACCTCTTCCATATTATCCTTTCTATTCCTTGAAGTCCTGAGAAGACTAAGAGTACCCCTCAAATCAAGTACCTCCTCCGGAGCTTCAGTTTCTTTCCCTCTATAATAAGTCCTACTTACACCACCTACCCCATCAACTACGTATGTACCCCTAATACCACCTTGGCCTGCATTGACTTGTATGTAAACCAAGGTACCTTCAGGGAACTCTGACCAATCATTGCTTTCTATATAACCCCTAGCCTCTTGTAAATGCCTGGCCCAGCCTACCTGGTGGCCTCTACTTTTAGAAGGTGACCTAACTAAAATTAGGTAGCCTCTTCTACCCTTGCCTTCTTGCCACTTACCCCATAATACATCATTTCTATTATTTAAGTCCTCCTCTAACCCTCTACCCACCTAATTACCTCCCTCTCTTCAAGTAGCCCATCTCAATGGCCCTCTTTACTAAGTATGCTGTATCAGATTGGTTTAGGTTTTTGGGCCCTGTTATCTTATGGTATATCTCACTCATAGTGGCCCCTTCAGGAAACTCTCTCCCAATCTCATCTGCCATCCACCAAACTACATATTCTCTCTCATTCTGCCAATTCTCTAGGTCTTTATCTGTTCTAGAGAACTTCATCTTTGTCCCCAAGCTTCTAGGGTTATTACCTACTATCACTAACTAAACCCCCACATCCTCTATAAAATGCCAATTAAGTAATCCAGAAACTATACTGACAGCATCTGACTGCCTAATACCCAACTTCTTAGCCAATCCTTTGACGCTGAGTGGCCCCCAGTACATAATCTCATACAAGGCTCCTTTATCATCTGAGTCTTTCCAAGGACCATACAACCCACTTTTGAGAGCCTCAATTCCACTATCCGAAACCTTCCACTTGGTATTATAAAACCTTAGCCTATTGAGCTCAGCCTCAAGCTCCCCCACCCCTATACTTCCTCACTTGGCCATTCAACTACTTCAGCATCATATATACTTGCTAGCCTATTTAGCAAATCCTCAAGGCTGTAGACTTCAGCCTTCTCTTTTTCTATGAGCCGCTTAATCCTCTCTCTATCTTTATCACATAGGAAGTGAGCTTCACCTGAGACTCTTAGTATCCATTTTGTAGGTTGCCCACAAACCCAACAAGGCTGTTGGCCTTTATATAAGGCCTTAACCTTTGCTTTCTCAGACCTAAATCCCCTCTCACCATGAGAAGTAACACCATAAGGAATAATTGCTCCATGAACTCCTTGCTTATTATATTCTCTTGCCTCTCTTAGGGACTTAAGCGAGTAGAGCCCTTTACTTGATTCTTTGAAGGCTATCTTTTCTTTTTCCTCACCTTCCCAGTCACTAACAACCTCACCCTCTTCACCAGGCTCCCAAGCACCCCCTCTATTCAAAGGGAGTAATCTTGGCTCCCCTTTCTCATTAAACCCTATATGCCAACTTCTATAACCAGTCTCCACTATCTAAACCCCCTACACTACCTCTAACAATCCATGCTTTGGACATGCCAGAAAAGTCCCGTAGTCCATTTCTTTCTCAACTAGGTCTGAGCCACAATATGGACAAGAGTTTAATCCTTCACTGAAGCTTATAGAAGCTTCCTTCTGTCTTTCAGGGGCTCGCTCAGGAGCCCTCCTGGGAACACCTACAGGTACTTTCTCTCTCTCAGGAAACCTTTCTCTCTCAGGTACTCTTGGTTGGGGAACAAACCTCGGTGCTCTAAATGGCCTAGGTTCTTCAGTTACCTTCTGTGGCTCTCCTATATTCATCTTCTAGACCTCCTAATCCAACTCACCCTTTTCAAGAACAGAATCTTCTAGCTCCCAATCCCAGTTGAGTTTTATAACACCCATTTGCTCACAATCTTTGAGGAGACTCACTAGATACTTTCTATGTAGGAACCTACTAGTCCTCATAAAGAAAGCCATCTGTAACTGTTTTAAGTCTCCTCCCATCTCAAAATCAGGGGAAGTTAATAAATCAATCAAAATTGTCCTATCACTATACCTCTTATCCAACTAGACTAAACCCCCAAAGTCCTTCCATATTATTATATCACAATTCAAACCGTATGTCAATCATAATGTTAAAATCAACCCACTTCAACTGTTCTCAAAATTTACTCCTCCTCCAAAGGCCATACTAACCAGTCTACCATTTTACCAGCCTTAGAGTACTTCCTCTCAATCCTTACTAAATACTGAGCCTCCAAGTTCTCCAAATCAGAATATAGAGGAAGCTCAAAGTTATGACTCCTAGAGTAGCTGTAGAGTCTAGAGAATGGGATAGGAGGCTCTTGTCCTTCTTCAAGCAAAGCTTGTAAGGCAGCATAGAGGCTCACCGCTCCTCTAGGATACTCAAGATTAAATATGGACAACTATCAAACCTCCTCCACAGGCCATACCAGTACCAAAGAAACCCCTCCATTCTTATTAAGGATTTTCTTAAGCTTGATATATCCTGCCTCCTCAAGAGAAGCTAAATCCGTAAGCGAAATACAATTGTGGAAGTGCTCAAAGCAATAGTGACCAATCTCCCTATCAGTTAGAGGAGGCTCAGCCCCTTCATCAATTAATGCCTGAATAGCAGCAAGAGCCTTTACTCTATATTCACCAAAAGGGCCCTCAGTTATTTTAATACTAAGCCCTCCTTACCTTAGGTGGTAAACTCAATGCTCTCAGCTCTGGATTGGAAGAGTACAAAGTGTGCATTGTCTCAGAGTTTATTTTAATAAACCCCAAGACTTGTTTTGCCTTGGCTAATGTCCCATACTTAGATGCCAACTCCTTCTCAATAGCTTTCTTCTGGGCTATTGATAACTTTTTGTCCTCCTCCTGGTCAGTCACTGAGAGAATTTCCAGATTCCTATGATGGCTCATTAATTCCTTGTCCATCTCATAACCCCCTCAATTTTATTTTATCCTCTCTAACTTAATGCTATTACCTGCCGGCCACCCCTACAGAACTGCTGTATAATAGCCCTAGGAGTAGAAGCTCCAAAGTCTTCATAGATCTTCTCTAGGAGTGAGCCATGACTTGTAGGTAACTCCTCCACACTCTCAAGAGAGTCTTCATTCCTGAGTACTCCTCTACCTAGGCTAAAGAAGGCATCAAGGCTATCCAAGGCCCAAATAGCAAAAGTGTAGGGATACCCTTTACCATTTTTAATAATCACTAGGTAGGGCTTCAGAACCTTACCCATCTAGTTACCTGTCCCCCATCTTACTACTGTTCTACCCCCTAGCCACTCTACTAGCCTCTGGAGAACAGTACCCTCCTTGTGCAGCTTCTCCAAATTACTCATGTAGGCTCCTATCCACTTTATGCTCTCCAAGAATTTTTAACCTGCCCCCATAATGGGTTCTAAGCAAAGAGGAAGGATTAAAATCCTCACTCTTTATACCCATACGTAGCTTATCTCCTTCTTTTTCTCTAACTACTACCATCTCAGAAATCTCTGGTATAGAGTAACTCTGCCCCAAAGCGTAATCCTCCAAGAAAGTTCTAATCCTCCTATCTATATCACCAGAATAAGGAACCTCAATCCACACATCATAGTACATAGTATTGCCTCCTAGAAACCAACATTACTAAAGTTGCCCTTCATGCCTTTATGTGTCATAGTCTTTCCGTAATGCCTCTTCTCTCTCCTAGTAGCCTTATTCTGAGCCTTCATAATAGGGCCCTGGTCCATCATCTGCATCATCTTCTCAGTAAAGGACATTACTACACCACCTGTGACTATAACCGGTATAGTACCAACCATAGAATCAACTGCCCCCTGCATAGCGTCAGACATTTAGTATAACCCCCTCTTCAAATGTATATATTATAGACCTCCTGGTACATAAGGAGCTGCTCCACCAGAGGCTGGGCTTCCTAGACCTGCACCTAAGATACCTAAGCCTATTGCAGACCTAAGTGGATCACTCCCACTAGGCGGCGTAGTCTGGTAACCTTCCGTACCACCTCTAGTTCCACCAGGGGTATAACCATCACCACCGGGAGGAGTGTAACCACCAGGAGTGTATCCACCATCAGGATACCCACCAGGGGTATAACCGGGACCAGGGCCACCACCAGGAGTATACCCACTAGGTGGACCAAAAAGTCCACTTCCTCCTATGCCTCCCCCAGCTCCACTCTTGGGTTTGAAGAGCTTTAATAGAATGCCCTTCTTACTCTTCTTTTCTACGGCAGACTTTTTCTTCACCAACTCCCTCATAAGAGATAAGGTAATCTGTGTGTCTGTGTATTCTTGTATCTCAGATACATTAGACCACTTTCCTTCTCTCTCAGAAAACTGGTAAGCCTTCTGTAATGCCTTATACGCTTCCTTCTGCTTCTCTGTCATCTTTATTACCCCCTCCTCTGCCTTCTCTTACCAACTACCCTGATAATGTTCTCTCTTATTCTGCCACCCAGGAAAGAATAAAGAAGCCAATAGCTTATCCTCACCCTTACTAGCCAGCCTCATCTCATGCCCACAATCTGGACACAGGGACTCACCAGCTTCAGTGGTTACTAAAGGATACATACAGGAGTCACACACCAAGAGCCTTTCACCTTTCTTATAAGGGAACTTCCCCACCTCTACAATCCCCTCTTCCTTCTTCTAGACTTTGAAAGCCCAGATTGCTTCCTCAGATTCTTCTTCATCCTGCCTAACTCTTTCCTCACACTTCCTAACTTAGGAATCTTCATCTACCTCCTTAATAAGCCCTTTTCTCTCAAGACTCAAAATAGCCCTATCTACCCAACGAGCAAAAATTCCGGGCCTAAGAGCAAATACACCCCAAAACTCAACATCCAGAAGAAGTTCCTCTTCGTTAAGTGTCAGTCCAGTAATCCCTCCTAACCTTAGCTCTAACCATTTAATCCTACCTTCCTCAGTAAGCGTGTAATACTTCATCTACCCAACTCCTGTACTAAGCCTTTCCGTAAAAGGCCCTTAACGCCTTTAACTCTCCAATCTTGCATCTGTACAATGTCCTCACCAATATCGCTCCTACTTAATACAGTCAACATAATCTCTTCATCAGCAGTTAACCCTACCTTGATTCCACCTCTATCATACCCACCTTCTAATTCAAACTCCAAATACTTAATCCTGCCTTCTTCAGTGAGAGTGTAATACTTCATCTATCTACCTAGCCTCTTCCTTAACTCTGCCCGTCTAGCATAGTAGGCATCATTATAGTTTGTCTTCTTATTGTTGGGATTTTGGCCCCAAGAGGTCCAGCTGTAGCCTTTACCGCCTTTGCCTTTAGCCTCATGCTTAACCTCAGAGTTCATCTGAAGAAGCATTATAGCAAATGCCATAACTATAAAGAGGAAGGCTACGAAGGTAGTCCAAGGGTCTCCTATGTTTGTACCAAAGACATTGGTAAAGAACATAAAGGCAAGTGCTATCCACCCAAGGATAGGTGCCAACCTAAACAAGACTAGGTCCACCTTAAGTGAAAGATAGGATAGGCCCAAACATAGACCTATCAAACTTAGGAATAGCCAACTTCCAGTTATATGCATAGCACCCTCCCCTGTACTCCCTGAAGCATAACATATTGAGATTTCCCCATCATCTGCTATACCATAGACCTTGTAATACAAAGTCCCATACAAGGACCCAACATCAATGTTATCCATACAGACATTATCAGTACCCTGGTATAAGAGATACCCATCAGAAGAGCTTAAGACATCCTGCCCAAAACGGCCTCTAACCATACTAGTGTTAGTACCAACTGCCTTGGCCCAAGATAATTGTATCTGGCTATCAGAAACATAAGTAAGTACCAACCCTCCTGGGCACTGAACTACAACACCAGAAACAGTAACTGTTACCTCTTGGGAACCTGCCAAGGCTTGGCCTGTATAGATCCCAACTAGCCCAAGCAAAAGAATCAAAACTAAAATCCATCTCAACTTACCACTCTCGCACTCAAGTATATCTTTCCTGAAACCGTAGCCGAACTTGCAAAGGATGAAGGAGCATATAAGACTGCTTCCCACTTGGTAGTATTCCCACTTAGACCCAAGTCACTAACAAACTCTTGGTAACTCTCAGTCAGGGTCTTCATAGCCCCTAAATTAGCAGTCCCGTTAATCCCCACTTTCATAGTATAAGTATCAGAACCAATAGCTGGTGCTATGGCCCACTTGTAAGCCCCAGCCGTAAAGTTCCCACCCTTTATATCCACGTCCACATTAACTGGAGCATTGTTGGTTATTGTGAAAGTACAGTTCCCATTGTCTAGTGGAAAGGCCGGAGTAGTATTACCATGAGCCCAGTGAACTGTACTCTTCTCAATAGCCCCTATATTCCAAGCTACAGGAGCATTAGTTATAGACAGGTAGTCTGGCGTAGCATTTATAGTTACAGACACACTTGAAGCTGCCTCAGCCACCTGAGGAAGCACTACCAGACTACAAATCACCAGGACCAAAATCCACCACCTCATTAATAGCCCCTCATTTCAACTGTCCACCTGCTACATAATTCTACTTGGACCATACCAGCCGAAGCCTGAGCAACACCAATCCAGAATTCCCACTTGTTAGGAGCCGTTGCTCCTTGAGGCATTACTACAGAAACCATAATTTCTCTTGTTTCTTTAGGGGCTAATACAGGACTTGGATCTGACACTATAACCCAATCCTTAGCACCTATAGGAGGCATCGAAAACCCTTCAGTTAAAGAATCAGGTTCTTTATAATAGATAGAAAAGGTTGAAGGCTCTGGAGACAAGTAAACAATACTTATCTTTCTGGTAGTACTTGGGGCCAAGCCACTAATGGCCAACTCCTTCTTACCCACATTATATCCTACACTAGATGGCCTATCCCCCAAATAGTTACTTACCAAACTCACAACGCTACTTAGACTTCCACCCACAAGTCCCTCAGGTAAAACTACGCTACCAGCTGTTTCACCTGCCTCAGTACCTATATAGTACTCTATTTTACAACTATTCTCACCATTGTGGACTAATATATTCCACTCAGCTGTGGCTCCTGGATAAAAGTTTCCAATCTGTACTCTACCAGGAGATAACCAAGTCTGGGCCTCAGGAGGCTCATAACCTGTGGGCAGAGTTGGAATCACACTTGTACTAGTTGGTATGGGCTGGGTTCCTCCTGAGAAAGAGCACGCTGACAGAGCCAGAAGACCTATAATCAAAACCCCCATCATAAATTTTTTCACTTACTTCCTCCAATTTCTAGGACTAGACGCTCCAAGCGCTTTCACCCTTCTGTATGTGGCCGCATACAAAGTTGGCTTTCCACCTTTCACTTACTCCGACTACGTAGCAGATGAGACCGTTACTCTACATCCCTGTGGGGCCCCATGGGTTATAGAACTTGGTGCATCCAACTGGAGCTCAAAGACCCAGTTTGAGTTCCCTGTAGGAGTTATATGCAGCGTAGGAGACGACCCTGAGGGAACAGTTAAATCAAAGGCACCGTCACCATCACTGGCCTTTAACTGAGCTGTATCCGCTGCAGGAGCTCCGTAAGTCCATACACTCCCACCCGGAGTTGATGCTGCCCAGACAGTAGTACACTGAATAGTATTAGTTGTCTGGACAGAACTGGTATCAGTCACACCGAAGTAGCCTGTTCCAGTTGCTTTATCCACGCCTGCACTAACATTGCCAAAGTTCCAGCTAGTATTGTTAACTGAGATGGACACAAAGGACGGTGTAGCATTCAGTGTAACTACTGCTGTGGTCAATGCCTGAGCCATAACAGGCATGAGAAGCGGGACCAACATAACCAGTACCACTATGAGTCCGACTAAAGCTCTTTTCATTGTGTATCACCCCCTTTCTGTTTTATTTTCTCCTCTTGTATACATTTTGAGATTGTTCCACCTGCATAAATAAGCCAAAGGAATCCAAGAACACAAAAGAATATTTCTTCTCCACTCATAACTATTTTCCTTTCGTTCTAGGTTCTATCTTCAATACCAAAGCCTCTTGAACGCTTAAACCGCCTTGACTTCCAGCTGGCTTGACGATTCTTACCCTCTCCGTTTGCCCCTTTAGCCAGTCTATTTGAAAATCGCAAGTAATATTTCCAGCAGGAGGAATTTCTATCGTGCTGCCATCCTCCATAATGACTTCTATCTTCTTATCCCCCCAGTTGCATACAGTCGTACTTACTCTTGCTTGCCTTTCCCACCACTGGTAGGTGTATTTACAAGGAGTGATACTCCAGTCTCCCCCGATATTCAACTCTCCTGCTGCCACTTGTAGGTTAGGCTGAGCGCTCCCAAGCCCTCCAAGCCCAAAGAACAGCCCAGCTACAATCGCAAACAGACACAAAGGTACTAGGTACGTCACGATGCCTCCGCCTCAAAGGTCATATTCCCACTCTTAGGCACCCCATCTGCAAATTGAGGCGAGTTAGTAGGTGTATAAAACACCATAGTCCATCTTGTCATATTCCCTGCTGCCATAGACGTAATCCAGGCAACAGGTGTATTGGACAGAGTTGTGAAGTTACCTACGTTAGCTTTTCCAGCTATTCCTATCTTAAGGGTGAAGATATTAGTGCCAGGGCTTGAGCCAATAGTCCATGTGGTACCACCTATCATGTTGGTCATGCTTGCCGAGATGTCCACAGCGAAAGATGAATTATTTGTGAGGTTGCCCCAGCAGTCACTTGTACTCAAAGGCCATCCAGGTTCTGCCCCATTAGCCCAGTATGTCTGTGAGGGCTGCACTACTCCCACAGACCATAAGGATGGAGTGTTGGAGATGCCAGTGACTAATGTAATTATTGACAATGATGGAATATGCCCACTAATATCCTGTCCACCTAAAATAAGGGTGTCCCCAATTATAAGAGGGTTGATAACCAAATTAAGTCCTGAACCAGTTGAAATAGCAGCTATCACTCCTATATTTAGGTCATACACATAGAAGTAGTTACCTGCATTTTGGTCTTGTTGATTGAAAATAAGAAATTGTGTATCCGACACTGGGGAAATAGCTCCACTGTTTTCATCATATATTCCACTAGCATCTGGGAAAAACGGCATAGTCAAAACATTTGAAAAACTCGTGCCATTTGTGGATACCTTAATGTTATACAATGGATAGGGCAAAAATTCTGTTTCAACAGAAGCAACCATATAATTACTGGTTCCCATAGCTACGTTGGTGTTATATAGAGGCACGGTGCTATTATCGGAATTTGAACTTATTAGTGTCCAAGTAGAATTAAAATCCCATTCGTAGAAGTCCCAATTATATGTTAAAGCCGAATTGCGGAAAAGGTAGTACTTTCCATTAAATATATCAGCAATATTTGTCCAGAAGGAGTCTGAGAAAGGCCAACTAGGCATAGAAATAGTTGTCCAGTTAGCAGTAGTAAAAAGATTGGCGGAGGTTGACCTCAGAATTTTATCAGTCCAATTTCCACTCGCGGGTTGAAGGACTGGCATTATGTAAAAGTAGGAATCTGCACTATTATAGGTAATATATTCCATATACAAGCAATTTGCATTTGTGTCCTCAACCCAAGTATTATTACCAAAATCATAATAACTAATATAGCCCATGTGTGTAGAAGTACCCATCCTTCCAGCAAATATTACCTTCTGACTCCAGACGCTGGGGAATGTGAAAACAAAGGTATCAAGTACTTGAAAAGGGGAAGTAGTCACTAGGGTTCCCTGTGTCCAATCAGAATTAGCATTGTAAATAGTGATATTCCCAGGAGTACTAGGAACTCCAAGGCCAAAAATCCAGTTTACACTAGCTACATAGCTAGAATTACCAATTATAAAGGGGCATATGCTTGTAGTATTAGAGTAAGTGATCGTGCTATATGCGTCCAATGTTGCAGAAAGAACTGTATAATTTATTGTATCAGAATATGAACCCTGAGTAACCGTGACGTTTCTTAGTCCCAAAGATGCACCATTAGTAATAGTAATATTTGCCTTCATAACCTCATTACTTACCCAAGTCTGACTATTTATGGTAATACCACTTCCGAAATCCAACGTGGCGCTGGGAGCGAAATCATAACCCATTAATACTATATCAGGATAAGTACTCCCAATGTTCCCATAGCTTATTGAGATACTAGATATGGTTGGATTCACGTTATAAGTTATCACTAATCTAGGACTATATGCGACACCCTTGTCAGCAGACCAAGGTTCAATATCTGAACCTTGCCCTGAAGACCAACTAGGAGGTATTCCCGAAACATCATAATTATTCCTGAGTCCAAACTTACTCACCCCAGTTAAAGATATGGCTGCTATCCCACTGGAATTAAGTACAAAGTTATTAGATATCCCTGGAGTACCATCATTCCAATTGGCATAGGATATAGGAGTAGAAAATGCAATTGAGCCCAAAGTCAAATAATCTGCTGCTACCAAGGTACTATTTGAGGTAGGATTTGCACCATAAATATTTATAGATGGAGTGCAACCCAGACCATCAAATTTCGCATACCCATAAAGTATAAGTTCCGCTGATACAATCGTAGCATTACCAGGCAAAGAACCATTGCCAGTAGGAAATGTCAAAATACCTCTACTCAGTTGAGCCCATTGGTTTGTGGTTGTGGAAGCGTTAACATAAGTGGAAAGAAATTCCTCAGTGTTGCTTGCTCCTGTACCTACACCAGAGGTTATATTACCCCAATTCTCATTCACACCATGTCTAGCTACATAACCATCAACTGATGTTCCTCCAGTTCCAGTAGCAGGATAGAGAATAACTGTGGGGGGTGCACACACTATTAGGTTCTTTATGTACCCAGAGGCCTTTGGTGTTGTGCCATCGTTGTAAGTGTTAAGGGAGTATAAGTATCTAAAGTCATGTTTGGCATGGAGAGTAAGTGAGGCACGCCCTACATCTCCCGTTGCCCCAGCATTACGCAGAACAGAAGTGCTATAAACATCTAGGATAAGCGCGCCATACATTCCAACGGATTCATTACGAAATATCTTCAAGTAGTAGATAGTATCTAGGTTGATGGTAACAGCAGAAGCATACCCAACTCCTGCATGTACCTCAGCTAACGTGATAGTGTAACTTGACACATTGCCATGTTGGAAACTCCAATTGAGTGAGTTTCCATCACCAGAGAAATAAATTGTATACATAGAACCTATCGTATTTGCCAAGACAGCACTATAGGCAAGACTATTCACATCAGCACTAGTTAGCATTACATCTTCGTAAATAATAAAGTTATTACTGAAATAGTTTGCCCCAAAGTCTTTGTAGACATAATTATTTTCGTTGCGGGGCAGGTTTGTGAAGGTCACATTACCAGAGGATATTGTGTAAAGTGGATGGGAACTTGTAGAGATATATCTTATTACTATTACACCCGAGCCACCTGTTGCACCATTACCTCCACCAGTTGAACCTCCACCACCCCCTCCACCTCCCGTATTTGTGCCACCTACTGTAGCATTAACTGTGTATTCTCCGCTTGCTCCACCACCTCCCTTGCCTCCTGCTCCTTTAGTTCCCCATAATACTCCTCCGCCTCCACCGCCAGCTACCCATCCTCTATAACTGGGGTCTCCAAAAGTAGATGAGAATATAGCAGAATAATCTGCTCCAATTCCACCTGCCCCTCCGTAACAATTTATACCAGCTGTTCCGACTGCACCTGCACCACCACCACCACCACCTGTACCATAGCAATCTACACCATTACCACCTGCTCCTCCATTATATCCTTGGTTGGGATTTTGATTTTCACTGCCAGCAGACCCAGCAGTATTGCGAGTTCCTCCACCACCTGACCCACCATCTGCCCCGTTATCAGCAGTACATGCTTCTGTACACTGAGACCCGCCTCCACCTCCACCAACAGCGGTTATAGGAGTGGTTGCAGTACCATCACCAAATGTGGAACTACTGCCACTTGTTCCCTTATTTGCGGCTGCCGTAGAACCAGCACCACCATTACCTATAGCATAATGAATGTGGCCTGCAGCAATTTCCGCCGCTGAGAATGTATAAGTGGCAGTGTAGACTACGCCACCTGCACCACCACCACCTCCTGCCTGATATCCGCCTCCACCACCGCCTGCGACTGTCAGCACCTGTATGGCAGTAACCCCAGCAGGAATAGTCCACGAAGTACCACTTGTAAGAACTGCCTCTATTGTGCCTATAGTGGTGTATGTGGTCAAATCCTCATCTGCGCATGTAGTTGCACTTGCCACTCCTGCTCCACCAAAGGGTATAGGTGAAGGCAAGAGGGAGAAACAGAATGCTGCTATAACTAAGACAACAAACAGCGAATAAGAAAACTTAGACCAACCCCTCACTCTAGACATTTATATCCCCCTACCCATTTAATTCCACCACAAGTTTGTCCCTTACCAGATTCTTAACTACTATATGCCCACCTTCAACTACTATGTCAAGCTCATCATCCGAGGCAGGCTTATTATCTGCTAAGAAATTTATTACCTTCATCTCATCTGAAGACCCACTCTTAGTCTTTGAAACTTTCCTACCTAACTTAGTGAGCGAGTAGTATTTCACCTACTTCCTCCCAAACTTCTTTAACTTGGGCATAAGCATCTCAGGCCTTATCCTAAGATACATCCCACTACCCATCTTAGGTAACACACTACTTACCCCAAGCTTCTTTTTAACTGCAGCTGGCTTCTGACCAGATAAAGGAGCCCCTAACCCAGTACCTACCATACCAGCGTTCCTTACACTATTAAATAAGTTACTCGCCATCCAACCTATCCCCCACATAGCCATTATCAACTAACCAATAAAGGGCCTCCTGCTGTTCCCAATTCCACACACTGTAAAAACCTGTTTTGCCAGACTCCCACCTACCTATCTTAACTAACATACGACCAGCACTTTTAGGCCACTCCTTAGGAACATTCTCTCCCATAACAAACTCCAAGTAAGCTAACCTTCCTTCCTCAGTAAGCCTAATCATCTTACACTCACACTATCAATTCCACCCTCACAAAATAGCTCAATACTACCCTCATTGTCTTCTCTACCTCTAAATCTAGTACCTAGGCCTTTAGTCTCACTTATCAACCTTGTCTTTAGTCCTCTCAAAGGTAACTCCTCGACACTTAAAAGCCTCTCATCAGCTCCAATAAAAGGGACCACTGCCTCAATACTATTTTGGGCCCAAATAGCAAACTTCTCAACCACCACATGCTTTATAGCAACTAAGTAAGGCTTATACCCTTCTTCTCTATACCCCAAAAACTCATCCATCTTTTTTAACCAATGATTTCCATTGCATCGATCCCCGCGACTACTTTTGCCTGTAGTGGTATCTTCTCACGTGTGGAAAAGAGACCCCAATACTGAGGCCCAAAGAGTTCCATGGTCATCCTTCTTCTCTTTCTTTTATTTAGGAAACTAACTCTAATGAAGCCTGTCTTCCCAAAACCTAAACACATTGGGCACTTATACCCACCTCCTACCTCTTCAACAACCTCACTCTTTGGCTTTGTACTTACAAAACCTAACCCTTTACACTTTGGACAAGGGTCTTGAATAAACTCTCTACAAGCACCTCTAACATCACAAGCCCTCCTCAACCTTACGTCAATATTCATTATATGATGGGTACAAACATACAAGTCGACTCCACGCTTCCTGGTCTGTACTATGAACCAGGTAAAGAGCTTAGAAAGTTTACTCTGAGAAAGACGAGAATCCATATATTGATATGCCTCATCTAAAAGCAACGTGCAATTCTCAAGCCCACCATCATCGTGAGTCATGTGGTCTAGGAAATATTCCAAATTAAAATGTGTGTAGTCAAAAGCCAGGTGGTCATTTGAGATGACCCGCCTACCATACTGCTTCCACTGTTCAAATGCCACTGCCACCGCGGCAGTAGTTTTGCCACTCCCCTGAACACCCTCAAAAGAATATATGCTCATACTCTCACTATCTGCCTATCTAGTTTATTGAGAATAGCTCCTGTTTGTGCTCTCTGACTTCCCAACCCTTACCATTATCTTTAAAATCTATCATACCATGGATGTACATCTCACAAAGGTGCCACCCAAAGTATATAAGCCCTGTATCCTTAATATCCATCTCTTTAGCCAAATCCTCAACCTTAATTGCCTCCTTGTTATACAAGAAGGCAAGTATGAAGTCTTCCATAGTAGCATCTTTAAACTCTTCTTCCTCTCTCATATCAGACCTCTTCAATATAGCCCTCATCCACAAATTTCTTAAGCCACCTTAAGTAATCAACTAAACCTTTCTCCCTTCCCTCCTCACCCTCCAAAAGAGAGCCCCTCAAAGGAGACAGACCATAACTAATATCAACAATAACCTGGTCCCTAGTACTAGGAAATATACCCACCTTGGACCTACTCATTACCTGCTGAAAAGCCCTCTCACCTTTCTCTGTCAGCCTATACATCCTCTATATACCCCTGGTCTTCCAACCTCTTCAAGTTCATCTCAAAACTCTCAAAGAACTTATGCCTCTTCTTGGAGGGGGGCCCTTCAGAGTACCTAAGAACAAAATCTAGAGGCTGGGCATTAAAATTCTTTAATTCTCTTAGGTAAGCCTCAGCAAAAGCTTCCCCTCTCCCAAACCTTTCCAAACCCTCAAACTTGGATTCCAAACTTTCTAAGAACTTCTCACCTTTATCTGTTATTACATACATCTACCTATCCACCACCAGCCTTGTCATGTCTTATTCTCTTAGTCCCTACATCAAGGCCATCCTTCTCTATACGCTTAAATTTCCATTCCTGAGTAACCCTAGCCGAATCATAGTGGGGTGAGTAGAAAATTTCTGGGTCCTCATTTCCTTCAAGGTGAGAGTCAATCCAGGCCTGAGCAGAAGTCTCAGATACAAAGTGCCCTCCCATCTGATGGACAGTCCCCTTCTCATCCTTTGCAAAAATCCAGTGAGGCATTAGTCCACCTCCTCAACATAACCCTTCTCTAAGCATCTATCCAAAGTACCAGTCCACCCATCTATATAAGCATCTATATACTCCCTACTCTTCAAGGAGCTCTCCTGATTATGTAGGTTCTGCATTAAGCGAGACAAGACATCTACACCACAGTGTACCCACAAGCAAATAACCCACTCATCATACTGAGCATCAGTGAAGGTACCCCTATCACTAGTACCAATCTTCAAAAAATTCTTACCTTCCCTAGTCAACCTAAACATCCTCCTCCTCCACCTCCACATACCCTTTACTAATAAGCCAACCTAAAGCCTTCTCAGAGCCTCTAATATAGTTCAAATCAGTAATCTCATAAGTGCTCCAACCACTGTCAACTTCAAAGCCCCTAATCTCATCAACTATCTCTTTAGCACCAACAGGTAACTCCTTTTCAGCCCCTAAGGCTAGCTTCAAGGCTAGTACCCTACCTGCCTTAGTAAGCTTAACAACAACCACCTACTCCTCTACCTCCTCAACATAACCACTATTTACCAATGACTCCAGCCCGTAAAGGTACTCAGTAAAGCCTTCCTCACCCCTCATCCTACCCTCAAACAATGCAGGCTCCAAAGGCTGCCTCCCCCTACCAATGTCTAAAAGAACTCTTGCCTTAACAGTGGGTGTCCAGCCCCTTCTCATACTACTATTCACAGACCTCCGATACTCTTCTCCCTTCCTAGTTAGCTTATACACTCTCTATCAAACCTTCTTTTTCAAACTCCTCAATGTACCTAACAACCCTATCCAAATATCCTTTGTCTCTTCTATCCCTGGGAGCTACTATAAGTGTGGTACCCAATACCCCACCTCTACTAATCCCAAGAATCAATAAGAGATTGTCTCTCTCAGGGAGTTTAGTCCCAGGGTGGGCTTCATTGTACATCCAAATGCTTTCAAACCTCTCCTCACCCTTAGGAGTCAAAATCATTCCTCTTCCCCTTCTCTTGGTCTCCTAATAGCTGCGAGTATTTCTAGAGCTTCTGATATGCCCAACCTTTCCCTGGCCTTCTGGCCCATATAATACTCCATACCTATATGCTTAAGAACATCACTCTTAAATCTCCACTGCATGAAGTCAAGCACAGTAAATAAGGTTACTGTCCGGGGCTTCAAGTCAGATAACATCTTAAGCTGCTTGTACTTGTCTTTTGTCGGGTACATGAAGGCCAAGGCGAGCTGCTCCTCACTGGTCACTCCCATCCTCATGGCCTCAAAGATATCTCCTTTAGGTCCTGCTGCCATACTAAACCTCCTCTATTAATCCTTTCTCTTCCCAAGACTTCAAATACTTTAGAAACTTATTAAACCACCTCTTGCTATAACTAGAGGGGTACCTCTCCAGATGAATCATCTCAATACCCATAACTCTCAAAGGGCTCAAATTATTTTTATCTCTAGCAAAAAATTCAAATTGGTCTTCCTCATCTGATAACTCACTAACCCTTCCATCCCTCAATTTATCTTCTATGTCCCAAAGCTTAAGCTTACCTAGATATGTAAGTTGGTACACTACACTTCCTCTATGAATCCCTTCTCTACTAACCAGTCAAATTCTTCCATGACCCTACTCAAGTAGTCCCCTCTCTCATACTCAGGCCCCTCAAACCAACTTAACTCCCAATTAACAGCCTCAAGGCCACTTCCCGTTTGCCTCACCCTCCTAAGTAACTCCTTCTGTAAGTAACCTCTCCTCCTACTACTAGGAGTATATGCAAACTCCCTACTCAAGCCTCTCTCAGCCTTCTCACCTTTCTCAGTCAACCTATAACCCATACTAGAACTCAATTAACCCTTCTCTTTCCAATTCCTCAGTCCATCTAAGACTTCTCTCAAGGTTATCTCCTTTAAACCTCCTCAATACCACATCAAGTGCCGACTCCCCAAACCCTAACCGAAAGAAGAAAGAGGCCCTACCACCTGTACCCAAAGGGGTATTCCTACCCTTAAACATATCTTCCCAATACTTATCACCCTTCTCCGTTAGCCTCATCCTAACTACCTACTCCTCATATACAACATAACTATCAGTCCTATTGCACCCAAAACTATTAGCCCAATGGGCAGAAGTTTCTTCATATTGAACTTGAAGCCCTCACCGGGTTCAGCAGCTGCTTCCTGGACAAGCTTCCTCACCCAATTCTCTTCAAGTGCTGCTTTCAACTCCATAGCCGAACCTTCTCTATCACCAAGATTCACCCAGTCAAGAGGTAATCTGTCCTCTTCATCCAACAAAACCGCTGGTACAATCTCTTGTAAGAACCTAGGTAGCCCAATAGGGTAATGTGCCACCCTGACAAGGCTTGGGTACAACTCATACGCCCTATTCCCCCATATAATAAAGTCATCCCGTAATTCCAATAACTGAAACTTAACTGACTTATCTTTCCTGACAATAGCCCCAAGTATCTTCCCCTTCACCTTCTGCTTGTTCCAGAGTATGACACCCAATGGGAGCAGGACAACGACCATGATTAATAAAACTGGGCCTGCACTCATATAACCCCCTTTTCTGTATTACCATATTTCTATAAACCCCTCTTATATTTCCTCAACTAACCCCTCTTCAACCAACTTCTCTAATACATCCTCACAGGATGGGTGGTTAATACCCATCCTCCCCAAGGAATCCCCTACCCTAAGACTAACCACAGCCAAGTGTAAGAGTCTGCCCTTCCTAACAGCACTCAAGACACCCAATACTCTACCTTCCATAGAACTACGCTCACTAGCCCCCCTAACATATAATATATCCCAAGCCTTCTCACCTTTATCGGTTAACCTATATCCCACTTCTTACTCCCATAAAGGATAAACCTTAGCCTTAGAACCCACAGTCTCAATCTTACAGATACCCTTCTGGCCCAACCATCTTACATTATAGCCCACTATCTGCTCCAGTATGCCTTCATTATACCTACCTTCATTAACTTCCCTAGACAAAGCCTCAATCTTAGTATCCAAGCCCTCCTTCTTTATATACCCTGAAATTTGCCTATAAGTGTAAGGAGGCTCAATACCTTCTCCCCTAAGACCCTCAATGGCAAATAGAACCACCCTATCCCAATCAGCCCACTCCTCTTTAGGTAATACTTCCCAAAGACTACTCAATCTTACTATCTCCTACGTTACGATTCTTTGAAAAATACCGAAAAAAGTAATTACAATTCCCCAGACGACCAGTGCAATGATTGGGCCCCACAGGAGCCAAAGGACAATGGTATATGGGCCTGTCTGCATAAATGTGAAGTTTAGTATGAGTATCTCCCACATTCCAACAAAGAAACTACCTGTAGCTCCTGGTATCTCCCAAAGGCCCCAACTCTGAGAAGAAAATATCCTTGACCAAGACATTAGATGATTATAAGCATCCTGATGTTCTGGACCTAGAGTAGTTCCGGCCAGGATAACAGAACAAATTGCCGCCACCACCCAGGTAAAAACACCATCATGGGGATATATTTAGCCGCCATGATGCTCACCTCCAGGAGAAATAAATTTAGAGACCATCTCTACTACATTCTCCTCCTGCCAACTCATCTATCTCACCATCCTTACCATCTTTACAGCTCCTTAAAAACTGTAATACTCATAAAAATGAGTAATCCCAAAATTAGTGGAATCCACCACGCTAGCAATCCTGTTGCTGCTCCAAGAGTTAATAGCCCCATACCTGCCAGGGCTCCAAAGAATAAAGTACCTGTACCTATAGTTGCTGCAAACCCAAATGCTATAGCTGCCTCCATAAACATGACCGAGTAGAGTGTTGCTGAGGACCATCCAAGTGAGTTTGCTCCCCTAACAAATAAGTCATACCCTAACAAGTTAGACCCCGTCGCAGTAGTATTCTCATATAGAGGGATATTAAAAGGTGGGATAACTTGAGGCTCACTAGCAGAAGTATTACCACCAACAGAAGTAGAAATATATAGAGTTATAGGAGTTAGAGAGCCAACTGCTGTACCAGTACCTGAAGGCATACCTGCCAAGGTATAAGTTATAGTATTTCCATTACCAGACTGGTCCATAATTTGGCCTGAGTTAGCTTGAGCTGCCTCAAATAGATAGGTAGCCACCCAAGTAGGAGTTACAACACTCCCTGAGCCTACCCTCAAGTCATCAATGAGGCCATCAAACTCCAAACAAGCCACACTAGTAGCATCCAGTATGGTTCCAACAGCTCCAGTCACATTTTGGGAGACCCCATTAAGATATATAGCTATTCGAGTCCCATTATAAGTGCCTTTAACTGTTTGCCAGACAGAAGTAGTAGCAGGGGTAGTGACATAGGCCACGCCACCAGAATACATCCTATAAGCCACAGTAGCCCCTATAGTTGCATAAGCCCAAGTTGAACCACTATCAGTACTAGTACAATAATTTGCCGTACCTGCATTATAACCCCAAGTTAGCTTATTACTACCATCACCAGAAGGCACACTAGCCACTATGGAATAAAGAGTACCAGAAGCAATATAGTAAGGTACCTGCCACGTTACAGTAGCCCACGAGCTTCCTGTTACACTATTAGCTAGTATAGAACCGTACACCAAATTACTCCCAGAAGGCTTTCCACTAGATGTAAGTCTCAAAGATACATCAAAGTTGCCAGCAGGAGCACCCGTCTTGCTCCTGAAGTATAGTGAGACTCCTGTAGACCAATAAGAGGAGGTTGCAGTAAAATTAGCGGATTGCCAGTCCATCCCATAGATACCACTTCCCAAGCCACTACCCCCAGCAGAGGTAGAGTCTTTAATAACAGAAGTAGTTGAATTGGTGAAACCAAAAGAATAGCTCCCATTAACTATATCCAACCAGTAAGAACTTGTCCTACTAAAGATATTACTGGTTCCTGTAGTATTAGTACTATTAATCAATGCTTCAATAGTAAGATTTGTAGCTATACCCAAAGAGGCTGAATCTGCAACTGTACCCATATCCCCCGAATTAGCACACCATGTCTGGTTTCTACCAGCTGCTGCAACCCACCCTGTATATAACCTTAGCTGCTGGTTAGAATGGGCAGGAGCATTTACTACTCCTAACCAATGTACCCCATCACCAGTCATATTAAGTGCAGTGGAAGAGAGACCTGTAGACTCATTCATTAGATAGACATCGTCTGCATCTACCTGCATATAGCCACCTGCAACGAGTGAGGCAGGATTAACGTCATAGACAACCCTGAGATTTGGGTATGAGGTAGATGAGTTATTAGACACAGTAACTGTAATATAATAAGCACAGTCAGAGTAAGCTGCAAAAATAGGCACAGCTACTATACAGAAAAGGATAAGTGCCAATAACCAAGCATTTAGTACAACACGGAACTTACTCAAGCAAGTCTCCTAAGAATAAATGCTATACCAAACAACATAGCTACCGCAACTACAATAACAAAGGTAGTCTGCATAGCTATTATGCCTATCCAAG
>Ga0315291_10000464_pt1 | contig 53430 bp, 53 predicted proteins | sample YL17G12_20_MG_FD_203070 | JGI IMG/M metagenome (GOLD analysis project Ga0315291, IMG submission 203070) | Sediment microbial communities from Yellowstone Lake, YNP, Wyoming, USA - YL17G12_20 | ecosystem: Environmental > Aquatic > Freshwater > Lake > Sediment | place: USA: Wyoming | collected... | reverse complement strand
ACGGGGCATGTAAGTTGCATGTCCACACTGAAAACTTAACTGGGGGGGTAATAACGGACAGAGACTGTGATGCAGGTATTAAAAATGATTTTGGAACATCTGTCGAGGAATGGTGTGCGTCCTCAACGCAAAACGCTTCTTTTTATTCATCTGACCCCGCAAAAATCCTTGTCAAGCGTGGTAGTATTGTCAATGGAGTTGCCGATGTAAAGCTCCAGAATGCCACTGGCGGAAACATTAAGATAACTGGTGTTTCAGGTGGTTGTTCAATATCTGAGGGGACAGCGATTGCCAGCGGCGGTCTAATGACCTTGAGTTGCAGTGCGCCAGATGGAACACTTGGGGCTGTTTCGATTAATTATATTGATTTGTTCGGCAATAATAAAAGCGCCTCCATCTCCTCAAGATAGTTAACTGAGCTAAGTCAAATTCCCATATGGTGATGTTCTGGAGTCATCGGTTTCACTCGGATTGCCCAAGAGTTTCCAGCAGCGAACGTGCCGCCCATCAATCGAGGTCGGAATTTTCCCACTTCTACCTGAAAAATCCCAATCGCAAAAGTGATAGACCTTTTTTCTTCGCCCATGTCGTCTATGCCCGTGCTTTTTATGTCTTGACACTTAATCCGATATATGGCTGGAACAGGTATTTTAATTTTTGGAGGAGACGAAAGCATTAGGACGAAGATTTTTAAAAAGATTAACTAACATAAGATATCAATGAAAGGCAAATACGCGCTGGCAATCCCGATACTTTTGGCCGTGCTCGTTTTAAGCGGCTGCACTCAACCACAAGCGCCTCCAGCCGGCGAACAACAGAAAACCTGCTCCCAACTATCGGGATATGCTTGCAAAGAAAACGAGCAATGCTTCGGGCAATTGTTACCCGCTTCTGATGTTGGAACTTGCTGCTCCGTAGTTTGCACACAAAAATCCCCTCAAGACGCGGGAATTAAAACTTGTTCAGAGCAAAGCGGGGCTATTTGTAAAGCAGGTGAAAAATGCGAAGGGACAACACTCGACGCAAGCGATAGTACTGCTTGTTGTTCTACAACTTGCGCAAAAATAGAAGCGACGAAAGAAAAAACATTGGAAGAAATGAATTTGATACAAGATGACTTCCCAGTAGGATTTGTTTTGAATGATACTACTTCAGGATATCAAAAGAACGCACTAGAATACCAGGATGGTAATCAAGAAGCGGCTAATGAATTGCTTGCCGCTGGCTGGCAAGAAAACTATGCGGTCGAATTTCTGAAACGGTCTGAGACTCAAGAGGTAATGGGGACAAAAATAATTCTTGAAGACTATTTCGCTTCTTTATCCCGCTATGACAAAGCAAAAGACTATGCAAACTATTTTAAGAAATCAATTTCTGAAGATGCACCTGCAGAGAGAGCAGTAGAACTATCTCAAAAGTTTGGTGATAATTCGTTTTTTGCAAAACGCACTGACTCAACAACAATCTCATACGCATTATTCTTCACAAAAAATAATATCTTTGTTAACTTTGTAGCATATGGCCAAGCACGACAAATAACTGACGAAAAAGTAATTGAATACGCAAGGAAAATTGAAAGCAGGATATCTTAAGTAATCTCATTTCCAAGCGTTCTTGTAGAAGCAGACTGAGGCATGAGGGAAAGCCCTCTGAAGCAGCATGATATTACTGAATCATTTTTGTTGCTGGCATTGTTGCAGTCTCTGTTGGTGTTGAATTGTGCATGCCGTTTTGCAAACCTCAGACAACAAACCTTCACCACAGTCTTTGTTACAGGTGTCTAACTTTTGTCTGGACTGGTCTTCGCAAGTCAAAGCAATGCAACCACTTAGGATGACAACTACCACTAGCAGACAAACCACTAAGAATATTGCTTTCATAGCTTAGCTCCGCAGCCCGAACAAAACTTCGCGCCTTTCTTTAATGGCATACCGCATTTACCACAAACAGCAGTGGCAGTGTGGACTTCATGCTTAACTCCTTGGTGTGGCTTAGCTTGTTTTGGTTGCATATAATAAAAGTAATAAACTGCGAATCCGCCTCCACCAAGAAGTATTAGCACAATTACAGGTAATAAAAGATTTGGTGGTGCGGTAGGTTGATTTGAGCTTTCTGCACCAGGCGACAAAGGTAATTGCGTGTTACTCTGTGGCATAGCTGGTGGTGGAGCACAACTCTGTTTGCACTCCCCAATGGTTGCGCCTGATTGAATACAGCACTCTAACTCACCATCGCACTGTTGAGGCTTGTAATCTCCGCCGTTGCAGCACTTCCCAGGGGGGCAGTCAATTAAAACGATTGTTGATTTACAAATTCCTTCTTTTTCATTATAGTATTCGCTGGAGGTGCAATCGGTAGGGCATTGCTGGACGGTTCTTTCGCTTTTAGTACAAGTTCCACTGTAATTGCCCCAACGTTTGCTTAAATCACATCCCCAGCTAACCATACTTTTTGATGTTCCCCTATTTTCACATACCCCTGAAGAAAAAGTTTGTTGGCATTCAAGATCAGAGTTACACGGTTTTGTTTCTTCGCATTTCCAGTCGTCTGGATTGCAAGTATATCCCGCGCCTTTGTATGCACAATCTGGAGGGACACAGCACTCAATATTATCTAATGCTATTGATTGCGGGATATCGTAACAATTTCCTTGGGACTGGATTTCATTGACGTGGTATATTTTTCTTTTTCCAGCGACTCCTCCGCACCAATACGCGTTGTTTGACTTATCATATGTTAAAGAGATATTTGCAATCCCAGTTTGCCAATCTTTTACAAAAATATAGTTTTCTGTGGGGCGCATGTTGCCTTTTATATCGTCTAAAGTTGAGTAAGTTGAAGTTGGTTTAGTTTTTGAAGTATCCCCTTGTGTAGGATCGATATAGCTTCCAGCGTCTGTTAGATAACTCTTGTACTGTTCAACTTGTTCGTTTAATATACACTTTTCAGTTCCGTTCAACCAAAGTTCTGGTAATGATCCCGCCCATGCTTCATTCAACTTTATTTGATCAAAATGGGCAATAACTTGCGAATCGCTAGTAACTGATTGAATTATTGGCCAGCCACAGCAAGCTGCTTCAATTCGAATTGTATCTCCTACCCCATATTGAACACGTGCTGATTTTGCAATAGGGGTTGCCCCTCCATTTTTATAAATATTCCAATTGACCATACAAGGAGAGGGGCAGTTTAAACTAACATCCGCTTTTGGAGTTACTGCGTCGAATTCACAATTTGATACACAAGTATGTTCAAAAATGGATATTGGATGTCCATCTTTAGTGCTATTCTGTGTAAAAGTAAAGTTTTCTGTAGCTTTTTGATTAGTAAAATCACACTGGATCCTTCCATAACGAGGAAGCGCGATTTGACAATCTGCGGCAAGCACTATTGGAATAAAAATAATAATTGCGGCTAATAAAATAGCTTTTTTTATCATAATTTCTTACCACACTCAGAGCAGTGTTTAGCTTCCGTATCGTTTTGTGTTCCACATTTAGAACAATAAACAACTCGTGGTGCTGCTTGAACAACGACTTGTTGTTCTGGCTTGAGAGCAATCATTGTCCCAATAATGAAACCGAAAAACGAGCCAATCATTAGGTAGAGTGATGCTTCTGTAAGCATGATCAGCAGGCCAAGCGTTCTCTTAAGGCTTTCTGATAGATCTTTCACATTTTGCAAAAGGTCTTTCAGGTTTCCTGCATAAGCTGCCCCCGGAATAATCGCCCCAACAGTCCTTACTCCATCCAAGAGGGACAAGCCGGCGCCAAACCAAGATGAATGAGTGGCGCCATAAACTGTTTCGTTTAGTTGGTTTGCTGTTTGCATAGTTGCTAAGTTAGGGGTAGCGTATATGTAAATCATTAAGGAGAACAAGAATATTGCGAGACAAAAACCTGAAATAAAGCCGCCTAATGCTTTGCCCATACCTTAACCTTGTACAATCTGTTAGTTATAAGCATAATTTAAGATTGATGTTTGACCGCACGCGTACTTCCTTTCGAGCCTCAGTTGGTCCACAGTAGATTTAATTAGAAATGTCCACGGTTGCAAACATTTTTTACTAGAAAAAGTTTATTTGGCTCCTTTGAATTCGGTTTTATTGGTGATTTTTGTTTCCTCTTTTGAGCACATAACTCTGGAAACTACTATACATCGAGCTTACCCCCCTATTGGTTGTTTCTTTTTGTTTTTTGAGGTGTTTGGCGAGGAACGAAAGCTGCAAAACTGAATATAATCTATGCCATTTCTTTTTTTTTCTTTTTTTTTAAATAGTTTATTGTGCTGAACAGCCTAAGAAAAAGAAGTCTTAACAGTCGTTTTGTTAAAGGAAAACAAGAGCGCTGTTTCTTTTTTGTGCTTGCTCTTCTTTCAACGCGTTTCGTATTGACTTGAAACAAGAATGCTTTCGTTCGTACTATTTCTTTTTCCCATTAACCTGTATTTAAGCGTTCTCTTTTCTTCGGTCTTAGAGAGATGGGTAGGGGCGGGGCTGCTCCCAAGAAGGCCTGTCACTGTGTTGCCATTGTTTCCCTTACAAGCTGGCGCAATAGCATCTTGAATTCTGGCTTTTCCTGGATTAGTTTTTCGATTACTTGTTCGCTGACTGCTTTTTCATCCCAGAAAGCCGTTTCTCCGTGTGCCATTGGATTGTCTTCTTCTTTCAGCATCTCGAAGTATGGCTTTATGCAGGCGCGATAATCGAGGTGAGTGTAGACGTCAGAGATTCCCCCGCTCCATCCGAGCCAGTAATCGCGCTGCGCTTTGCTCCAGGCATAGGACCGCGTGGCGAATAGCTTCCTGAAGAAATGCGCCTTCTTTCCTTTCGGAAAGACAACGCCTGTTCTCTTCAGGCACTTGATTAATTCTTTCCTTACAGCGGCGTATCTTACGGGCGCTTCTTTTGCAGTGCAGAAGAAAGGGGCTTCGCTTTTGCTTCCCTTTTCTCTGTTTGGGGAAACCTTTGCCCACTGTTCAAGCTGCGGCTTTGCCAAGAAACCGATTACTGTTCTCGGGACCGTCTTGCTCTTCGGAAAAGAAATAACCAGATAATTCTTCTCCGGCTGGATGTCCTTGTTCCTTAACGACAGCGCTTCGCTTATCCTGCATCCAACGTCATTGCAGAGCGCTATTATTGCCTGGTTGCGGATGCTCATTCTCTTTCCTTCGACATACATCCCGTCAATCAGCTTCTTTATTTCATGCTGGTTCGGAAGCTCTGAAGCAATGACTATCTGCCTCGGGCTCTTCGGAAGCTGTATCCAGTCAAGGACCTCGACAAACTGTTTCTTCGGAAGGCTAAAAGCAAAGCGCAAGAACTTTCTCGCCATGCCGAAATACTTCAAAAGAGTCCAGGTAGAAACCTCTTTGTTTATCTGCCTGTCCTCCATTGCCCTCCACCACTTTCCAACGTCCTCTTTCGACAGCTCCCTGACCGGCTTTGAAAAGAAACGGCAAAAAGCGTAAGCCTCGCCGATGTTTCTCGCCCAGCCGGAAACAGACAACTCTCCCTTAGAATACTCTCTCTCCAACTGAGAACAGTAGTCCAAAAGAAGCAGCCTATTAGCCTCTAAGATAGACTGGTCCTGTTCCATCGTCCTTATCATGCTCAACAGGTATTTATTCCTGTTATGAACGTCAAAGGCAGAGGAAAGAATTTGCTGTGTTATTGCATTCATGTTCAGTCACCATCCTTTTCCTGTTAGTCAGGAATATTTAATAGTTTCGGGACTTGAACCGAATGACTTGACGCCCTGGGCGGGAGTTGGACCCGCCTCACAGCCTGACAACAGCCTTTTCAATTTTCCCGCGGAAAATTGTTCTTTTCCCGAGGCTTTTCTTTTTAAGAAAAGGCTCCGACAGGGCCGTATCCTAACCGATAGACTACCAGGGCATGCCAATTAACATTTGGCATCGTTGGGCAACCTCACTTGCGTTCGGTTGGCCTTGCTCGGCATTGCCGAGCATTCTTTTCGCAAACCGTTTCTTTCCAAGAAAAGGTTCTAGAAATGTCTAATTTAATCTCCTGCGGTTGTTTTTTTAAAGGAAACTTTTGCTTTCTGTTGCCCGGATTGTTTTATTTCTCTGGCGCGCTTTCAAGCAGGTGGATGTATTTTGTTCCCTTGCCTGCCTTGAATTCCACAAGCGCGCTCCAATAATCCACCTGTTCCCACTTTTTCGGGTTCAGGCCGTATTCGCCTCCGCCCAGCTCCTTTTCGAGCGACAGGGCGTAGCCGTATCCTTCAATTTTCTCCCAGGAAACATTGTTGCCAATGCTCCTGTAGCCGTCGCCGCTTTTTTCCATTATTGTGAAAGCGTTGAGGTCCGGGGGCAGCCAAGGGCTTTTCAAGAGCAGCGTCCCCGCATCCGGCGCGCCTATCGCCGCCGCAAGCGGCGGTGCCGTGACCATCATGGGGCACATGCTTGTATAGCTTTGGTCAATGTAGAAATCGCCCGATGTTGCGGTGGAGAATTTTTTTGACAGCAAATGCTGCCCGCTTCTTACAGTCAGCTGGTTCTCTTTTCCAAGCTCAATGTTCTTTCCGGATAGCGTGAGAAGATACAAGCCGCCGTTCAGATCTGCAAGCCGCAGCACCTGGAGCGCCGCGCCGTTCATTTCGGCGGTATAATATCCCGCATCGCCCTTTGCCATTCCTATGTTCGAGCGCAGGTAAATGTTAATTGGGTAGCCTTCCCTGATTGGCAGCGCGGCTTCCATGGACAATTGCTCCCCGCCCACTGTCGATGATAAAATGTCGTCTGCATGGTAATCAAAGGAGATCGTTGTTTTTTTGTCAAATAAAAGCGACTCGTGGATCGCCGGCTTTCCCGAAAAATTCAAATCGTACAAGAATTTTCCCGTTGCGGGGTCCTTTGCGACGCTGCTTGAGCCCAGGCCCGCTTCAAGCGGATAGCCGTCGGCGAGCAGCGAAATTTCCCGCAGGTCGAGCTGCTTGCCGGATTCGACCTTCATCACGGGGTAATACTCTGCGCCGCCGCAGCCGTATGCGCCCCCGAAAACCTCAAAATTTATTTTCTTTATTTCTATCCCGCCCTGCGCCTCTTCGGGCGGCGTTACGCAGCCCGCAAGCGCAATGCCCGCGCCGACGGCGCCAACTGCAGCTGCCCTGCAAACTTTCGATAACAGCCCGGGCTTTTTTTCCGAGATTTCCTTGCATTCCGTGTTGCCTGCGTAAAAATTGCCGTATTTCTGCAGCGCCTTTGCCCTGCATCCTCCGCCGCACCAGCGGAGCATTTCACAGCCGCTGCATGGCGCGCCAATTTTTCCTGAATCGAATTTCCTGAAGCAGTCGAAAGCGCCGCTGTTCCAGGCATCGGAAATCTTTTTCTTGCGCACGTTTCCCGCAGGGTACGGGAAAGAGGCGCACGGCCTTATTTCGCCTTCCGCGCTTACCGCCAGATGGCTTCTGCCCGCGGAGCATTCAAAACAGTCGTTGAACGGCCCGAATCCGTCGTCCAAAACAATTTTTGTGCCGCTTCCCCTGTTTTCCAGTGCGAATTCAATCAGGCCCGCTGCCCCCTGCGAGCCGAGCCCCATGTTGTTTTCTTTAGCCCGCCCTATTTTCTGCGGCATGTAAATGTTCAGCCTCTCAAAGCCGTTTTCCGCGCACATTTTGTGGACCTTTTTCACTTCCGCGAGGTTGGAGTCGCAGACCATCATCGAGGCGCACGTGATTATCCCGTTTTCCCTGAAAAGATTCAGCGCGTTCAGCGCTTTTTCAAATGACTTGCCCCTGTTGCAGTCGTGGTATTCGCGCATCCCGTCGATGCTGACTGACGCAGCCCGCAATCCGCTTGCTGCGAGCCTTTCCGCTGTTTGCCTGCCCACGAGGCAGCCGTTTGTTATCAGCGTGGAATTCATGCCGAGCGAATCGGCGTGGCTTATCAGCCCAAAAATGTCCTTTCTCGTTAGGGGCTCGCCGCCTGTTATTGAAAAAAACAGCGCGCCCAGGGAGGAAACATCCTCCAGCATCGCCATGGCTTCCGCTGTCGATAATTCGCCCCTGGCTGCCGCGCCGCAGCCCGAACCGCAGTGCCTGCAGCCCAGGTTGCATTTTCTCGTGCTTTCCCATAGGAAATGCCGCAGGATGTTGCCTTCAGTTCCGGACATTTTTTCAGCCCATTATCTTCGCTATCGCCGCGCTTCCGAGCATGTGCACAGCGAGCCCGCTTGCCGTCCACGCCGCAACCAGCCCGGCTGGCACGTTGAACAGCAGGAACATCGTGAATGTTGTGGGCAGCCCGGCCACCATAAAGAGCATCAGCCCGTAGTAAAATCCCCTGTTCAGCGCGTTCTTTCCAGGCAGTGCCGGCTTGACTTTGCCGTAAACGAATGCCGCGAGCGTTCCCGTGACAATGCCGAACACTATCGAAGCCGCGTAGAATTCCGTTCCGGGCGGCCCCGGCCCCGGCATCATTATTTTGCTCCAGACCGGCCAGTATTCCGGCAGCATGTAATACTGCATTGTCGCGAACGCTTCAATGACATGTATCGCTTGGCCGATTATTGCGAAAGCGGTTCCCGCGAGGATTAATCTCAGGATTTTCATTTTTTGAAAGCCCCTTTTTTTTGGCTGTTAATTATTGGGGTCTGCAATTTAAATTTTTCTCTATTGCGCCCGCCGGCGGCTATTTCTGTTTCTGCTCTATGCTGAACAGTTCCACTAGCCGCACAGTGGTCGGCGGCTTTTCGCCGAAGTTTGAGAGAATCTGCTCCGCGAGCGTTATCCCCCTGAACCGCGCCATGTTTTTCGCGCTTGTGTCAAACCTTGTCCTGCTTACCTGCGAGGCGTGCTTTTTTATCGCGAGAATTTTTTTCCGCAGCTCTTTTTCCGAGAACTGCACTATCGCGTTGAATTTCCTGTGCGAAAAAAGCGCCCAAGGCGTCTCGTAATTCCAGATTTCACATCTGGCGTTAATTTTGGCGAGCGCGTCGCTTGCAATCCTCCTCGCGAGGAGGTGTGTCGGGTGCGTGTCTGCCGCTTGGGGCAGGAAGACAATGTCCGGCCTTATTGCCCTGAATTTTTTGGCGACTTTTTCCTTGTCGGCCACAAAGCTTTTTTCGCCGTTGTCGTAAAACCCGAGCCGCAGGAAAACCGGCTTTGTTTTAAGCGCCCGCGCCTCGGCCATGCTTTCCCTCTCCCTTATGAACGCTTTGCGCTCCTTTGTTTTGCAGTTGTAGACCGCCCTGTCGCCCGTTGTCATCACGAAAACAAAAACCCTGTTTTTTTTGGAGAGCAGCGAAAGAGTTGCGCCGCATGCAACAGCCGAATCGTCCGGGTGCGGTGAAACAAAAACAATCTTTTTCCCTTTCGGGAGGTTTTCCTCAAAAAAAATCTTCACGCCGTTGTATTCCGCGGGCAAAACATCTTCAAGCAGTGCTGCCGAATCCTTGTCGCAGTAAACATCAGTGTCCGGGTGCCGCTGCAGCACGGAAGCCGGAACGCTTTCGTTCGGCTTCGACAGCGCCATTTTCCTTACTGCGCCAGCCTTTTTTCCGCCATAAGCGAAAAGGATTATTTTTTTTGCCTTCATTATTGTCGAAAGCCCCATTGTAATTGCCTGCCTCGGCACTTCGGGCTTGCTCTTGAAAAAACGCGAATTTGCGCTGATGGTCGAGGCGCTTAGTTTCACAACCCGGGTTTTCGAGGAGAATTGGGAGCCGGGCTCGTTGAAGGCGATGTGCGCGTTGCCGCCAATGCCGAGAAGCGCGAGGTCAATCCCTTTCCTTTTTACGAGCGCTTCGCGCTCCTCCGCCTCTTTTTTCAGGTCGGCCGCCGCGCCGTTGTACAAAAAAATGTTTTTTTCGCCGGCGTTTATTTTCCCCAAAATGTTTTTCCTCAAAAATCTCGCATATGATTGGGGGTGCGATTGCCGCAGGCCAGCGTACTCGTCGAGGTTCATGAAAATCGCTTTTGAGAAATCGATTTTGCCCTGCCTGTACTGCTTCACAAGCTCCCTATAGAGGCCGAGCGGCGTTGAGCCTGTCGGCAGCGCGATTGCCGCGCCGGGCTTTTTCCTCAGGATCTCGGCTATTTTCGCCCCGGCGACCTTTGAAGCGAACCGTTCGTCTGTAACAAAAAAGCGCATTCTGAACACAATTATTTTGTTTTCCGCCTTAAAAAGGATTTTGGTTCACTGTTCCGAATCTGCTCTGCTTTTATTGCCAGGTGCTGGCTTTTCCAGCACTATGACGCTTTCCCTTACTGTTCCGACCTTTATTGTGCGGTTGCGCATGCACTGCACGTGCCTTGCCACGATTTTCCGCTGCAAATTGAAGCCGATTTTCTTTGCGTCCCCGATAAGAATGTCGTCGCTCTCCACTGTTTCGTACGGGAAGCATCCGCCGCCGACAACAATGACCGCCTTTCCGCCCGGCTTAAGGCAGCTGAAAATGTTCTGCAGCACCTTGTGCATGTCGCCGAAGTAAGCCTTCGCAACCAGCGGCAGGCTTGTTTCACCGTCCCTGCCGGTCGCCTCGTCCGCGATGTAGGCGCGCAGCCTTGTTTCCTGGGCCCGGAAAAACAATCCAAGCTCCAGCTTGTATACCTTAGCGTACTCTATCTTGTTCAGGTACGGCGGCGAGGTCAAAACCGAGCCGATTGAATTCCCGCCCAGCTTCGTTATCCGCGCGTCGGCCTCGAAAACCCGCGGCTCAACAGGCGGCATCCTGCCGTGGTTCAGGTCCAGCTCCATTTTCTTCAGCTTTCCCAAAAAGATTTTTTTTACCGGCAGCGGCGGCTTCCTCTGCTTGCGCAACGAGCCCCCCACCTTGATTACGTTCGCTACCCTTCCGGCCGTGTCGATCAGCGCAAGCAGGAAAAAATCCCTTATTTTATGGTCGGTTATTTCAAGAATTTTTTTGTGGTAGAAATAAATGTCGTCCATCTGCTGCTCCCTGAAAAGCCGCCTTATCTTCGGGTTGGGGAATTTTCCAACCTGCCTCGGGTGCAATTCCCGGAATCCCTCAATCGCGCGCCCGAGCGCGCCCAAATCATAATTGCGCGTCTTTGCCCCTGAAGCGAGGACAGCCAGCGGGCTGACGTCAAAGCCGATGCTTTCAACGCCCATCTGCTTGCAGGCCAGGAGCGTTGTTCCGACGCCGCAGAACGGGTCAAGCACCGGCTCCTGCAGCCCGAATTCCTTTACCGCCCATTCCACAAGCCCCCTCGAAAACCCCTCCTTGTAGTAAAGCCAGTTATGCATTGGCTCTTCCTTGTTCGGGACGAAAGTAACCAAATCGCGAAGGTTGCATGGAATCATTGTGAATTAATTTACCCGGGGAAATAAAGAAAAAGGCTACGCTCTGCGGCATTTTTTTTCAGCCGAAAGCCATCAGCCCCGGGTCCAGAATCAGCACGATTCCGAGGGCGAGCATCATCAAGCCGCAAATAAGCTTCAGTGCCCTTCCGTATCGTTCGGTCATCTTCCCGCTGCTTAGCGTTATCACCGCAATAGCGACCATTATGCCGTCGTCAAGCATGTAGAATGCCTGGTAAAGCGCGAGATAGCCGTATTTTGAGAGCGGCGGAAGCTGCTGTTCCGCAAGAACCTTGGTGTAAACCATCGGCAGCCCGAAAGTGCAGAGGAATTCCACGAAATTCACGCTGATTGCAAGCACCACTGCAGCGCCAAGCATTATTAGGACAGACTCGTGCTCAACTATTTCGCGCATTTTTCCGAAAATCTTCGGCTTGAAGCGCTCCGGTATCGAAAGAGAGGGGCCTTTTTTGAAGAAGAAAAAGTCCTTTATGTTGACGATGCCGACAACAACCGCGATAATCCCGACAACCGTGAACGCTATGGCAACGCTGCCGATGAACTCGAACAAATTAAGCCACGCGCCCATGAAAAGGAAGTAAACAAATCCGGAGACAAAAACGAAAGTGCCGGCGACAAGCGCCATTCTTTTCCTGCTGTGCAGCCTTATAAGGATTCCAAGCAGCACCAAAAGCACGAACATCGCGCATGCGTTGAATCCGTCCAAAAGCCCGACCACTGCGGTCAGCAGGGGCAGTGAAACAGTCTTTGGGTCAATGCTGCCGAGGAAAGGGATGCTTATCGGGGTGCCGCCGCTTTGCGTTGCAGGCAGCGCCCTTCCGGACAGGACATCGTCCGGGCTTGGGCAGTTGCTTGAAGCGCAGTTTGCAATCACTGCCTCAATCTGGTTCCCGTATCCTAGAAAAGCCTTTTCGCCCCCTATGAAAACAAGGCCTCCGGAAAACTCGTCAAATCCCGTGAAAGCCATGTTGGAAACAAATGTTTTCGGCACCCTGATTGAATCTGTGCCAAATGCGCCCGCGAACCGGCCATAAATGCCAACGTTGTCCGCGTTGTACCATACCTCAAAATCCCTGACTTCCAGAGTCGGGTACTTGGCTTTCATTTCCCCAAGGAATGCTTCTTCTTTCGCGCAGTGCGGGCAGCCGTTCCCCCAAAAAAAGTACAATGTGACATTTTTGTCCCTGGCCGGCTGCGGCTCGATTGCCTGCGCGAATGCCAGAAGCGGCAGAAGCGCGAATATCGCCAAAAGCAAAAAAGCCTTCTTCTCCAACATGCCCACCTTTTTAGAAAAACAGCAGGGTTGTTCTTTTAATTCTTTTTATTTGCAGAGCGCTTTCACAAACCAAAAGCTCCGCGCTAATTCTTCAGCAGGCGGAGCGGTTTTCGTTTCCCGCCGGGAAAATCACTACCCTTGCGTCAACTGCGGAAAGCTTTTTGTTTGAGACAATTATCGGGTTTATGTCGGCCTCCCGCACTTCGGGGAAGTCCGCGATAAACTGCGAAAAGCCCGCAATGATTTTCTCCAATTCCGGCATGTCCGCCCGGAATTTTTTCCTGTAGCCCCTTAGCAGCTGGTAAACCTTCGTGTCCCGTATCATGCCTCCTGCAAGAGCCCGGGAAAGCGGCGGCAGCCCGATGCTTATATCGTGGAAAATCTCTGTCGCAACGCCGCCAAGGCCGAACATGATAACCGCGCCAAAAATACTGTCGCTCTTGGCGCCCAGAATAAGCTCGAGGTTTCCCGCCTGCACCATTTCCTGCACGCTTACGCCGCTTATCTGCGCGCCCGGCTTCGCTTTTCTCGCGTTGGCGATAATTTTCCTGAACGCCTCGCGCACCTGCTTTTCCGAAATAAGGCCTAGCGCGACAGCGCCCGCGTCAGTCTTGTGCGTTATCTCGCCGGAAACAACTTTCAGCGCGACAGGAAAGCCGATTTCCTTCGCTTTCCGCGCCGCTTCATCCACAGTTCCCGCAAAAACAGTCCTGTTCACAGGAATCCCGTACTCTTTCAGGATTTTCTTCGAGTCAATCTCGTTCAGCACGAAGCGCTTTCTTTTTTGATAGCCCCCGATAATCGCCCTGATGCATGCCTTGTCGGGCGTTGGCTCAACGCGGAATTCCCCCGGCGCCTCATAAAGGTTATGGCTGTTCTCCCTGTAGGCGTTCATATAGCTGAAAACCCTCACGGCCTCTTCTGGCGTCTTGTAGCACGGCACTCCCCTCTCCCTGAGAATCTCCCTTCCCGGCTCGACAAAGCCCTCGCCCATCCAGCAGGCGAGAACAGTCTTGCCGCTGCCGTGGGTTTTCTCCGCGACAGCCTTGGCGACAAGCGCCGGCTTGCTTATTGCCTGCGGGCTGAGCATAACAAGAATGCCGTCAACGCCCTTTTCCTTCAGGACAACATCCAAAGCCTTTTCGTACAGCTCGTGCCCCGCGTCTCCCAGCAGGTCCACCGGATTGTTCCTGCTCCAGTGCCTTGGTATCTCCCTCTCAAGCGTTGCCATCGCGGAGGCTGAAAGCCGCGCGAGCGTGCAGCCGTTCTTTATCACGGCGTCGACAGCCATTACGCCGGGCCCGCCTGCGTTGGTTATTATCGCAAGCCTGCCGCCCTTCGGCAGCGGCTGTTTCGCCAGCGCCTCGCTGCATCCAAGCAAATCCTGGACTCCCTCGACCCTGACAATGCCCGCTCTCTTGAAAGCCGCATCAAAAACCGCGTCGTTTCCCGCCATCGAGCCGGTGTGCGAGATGGCAGCCCTGGCGCTTTCCTCAAACCTTCCGGATTTCGCGACGATTATCGGCTTGCTCCGGGAAAAGCTGCGCGCGGCGCTCATGAATTTCCTCGCGTCCTTGATGCTTTCCATGTATATTGCGACGCTTTCAACTTCGGGGTCCTGCTGCACAAAGCCGATTATGTCCGCGAACTCCACATCAAGCATTGCCCCCACAGAGATGAAATACTTAAAGCCAACCTTCTGCTTCAGCGCCCAGTCCAAAATGCTGCTGCAGAGCGCGCCGCTCTGGCTTATCAGCGCCATTTTTCCCGGCAGCGCGTTCCTAATCGCAAAGCTCGCGTTTATTTTCTTGTCAGTCCTGATATACCCGAGGCAGTTCGGCCCGAGCAGCCGCATCCCTGTCCCGGCAATGATTTTTTTGAGCTCTTTCTCAAGCAGCCGCCCTTCCTTCCCTATTTCCCCGAAACCGCTGCTTACCACAATAACTGATTTCACTCCCGCCTTGACGCACTCCCTTACAAGGTTTGGGACAGTGAAAGCCGGCGTGGCTATCACCGCCAAATCCGGCTTCTCGCCTATATCAAGAACGCTTTTGTAGCACCTTATGCCTAAAACATTTTTCCTGTTTAGGTTCACGGGATAAACGCGCCCGCTGTATCCGCCGTCGATAAGGTTTTGCATCAGCGCGAATCCGACGCTTTCATGCCTGCCGCTCGCGCCTATAACCGCAATCGAAGAAGGGTCGAACATTTTTTTCAGGTTATCCGCAGGCAACACTCTCCGATTTATTTTTTTTCCGGCGCTAATAGCAAAAGACATTATTTTTGGTAAATTAATTGGTGTCTTTTGCAAATAGCAAAGGGCATATTTTTTATCATTATTAAAGTCCTTCGCTATAAAATAATGTAAAAACTAGTATATTGCGCTTTCCCCGCGCGGCAAGTGTGCCGAATGCCTGCCTTTGATTTATAAATCGGCTCACAAAAGAAAGATGGCTATTCAACGCCATTGGCCTGGGCCCTGCAGTTCATTCCTTTGCGCCGCCCTTCTTTATCTCGTCAAAAGCCCCTTTTGCGGCAACAGCGCCCTGCGCTATCGCGGTTATAGCCTGCCTAAGCGGGCTGTCGGTTATATCCCCGGCAGCGAACACGCCCGGCACGCTTGTCCGCTGCTCCCTGTCGGTTTTAATGTATCCCTCAGGGCTTGTTTCAACGCCGATTGCCTTCGCTATGCCGGCATCGGGCGCGTAGCCGATTTCCACAAACAATCCCTGCAGCGCTATCTCCTTTCCGCTGTCAAGAACAACTCCCTTCAGCGCCGCATCACCCTGCAGTTTCTTCACGTTCGAATTGAAAACAACCGTGATTTTTTTGTTTTCCTTCACGCGCTCGGCAAGAACAGGGTCTGCCCTGAAAAAATCCGGCTGCCTGTAAAAGATAAAAACCTTTTCCGCGAACTGCGCCGCAAGAATAGCAGCGCTAAGCGCGCTGTTGCCGCCGCCCACTACGCCGGTCACTTTTCCCCTGTAAAGCGGCGCGTCGCAGGTGGCGCAGTAGCATACGCCCTTTCCGGCGAATTTTTTCTCCCCGGGCAGGCCGAGCTTTCTCCTTTCGGTGCCGGGCGCGAGGATTATTTTTTTCGCTCCGAACTCAAGCCCTGTCGCGGTCTTTACCAAAAACGCGCCGCCCGCTTTTTTTATTCCGGAAACCCTGTCGCCCGTTATCCCGATGCCCAATCCCTGGGCCTGTGCAATCATTTTCTGCGCGGCCTCAATGCCGCTTATCTGCCTGTAGGTCGGGAAATTCTCCAGATTGCTTGCTTCCGCCAAATGCCCTCCCGGCTGCTCGCCGATTAGGATTGTTTTCAGCCTGTAGCGCGCGGCGTAAACCGCAGCGCCCAATCCCGCAGGCCCGGCGCCGATTATCGCAAGGTCAAATTCCCCTTTTCCCATTCTTTCCCCTCAAATGTTTTTTTCAATCCATTTCCTCACTGCCTGCTCCGGAAGCGCGCCGGTGAATTCGCCCACAACTTTGCCGCCCCTGAACATTTTCACGCTCGGGATGCTTGAGACCGCGAATCTCCCGCTCAACCCGGGATTCCGGTCGACGTTTATTTTCGCTAGCACGAATTTTCCCCCGAATTCCTTGGCGAGCTTTTCCATTGTCGGGCCGAGCATCTGGCATGGCATGCACCATGACGCCCAGAAATCCGCTACAACAGGCAGCTTGGCGCTCTGCTTCACCACCTTTTCCTCAAAATTGGCGTCGTCCGCTTCAAACGCATTTTCACCCATAAAATTTCCCCTGCGCCGCTTTCGCAGCGATTATTTTATCCGCGACCATTATTAAATTATAGCGTGGCAGCGGAATCGCCCGCCGCAAAAAATAACCCGTGCCCCGCTATTCCGGGAAAAGCATTTTCATCCCGAGTATGAACGCTATCCCGAGGACGAAAAACAGGAAGGAAACAACCGCCTTTTTCAGGTCGCTTTCCTTGTGCAGTTCCGGAATGAGGTCCGAGGCGCCGATGTAGATGAATCCGCCCGCGGCAAAAGGCAGCAGAACCGCAGAGAATGAGGCCGATTCCGAAATGAAAAATCCCGCGATCCCGCCGAGAACGCAGGTGAGCTGCGCGATGAAATTGTACAGCAGGGCCTTTTTCCTGCCGAAGCCGCTGTAAACAAGAACGCCGAAGTTGCCCAATTCCTGCGGCACCTCGTGGCCGATTATAAGCGCGGTTGTTATTATGCCGAACCCGGGGTTTACCAGGAAGCTTGCCGCGATGACAAGGCCGTCGATGAAATTGTGCAGCCCGTCGCCAAGCAGAATCAGGTAGCTTATCGGGTGCACCCTGCAATCGCCCTCATGGCAGTGGTGCCAGTGGAGCGCCCTCTCTATAATAAAGAAGAATATGAACCCTGCGAACAGGTAAGCGAAGGCGGCTGTTTTCGGCAGAATGTCAAGCGACTCGGATAACAGGTGGAAGAAGGCGCCGCCCAGCAGCGCGCCGGCGCTGAAGCCCACAAGCGCCATCAGGATTTTTCCAAGGGTTTTTTTGTTCATCAGCAGGGAGAAAATCCCCACAAGCGCGACAAGGCTGTCCACGGTTGTCGCCGCAATAATCCAAAGAAGCGTGTCCATAAAGCAAAACCGGTTTTTTCCAGTTATTAATCCGATTAAACGTTTTTTTAACCAGATATCGTCGGCGGGTTTTTCAGCAGAAAGCGCACCCGCTGGTTTGCGATGCGTTGCAAAGGTTCGTTTTGCAACGAAGAAAAGAAACGCATTTTTATTTAAACCATTTTTTCCATATATTTCTTGTGAAGCGCTTTTTTGAGCTGGATGCCGCGCGGGGAATTGCCGTCGTCGCGATGGTCGCCTTCCACGCGCTCTACGACCTGAATTACTTCAGGGGATACGGCTTTGGAATTTACAGCGGCGCTTTTTTCGCGCTCGGCAGGTTCGCGGCGCTCGCTTTCATTTTCATCGTGGGAATTTCGCTCACCCTGAGCTACAGCAGGGCCGAGCAGGGGAAAACCATGCTGCAATTGCTCAAAAAGTTCCTGCTCAGGGGCGCGGGAATTTTCTGCCTCGGGCTTGCGATAACAGTGTTCACGCTCCTTTTTTTCCCGCGCTCGCCGATTTTGTTCGGAGTGCTGCACTTTATCGGAATTGCAGTAATCCTCTCTTTCCCTTTTGTGCGCAAGCCGAAAGCGAGCCTTTTTTGCGGGGCAATCATGCTCGCGCTTGGCTTATGGCTTTCGCCCCTAAGGTTTGATTTCCCGTGGCTTTTTTGGCTTGGGCTTGCCCCTGGGAATTTTTTCACTTTCGATTACTTCCCGCTTCTCCCGTGGCTCGGGGTGGCGCTGCTGGGGGTTTTCGCGGGCAATCTTTTTTACCCGGGCGGAAAAAGGCGCTTCAATATCCCAAACGCGGGCGGTTTCGCGCCAGTGCGCTTGCTGTGCTTCCTCGGAAGGCACAGCCTGCTGGTTTATTTCCTGCACCAGCCGCTTCTGGTGGCGCTCATTTTTTCCCTGGCTTAATCCTCTTTTCCATCCTTATGTGCAGCGTGCCGGCTTTTTTGTGCACAAACGGCTTCCCTTTCGGCTCAAACCCCAATTGCCTGAAGAATTTTTTCGCGTGCTTTCTCGCGTTAATATACAATAGCGAGAGTCCTTTCCGCCCCGCTATTCCCTCAATCTTTTGCATTATGCGCGAGCCTATGCGCCTGTGCCTGTGCGCCCTGTGCACCGCGATGTTCCGTATGTGCCCTTTTTTTCCCTCAACCGCGAGCTCGCCGGAGCCGACAATTGAAGAGCCGCTGGCGGCAACAATATGGACTCTTTTCCCTTTCAATGGGTTCTCTTTCGGCAGCCCGAGGTATTTGTGCAGAATGTCATACCGCAATTCCGCCATGCCCGCCCATTCCTTGCCGCTTTTCGGCCGCCTTATTTCAAGCATAATGCAACACTTTTTGCTGGAAAAAGAAGAAAAAAGCAATGCATGCAGGGCAGGATTCGGGGTTGTTTCCGCCCTCCGCTGCCGTTTTCCAGCAGATTATAGGCATCCTTTTTAATATTATTGCTTAATAAGAGTGGTTTGTTGAAGCCTTATGGCTTTGGTCTGAGAGGTGAAAAAATGAGATTCGCAATGAAGATGAAAGCATACGACGAGGACGAAGAAGAGGACGACGAAGAGTCGGACGACGAAGACGAGGACCTTGACGAAGAGTAAACAAGCCGCTTCTCTTAATTCTTTTTTTTACTTTTTGCCGTTAATCCGCTTTTTTTGAAGCGGCTGATTCTGCCCCGGACTTTAAGGGCTGATTTTTTTAAGCACGCCTATGCGCCGGCATGGCTTGCATGCCGCAGCAGCCGTCTGAATGCCACAAGCGCCTTTATGAACGGCACTGAAGCGAAAAAAGCGAAAATCACAATAGCACTAATCTGCCTCGCGTGGCCGATATTAACCCCGAAAACAGGCAGCTCGCGGTAAAGCAATACTGTTACCCAACCGAAGCAAAAAACCACAAAAATGTTTAGCGCAATTTCCTTGAGCTGCTTTGTGGTGTAAGGGGCCTGCGGCTTTTCCGCGTGCTTCCCTGGTTCCCTCCCGGCCCTGGGCAAAAATGATAAAACTTTCTGGTGCAGCTTGCGCAGATTGAACATTGGCTGGAAAAGCACCAGTGTCACAAGGATAAGCAGGAAAGCGAGCGGGTTTATCAGTTTTGATTCCACCCCCATGAGAACTCCAGCGCCGGCTGTAACAGTTGCGATTATCACCACAAACTCGCCTAGCGGAGAAAGCAGCACAGCGGAAAGCGAGCTGTCCTCCTCGCTCAGGCCGAAAAACCTCCCGAAAACCCTTGTTGAAACAGAGTGCGCGGCTATCGCCATAATGCTAAGCCCCAGCGCCAGCCCCACAATGAAAAGCATTTCCCAGAAAGAGGGAAGGGCAAGCGCGTTTGCCCCTGAATCAAAGAAAAGCGTTGTGCCGAACCCCACAAAAAAGAAAACAAGGAAGAAATCGCGCAGGAAGCTCACATCCTTCTTTATCTTGTGCCCGCTGTCTGTTTCGCTGAGCGCGAATCCCGCGAAGTAAGCGCCGATTGCAGTGGAAAGCCCGAGAATGCTCGCGAGCGTTGCAACCAAAAGCCCGACACCGAGCGCATAAAGCGTTATTTCCGTGTGGCCGAACCCGTTCTTGACCATCCATCTCTCCACAAAGCGAGAGAGGTGGTGCACGGCATAAAAGACGCTAACGGCGAAAACAAGCGCGGCAACCGCGAGGCCCGCCGCGTTGCCGCCGGCAGCCGAAATGCTTGTTATGAAAACAAGCAGCAGCACGCCCAAAAAGTCCTGCAATATAAGGATTGAAAGCGATATTTTCGCCGCGGTGTTCTGAAGCAGGCCCTTGTCAATGAGGAATTTTGCGACAATCGCAGTGGAAGTGCTGAAAAGCATTATTCCCGCCACAATGGCAAAAAGGGAAGTGTAGCCGAGCGCAAGAACCACTGCTGCGCCGAATCCAACCGTAAGCGTCATGTCAATTGCCGCAAGCCCGAAAATGGCCCTTCCGGCGCCAAGAAATTCCTTCAGCGAAAGCTCTATCCCAAGGTAAAACAGCAGGACAAAAAGGCCGAGCTCCGCAAAGCCCACGACAAGCGGATCCTTTGGGTGCAGGAAATTCAGCCAAAAAGGCCCAAGCAGAAAGCCAGCGACAATAAATCCTATTACCTCGTTCTGGCCCATTTTTTTTATGAAAATGCTGAAGCCCAGCGCTATGAGGATAATTACCCCAATCGTTGTCAAAGGCAAAAGCTCAGCCACCATACGCTTAATGATAAGCAACTTGAAAAATAAAAATGTGCGCATTGGGCGGCAAGGGTGTTGAATAATCGCCTTTGGTTTATATGCCAATGCGCAAAAGAAAAATAACTATTCGCCCCCCTGGGCTAATGTTATTTAAATTTCCCGCCGAAGAATTCCATAGGATGGCGAGGGCAAAAAAGCGGGATGTTCTCATCGGCTTCTTCAGCCCGGAAACGCGCCGCTACTACCGCCTAATCAAGACAAGCGCCTGGCCCGCGCTCGAAATCTCCGGCTTCAGGATGCATCCGATGCAGGGCACAGACCCAAAAAGATCAACGGAAGAGATGGTAAGCGCGCTCGGCGGAGTGCAGGGAAAAGTGCTCGACACCTGCGCCGGCCTCGGCTATACGGCAATCGCCCTTGCGCAGAAGCCTGCCGTGAAAGAGGTCATGACCTTTGAGATTGACAGGAATGTGCTCGAAATCGCCAAAAGAAATCCGCAATCGGAAAAGCTTTTTTCAGGCCAGAAAATAAAATTGCTGCAAGGCGATGTTTCCGCAGGGCTTTGCGGCCTGCCGGAGAATTATTTTGACGCAATCCTGCACGACCCGCCCACAGTCAAAATCGCCGGCGAACTGTACCGCGTTGAATTCTACCAAAAACTTTTCAAGGCGCTCAAGCCCGGCGGCATCCTATTCCACTACACCGGCAGCCCCGGCGAAAAGCGGGGAAAGGATTTTCAGGCGGGCGTAATGCGCAGGCTGCAGGAAGCCGGCTTCTCCGAATTGGAAAGAGCGCCAGGAGCGCAGGGCGTAAGGGCAACAAAAAAATAGAATCAGCCAAATTAAAATTGGAAAAGGATGGCCCTTCTTTTTCCAGAAGAGCGCATTTCCCCCGTTTTTTGAGAAAAAAGAACTTGTTTTACTTTCCTGCGAGTTTCTTGGCCTTAATGTAAACCCAAAGCTTCTTTGTCATTTCGCTAGGCGCTATGGGCTTGTCGCCGAAGACCTTTTCCACAGTGTCCGCGCATCCCTTGAAGCAGATGCTGTATCCACCGAATGCTGGTTTTGCCATAAAATCCCTCCAGTAAAAATTTTTTTTGTTGATTAAGAGAAAACACAAACAATTTAAACGCTTTTCTAAGGCGCAAAAAACAGTTTTTCCCCGGAATTCAAAGCGCCCTTTCCTGGGAGTAGTACCACTGCAACTGCTCTTTGCCGCTTTCCTCGTCAATGTTCTCCATCCCAATTATGGCCTTGGCGTTGAACGGCTGCTGCACCTCGCGCAGCTTCCATCCGCCGTTCCGCTTCTGGAAAGTCCAGTACTCCTCGAAAGGCGAAACATACTTGCCCCTCTTCACGGTCTTTCCGCCCTTCGCCTCGATTTTCTGCGCGTGCGCCGCGATTCTCGCGGTGAACTCGCCCCCTGTTGCTGTCGTTGAAATTTTTCACGGGCACAATGTCGACCTTTCTCACGCAGAGGTTCCTGAACTCTATCGTTCTCTTTTCGCTTTTCATTCCTTCAATAGCCTTCGAAAACGATTCCGCCGCCGGGGAAATCAGCATTGGCATTGCGGGCTAGAGGTCGCGCTGCTCAAGAGACGCCATTACGGCCACGAAAACCTTCCTCACGGTCTCTTTCATCGCGTCCGTAATATACCCTTTGTTTCCCGCTTAATTTTAGCCTATTGCTCCTTTTAGGCGCTGTTTCTAGCCAAAATGCCGCCAAACCCAATGTTTTTAACCACCTCAGTTCACTATCTTCATATTAAGGAAAGTTTGAGTGTAAAGTTAACCTGATTTTCTTGACTGAAAATTACACTGTAAAAAAAAGCTTTTTTTTAGAGTGGCGTTAACTTTTGCCTCACGGCAAAGCCACAGGCTTGCCGTGCACGCAACGCGTCATTGCCTTGCGTCGCTTCTTTAACCTTGGAAAGCAAAAGCTTTCCGAGGCCTCGCAAACCTTAACAGGTTTGCAGGGAAAAACACAAAAGAGGGATACAAATTGGATTTCAACGAGTTAAAGCTAAACACAAAACTAGCCCACGCGATTGAGCGCAAGGGCTATAAAGAGCCAAGCGAGGTTCAGGCAAAAGCGATTCCGGTTGTTCTGGATGGCAAGGACGCAATAGTCCAGGCACAGACAGGCACGGGAAAAACAGCCGTTTTTGGCATACTCCTATTGGAGAAAATAGCCCCCACGCCGGTTCAGATACAGGCGCTTGTCCTGGTTCCCACAAGGGAACTCGCGGTGCAGGTGCACAAGGAAGTGAACGAACTGGCGCACGGCCAGGGAATCTTCTGCCTCCCGGTTTACGGGGGCGCAAGCATAAACATCCAGCACAGCGAGCTGCGCAGGGGGCAGCACATAATAATCGCAACCCCGGGCAGGCTCATGGACATGATGAGGAGGGGCTGGATAAGCCTGAACAGCCTCAAATATGCTGTTCTGGACGAAGCCGACAAGATGTTCGACATGGGCTTCAGGGATGACATTGATTTCATCCTGTCAAAATGCCCTAAGGAAAGGCAGACAATGCTTTTTTCCGCGACAATGCCGCACGAAATAATGGCTCTCGCGAACAAGCATTTGAAGCACGACAAGGTGTTCCTCAATATTTCCCAGGACAATGTTGCTGTGGACGAAATCGACCAGTTTTTCGTAAAGGTCGACCCAAAGAAAAGGGTCAGCACTGTTGCAGACCTAATCAAGGGAAGGAAAATGAACAAATGCCTTGTTTTCTGCAGGACCCAGAGGACAGCCGACTGGCTGTCAAGGGAGCTTTTCAGAAAGGGCATCAGGTCTAGCTCAATCCACGGCGGCTTGCCGCAGCACGCGAGACAGCGTGTTCTGGAGGACTTCAGGTCCGACAGGACGCAGATACTGATAGCGACAGACCTTCTCGCGAGGGGAATGGACATAAAGGACATCTCGCACATAATAAACTTCGATTTCCCGAAGGAACGCGAAACCTATGTGCATAGGATCGGAAGGACCGCAAGGTTCGGAAAAGGCGGAGAGGCAATAACCTTCTGCACTAACGTGCTCGAACTGGAGGAACTGGAAAGAATCCAGGACCACATTAAAGCGGAAATTCCCGAGCTTTCGGAGTTCAGTTCCTAACAACCGGGAAAAAACGGGCATTAAATGCCCGATTCTTTTTTTTCACGCTTAGCGGCGGCCGTGCGCCGCGCGAACTTTTCAGCCGCGCGGCTTTTTCAACAAGCCGCTTTTTTTCGCTTCTCGAAAGCGATTTTATTCTGGCCTCGCGCCGCAGCGCGGCGCCAATGCTCTTTTTTCTTTCGTAATAAACCAGCTTCACCGGCAGGTGTGCGCGCGTATACGCGCCGCCCCTGCCGCTGTTATGCGCCTTAACGCGCGCATCAAGGTTTTTTGTCCAGCCGCAGTAATAGCTCTTGCCCCCGCACTCAAGCAAATAAACAAAAAAAGGCATATTACGAACCAAACTTTTCGGTCAAGTATCCCAACACGCTTCCGAGCATTATTGTCATTATTATGATTGGCGCCAGGCTCATTGGCTGCCGCCACCCTATCAGTATCGCCGCGGGAAGCAGGACAAGGAATGAAACCAACAGCCCTTTCAGCGCGCCGCTTGTTTTCATGCCCGAGGTTGAAACAAGGAATCCCGAAACAACCCAAAGCGAAAAAGCCGACAAATCCGCGTCCAAAGAAATGCCCTGCAGCGCCATCGGGATAACATCAATTGCCCCTGCAATCGCGCCGAACAAAACGCCCGCATGAACCTTTTTCATATTACAAGTAAATCAGAACTAATATTTAAGATTCCCGCCTCCGGATTTGCCGTTCAGTCTTCGTTGAAGCATTTTTCGCATTCCCAGTATTCAACTTCTTTTTCTTTGCCGGTCCAGCTGACAACGCCTGCTTTCGTTCCAAAAATTTTGGATTTGCCTATTTCGACGTATTTTCCGGTTCCTTCGATTGGAATTTTCATTTTTCCAAAATAGTGGCCATTGTCATATCTGCCACTGTCTTTGACTTTAATGCCCATTGCTTTGCCGCAGACAACGCATTTCCTTCTTATTCTTCTCATTAAATTCACGTCAGATTTTGATTATTTTTGTTTTAGGCGCTTCGCTGAAGTCCTTGCCGGCTGTCACAAATTCTGCTTTTATCTCAAGCGCGCTTGTGTAAATCAAACTGTCTATCGTGTGCAAACCGTATTTTTCGCAGTTTTCTGCAGCAGCCAGTGCGATATTCCTGTTCAAGTTCACTATTATGCTGTTGTCTTCGATGAATTTGATTGCCCCCCTTGTTTCCTTTTCAGTTTTTCCAAGCTTTTTCAGCCTTTTGGATATTTCGTGGATTGAGATTATCGAAGTGAAGAGGGTATTCTCTTCCGAGTCGACAATCTCTTTAGCTTCTGCGATATTGCCCAAGAAATAGCCCAGCCAAACGCTCGAGTCAAGGAAAAGCCTACATTCTGTCACTCTTATCACGCAAGCCCTTAATCATTTCTGCCGCGGAAATATTTTTTCCTTTTGAAAGCGACCCGTACATGGACTTTGTCTTCTTGCTTACCAATGTTTTAATTACCTCGTCGTATGTTTTTGAATTGAAGCTCTTCTTCAACTCGTTCAGCAGATCCTTTGTAGGGCCTTTAATCTGGATAGTGGTAGTTCCCACAAACATCACCAAATACTATAGCGCTATAGTTATTAAAAAGCTTCCGTTGACGCTTCTCTTTTTGAGAAAAAGTCCCGCCTCCCAACACCGAGCTGTGAGTGCGGCTCCTGCTTTGCGGAAATAGCGGCTTTCTTGATAAAATCCTTTTTTTGGCTATTGTTCTGGATTTGCCTTTCTGTTCAGCAATATGCCCGCAGTTAACTTGAGGAATCTCTTTAATCCAATTGCCCTGTATGCTCCGATTCCCCTTCCTAATAAGAATATGGAATTTCCAACTGTTTTATTTGGAAACCTGTACTGTATCTTTCTAACAATGTCTACAAAGGGATGCAGATATTTTGGGAGATAACAATACAGCAAGAAAGTTTTGTGATAGGCAACTAGATTGTCCTTATGAATGCCCGGCAGTCTTAATGTAGAGCTACTGTAATAGTCTGTTACCTGTTCATCGGCCAGCCACTCGTTTTTCATGCACATATCTCTCAATTCAGTATGCTCGTATGGCATGAATATGCTTATCTGTATTGAGTCAGGATTGCATGTTCTGTTGAGCTCGATGGTCTCCCTGATAGTTTCTTCTGTTTCATAAGGCAATCCCAGCATATTGAAAGCATAAGTCTTAATTCCCACTGCCTTTGCATTACGGAAAGTTTCTATAATCTTTGATTTATCCATGCCTCTTTTCATTATCGTATTGCGAATATAGTCGTTTCCATGTTCTATCCCTATTGCAATATTTGCACAGCCGGCATTTTTAAGAACATTCAATAATCCCAAATCAAGCCGGTCCGCTCTTGCTAGTATGCTAAAGGGCAATCCAATCTCTTTCCTGTATAATCTGCAAATTTTTACCGCCCTTTCCCGGTCTATTGTAAATATGTCATCCCCAAAGCCCACTCTCCCTACCTTTACTGCTTTTAGCGCGCTCTTTATTTCCTGTATTACTCTTTTAGGGCTTTTAAATCTTACATATTTCCCTTTTCCCTTGTATATCTTCTGCAAAGAGTGATTGCAACAATAAGTGCATTGATATGGGCACCCTCTTGAGCTCATCACATACACCGCGTCTTTTACAGTCATGTGCCTCTTGTCTATGATGCTTAAATCCGGCAAAGGCAAGTCATCAAGATTCTGCCTCAGGGGCCTTATAGGATTCCTACTGTGTTTAGTCCATATGCTCCTGATATTATCTGTTCTTTTGTGATTGGATAATTTGTTTACAAGTTCCGACAATACGTCTTCGCCTTCCCCTATGCAGACAAAGTCGATGCTTTCCTCTTTGACAAGCTTTTCTGGTTCCAAAGTAGCTATGGGCCCGCCAAAAATAATGGGAATATTGCAGTTGCCCCTTATTTCTTTTGATATTAACAAGGCATACTGATAGTCATTGCTCCTGCTTGAGAAACATATCAAGCCGGGATTATACTCTTTTATAATTTCCAATAACTTTTCTTTATTATGCCCCCAAGAAGTGTCGTACAGCTTTGTATCGTGACCTTCTTTCTTTAGCACTGCTGACAATTGTGCTATTCCAGCAGGCGTATGCAATTGCCTTGTTTCATTAGCATAAACAAACAGAACATCCATGGACATTACCATCTCCAGAACAATACCAATTTCACACTGCAATTGGGCAATATGTGCCCATTAAACAATCCTCCCTGCTTAGTTTTAATAATTTATTGAAAAGGTATAAAGCATTAATCCCGCCCCCCAACACTGCTCTACGGGTGCAACTCCCGACGAATTTCAGTCACTGCTTATCTTATGCTGCTTAAATTGTTTTAAAACAGTGAGAGAAGAAAACTTGTTTATCAATGCTTTTGGTTTTATTTCAAGCCTAAATCGTGCTTTACGCTGCGTATCCACCCCAAATCGCTTTTTGTCAGCGTTATTAACTTCCTAAACGTTTGTATTTGAAACTCAACATCTTCTCGGAATTTTTGTTTGTCTGGAATTCTGTCAGCCCAATGCTTCGTTGCACTTTTATAAAATTTTTGCCAATTCGCCAATAGCCCTTCAAAATCTGCCAGTGCTTCTGTCAGCATTACTTCAGCCGCAATAATCTTTTTTGGGTTAGGATTTGGCTTTTCAAGTTCGGCAATGACTGTCTCCTTGTGCCTGTCAATTGCATTTAGCGTAACGCGGCATTTTGCTGATTGTGTCTGCAGCTTTCCATAGCGCCCAAAGCAAACGTCGCTTTCCCTTTGAATGCGGATTCTTGCACGCTGAATGACTTCCCTACGCCGCTTTATGCATTTTCTGCTTCTCCATTTTTTAAAAAAATTTTTAATGCCCAACACACTTCACAATTTATTTTGCTTCTTATCTTTTTAAAAAATCATCCCGCCTCCCGGATTTGCTGTTTGGCAAGTTGTTTGTAGCTAATGGTTTGTGGTTTTTCATTCCTTTACCTTTTGTATGCACGGTCATGATGCTCAAATTTGTCAAATAGGATGAATTTTTCTTTTTTGAATACTTTGAACATTAGCACAAAGCTTTTTGCAATGTGGGCTCTTTTGTATTCTTTTTGGTCATAGCGCAGGTTCTTGTAATGATCTACAGCCGTTTCGTCTGAATTTATTACTTGTTTTATTTTTTTGTTTATTATCTCAACTGTTTTTGGGTCTTTCTTTGCAAGGGCCTTGATTGCCGCTTTTAGCTCGTCTGACAAATCAAAAGAAAAAGGCATTTATTCGCCCCGGCATATCTCGTCCAATTCCGTTAGGCTCATTTTTCGGAAGCCATATTTCTTTATGTGCCTGTCGCAGGATTCAATAACCTCTTTAATGACCTCTTCCCTTACTTCTGGTTCAACGAATTCCTCGCCGCAAAGCTCGGCAAACTTGTCAAGCGCCTCCCCCTTGTCCCGCAGGCCATACTTCTCTTTCACAACGCCAATAACGCGGTTGGTGTAATCCTTCACTTTAACGTTCATCGCAACAGTCTTCTGCATATAACTTCACCTAACATAGAATTAGTCAAACTAATTTAAAGCCTTTTCGGTCGGTGTGCCTTTTTCTGATGAAAAATTCCCGCCTCCCGGATTTGCTTGGCGTGGTTGGTAGTGAGTGGCTGGTGGTTTGTGGTCTGTGTTTTTCAGACTTCATGTTTTCACTTTTTTCAACAGTTTTCCGATTATGAGTTTTTTGTTCTCTTTGATTATTTCTTCTATTTCCTTTGCTCTTTTTTCCAGGCATGCAACTACAAATTTGGTGAATTTGTAATATTGTTTTGATAGCTGCACTCTTTCGAGTAATATAACATAACTTCCCCGATTTTGCAGGTTGATTATTGCTCTTGGAAAGCCTTCTTTTTGCAGTGCCCAATTCAGGATTTCCCTCCCTATTCTGCCATTCCCGTCCAAGAAAGGATGTATTTGTTCAAATCTTGCGTGGAATTCCGAACATAGCTCAATGGCGTGTTTCTTCTTCTGCCCTTCTTTGTTCCATTCGAGCAGTTTGCCCATCTCGTCTTCTACTTCCTCAGCTTTAACTGTTTTGACTTTTGAGGCCTGAATAAAGATAGGCTGTTTTCTGTATTCTCCTGGCCTTTTTTCTTTGAAACCGTCCATTATCGCGGCGTGAATTTTCTTGACGGTCTTTTCATTTATTTCTTTTATTCTTCTTGAAACCGTTGCTGCTTTTTTCATATTTTCAATTTCTTTTATTTCGTCAATCTTTTTGCCCGCTATTGAGGCCCCTTTTGTCAGAACTATGTTTGCTTCCTGCAGGCTTAAAGAGTTTCCTTCGACTGAAGCGCTCCCTTGCGCATATCGGACAAACTCGTCTTCCTTAAATGATTCAAATCCTTCTGGAAAGAAATTCTTTACTATTTCGAAGTCAAATTTCAGTCTTTCAAGAGACAACAAGTCAGCAAACGATAAAACCGTTAAATCAAATTCTTTTTGGCTTTTCTTCGCATTCTCTAAAGCCTTCTTCCTGACAAGCTCATCAAAAGCATTTTCTACTTTTTCTTCTGCCTGCTTTTTGTTTCCCAGAAAAAAGCTAACTCTTTTGCCGTTTATTCTGTCCTCTAAGTAAAAATAGTCTCTTCCTTTAATCTTTCTTTTTGAAACAAACATACAATAGTTAACACCAGAAAACATTAAAAAGCGATACGCTATTTTTTATGGTGATAACTGGTTTTTGGTTCTTTCGCCGTCCGGCGTGATTTGTAATCCCGCCTCCCGGATTTGCACCGGGGACCTTCTGGTTACCATAACGCCCCTGCGGGCATCGGCACGCCGGCCTTTTGAGGGCCGGTATCCAACAGCCTTTCCAATTTTCCGCAGGAAAATTGTTCTTTTCCCGAGGCTTTTCTTTCCAAGAAAAGGCTCTTCTACAGCCAGACGCTCTAACTAGCTGAGCTAAGGCAGGTATAAAAGTGATTGTTGAAACGCTTTTTAAGGCTTATTGCGGCTTCGCCGGCTTCTGCGGCCCGGCAATTGCGCCGAGACCCCTTATTGCTGTTGATAGCATGTAGCTAAGCTGTTTTTCGGCTTGGGGTTTTATGAGCAGGCCCGCCCTGAAGTCGCCTATAATCAGTATCGCATGGTCCGTGAATCCGCCCAGGACTGTTTTTGCTTCTTTCGCCGTAATCCCGATTTTTTTCAGTTGTGGCGCGATTCTGCCAATCCTTCCGGAAATTATCTGTTTGAATTTATTAATCCTTTTTATTTTTGTACCATGCTTTTGGGGTTACTGCTTAAATTAGTTTGGTTTTCAATGGTAGGTATGCGCATTGCTATTGCCCAGATAGACACTACAGCCGGCGACCTCGCCGGGAATGCTGAAAAAATTCTGCGCTATGTTGCCGAAGCAAAGCGCGGGGGCGCGTGCCTTGTTGTTTTCCCCGAAATGGCGCTTACAGGCTACCCTATCTGCGACCTTGTTTACGAACCGGATTTTCTTCAGGAAAATAAAGCTGCGCTGGAGCGCATCGCAAAAAGCGTTAGCGGAATTGACGCGATAATCGGCTTCATTGATTTCGACCCGAAGAAAAAGGGCGAGGACGGCAGCGTGCAGAAATTCAACAGCGCGGCTTTCATCAGGGGCGGAAAAATTCTGGGCGTCCAGAACAAGACCCTTCTCCCAACCTATGATGTTTTTGACGAAAGGCGCTTTTTCACTCCCGCAGGCGAATGGAAGGTTTTTTCCGTAATGGGGAAGAAAATCGGGATTACTATCTGCGAGGACATGTGGGACGAGAATTACGCCCGCAAGCCGGTTGACCTGCTTGTGAAAAAAGGCGCTGAAGTGATAATCAACATTTCAGCTTCGCCCTTCCACGAGGGAAAATTCTTCGACAGGAAGGAAATCCTGGAGAGGCACGCGCGCAGGGGTGTTTCAATGGTTTTCGCCAACAAGGCTGGCGTGCAGGACAATGGCAATGATGTTCTTTTGTTCGACGGCCAGAGCACTGCGCTTGACGGGAAGGGAAGGGTTATCGCGGTCGGGAAGCGTTTTGAAGAGGAACTGGTTGTTTTTGATTTGGGCGCAAAGCCCGTGAAGGAGCCGCCCTACGACAGGGACGAGGAAACTTTCCAGGCGCTTGTTTTCGGCCTTTGGGGCTACGCGCAGAAGTGCGGCTTCTCAAAGGCTGTTCTCGGCGTGAGCGGCGGGATTGACAGCGCGGTTGTGGCGTGCATTGCGGCGAAGGCGTTCGGCCCAAAGAATGTTCTTGGCGTCACAATGCCGTCAAGGCACAGCAGCGGGGGCAGCATAGATGACAGCAGGGCGCTTGCAAAAAACCTCGGGATTGATTTCAAGGAATGGCCAATAGAGGAGATTGCCGCGCTGAACAGCAGGATGTACTCAAAGGCAATCGGCGAGGAATTGCGTGGCGTTGCCGCGGAAAACCCGCAGGCGCGCTTGAGGGGCAACTCGCTTATGACCATAAGCAACGCGCAGGGAAGAATGCTGCTCGCGACAGGAAACAAGACGGAAATAGCGGTCGGCTACTGCACTCTTTACGGCGATATGGCCGGCGGCATTGAGGTTATCGGGGATTTGAGCAAGGCCAATGTTTACAGGATTGCGCGCTATATCAACAAAACAATGGGAAACCCGATCCCAAAGCCGTCGATTGAGAAAATTCCTTCCGCCGAGCTCGCGCCGAACCAGTTCGACCCTTTTGATTACGAGATGGTAAGCCCTCTCACTGATTTGATTGTCGAGCAGGCCAAAACCAAAGCCGAATTGCTGAAAGCCGGCTTTCCCGAGAAAGAGGTTCTGCGCATAAAAAAGCTTGTTGAGACAACGCAGTTCAAGAGAAAGCAGGCGCCGCCGGTGATAAGGGTCACAAGGCGCGCTTTCGGCAGCGGCAGGGTTTACCCGATAATAAACAAGTGGAAATGGGATTAGCGCTTTTTTCCGCGTGTGTTCGGGTTTTTATCCCCTCTCAATAAGGATTACCACTCTTTTTATTGGTTTTACCCTGAAGCCTTTTTTTTGCAGCGTGCTGAACTCTTCCACTGGCGGAGCCGGCCAAATAATAAGTTTCCCGCCTTTTTTGAGCTTTTGCGCGAGCCTTTCAACATATGGCATGGTTAACTTGCGGAGGTAAAGAAGCCCAGCGTGGGAGAAAATAATATCAAGAGAGCCGTCCTTGAAATACCGCAAAGTGTCTTCCGCAGTTTCATGGATAAATTTTACTTTGTCATTTTTAAGCCATTCTTCATATGACACATCAGAGCAGCCATACACTTTCACATTTTTCCCGCCAAATTGTGCAAGTTCTGTTGCGGCGGTCCCCTTGCCACAGCCCCAGTCCAGAACAGTGACCTGGCTTTTTGCGTTGCCGCATCTCCGTGCTATTTCTCCGGTAAGGCTGAACCCAAAGTTGCGCTCAACGCATTTCAAACTTGTTTCCTCATACGGCCAAAAATGTTTTTCAGGCCTGAACCTTCTTTTTGCCCCGGCAATGAGCGCATGGTCAATCATTTTCATGTTCTTTTTTGCCCTGCAGCCCCTGCCTTTGCCATACACCGGCATAAAAACCAATTTAAGTGATTTCAATCACTTTGTGGGCTAGCCAACCCTGTTCTCTTCCGCATTATTTTTTCCCATAGCACCGGCCATGCCCAGCTTATCCAGAATCCCGCGATAAGGTATAGCGCGAAGTCCTCCAGCGGCGGCACAGCTTTTTTCACAATCGCTATGTCGCCTGTTCCGACAAGGACTGCCGCAATGAACGCCATCCCGAGCAGTATTTTTACCGCGCCGAGTTTTCTCGTTATTTTCCCCTGTTTTATCCCCATTTCCTTGAAAAGGAAGAATCCGCCGTAGAACCCTATCAGCGCGGCGCAAAGCGGCTGCGACTGCACGAAAAGCATTGCGGCTATCGCGGCGATAATTACTGCCACGAGCGCTATCTCGCCCTCGAGCTTGCTTGGCTTGAAATTCCTGTGGAACAGTTTGTTTCTCGCAAGCAGGTTAATCTTCCCTATGGCAAGCCCAAGCGCTATTCCCGCAAGGACATCGCTGGGGAAATGCATCCCCAAATAGAGCCTGCTGAATGCGACAAGCGCAATAAGAATCACAAAGCCTATTTTCGCTTTTCTTTTTATGATGCCGTAAAAGTGGCTGAATGCTCCCGTAATCAGCGCGCTGTGGCCGCTCGGGAAGCCGTACTGCCCAAGGCGGTCGTATGCTAGAACCTTAAAGAATTCCCTTGTTGGGCGCGGGCGTGCGAAAACAAATTTCAGCGCGCCCACTATCACCGCCGTGAAAAGAATTAGGTTCATCAGGAAGAACGATTCGTTCTCCCTTCCGCGCCAGTAAATTACGGCCGCAACCCCGACCCAGAAAACAGGGCTCCCGAGGAAAGTGGCAGCCAGCATCAGCCATGTCATTGCCGGGCTTATTGCTGCCTGTATTGCCTGCAGGCTCGTGAAGTCAAGCTGCATTATTGCTGAAATCGGGTCCATGCAAAAACCGCTTTTTTTTAATTCAATTAAACCTTCGCCTTCTTCGACTTGCGCATTCCCGGAATATCAATGCTGCTGTATTCCACGTCAAGGCCCGCCTGCCGCAGCCCTTTCCTGAGCGCGTAAATCCTGCAGAATTGTGTGAGCTCTTTCTGCTCGTTTTTCTGCAGTTCGGGCTTTTCGCATATTTCGTTTATTATGCTGTTTATTTTCCTGCTGCTTATCTCCGCGAGAATTTCCGCAATCTGCTCTTTTCCCTTTCCGGCCTGGATCTCGGCCAGCGCGGCGTCAAGCTTTTTCAAATCGACTATTTTTCCAAGGTTAGCCGCAATCTTGCCGTCAATGCTCGTGCCGAGTGACGCGAGGAATTCCATTACCGTGCGCGGCACTGTTTTCGCGTCGATGGTGAGCTTTTTCACGGCCTGCCATTCTTCATAGTTCGCAATAAGCTGTATTGTTTTGTCCATGGTTTCAGTTTCCCCCGCTGTTTTTTTCAGGCAATCCTATTTTTGACAATTCAATAATATAACCGTTCAACCTGTTTATCTGCTTTTCCAGAATGTCAAGCGTCCTTACGACCCGCGCCTTTTTTTCTCCCTTAAGCTTCTGCAGCGCCTCCCTGTTTCCCTTGAATTCCTGCAGCGAGCCCACTATTGCCTTTTGGATGCGCAGCATGACCGCTTTCTTCAGGCACTCCAGCAAATCCCCTTCAAGCTGCACGTAAAGCTTCCTGTCGGCTGTCTTCTTTATTTTCTTCACTACCCCGAAAACCTCAAGCAGGTCCAGGCTGAGGGAAACCATCGCCCTGCTGTAGCCTGTTTTCTTCGCGGCATCGTCAAGAGTAATAGGCCCGCCCGCGACAAGAAGTATCGCTATTATTTTTCCGTGCAGGTCGCTGTAGCCCAAAGTGGAGGCAACGTTTGCGAAAGTGGAAAGAATCTTGCTTTCAATGCGGGTTTCTTCTGTATCGGTGTTTTCCATAAAAAAAGCCTTTTCATGTGCTGCGGGAATATGGATTATAATTTCCAGCAATAGATTTAAAAACTTTTAATAACTATTAAAACTTTAGTCCCTTGTGGGGCGTTGTTTATGAGGGAAGAGCTTAGCAAAACAACCAGCCTGTGCCCTGAGTGCCTGGAAATACTGCCCGCCGGGGTTTTTTCCGAGGGCGGAAAGGTATGGATTGAAAAAAAGTGCGGGGAGCACGGCTATTTCAGGGAGCTGTACTGGGGCGACAGCGAAATGTTCAAGCGCGCCAAGCGCTTTGCGAGGGAAGGCCGGGGCCTGCAGAACCCGAACATAACCGGAAAAGTGAAGTGCCCCGAATCCTGCGGCTTGTGCCCGATGCACAAGACCAACAGCACTCTCACGAACATTGTCCTTACAAACAGGTGCGATTTGAACTGCTGGTACTGCTTTTTTTTCGCGCAGAAAGCCGGTTATGTATACGAACCCTCTATCGCGCAGATTAAGGAAATGCTTCAAAGGATAAGGGATGAGAAGCCAATCCACGGCAATGCCATACAGCTAAGCCTTGACCATGGCGAATTAATTTACTTGAGGGACAGCGGGGGGCGTGTTTTTCCAAAAAAAATTGGCGAGTTTGTTGACGAGCAGATGGCAAAAAACGGTGCCATGGCGAAACGCTTTCCGGTTGAGCACGAGTTTGCATACGCAACTGCTTTTGAAGTATTATCTGTGGATGATTCTCTTTCGCCGGTTTTTCTTCCATTAGAAGGGGTCATCCGGCACGAAATAAAGGAAGCCATTTTCAACATCAAAACCGAAGCGGGTTGGGAGATAAATTGCACTGGCTCGCACAGCGTTTTTGTTCTTGGCGGGGGCGGCATTGCTCCGAAGCAGGTCAAAGAGCTGGCTGTAGGCGATATGCTGTTGGGTCCCACGGGCTTTCCAGAGCCGTGTGCACTCAGCGAGATTAACCTTCTTGAATTAATAGAGCAATTCGCCCCGGAATCGCTCGGCAAAATAATGGTTGGCGGCTTTGCAGGCAAGACCGCGGCAAGGGACTTTGATTCAATAGAAAATCGCAGAATACGCTGGGAGTTTGTCAAGCATGCTACCCTCAAAGAGTCAGGGCGCAGTGATTGCACGCTAATCAGGTATTTCAATTCGGTGAAAGGAAAAGAGTTGCCCATTAGGCTACGCGTTTCAGCTGAACTAGTGCGGTTGCTGGCTTATTATGCCGGAGAAGGTTGCACATACAGGAATGGCGTAAACTTCACTTTCGGCGCTGCTGAAACCGAGCTAATCGACGACCTAATCTTTTGCATTAAAAAAGTGTTCGGCGGAACGCGTTTTGCAAAGAAAAGCCTGCGCGGAAGTGCTGTGCAGGTAGATGTAAGCGGGTATCTTTACAAGCTATTTTTCAAGGTGATGGGCTGCGGCCAGCATGCACACAACAAGGAGATTCCCTGGCTTTTGTTCAATGTTTCAGGCGAACTGAAAAAAGAGTTTCTGCGGACGTATTTTAGGTGCGACGGAAATGTCAAAATGAGGAAATCAGGGTATGAAATTAACCACAACACAGTAAGCAGGAAACTTGCTTCACAGCTTGTGGCGTTGCATCTGCAATTGGGGCTAGTCCCAAAAATAGAAAAAAGCGTTACGAAGCCGCACCTTGTCAGAAAAACAGGGCAATTCATTGCTTCAGCCGCATTAAAATACCGGGTTGTCATCGGCGGCAAGGAAAACCTGGCAAACGCATTGTGGTATCTCGACGGCCAGGAAAAGTGCAAGTCAAGATTCTTAGAATACGCCTTAAAAGAGGAAAAGCATGCCCCAAAATACCTGCGCGTTCCAATGTCCCTAGTAGGTGGGCTTGCAGGGCAGAATGTGGCTGACAAGCATATCGCAAGCATCCTAAAAAGAATGCGGTTTGACAAGTCGGTATTCAAACAAAATCTAGCCTCAGTAATAAACTATTTTGCCGCTAATGGCATCCCTTTCAACAGTTTCTTGAATGACCTGTCGCATTCAAAACTCGGCTTCTTCAAAGTTAGGCAAATTAGCAAGGTTGTGCCCACCTCAAAATACGTTTACGATGTTTCCGTGCCAGGCTCACAGGCATTCTTTGCAGGCCTTGGCCTGCTTCTTGCCCACAATACCGGCGGCGAGCCAACGCTGAGGGAAGACCTTATTGACATAATCAAAGCGATTAAGGAGGTCGGCTTTGACCACGTGCAGCTTAATACAAACGGAATCCGGATAAGCAAGGATGCTGATCTGGTGAAAAGAATCAGGGCTGCCGGCGCCAACACAATCTATCTTTCCTTTGACGGAATTACCGAGAAAACAAACCCGAAGAACCACTGGGAAATTCCCGGCATTCTCAGGAACTGCAGGGCAGCCGGAATGGGCATTGTTCTTGTGCCAACCGTGATAAACACAGTGAACGACCACGAGGTTGGCGGCATCCTGCGCTTCGGGTTCGACAATATGGATATTGTAAGGGGCATTAACTTCCAGCCTGTTTCGCTTGTCGGAAGAATGCCCCAAAAGGAAAGGGACAAGTTCAGGATAACAATCCCGGACGTGGTTCACGCGCTTGAAGAGCAGACAAAAGGCGAAATATCCGCGGATGACTTTTACCCCGTTCCCACTGTCGTGCCAATCGCGCAGTTCATAGAGCATTTGCGGAACAAACCGCAGTACGAGCTGTCGGCGCACTATGCCTGCGGCATGGCAACCTATTTGTTCAAGGACGGTGACAAGATGGTTCCAATCACCCGCTTCCTTGACGTGGAGGGCTTTGTGGGATTCCTCAACGAGAGGGCTGAAGAGCTCAGGAAAGGGAAAAGCAGGTACTTGGTCGGCGCAAAGCTGCTTTTGAAATTCAATTCCTTCATCGACAAAAAGAAAATGCCCGATTACCTTGACCTGGGAAAAATCCTGTTCAACGTTTTCATCAAGCACGACTACAAGAGCCTCAGAGTCTTCCACCACAAGAGCATGTTTGTGGGAATGATGCACTTCATGGATTTGTACAATTACGACATCGAAAGAGTGAAAAGCTGCGCCATCCACTACGCGACTCCGGACCCGAAGAAGCCCATCGTGCCTTTCTGCGCCTTCAACGTAATACCGCAGTGGTACAGGGACAAGATACAGAAGGAATTCGGAATGCCAATAGCGGAATGGGAGAAGAAAAACGGAAGAAAGCTCAGCGGCGATTTGTACAGGAGAAACCTCAAGAGATTGGGCGACGAGTCAAAGGGAAAGGAAGGAATATTAACAACAAGCGCCATCTAGTAAAAACATGCGGAACAAGCATATCGCGTACATCCTTGTCGCGGCTGCAGTCGCAATCTTTCTTTTCGGAAACTTTTTGGCGTGCAACGCAAGCATCGCGAACTCACTCGCGTGTTCAGTGAATTACACGGTAATCGCGCTGCTGGCGCTGTTCGCGGCGAGGCACTTTTACAAAAAGAAAGACGCGCAATGAGAAAAGCGGCTTTTACTTCCAGTTGCCCTTTCCCTTTTTCTGGCCTTTCCTTCCAAACCTTCCGCCCCTTTCGCGTTCGTGCATCCGCTGCGCCATTTCTTCTTTTGCCACTATCTTGTTTTCAAATTTTTTCCTCAAAAAGAATCACAGTAAATAATCCGCTTTACTTGTATAAAAAGCTTCTTGAAAAATAAAGGCGCTTTTCTGCGAGATTGCCAAAAAATGCGCATTCATCGGAAGTGCGCTCTCTTTCGGAACCTGGTTAAGAGAGGAAAACAAATCTATTTCATGCAGGAAAGAATTGGCTTCCGCGATGAGAGTGCTAGGAAGAAATTTTTCGTTTCTGTGCGAGCGGAGAGTGGTGCCGGCAGCTGGAGGGCACTCTCAAGCCAGCTTGGCTTGCGCAGAACACGCTTCCAGATGTACCAATACGGCGCGAGGCTTCTCCCAAAAAGTTTGTTCAATTCCATGTCAGCTTTTTTGCCAAAAGAAAAGAAAGAATCATTCCTCAAGCAAACTTTTGTTAAGCCCGGAAATTGGGGCCGGGTAAAAGGGGGGAATGCTAATTATCAAAGAAATTCTGCGCTAGTTATAGGGAGACTAAGAAGCGGCTTTGAAAATAAAATCGTAAACAAGCTAGCGCGCCTGGAATGTATTTTTCTGAATAGCCCGCTGTCAGAAGAACTATGCGAATTCATAGGCGCGCTTATAGGCGATGGCTGCATTGACAGTTATGTAACAAAAAGTGGAAGACCGAAGTATCACATCAACATTACCGGCGACGCTAAACTTGACAAAAATTACCTTACAACCAGAATTTCTCCAATTGTGTGTGATATCTTCAAGGTTACTCCCCACATTTATTTCAGAAAAGATTGCAGAGCCATGGTTCTTAATTTTTACAGCAAACCACTCTTTTCCATGCTTACAAAGCGCTTTGGTTTTTTGGCTGCCAACAAGACCTTTACTGTTAAGATTCCTGAAGAGATAATTGCCTCAAATGAGAAATTTATTTTTGCAACAATCCGCGGTATTTTTGATACTGATGGAAATGTCTTCATCGATAAGAGGAAAATCTACACAAAACAGTACGGCAGAATTACCATTAAAACAGCCAGCGGACCGTTGTACTATCAATTGGAAGAATTCTTGCAGAAGCATTTCAGTCTTTATTCTGCGGTTAAAATGCAGAAAAATGTTCCCATATGCGAGATAACAATCTATGGCAATAAGCAGATTGAAAAGTGGATGCGATTGGTCGGATTTTCAAATGAAAGGCACCTGTCTAAAATACGGGTTCTTTTTGGAAGCTCCGAGTGGGATTTGAACCCACGACCTGCTACTCTCCCTGTTCTCTTGAACGTACAAGGCAGCCGCGCTACCACTGCGCCATCGGAGCTTAAACCACTGCTATTAGCTAATTTTACCCCCAGTAATCCTTAAAAATTATCCAATGCGCCTTTTTGCAAAAAGTTTTGCGGAAAAATCCGTTATTTCAAGTTTTTCCTGTTGCCTGCGCCGCGGCCGTTGTTTCCGTTAAGCATGCTTTCATCAATCGCCCTCATTTTTTCCTCGACTTCCGCGAAATTCGCTTTCGTGTCCTTGCAGCCGTCGTAGAGCAGCAGCGCCGCCTGCCCGTGTATTCCTGTTCCCTTCAAATTGTCAAAAGCCATATTTGCCTCATGGTAGCAGCTCACTCCCACAATCGCTTTCGGCTTGTGCTTTTTCACCAATTTTTTCACCATGCTTCCGCCGGGAGCGATAAAAGCCGCTTTGTAGCCGAGCTCTTCCGCCAGGCCCAAAAGCCTGCTGATGTCGCATTTTCCGCATCTCCTGCACTGCAGGCCCTCGTCATTGTATTTCGCCTTGCATTTCTTGCTGTTCCGCAGGCAGTGCGGCAAAAAAAGAATCCTCTCATCATACCTTGTCGCCTTGAAGCCGTACTCGCTCAGCTTGTTCCTTACCTCAATGTGCGTGTAGTTCACAAGCCTTTCGCTCAGGCCGAGCTTTTTCGCAACAGTCTGCGTGGCGTCCGACACGTCCAGGTGCGTTGTCCTGTCAATAAGGTCGGCGACAGCCTCCTTTATCCTCCTTGTTGTTTTCGGCATCAGCACCAATAGAAATTAGGGGTGGAAAAGGTTAAATAATTAAAGAAAAAGCAATTGCCCCGACTGGGATGTGAGAAGAAACAGTTTTGTTATTTACAATTAGGGGGCAACGTTCTTTTAAATTGGCAGTTTAAAGCACTTTACGCGGTTTGAAAAACAAACCATTTCTTTGAAACAAGAAAAAACATTCGCCTGGCCGCCCCGAGTTAACTCTGGTTTTTCCCCACTTATCAGGTTAGGCAAGCGCTGGGTGTGAGCGCGCGAACCATGCCCCTTTCTATGGCGAAAGCCACAAATACAAAAGAATCGCCAGGCAAATCAAGGCCAATCCTGCTCCCAAGCATGCTTGTCGTGTCATTTGCCCATCTCCTTGTTCAGCGCTGCGGCTATTGTCGCAGCCGAACGCTGGCTTGCGCCCTCTTTCATCACAATCATGCTCGATGAGAACCGGCCTTTAATCGTATACTCATCGGGGCGTGCCTTTATTTTTTCGGATAACTGTTTGAGTGCATCCACTCTGTTGACCGGCTGGCTGGCTTTTTCTGCTGCCAAAAGCTGGGAATACCATTCGTGAATGTTGTCCTTGATGAAAGCCGTTTTTTTAATTTCATAAGCAATAATCAAATCTTCGCTTGGCTTGTCGACAACAATCCGGTCGACAACAATCCGGTCGAATGTCCTAGTGTCGACTAAACGCGGCTTGGGCAAATAAGTTTTTCCGATTAGCGGCGCTGGAACAGACCAATAAAAAGCGGCTGTGCTGCATTGGCGCTTGAAATTCACCGACTTGAAAACAGCTATCCCGCTAACGCCAATTTGCCTCAAACGCTTATCGATTTGCCCGAAAAAAGGCGCGATAAAAATAACTATCAGCTGCCGAGCGCGGAAAACGGTTTGAACAAAGCCAACGAGCTTGTTTTCCTTGCTCATGAAACTGCGGCTGTCCGCGTTTTCTTCAGAGCCGGCGATTTCATCCAGAACGACAACGCTGCCTTTTCCGAGCTTTCCTTTGCTGTCGCCTTCATCAAGCAATCGCAAAAAGTCTTTTATTGAAAAGCAAACGCGCTCAACCGAAAAATTGGGGTCAAGATTTTCGGCAAAGCGCAGAGCGCCGAGGCTTTTGCCTGTTCCAACATCGCCCAAAAAAAGCATGGTAGCGTTCTTCTTTTTTTTGTGCGTGTCAATCCACAACTTTTTGTAAATAAAGTTTCTGCCGATGTTGGGCGGGATTGTTTCGGTCAATTCTTATCCCTCGCTTTCTTCCGGTGCTGCGCCTTTTTCCGCGAATTCAAAGTCTTGTTTTTGCGCTGGCAGCAGGTTAAGTTTTTTCATTTGCTCTATTTCCAGGTCAAACCATTGGCAACAAAGAGCCAGGTATCTTTGTGGTTCGGAATCAATCAAATAAATCCTGACCTCGCGCCTCGGCGTGTATTGAATTTGTTCGCTAAAAGAATTCAGTTCCTCGGTTATTTCCCCCGCTTTTAAAAAATATTCTTTTCCGAGAACCGAACCCATCAGGCTTTCAATGCTGCGCAGGCCTGCTGCAATCGCATACATGGTGCTTTTTCTCTGAAACTCGAATTGGCAATTCGCCAATTTAAAAGTTATCAGATACAAAACCCTGTCGACCTGCATCAGCAACAAATACATGACGTTCATTTTTTCGCTGCTGATTGATTCCGCGCTCAATGGCTGAAAACTGCTTTCGTTGTCGTTAACGGCAAAATCGCCAAGACCAAAACCTTCTTCTCCAGGCATAAAACCTCACTCCCCAAAATCCTGGCTCTGGTCGCCGCCGATTTCTTCATCGTTCCCGTATTCGGATTGAAACGCGGCAAAAACAAGAGTGGCGACCGTCAATGCTTCCCCTGTCGAGCCTGTTTCCGAAAGAATTATTTTGCCAATCCGCTTCACCAGCTCCGCGTGCTGTTCAAATTCGTTGATTTCTGATTTTTTTACGCTGTTCTGTTTCATATAAAAAATTCCTCCTTTTTTTGAACGTTTTTTTCATCCGTTTTTAATGCACTTGGCGCGCTTTTCGAGTGTATTGCAGGCGTATTGCTATCGCTTTTTTCGTTCAATTTAACAGCATAAAGCAAACCAATGGCCTCGGCGACCAAATCCGTCTTGCTTCGAGTAGTCCAAACGTTCAAAACCTCAAGCTGCCTCGAAGTTTTGACAGGCAGCCGGAAGGTTGAAGCGACCTTAGGCATCAGCCAGCGCCCCCTTTTCCCTGGAATAACAAGCAGCGCAGAGCTGGCGGCCGTCTTTCATGGAAACGCTGGCTTTACCACCGCACACTATACATATTAAATGAGGGCAAAGTGCAATTTCGTTGGCAGAATGGGCGCTTTGGGCAGATTGGATTAAATCCTCACTTTTCTCTCGTTCTGCCAATTCTGCCTGTTCTGCCATGTTATTTGTCATTGTGCCATTCTGCCTATTCTGCCATGCAACTTGTATCTCTTCCCATTCGGGCAATAAAAAACCTGAAAAAGCTTTGAACCAATAACGCTGAACAGGCCTGATTTTATCCTCAATTTTGTGGGTTTCGCAGAAAAGCAAATCAAAACCAAGCAACTTTTCTAATTGCCGCCGCATTGTTCGTTCTGGTATTGCAGAAAAAAACGGAATGTCGCGCAATTCAGCAAAAGAAAAGGTTTCAGCTTTGTGTTCTGCAAAAAAATCAAGAATTTTACGCTGCTGCTGAGTGAGTGGCGTTAAGGCAGCATTTGAACAGGTTGAAAGGAAACACTCTGCCCCAAGTGAATAATCTTCTTTCTGCGCAACAAAAAAGTTTTCGCCAGCAATCTCTTTTTTTTCGCGGGCAAACTGATGCAGTATTGTTGATGCACGGATAAAATCAAGTAGTCGCGGGTATGCTGTTCTGGAAATCAAACGTTCTGGAAATTTGTCGGATAAAATTTGTGCAAAAGGAACAATGGCCTTTCCGTCTTCCAGGTAATCGAGCGCCAGCCGCAGGTTTTGGTCGTATGACATTTTTATGTTTTCGCTGGCGCGGTTTCCATGAAAGCGCAAAATTTTTTTCGTTTGTTCTTTCCCTTCATCAAGCGAAATGATTGGAAACCGGCGCAGCAATTCGTTGCTTGGGTTCGGAAAGGCGCTTGTTAAAATTAGACTTGGCTTCCCTTTTATTTCGATTTCAACCGCGCGGCCTCTCTCTGTAATTGTGCAAGAGTTTTGTCCTGAGGCCATTGTTTTGAAAGAATCCGCGTTGAGAACCGCGCTCGAAATATCAGCCAAGAACAGCCCTTTATTATCCCAAGTCCAGTCTGGTTCATTTTGATGCCAATAGTTAAGAACCGTTGGCGAAATGCGTGAGCGGATAAAAACAATATTTGCGTCAAACAATCTCAAAACCGCAATAACAACAAAATCTTTTCCCGCCCCGCTTTCGCTGTTAACCAAAAGGTTGCCGCTTGTCGGTTCTGCCCCTCGAACCAGTCGCATTATTAAAACCAAAAAAATTGTTTTTGCTGCTTGCTGTTCGCCAACAAAATGCTTTTCGAGTTCGCGCAAAATATGCGGCATTGGATTGCGCAAGATTTCCAAAAGTTCGGGATGGTCGCCAAGCGGCGGCTTGTCAAATTTCCTTAAGAAAGGCGCATCAAAATTGCGATGCCGGCACTCGCAAAATGGTGGCTTATGGCTCGGGTGTTGCGTTCGTATTTCTGCGCCGCATCCCTGGCAGCGGAAAATCCATGTCGAAAAAATGCCGTCAGAAAAATCACTCATGCCGGCTCGCCTTCTTTGAATCCGGCGAGTTTGCCGTTTGGTTTTGAAAAAACGGCATGGTTCTCAAGCCATAGCATGATAGCGGGCGTGCCGCCGAGCCGTTCAATGCAGGGGCGGCAAACATAGGCCTTACGATTATATGAGAAATGAATTAACCAGCGTTTTGCGCCGCCGTTGACAGCCCCGCAAATCGCGCAAGCCCTTTGCTTAAAATTAGATTCTGTGAGATTCATATCGGGTTCAGTCCTAATTTTGTCCAGCCCCGCTTTCGTCGGCGGGGCAATTTAAAAAATTATTTAGGCGCGGCCTCCGGCGATAGCACGGCTTGCAGCCAGGGCAATTTTTGCAAAACTTTTTCGCGGTCGAGCTTTCGCTCGGCGCAAAATTCAGAAAACGCAACGTCAAAAGGGTTCATGCTTTCAACCCCTGCCTGCGGGAAAAATCGCGGATGCACATTCGGATAAACGCGCTCTTGTTGCACCCTAAAAAAGCAGAAGTTTTATCGACCAGAACGATGTCTATCGCGTGAAGAACGTAAGTTCCCAAAAGTTTTTTAGATTTTTTTTCATTCATTTTTTATCACAAACGGCGAATTGTCGAATAAGTGAATGCGTTCGAAGAACGCACTCGGTTTTTATTCGCCGTTTGCGGCAGTTTATTTGTTGCCGATTAAGAGGCAACTTAACAAAATTTTAGTCCTAACTCTTTTTATACCCTTGTGTTTCCTCTGCCCATGCGGCTGCAATCAATTTTTTTATTTCTCCTTTGAACAGCGCGGCAAACTGTTCTCGGTTGGTCGGGCTTCCGCACATTCCGCATTGGCTTACTTGCGGGGCGTTTTCTGCTCCACAGGTTGGGTTCGGGCAGATTTTTGTCGACACTTTCGCGCAGGCCTCACCAGAAAGTTGCGCCTCGGATAGTCCGACATAGTGGCGCATTATGCTGCTGCCTGGAACGTGGCCTGCCATTGTTGCGGCTCGAACCATTCCGTTCTGGTTATAGAACCTGGTTAAAGCCATTTTTCGGGCGACATAAAAGTTTTGGTCTTTGTCTTTTGCTATTCCAGCCCGCAGGCAAATCTTCCGGTGTATTTTTGATTGCATTTCGTAGCTTACGCCAATGATTCTTTCCTCATCGGCGAGAGTGTTTAGCCAGGGTTCAGCTAATAGCCAAACGCCTGCTGCTTCCTGTTCTTGCAGCACTATGGTTCTGCTGCCTGTCTTTCCTTGCTGCACTTTTACAATAAGGTTTCCGTTGTTTTTCTCAATGTCCTGTTTTCGCAGAGCCAGCAGTTCGCTTGGCCTGCATCCGGAGCTTAGCCATAATCCTGCCCAGGCAGCCTGTCGGGGAGAATAGCGCCTGCTTTCATCGAGATAGCGGTCTATTTCTGCTTGCGACCAAAAGCGTTCAGGGGAAACAAGTTTTGGCGCGTTTGCTTTTCTGCGCGGGGCTTTCAGGTAAGGCGAATCAATCAATGGCAGGAAGCGGGGCTTGTCTTTCAGAACGAACAACCGCTTTAAGACCTTTCGGTAATCCTGGGCGCTTTTCATTTCCCGCTCGCGCATTTTAAGGTTTAGCTGCGCCAGGTCTTTTTCTGTAAGGCTGTCAAAGGCTTTGTTGTCTAGCATTAGGCTTACCTGCTTTAATCGGCAGGCTGATTGCTTGACGCGCCGCTCGCCTGGTTCGCTTGGCAGCGCCAGGTAGCTTTTGCAGAAATCGCTGATAAGACCTGCATTTTGGCTGCCTATCTGTTCAGGCATCTTCGCAAGGTATTTTTTTACTCTGTTGGGAACATCCGGCATAATACCACCTGCTCCCTTTGCCAAATATAAGCAAAGGGGATATTAACCGTTTCTCCCTCATGCCCCGACTGGGATTTGAACCCAGGTGTCTGCCGTGAGAGGGCAGTGTCCTTGACCGGGCTAGACTATCGGGGCATTGCAGGAATTGCGGCCAATTAATCTTTTAAAGTAATTAATTTATAAACTTCTCAGTGATGAGCAGGCTGAGGCAGAGCCCTTTCACGAGGGCGATGATGACGATAATGAGTGCTGAATATTTACAATTAAATATGCCTGCAAAATTTATTGGTTCAGGTCAAGATTAACGCTATTCGAGTTCGCGGAGCCAATGGTTATTTCGTTCGTTTCCCTTGTTTCCCTGCACAGCCTGGCTTTCGCCAAAACACTCTGCCTTGGCTGCAGCTCGTCCACTCTGCAGTTGTTGCAGGCAATTACTTTCACGGCCTTGCCGAACAGGATGAAAACCTTTTCTGCATCGCTTGGCCCAACATTTTCGATGGTTATTCCAATCTCGGTTTCCTCCGGGCATTCGGGGACAGCGGTTTTTTCCGCCACGCTTGCTCTGAGCTCTGTTTTTTGTAGTGTTGTAAACGATAAGCCGGCTTTAACCTCGGCCTGCTCGGCATTGCCCTTGTTTTCACCACCGGATTTGCCCGCATTTTCTTGTTCACTTCCCCTTGTGTCTGCGAGCCCGAAGAGACCGATTGACGGGCCTATTATCCGGAGCGAGAGTGAGAAAAGCAGTGCGATGAGAACAAGCGCTGCTCCGATTATAAAAAACTGGTTTCTGTTCATTCTGTTCACTGCATTGAGAGGCTGACGCTTAATGCCGGCGCGGCGACCTCGAACCGCAGCGTATTGCTGTTTGCCCCTGCTGTGCCGCCTGTTGAAACAATGGCGTAAACCTCTTTTCCGCCTGTTCCATTCATGTTCACATAGATGTCCGCCTGCTTTGTTTCGTTCGGCTTGATTTCAGGCATTCCCAGCGTGCTTGTTTCCTGCTGAATCCACTCGCAGGGGATGCCCTGCAGGGAGATTGAAACGTTTTTTGCCGGCACTTTGCCGGTGTTGGTTATTTTCACGCTGAATTTTATTACGGAGTTCAGCGGAATCAAGCCGTTATTGTCGGAGCTTGAAACTCTTAACGGCAGGGTTTTTCCATTCAGGGCGATTGCAGCAATCCCCGTGTCAGCAGAATTGCTGCCTTTGCTTGCATCCCGCGCAAAGCCGCCGTCGGAAAGCTGCTGGCTGCGCAAGCAATCCAGTACGCTTGCATATTGCTCGCTCCAAGCGGTAAAAGCAAGCACTGCAAGCGCGGTAGTGTAAGCGTTTGACAAGCAATCGCTCGCGTTCTTTTTTCCGTTCAAAAAATTTATTGCATTGGTTACCTGCGAGTTCTTTGCTTGCCCCGCTGCCCTCAAAGCCAAAAGCGCTTCCGCAGTGTAATCTTCCTTGCTCGAATCTGTTTTGTTGTATCCAAAACCGCCGTCAGGATTTTGTGCATTCAAAATGAAGGAAACAGGCGTATTGCTGTCTTTTGCTGGCAAACTGTTTCCAGATTGTATTAGTGCCAAAACAGCCCAAGCGCTGCTGTCGATATCGCTGCTGCCCCAGCTGCTGAAGCCGCCGTCGCTTTGCTGTTGCGACGCAACATAATCAACTGTTGAAACATTGTTTTTGTCAAAATCCGCGGGCGTTTTGCCGTTTGAAAGCAGGCCCATTGTTGCAACAGCGCTGTGGCCAACGTCAGCGCCATAGCCAGGATAACCAAAGCCCGCGCTATCGTACTGGTTTGCCAACAAATAATCAATTGCCTTTTGCTTTACTGTGTTGTTGTCCTGCGCCAGCGACAACGCCATTAGTGCAAAAGCGTTTCCCCAGACTGCATGCGAGCCGATTTCGCCATTTGCTTTCTGGTTTGAAACAAGCCAGTTGATTGCGCGCTCGAAAGCAATCGCATTAGCATCCAACGGAGCGCTTTCATAGCCTAATTCGATTATATCGTTGTTTTTAGGAACACAGTATTCTTGCGAGCAGCTTATTCCGTACGGCGCTTCGCTGCCATTGACCCAAAAATGCCACCAGGCGGTTGGCCAGTTATTGTTCAGGCCGTTAATGCCGTTAACAAACCAGCCCATCGATTCGCCGTAATAAGCCATGTTCAAATCAAGGGAGTTTGCGGCAGCAACGTGCGCAAAAGCATTGAATGCGTTTGCGTCATCTGGAAGCGTTATCGTATCCACTATGCCCTGGCTGGTTCCTCCCGGGAAGTTGTAGATTACTGTAACGTTTTTTGCAAGCGCCGCCTGCGCCAGCAGGGAAAGCGCGACAAACAAAACCAGCCATTTTTTCAATTCAATCGCCTGGAAAAGCTCTTAAAAGGAATTTTGCAGTAAGTTATTAAATTGTTTCTTAAAATGATAACAACCATTACCTAAACTGATAATACTGCACCGGTGTTTTTTTGTGGATGTCTTCAGGGCGTTGGGGAATGCGAACAGGCGGAGCATGCTGAAAATTCTGCTGCGGAAGCGGATGCATATCAGCGCTTTGGCGAAGGAGCTTAACATTGCAGTGCCCGTGGCCCTGCGGCACGTGTCTGTTCTGGAGGAAACAGGCTTTATCGAGAGAAGGCGATTCGGTAATGCCCATGTCCTGCGCGTGAGAAGGGAGGCCTTGCAGCGGATAAAGCACTTGTGGGACCTTTTTGAAAAACCGCTTATAATCGAAGTTGCCAGGGGCGCCACGCTGCTTGATGCATTGGGAAAGGTTTCCGGCCTGAAAATCGAAAAAACCGAAGACGGGGTTTTCATCAAAAGTGTCGACGGGAAAGAAGGCTACTACATTTACGAGGTTGACGGCAGGCTGGTTGAAAAGCCGGCTGACAGGTTCAGGATTGAAAAAAATCTGGAGGTTGACCTGAAAAGGCTTGTGCCTGTCGTCGGAAAGAAGATACTTGTGAGGGTTAAGCCCGCCCAACAACTGCAGGATTAACATTGCTTTTGCAGCCGCCTGCAACAGCCTAATAATATTTGATAAACGCGCAGTTTGGGTCTAGTTCGACGAAATGCTTTGCCGCTCCTTCGCGGAACGCGCTGCACTGGTTCTCCTGCAGGTCATCCGCTGCTGTTCTTGGGTTATGCGCTATGTCGCAGACAGTGCCTGAAGTTTCCTGAATCGGGTTGCCGATGCACGGGCCGCCGCTTAAATCAGTGCCAATGCTTTTTTCGCGCTGGCAAAGGCTGATGCAGGATGCTTTAGCCGCATCAGGGCCGCTTGCGGGGTTATTTTCTTGTGTCTGCACGCAGCCGCTTAAAACTGCTAACAGAAAAAACGCAAAGAAAACCGGAATTTTTTTCATGGGGGAGGTGTTCGCCCGGGATTGCATTGGGGCTGTTTCTTCTATGCGCTGTATGTGCCGGTGCTTTCCATTTTCCACTCAATCAGCCTGTTTTCGTTCAGCGTTATGCCGCTTACGCCTGTGAGCGCGGTTGCGCCGTCCACGTACAAAGCCCAGTACTGGTTTGGGCCGGCCGAAATGCCGTTGATTGATTCTATGAATATGCCGTATGCGGAGTCCTTGTAGCCGAGCAGCGGGTCAGCCTGTTTCATCGCATCGAAAGCGGTTTTTCCCTTCTTTACCTCAAGCACTTTGTCAAGAATCACGTTTCCTTCGGCGCCGGTTGCCTTTACAATCACTGTGACTTTTTCGGAGCTTGCGGGCGCGGGCATTCCTGCCTGCTGTGTCAGCTGCGAAAAAACCAGCCAGGCTGCAACGAGAAGCGCGAGCCAGAGCAGCAGTTTCCAGTCGAATCTGTACGCTTTTTCCGGCTTTTCTTCTTTTCCGTGCGAATGCGCCTTGAATTGCCATTTTTTTGTTTTTTCAGCGGCCATTTCATGACCTCGCAAAAATCCGGAATTTCTGCAAAACTTCCCTGTCCTCTAGCGCGGGATTGCTGATTATTGTCCGGTCAAGCAGCGGAGTTATGATGAGTACGAAGCCGCTTACCGTGAGAAGGTGCAGTATCGTGAAAGGAACCTGCCCTATAAGAGCCTGCGCGAATGTCATTCCGAACATTGCGGGTCCGAACAGCACACCCGTAACGAAATCAAAGATAAGAACGCCCGCGACGCCGCTTCCCAAATAATGCTTCATCTTTACCTGCTTTATCCTCTTGTACTGGAAGTGGAAAAGCAGCCCGAGCGAGGCGTAGGTGCCGGCTGTTACCGCAGTCCACAATCCAACGCGCATTGTGATGAAATCGAAGGATGCCATTGTTATTAGCGCAAAAAGCGCGGCGTGCCACCATTTGCCCTGCTTTGCGAAAGGCAGCATGCAGCCCATTATGGGGTCGTTGTTCGGAATAAATCGCAGCAGCCTGTATGCGTTGCAGAAAAGGATGCCTAGGGCATATTTTGCGGTTTTCATGTCATACCTATTGGTTTTTGCTCTATTTAAATTTTATTGCCTCGGGAGGGACTTGAACCCTCGGCCCCTAGATCTCCCTCCTGGAAAGATATGAGTTTCACCCACTTTTTGGAAAGTGTCTAGTGCTCTAACCAGGCTGAGCTACCGAGGCGTTTTATTATGGAATTTAATCCAGATTAGTTTTTTAAAACAAGTTTGTTGGGAAAAACGCCGCTATTGCTTGCTGTAGTCCAGCCTGCTTTTCATCTGCAGGCTTCCGTTGTGCAGCAGAACCCTGTCCGCGTATCCCAGGAACAACCCTGTTTCAAGCACCCCGGGGATCTCTTTTGCCTGGAACTCCAATTCCTCAAGGCTGTATATCTCGTCGACCTTGGCGTCAATAATGTAGTGGTTTGTTTCGGTCTTGAACGGGCGGCTGTCCTGCATTCTAAGCCCTGCCTCGCCGAGTTTCTCAAGCTGCAATAGTGTCCTTTTCCAGCCGAAAACGCAAACTTCGAATGGTATCCAGCCGTGCAGCATTTTTGCGTAATTCTCTTTTTCCGTTATTACTATCAGCTCTGCTGCGGACTGCGCAATCATCTTGTCCCTCACAAGGCTGCTGCTGTCCCTTTTAACGTAGTTGAACTGGTGGTCGACAAGGTCAACAAACTCCACTGCAAGGTCTATTTCCTGGTCGTTTATTGAAGCGTGCGGTATCCCTATGGCGCTTAGCAGAGATGCGATTTCCCTGCTTGTCGGGACAACGCTTGCCTGCACCCCTTCTGCCTCCATTTTTATGGCGAGCTTTTTGATGAACTTTGGGGTGTGCCTGCTTGTGCCGAAGCTCAAAACCATATTGTTGCCGACGTATTTTGCGACAAGTGCCTCGATTGTTTCGTCGTTAAGCGCCATCTGAAAACCACTACATATATCTGTTTCTGGATTATTTAACTTTTCCATTGCCGGCAGGAACTGAATCGGCATGCTGGCTTTCGGATTTTTAATCCGGAGAATTTGCATTTAAAACCAGCGGGAATAAGCGGTTTATTTTACAAGCCCGTCGAAGGTTATTGTGCAGAACTGTTTTCCAGCCGTGCCGTCTTCGCTGGCCACTTTGATTGCCTGGGTTGGCGCCAGTGGCGAATCAAACCACTTGCCGCTTGTGTTCTTTATTGTTATTTTCTGCAGCCTGTTGCTGCTGAACTGCAGGTATGATTTCCACTCGCCGCTGCCGGTGCCTGAAGGGAAAACACCGCCGTCCTTGATTGTTTCGACATAGTCGCCTGTTATGTACCTGTAATTGCACTTGTTTTCCGAGCTCCTGTTCCAGTACGCAAGCACGATTGTTTTTTTCAATGTTTCGGGGAACAGCACGTCGCCTACTGAAACAGCCTGGCTTTCGACAAGGCCCGTGTCTTTATTCAGCGACAGTATCGCCTTGTCTGCGGCGCATTTTGAGATTGTCATGCTGTACAATGTGCCGTCTTTTCCCTCAAGGTTTATTGCGATGTCTGTTTCATTGACAATCCACAAGTATGCGCTTGAAACAACCGTTATCTCTCCCTTTCCTTTGTCAACAGACAGGACAAATGCGTCCTTGCCGAAAAAGGGGATTATTATGCTGTCATCGTTTCCGGAAACAAATGGAATATTGTCATTGTCCGCGCGTGTTGTAGGAATTCCCTCGCCCAGATTCGAGGTGTAAACAAGGCCGCCCCTGACCACCTGCAATTGCGCCGTGTTCTGCTGCCTGTCGTATTGCGCAAGCCCGCTTAAGTAAAGCCCCTCAGTCATGTTGACGGATTTCTTGAATTCGTTGTAGGTGTATCCCCTTTCGGGGTATGCCTTGAAAGCCGAATTGTTCTTGCTTGTAAGTGTTGTGTCAAAACTTGCCTTCAGCAATCCCGCGTCTGCCGCAAGCGGCTGGTCCAGCCTTGTGGATATTCCGGCACACACTGTATTAACCCTTATGTTGTCGCCGGCGTTTGCCACACAGTCCGTGTCATTAAGCGAAGCGCATGCCGCCGGGCAATAGCCGTCGCCTGAAACGCATGCGGTTATTTTTGTGTGCACGCAGCTTGCGGGCTCGCCTGTGCAGGTGTCCTTTGTTGTGGTGTCCTTATCATCGCAATCCGCGTTTGCCTTGCAAGCCGGCACTGCAACTGCCGTGCAATCGCTGTCATCGGCATTAATGCATCCCGGAGGGCAGTAATAGTCCCCGCCAATGCACTTGGTTATTTGCGTGTTCCTGCACTTTTTCGGCTTTCCGCTGCAAGTGTCAAGCGTTGCGCTGTTCATGTCATCGCAGTCATATTCCGAAACGCATTTGTCAACGACGGGCTGGCAATCGCTGTCGTTCCCATAAGAGCAGCCGGGCGAGCAACAGCCGTCGTTGTCAACGCAGGCTGTTTTCTGCTCGTGCACGCATTTTTTCGGGACTCCGCTGCAATTATCCGCAGTGCACGGGTTTCCGTCATCGCAATTGCTGTTCACAATGCAGGTGTCATCGCTCCTGTGCACGCACACCACTATGCCGCTTTTCTGCGTTACCCATGCTTCCGCGGAAGCGCTGCCGTCCCTGAATGCAATGTAATAATAATCAGTTATCGGAACCTGCGGACCGCATTTTGTTTCCAGCTCGGTCAGCAGCCGCTGGCTGTCTTCCCTGCTCCACGCATAAGAAGTAAGCCGCGCGGCGGGATGCTTTGCCGTGAAATCGCTGATTGCGGGGTTTTCCCTGGCTTTAACGACAGCGTTTGTTTCCTGCGGGGTAACGCAGCCGGAAAAAGCAGCCAAGCCAACTATCAATAGTACTAATAGGGCCCTGTTCATTTCAATCTGAACCAATAACACAATTCTCCAATAAAAACCTTTTGGTGAACTCGCCGCGGCAGGCCCAAGCCATGCTTTTTCTTATTATCAAAAGAACCGCCGGCAGAAGCAGCGCTTAACGCCTTTTGCTGTGCTTTGCCCTTACGCTTTTATGTGATTTCCACAAGGCAAAAAGAACAGCCGCAATCAGCAGCGTTATCGTAATCGGGCTTGTTTCCGGGACAGTGACTACTCCGCGTGCGACGTTTAGTTCCCGCACCTGCTTGCTTTGTTGTCCGTTTGAGGTTGTTGTTGCTTCAACGCGGTATATCCCTTCTTTCCAGTCTACGCCGACTGCGAAAACCAGCTGTGATTTGGCGCTCTTTCCGGCGGGGATAGGAACGCCTGTTTCGGAAACAGTCTTCTTTAGAGTTCCGCCTGAATCGAAAACATTGACGGTTATATCCGCTGTTGCGTTATCCGCGCTGTAATTCCTCAAAGTAATTTCCGCTGTTACGCTTGTGTTTATTGCGACGAAGAATGGGAGCAGGTTGAATGAGCTTATTTTCACTCTGTCTCCTGTGACAAGAAACAGCCCGTCTTCGTCGAAATAAATTCCGCTCCCTGTTCCCATTGCCAAAAGCAAAACCTCTGCGTCATCAATGTCGACTGAACCGTCACGGGTGAGGTCTGCGCAGCTGCACCAGTTGTTTGCTGGGGAGCAGTCTGTCCTGCCCCAGTTTGCGTCCAAAGCAACGGCGTCGGCGGAATCAACAACGCCATCTCCGGTCAAGTCACTCCCTGAACAAGAAAAAGCAAATTCCGGCTCTATTGGTTCCTCTCCATGCCTTTTCAGGAATTTGCTGTAGATTGCAATGATCTCGTTCCGGGATAAAGCCCTGTTGAAACGCGAAAACTCGTCAACAATTCCTGTTCCCTGTAAAACAGCGTTTATAACCGGAAGTGTGCTGGAGAAAGAGGCTGTTCCCGCTGTAGACAGCACTCCCGTGGAATTGGCGTCAATATACAGCTTCAAGGAATTGTTTTCCATTGTAAAAACAACGTTGTGCCAGTTTGAATCAGCAAAACTGGCGCCGGAGGAAACCTTCTTGTATCCCGCTGAAGAGGAGTAAGAAACC